>Ga0302314_10005974_pt1 | contig 22112 bp, 26 predicted proteins | sample III_Palsa_N2_3_FD_200533 | JGI IMG/M metagenome (GOLD analysis project Ga0302314, IMG submission 200533) | Peat permafrost microbial communities from Stordalen Mire near Abisko, Sweden - III_Palsa_N2_3 | ecosystem: Environmental > Terrestrial > Soil > Palsa > Peat permafrost | place: Sweden...
GGTGCGACACGAAGTCGCGTATGGCGAGTGAACTCGCAGATTGGAGGCCGGCGATGCCGGGTGCGTAGTTCCTGATCAGTGTTCGAGATCGGTCCCCTCCTCGACGTGCGTCCGCAGGTCCTGCCTGCTGGGGGTGCGGAGCTTGAGGAAGAAGCCCAAGGGCCCCCGTTCCGTCCGGGGGAGCAACCGGGCAAGGGGAAGACCGGGCGGGTGAACGTGAGTGAACCTCTGATGATGCCTCGTCATCGCAAGCCTGGAAGACGGGAAGGACACCAGGTGACAGGGCCTGGCCGCTGGTGGAGGCGGCAAGCGGCGACCTGCACTAGCCCCATAGGTCGCGTGAACACCGCTGGCCCCGGGGTTTAGGAGGCACCCACCCCGGTCGCATCTCACATACGCGGAACGTGGAAACCCCGTCGGGGTCCGAGCCGGTCATCCGGGTCGGTAGGCCGATCGCAAGAGGGGCGGAAGCCCTCGGCGGGACAGGATGCCCAAGAAGCAGATGCCGGTGGCCGAAAGGCAGCGGGACTCGCGGCAACGGGCCGTCGCTCCAGGCGGCCGTCGCGGGGAACCGACCGGATGCCGGTCCTTCGACCGGGCCCGAAAGGGCGCTGACGTGGGCAGGTGAGCCTTTGAACAGATGGTCTTGCGACCTTGCGAACTGAGGGACAAGTTGGACACCGTTGAGGTGAACGGACCCGAGGGCGGTCTGGAGTGGGACGTCGTTGCCTGGCGTCTCCACGAGGAGAACGTAACGAGGCTGCGGCACCGGATCTTCAAGGCGGCGCGGAACGAGGACTGGGCCCGTGTCCGGTCCTTGCAGAAGATGATGCTGGGCTCCTGGTCGAACACGCTCGTCAGTGTTCGACAGGTGACCCAGCGCAATACCGGGCGTCGGACGGCCGGGATCGACGGCGAGGTCGCCTTGTCGTCGCAGGCCAGGGCGGTGGTCGCGGAGCGAGTGCACCGGGACCGCTCATCCTGGGACCCGGTGCCGGTCCGGCGCGTGTTCATCCCGAAGGCCAACGGCAAGCAGCGTCCGCTCGGCATCCCAGTGATCATGGATCGGTGCCACCAGGCACGGGTCCGCAACGCACTGGAGCCCGAGTGGGAAGCCCGGTTCGAGTCCCGTTCCTACGGGTTTCGTCCCGGTCGGAGCTGTGCCGATGCGATCGGCGCTCTCTACAACGCGCTCAAAGGGTCGCGGACCCAGAGGGTGTGGATCCTGGACGCCGATCTGTCGGCCGCGTTCGACAAGATCGACCACGCCCGGCTTCTGGAGAACCTCGGATCGTTCCCCGCCAGGGATCAGATCCGGGGCTGGTTGAAGACCGGGGTGGTCGAGGAGGGCATGCTCATCCGCACCGAGGAGGGAACTCCCCAAGGCGGCGTGATCAGCCCTCTGTTGATGAACGTGGCCCTGCACGGCATGGAGGAGGCCGCAGGGGTCCGCTATCGCGAGCGCGGCGTTCACGCCGGGATCGCCAAGGCGAACTCCCCGATCCTGGTCCGATACGCCGACGACCTGGTGGTCTGCTGTCATACCGAACAGCAGGCCCAGCAGGTCAAGGCGCGGCTCGCCGAATGGCTCGCGCCCCGGGGGCTGGTCTTCAACGAGGACAAGACGCAGGTCGTCCACCTCGAAGACGGCTTCAACTTCCTGGGGTTCAACCTGCGTCGCTACCGGCGCGGGGACAGGCCCGGCAAGCTGTTGATCACACCGAGCCAGGACGCGGTCAGGCGCATCCGGAAGAGGCTCGCCGACGAGGTGCGTGCACTGCGCGGCTCGAACGCGATGGCGGTGATCGCCAAGCTCAACCCGATCATCCGGGGCTGGGCTGCCTACTACCGGGGGGTGGTGTCCAGCGCGTTGTTCAGCAGGCTGGACCACTACATGTGGAAGCTCACCTACCGGTGGGCCTGCCACAGCCACCCCAAGAAGTCGAAGAAGTGGATCGTTCGCCGCTACTTCGGCCGGTTCAACCGGTTCAGGAACGACTGGTGGGTGTTCGGTGCCCGCGATCACAGCGTGAACGATCGCGGGGACGTCGCCTTCCTGACCAAGTTCTCCTGGACCACCATCGTCCGGCATCAGCTGGTGACCGGCTGGGCATCTCCGGATGACCCTGACCTGGCCGACTACTGGGCTGCCCGACGACGCAAGGTGCCCCCTCCGCTGGACGGCTACAACCTGCGCCTGCTCTCCGAGCAGGGCGGCCGGTGCCTGCTCTGCGGAGACCACCTGCTCAGCCCCCACCAGCCCCCGCAGTCCCCTCGGGACTGGGAGCGGTGGTGGCTGAACGTCGTCAAACGGGCGATCGCCGCCGACTATCTCACCCACCAGGGGCGGGACGGCCGATCGGACGGGAACCGAACACGCCTGGTTCACGCCTCCTGCAACCGGAGCCTCACGGCCCGGCAGCGCAGGAGTCCGGTCCCATCCACCGCAATGCCCACGGGGCTTGCTTGAGCCGAGGTGCGGGGAAACCCGCTCGCCCGGTTCTGAGGGGGCGGGGACGCAGCAATGCGTCCCCGCTACCCGACAACGAGGTCGTGCACCCGGGTGCAGGCGCTCTTGTGCGGGGTGGGAGCATGTTGTCTTGTGCCCCTTGGATCGTCTCTGCGCTTGATGCGTGCCGCGCTGTTCGCCGCGGTGTGCCTGGCGCTGTCCGCGGCGGGGCACTGGTGGATGTCCGGGCAGGGCGTCCCGGTCCATGCGCTGGTGATGGCCTATGCGGCGGTGGTGGCGCTGACGCTGGCCCTGACCGGGAAGGAGCGGTCCTTCTGCGGCATCGCCGCGGCTGTGCTGCTGAGTGAGCTGGGACTGCACCTCTACTTCTCGTCGGCCCAGGCTGCGACGGGAACCATCTCGATGTCGATGGCCATGGGTTCTTCCCACAACATGGCCGGTATGTCGATGGCGGGCATGAGCAGTTCCATGCCGATGGGTTCAACCGGCGGTATGGCACCCATGGGACACGGCCTGTGGGGGATGCTGGCCGTGCACGTGGCGGCCGGTCTGGTGAGTGCCTGGTGGCTGCGTTGGGGCGAGGCATCGGTGTTCGCCGTGCTGCGCGTGGTGGCGACGACAGCCGTGGAGTCTGTGCTGCGGATTGCGCTGTCCCTGCTGAGGCTCGCGTTCGGCACATGGATGCCGGTCGCCCCCGTACGCCGCGCCCGGGACGCATGGCTGATACCGCAGCCGGGCCGGTGCGCCCTGCTGGACGTGGTCGTCCGTCGTGGTCCTCCGACGGTGGCTTTCGTCGTTTGAACACCTTGTCACGTCACCGCTGTGCGTTGAACTGAGCGCCCGGCAGGACGGTTTTCTTGTCGTACCCGGACTTGTGCGGGTGGGCTGGGGCCGTGTCGGTGCGTGACCGGTGTCTTTGGTGTGTGCCCGCTGTGCCCCATGCCCGCGCTCGCGCGGGTGTCCGGCGCGGGCCCCGCAGTCCGAGCAGGCCCCCAGGCCAGGCAGACGCTCGTCCTTTTGGCACCGGTGGCAGGACCACCGGCGCCGCCGCGAGTAGCCATGGCCGGGCGGGGCGTGTCCGCGACTTCTCGGGCCGGGCGGCCGCAGATGCGGCCCGGCCTGCCACAGCACTGCAGGAGGACCTGCCATGACGTACCTTGACGCGCCCCCGGGGCGCGCCCCCTTCCCCAGCAACCCTGCCGCGTACGCGGTCGCCGCCATGAGCTGGGGGGTGCGGCGATGAGTGAGACGACCGCAGGCGCCCCCAAGGTCGCTTTCACCTTCGGCCGGGCGAATCCCGCGCCGAGGGTCCGGCGGACCCCCGCCGAGACGCGCCGGCTGCTCCAACTGGCGCTTGCCGCGGTGTGGCTGCTGGACGGGCTGCTGCAGTTGCAGCCGTTCATGTTCACCAAGGCGTTCGCGACGCAGATCATCGACCCGACCGCGTCGGGAAACCCGTCGGCGGTGGCGCACTCGATCACCTGGTCGGCAGGCATCATCGGGCACCACCCGGTGAGCACCAATGCCGCGTTCGCCGCCATCCAGGTGCTGCTGGGTCTGGGCATCGCCTGCCGGCCCACCGTCCGCGCGGCGCTGGCGGCCTCCGTGGGCTGGTCGCTGGCCGTGTGGTGGTTCGGCGAGGGCCTGGGAGGGGTGCTGACCGGCGGTGCCAGTCCGCTGTCCGGCGCGCCGGGCGGCGTGATCCTTTACGCCCTGCTCGCGGTGCTGCTGTGGCCCACCGACCGTGAGGGCCGGTTCCCCGCTGCCCGCCCGATCGGTGTCCCGGCCGCGCGGGGGCTGTGGCTGCTGCTCTGGGGCAGCCTGGTGTTCTTCACCCTGCAGTCGGCCAACACCGGCCCGCAGGACATGAACGCCATGATCGTCGGTATGGCCGATGGCCAGCCGGACTGGCTGGGCGCGATCATCAAGCACTCCGCGTCGCTGGTGGCCCACCGCGGTCTGGCCGCCTCGATCGTCCTGGCGGTCGTGCTGGCCCTGGTCGCCGTGGCGGTGTTCCTGCCGCCTGGGGTGTGGCGCGCGCTGATTGTGCTGGCCCTGGTGGTGGCCGCGGTGATCTGGGTCGTCGGTGAGGCGGTGGGCGGCGTGTTCGGCGGCCAGGGCACCGACCCCAACTCGGGTCCGCTGCTGGCGCTGATCGCGCTCGCCTACTGGCCCGCGACCCACCCGACGACCGAGCCGAAGGCGACCGCGCAGCAGGCGACCGGCGACCTGGAGAGGACGACCTCGTGAACATCCCCAACTGGCTCGCGGACATCTTCGCCGCGATCATGCTGGCCACCGCCGTCTACTGCGCGGGCCGCCTGGTCTTCGCCCGGCTCCGGGGGCGCCGTGTCGAGTACGACACCGACCTCGTCCATCTGCTGATGGGGGTGGCGATGGCGGGCATGATCGTCCCCGACCTGAACCCGTTGGACGGGACGGTCTGGAAGGTCGTGTTCGCGGGGGCGACCCTGTGGTTCGCCGGGCGTGTGGCCCTGGCCTGGCGCGGGGACGAACGGGCGCGGCTGACGCTGCGGCACCACGGTGCGCACCTGGTCCTGTCCGTCGCGATGCTCTACATGTTCGTCGCGCCGTCCGGGGCGAGCGCCGGTTCGGCTTCGAGCGGTGGCATGGGCGGGGCTGCGTCCATGGTCGTGCACTACCCGACTCTCGCGCTGGTGCTGGCGCTGTTCCTGTGCGGCTACGCGGTCGTGGTCATCGACCGCACTCCGCTGCTGGTGGCGTCCGGCGGTACGCCGCGAGCTCGCGACACGGCCCAGGAGGCTCCGCCCGGCGCGTGCTGTGCGGTTGCTGACAACGGCCAGAGCCAGGGCCCGGTTCGGAGCCTCCTCGCGCCCCGCGGCGCGAACTGCTGCGACATAGCCATGAGCGTCACGATGGCGTTCATGCTGATCACCCTGCTGCAGTGAAGTGAGCAGTCGGGCTGTCCTGGTGGCGCCTGCGCGCCACCGGGACAGCCCCCGAACCTTGATGCCCTGGGCGACGGGCACCTCGCCGTCGCCCACCCTTTCCCGAACCGGAGTTGGCCTGACCATGTCCCTCGTTTCTCGTCCATCTCGGCGGCCGTCCGCTGCTGCCGGTCAGTCGGCTCCCGGCCGCGTCCTGCTGGCTTTCGCCATCCTCCTCCTGCTTCTGCTCGGCGCGTCGTTCACGGTCGGCCGTCTGGTCGGCCCGCTCTCGCCGGGGGACTTCCCGGGCTCTGGTGGTGGCCACGGCGGGGGCTCCATGCCCGGCATGTCGGGCATGACCATGCCCGGCATGGGCGCTGCCGCTCCGCAGCCGGTCAACTCCACTGCGGGGGGCGGGCGATGAGCGCCGACGCGGCCGGGCTCCCGGCCCCGGACGAGCGCGACAGCGCGCTGCTGACCACGGACCTGATCGTGGGCGGGATGACCTGCGCCGCGTGCGTGGCCCGCGTGGAGAAACGGCTGGCCCGGCTGGACGGCGTCACCGCCGGGGTGAACCTGGCCACAGGCCGGGCCCGGGTGCTGCACCCGCCCGGCGTCGCGGTGGACGACCTGGTCGCCGCAGTCGAGCGGGCCGGATACACCGCGCAGCCCGCCGCCGATCCGGCGCGCCGCCTGCCTGACGCGGACACAGCCGGGGAGCAGGAGGCGGCACGCGTCAGGCACCTGCTCGGGGTGGCCGCGCTGGCCCTGCCGGTGATCGTGCTGTCGATGGTGCCCGGCCTGCAGTTCCGCAACTGGCAGTGGCTGTGCTTCGCGCTGGCCGTCCCGGTGGTCTCCTGGGGCGCGCTGGCGTTCCATCGGCAGGCGTGGGCGGCGCTGCGGCACGCCACCGCGACCATGGACACCCTGGTCAGCCTGGGCGTGGCCGCGTCCTTCGGCTGGTCGGTGTACGCGCTGTTCGCGGGCGGAGCCGGGCAGCCGGGGATGCGGATGGGCTTCTCACTGACCGCGGGAACCGGCGGCGGCGCGCACATCTACCTGGAGGCGGCGGTCGCCGTGCCGCTGTTCGTCCTGACCGGACGGCTGTTGGAGAGCCGGGCCCGGAACCGCACCGGATCGGCGCTGCGCTCCCTGGCAGAACTGGGAGTCAAGGACGTCTGCCTGCGCCAGGAGGGCCAGGAACGAACCGTCCCGATCGACCGGCTGCTGCCGGGCGATGAGTTCGTGGTGCGTCCCGGCGAGCAGGTCGCCACCGACGGCGTCGTGGTCGAGGGCAGTTCCGCGCTGGACCTGAGCCTGCTCACCGGCGAGAGCATCCCGGTGGAAGCAGGCCCCGGAGACCCGGTCGCGGGTGCGACCCTCAACGTCGGCGGGACGCTGGTCGTGCGAGCCACGGCCGTCGGCGCCGACACCCAACTCGCCCGCATCACCGCCCTGGTGACCGATGCCCAGGCAGGCAAGGCCCGGGCGCAGCGGCTGGCGGACGCGGTGGCCGGGGTGTTCGTGCCGGTCGTACTGGCGATCGCGGTCTGCGTGCTGGGGTTCTGGCTGGGCGCCGGGGTGAACGCCCCTGACGCGATCTCCGCAGCCGTCGCCGTACTCGTGGTGGCCTGCCCCTGCGCGCTCGGTCTGGCCACCCCCACCGCGCTGCTGGCCGCCACCGGGCGCGGAGCCCAACTTGGCATCCTGGTAAGGGGACCGGAGGCACTGGAGTCACTGCGGCGAGTGGACACCGTCGTCCTGGACAAAACCGGCACGCTCACCAGCGGTCGGATGGATCTCGTCGCCACCACGGCCGTGGCCGGTCAGGACGCCCAGCTGCTTCTTCGCCTGGCCGGAGCCGTTGAGCACCATTCGGAGCACCCGGTCGGCCGAGCCATCGCAGCCGCGGCCCGGCGCGACACCGACACCACCCTGCCCCAAGCGGTGGGCTTCCGGGCCACCGCCGGGCGAGGTGTCAGCGCCGAGGTCGAGGGACGACAGGTCCAGGTCGTGCGTCCGGACCGGCACCCTGAGCTTCCGGCCGAACTGCGCACGGCCCTGGAGTCGGCCCACCAGGCGGGTCGCACCGCTGTCGTGGTCGACGTGGACGGCAATCCGGTCGCGGTGTTGGCGGTGGGTGACCGGGTGCGTCCCGGCAGTTGGCGCGCGGTGCACCGGCTGAAGCGGCTGGGCCTGCACGCCGTCCTGGTGACAGGTGACCAGGAGGGCGTAGCCCGAGCGGTGGCAACCGAGTTGGGCATCACCGAGGTCCACGCGGCGGTCACTCCCGAGGGCAAGCAGCAGATCGTCACGGATCTGCAGAAGGCCGGACGGGTGGTGGCCGTGGTCGGCGACGGGGTCAACGACACCGTCGCGCTGGCCGCCGCCGACCTGGGCATCGCCATGGGCAGCGGCACTGACGCCGCGATCGGCGCGGCCGGGATCACCCTGGTGCGAGGCGACATCGAGGCGCTGCCGGACGCGGTGCGCCTGGCCCGGCGCACCCTGGGCACCATCAGGGCCAACCTCGTCTGGGCGTTCGGATACAACCTGCTGCTGATCCCGCTGGCCGCGCTGGGCCTGCTCAACCCGATGCTCGCAGCAGCGGCCATGTCCGCCAGCTCGGTCCTGGTCGTCACCAACAGCCTGCGCCTGCGCACTTGGCGGCCCGACCCCGTCGGCGGCCCCCGCCGCGGCGGATCCCGGAACCGGGGACCGGCACTGTGGGGGGATGCAGCCGCGCCGGCAGCGCGAGATGTTGCGAGTGACCAGCGGACACCCGCGTTGAGCAACGACCCGGACGACCCACCGCGGGAGGCCCGGCACGACGGCGCGACGGACGCCGCGGAATCCGCGACGGGCGGGCAACTGACCGATGAAGTGGAGGAGTTCGAAGTACTGGAGCTGGAGCGGCAGGCCGCAGAGCTGGAAGCATCCGGCGCCACGTCCGCCAGACGTCGCGGGCGCCGACTGTTGCTGGTCCCCGGGGCGGCTCTGCTGGCGTCCCTGCTGCTGGTGGTCGGCGGCCAGGTCGCGTTCGCCGGCCACCGCACGCCGGGCGTGCCCGTCATCGGCATGGTCGACGCCTACCTGAAGCCGCCCAGCGATGGCGTGGTCCACGCGTACCTGATCATCCGCAACGCCGGCAACGCGTCGGACCGGCTGCTCGGCGTCTCCACCCCGTCCGCTGCCCGGGCCGGCCTGGTCACCGCCTCCGGCTCGGTACTGCCCGGGATCACCATCCCTGCTCACGGCACGGTCACGCTCGAGCCGAGCGGCGACAGCATCGTCCTGTCCGGACTGACGCAACCGGCCAAGCCCGGTGCCACCATCCCGCTCGACCTGACGTTCGCCACGTCCGGGACCGTGTACATGTTCGCGCCGGTGGGGCCGCCCGGCTCCCTGACCATGCAGGGCATCATGCAGGCCACGATGTCGGAGCCCGGCGCGATGAGGCACGGAATGACCCCACAGCAGATGAAGGAGACGGGCCAGTGATCAGCGGACACCACGTCCGCGCCCGGCCGAGGAGGTGAACATACAGTCCCGGTCCCGTGGCCCAGGGCATGCGCCCTGGGCTGCGACGGATGCCCGGTAAGAACCGCGCGCTCCGATACTGATCCGGCGGGAGAATGCGGGTTATCCCGTTGCTGAACGCTCTCCCCGTTGACAGCATGGCCCGCATGTCGAAGCTGACGATCACCACATTGGCCGAGCGCCCGGAGCTCATCGAGCACGTCTACGACGTCGAAGACCCCTGGCCGGCGTTCATGGGAGGCGACGCCCTGGGCAACGCACTGTTTCACCGCGTGGCCGCAGACTTTCCGCAGTACTGCGTGATGGCCACCGACGAAGACGGCACTCCTGTCGCACGTGGCCGCAGCATCCCGTTCCACTTCGGCGGTCCGAATCGCGATGAACTACCGGACGGTGGCTGGGACAGCGTCATGACGTGGGCGTACAACGATCTGAGGTCAGGCAAGGAAGTCAACACGGCCAGCGCACTGGAGGTCGCGATCGCTCCTGGTCATCTCGGCACCGGACTGTCTTACCGGGTCCTCGAGGCCATGCGCACGGCGGTAGCCGCTCAGGGAATAAGGACCATGGTCGCGCCCGTGCGGCCCAACGAGAAGCACCTTGTCCCACATCTGCCGATGTCCGACTACATCAAGTTGACTCGCCCCGACGGACTGCCCCACGATGCCTGGCTGCGCGTCCATGTACGAGCCGGCGCCGTCATCGAGAAGGTCGCCCCAGCCTCAATGGTCATAGCGGGCTCACTGCTTGAATGGCGGGCCTGGACCGATCTGCCGTTCGATACGGACGGGGACGTAGTCGTTCCCGAAGCACTGGTACCGGTCACATGCAGCACGACACACGACTACGCCGTCTACATCGAGCCGAACGTGTGGGTCCGACACGATCTGCAGTGAGCAATGAGCCGCGCGACCAGCCGCGGCGCAGTCCGGCGGAACCAGCGCAGCAGGGCGAACGCCGCTGCGACGCCCCAGCGGTTCTTGGGCCAGGCCCGGTGTGGGTGAAGCCGTCCCCACCGTCCGGGGCCGAATGCGCTGCATTGGGGATCCCGGCGATACACGAGGGGGTCGTTGGGAGTTCCAATGACTTTCTGGATAGGCTGTGCCCATGACGTCAGCCCTCGAGCACATCCAGTCCTTGCCGACCTGGCTTGTCGGCCGGGTTGCGGCGCGAGGCCGGGAACTGGTCGCCGACGCGATCGCCGCAGAGGGGCTGAAGCTCGTACAACTCGCGGTGTTGGCCGCAACCGCCGACTACGGGCCCGTCGCGCAGGCCGACCTCGGGCGCCGACTCGCGGTCGACCCCAAGGACATGGTCGTCATCCTCAACCACCTCCAGGAAGCGGTGTTCGTCCTACGCACCCCGGACCCCGCCGACCGCCGCAAGAACGCCATTACGATCACCCCCGAGGGCGAGGCCGTCCTCGCCCGCTGCGTGGCCCTGGCCGAATCAGCCAACGCCGAGTTGCTGGCGTCGCTCAGCCCGACCGAGCAGCGCCAGCTGACAGCCCTGCTGAGCCGGGTCCACGAGGCACCGTAGACCGACCAAGGTCCCTGGATGCTGCGTCGCGTGTCGGCCGCACTCCGGCCTGTCGGCCGCTGCCCGGCCCCTCGGCACGCGCAGCGGATCCGGGTCCCTCAGCCCTGGCCGCAGCCCGGCCTCGACCGTAGGTCACAGCGTTGTCCAGCCCGGCACCGACGGCGTGAACGCCCGCCCGCGCTCCTTCGCCCGGCCCTGAGGACTGCTCGATGTGGCCGACGACCGCAGTGTCGACCTGGTGGTCGCAGCGGTCGCAGCATGCCCGGCCGACGGAGTCGAACGTCAAGCTGTCGAGGAACGCCTCGTCGTCGGGGTGGCCGGTCATCTCAGCGGCCCGGCCTGGGTCATGGCGGCGGTGAGCAGCGCGTTGAGGTACTGCTTGTAGCATGCGTCGTTCGCCAGACCGACGAGCTCGGGGGAGTCGGGGCTCAGCCGGCGCGCGATGCCCTGGATCGACTGGCCGCAGTAGGTGCAGGTGCGCGTCAGGGTGAGGGTACTGGTCATGAGGTCCTCAGGTCAGTGGTGGCAAGGTGCTCTTGCAGCGCCTTCGCGAGCCACGGCGGCCCGGTGAATACCTCCTCGGTGGGCATGTGCAGCCAGGTGAGCTTCGAGTGCGGGTTGATCGGGTTCGGGACGGCGAGCCAGTCGCGCTTGCCGAGGAGCGTGCAATTGTTGGGCCAGTTCGCCGAGTGTCCGGGCGAGACGAGCCAGTACACGGTGCCGGTCTGCTCGTCGTGCAGGACCGGGCCGAGGACCGCGCGGTCGGTGGGGCGCAGCAGCAGTTTCGCGACCACCGGCAGCCCGACGGCTCCCGGGGTCCGCAGGGCGTCCCACGTACCGCCGCAGGCGAGCATACGGACGCGGGCGTCCCGGCCGGCGGTGTTGTCCTCGGGGATCAGCCAGCCGGGCGGCGACTGGGAGGCGGACAGGATCATGTCTCCCCCTGGCAGTTCGCGCAGGTGACGACCAGCCACGACAGCACCCCGCCCTCGCTGTCGCGTGTCCCGACGTGCCCGGCAGCCAGCAGCGGGGCGGGGCGGCGACGCTCTGTGCAGTCGTACCGCCCTGCTCGCTTTCCGAAGGTGGGTGGGGGTCGGCGTTCACGCCCCCGCGAGCAGGCCCGGCAACTCGGCGATGGACTCGATCCGCCAGTCTGCCTGCCGTGCCTGGTCACTGTCGGCGAACAGGTAGCCCCACGGTCCGCGCCGCAGATGCACCGCCCGCAGACCGGAGGCCTTCGCGGGGACGACGTCGTTGTGCGGATGGTCGCCGACGTAGGCGATCTCACCGGGCGGGAACCCCGACCACGCGCAGACGCGCTCGAAGAACTCCGCCGACGGCTTCGCCACACCCCACTCACCCGACGTCGCCAGGCCGTCCACCGGCAGCTCCAAGGCGCGCAGCAGCCCGGCCACCCGGACGGTCTGATTGCCCGCCACGCCCACCCACAGGCCCGCGTCCCGGAGCGTCCGGAGGGCGGCCCGGACGTCCGGGTACAGGTCGCTCTCGTCGAGGCGCTCACCGTGGCCAGCCGCCTCGCGGACCTCGTACTCCGCCCACAGATCCAGGCCGGGCCGGATCAGATGCAGGGCGTCGGCGTTGTCACGGCCCTGGGCGACGACCGCGCCGACGAGCGCGGACATGGTGTGGTGGGGGGGACATCGAGCCAGTCTGCCCAGAAGCGGCGGTCGGAGGTGAGAGTCTCGCCGACGTCGAACACGACTGCACGGATCATGGCGGGAGCTTAGCGGGGGCGCACGAGGTCCATTCGAATCCGTGGCTACGGATCAACCTCGCCGACGTGGAACTGCCCGACGGCCGCCACCTCGACCGCTACCTGATGCGGCTGCGCCCCGCCCGGCTTCATCACCGACACGTAGGCCTGGGAACTCGCCGCCGGAGTCGTCGAGGCCGGGGTGTCGCTGGAAGAGGCTGCGGCCAGGGAGATGCTGGAGGAGACCGGCTGGCGGCCTGGCCCGCTCATGCACCTCCTGAACCGTGGAGCCGCCAGGATCTCGCGGATCACTTGCTTCCAGAGCCGGGTGAAGTTCACGGTCCTTTTCCCGGATCCGGAAAAGCCTGCCCAGAGTAGGTGTCGGCGTTCTCGGAGGTACGGATGGCCCGCGTGCCTCGGCGAGGCGATCGCTGTCGCCGGGACCGTGGCCGGTATGTCGGCGCCGGTGGCGATGATGGGGCCAAGGAGGCCGTCAACCGTGCCTTCGAAACCACCCTGGCCGAGGGCATGCGCTTCGAACGCCGGTTGTTCCACGCGGTGTTCGCCAACCAGGACCAGAAGGAGGGTGTGACGGCGTTCGTGGACAAGCGCCCGCCCGAGTTCGCCCACCGGTAGCCGGGAACGACCACGCGCCTCCTCATGACTTGGTCAGAGGCCGAGGGTGTTGGGGACCATGTAGAGGCCGAAGCACATCACGATGACGCACACGGTGGTGACGGCGAACCGGTAGGCGCCGCGCATGCGGTACTCGGGCGGCAGGGATTTGGCCTCCAGTGCGAGGAGGAAGCCCAGGACGATGGGCAGCAGCAGCGAGTTCATGACCTCGCAGTCGACGGCGAGGCTGACCAGGTCGACGCTGGCCAGGACCAGGACCGCGCCGATGAGGTGGGCCAGGGTGTAGGTGACGTAGAACTTGAGGTTGTGTCGGCCGATGCGCTCGTTGAGGCTGTGCTTCCAGCCCAGGACCTCGGCGATGCCCCACGATCCGGCCAGCGACACCACCAGCGCCGCGACCAGGGCACCGCCCAGCACCGAGGCCCCGATCAGCACCTTGGCCGTGTTCGACCCCAGGAAGGGGCCCATCGCGGAGGCGATCTGGCCCACGTCGTTCAGCGCGGCACCGGAGTCCTTGCGGCCCACCGTGGCGGCCAGCGCGATGACGACCACGATCATGATGCCCTGGGTCAGTACCGTGCCGACCGCGGTGTCGGCGCGGGCCTGGCGCAGCTGGGAGATGACGAGCCTGCGCTGGACCACGGCACTCTGCTGGTAGAAGATCATCCACGGCATGATCACCGCGCCGATGTTCGCCGCCAGCAGGTACACGTACTGGGTGTTGCTGACCGGGAACGTGCCCAGGCCGTGGAACAGGTCGTGGACCTTGGGGTGGGCCAGCAGCATGGCCGGCACGAAGGTCAGCTCGGCCAGACCGATGGCGATGCCGACCCGCTCCGCGCGCCGGTAGCTGCCGGTGAAGGCCAGGCCGATCAGGAACGCGGTGGTGGTGGGAACGGTGACCCACTTGGAGATCCCGAAGAGCTCGCCGACGCCGGCGACCCCGGCGAACTCGGTGAGCAGGGCGCCGATGGCCGACAGCAGCAGCGTCCCGGCCGAGACCAGGCCCCACTTGAGGCCGAAGCGCTCGCGGATGAGCTGGCCGTGGCCCTTGCCGGTGACGATGCCCAGCCGGACGGTTATCTCCTGGACCGCGAACAGCACCGGCATCAGCACGATCTGCGGCAGCACCATGGCATAGCCGAACTGGGTGCCCGACTGCGCGGCGGTGATGATGCAGCCGGCGTCGGTGTCGGCCAGCATCACGATCAGCCCCGGCCCCCACACGGCCAGCACGCTGAAGATCACCCATTGGCGACGCGTGAACGAGAACCGGCCACGACCGCGCGGGGCCGTGGCATCGGCGGCATCAGCCACCGCAGCCGTCGACGTCGACTCGGACAGCTCGGCTGGCATGGGGCATCCTCCTCGGGATGCTCGCAGGCAGCTGGAGCCCGTCCGTACCGACCAGCGGCACAGTGGACCTGCCCTCCTGCGAGGCTGGCTTCCGTGGATGCAGCGGCCAGGCGACCGGACTCGTCCCCATGACAGGGCTTCACCGTTGCGGGACAGAGCCGGATTCGCACCGGACTTCGCTGACACTGCACCGCCCCCGCAGGAGCGGAGACGGCGTCAGCATAAGGGAAGGCAAGCCTCATCTTCTAGCCTGCACAACTAATGAGGTATTCGGGAATCGGTAAGGAGGATCCGAGCCGGCATCGCGAGGTGGGCGCCTTCTGCAGGGCCTGCGCGAGGTGCTCGACCAGCTCCGGCAGACGCGGCCCCCGGGGACTGCCCGCCGTCCGAGGCATTGTCCGACAGTCCGTCACCGCGACCGCTGCCCAGCGCTACCGGACCCCGAGTGCGCGGGTGTCGCCGGGGATCCGGCAGGCCGGAGTGGGCGCGAGGTGCCGCTGCGGAACTCCCGCGGTTCGGACGCTGCCGGTCCCGCTCGGCTCCTTCGCGCATGGCCCGGTGGACGGCCCGCGCCAGCGCATATGTGACGACCCTCGCATGCCCCCCGCACACCTCAATAGGTATGCAGGCTTGTAGGCCACGTTCGCCTGGCCCTAGTCTGGCTCCGTCCCGGCCGCCGTTGGGACGGTGCAGCCACAGCGAAACCGGTGTGAACCCGGTACTGTCCCGCAACGGTGAAGCCCCCTCAGGGGGATGAGTCCGGTCGCCTGTCGCTGCATCCACGGAACCCCGCCTCGCAGGAAGAACGGGTCCAGCCCAGGCCGTCACGGCTGGTCCAGGTCCCGCTCCGCCTGTGAGCATCCCGAGGAGGATGCCCAGTGTCAGCCCTGACCGCCAGGACCCGATCGATAGCGCAAGCGCTGCACCCGTCCGAATGGGCCAGACTCGGGGTGATGGCCCTCGTGATTCTGGCTCTGAACGGCTTCGGCTGGGGGATCTTCATCTTCACCGTGCTGCCCCACCACTTCCACTACCAGAAGCTGGGCGTGGGGCTGGGCGTGGCCTTCACCGCCTGGACCCTGGGCGCACGGCACGCCTTCGACGCGGACCACATCTCCGCGATCGACAACGTCACCCGCAAGCTGATGGCGGAGAAGAAGCGGCCGCTGGGCACCGGCTTCTTCTTCGCCCTGGGTCACTCCACCATCGTGGTCGTCGTCGGTGTGGGCATCACCATCGCCGCCAAGGCCGTCTTCGGGGCCGTGGTCGACCCCAACTCGACCTACGAGACGCTGGGCGGCATGCTCGGCACGCTGACCTCGGCCGGGTTCCTCTACCTCATCGCCCTGCTGAACCTGATCGTCCTCGCCGGCATCGCCAAGGTCTTCCGCGACATGCGCCGCGGCACCTTCAACGAGGAGGAGCTGGAGCGCCAGCTCCAGGCCCGCGGCCTGATGTGGCGCTTCTTCGGGCGCTTCATGCGCTCCATCAACCACACCTACCAGATGTTCTTCGTCGGCCTGATCTTCGGTATCGGCTTCGACACCGCCACCGAGGTGGTGCTGCTCGCGGCGACCGCCTACGCGGCGACCTCGGGGCTGCCCTTCTACGCCGTGCTGACGCTGCCGCTGCTGTTCTCCGGCGGCATGACCCTGTTCGACACCCTCGACGGCTGCTTCATGAACTTCGCCTACGGCTGGGCCTTCGCCAAGCCCGTCCGCAAGGTCTACTACAACCTGGTCATCACCGGTCTGTCCATCGCCGCCGCGTTCCTCATCGGCACCATCGAGGTCCTCGGCGTGCTCACCAGTGAACTCCATCTCACCGGCGGCTTCTGGGACTTCATGGCGAACTTCAACATCAACGAGGCCGGCTTCGCCATCGCCATCCTCTTCGCCGCCACCTGGGTCATCGCCTACGCCTTCTGGCGCTTCGGCGACGTCGAGAAGCGCTGGCAGAAGGGCCTGGTGGAGACCGACGGCGCGCCGGAGCTCGCCACCGAGCAACCCCAGAGCGCCGGCTGAGCGCACAGCATCCTTCCAGCCGTCCGACCCCCTGCGCGACAGGCTCGCCGAGACAGTGAGCACTCATCGCGCCGCGGTCGTGTCCCACAACGCCGTGCAGTCGGATCATGCCGACACACACCCTCTCGCGCGGGCGACTCCCGCGCCCCGTAGTCTGCGGGCATGACTGACTCTGCGACGCCGACTCCCCAGGCGGCCTTCGAGACGCTGTTGGCCGGCAACCAGCGCTTTGTCGCGGGAGCCCCCGGGCACCCGAACCAGGACGCGGCGCGCCGCGCCGAAGTCGCACCCGGGCAGAGCCCGTTCGCGGTGCTGTTCGGCTGTTCCGACTCCCGTCTGGCAGCCGAGATCATCTTCGACCGCGGACTCGGCGACCTGTTCGTCGTGCGCACCGCCGGCCATGTGATGGGGCCGGAGGTACTGGGCAGCATCGAGTACGGCGTCAGCGTGCTGGGCTGCCCCCTGGTCGTCGTGCTCGGGCACGACTCCTGCGGCGCGGTCGCGGCAGCCCGTGCAGCCGTCGCCGACGGCGCCACCGCCGACGGGTACGTGCGCGACGTGATCGAGCGCGTCACCCCCAGCATCCTGGCCTCCCGTGCCGCAGGGCACACCAAGGACGCCGACTTCATAGAGGAACACGTCCGGCACTCGGTCGACCTGCTCCTGGACCGCTCCCGCGCCCTCAGCGACGCGGTGGCCGCGGGCCGCGTCGCGGTGGTCGGCCTGTCGTACCGGCTGACCGACGGCACCGCCCACCTGGTCACCGTCCGGGGCCTCGACCAGGCAGCCGACACCGCGGCCTGACCTCCGGCGTTACTGCCGCTGCCGCCCGGCCTGCGTTCAGTCGGGCGGTTCCAGTGGGTGGGGCTGCTCCGGGTCCGATGGAAAGGGGTCGGGGCCAGGACCACCGGGGAGCGGCGGAGCGGGTGGCTCGGGCGGTGGGACAGGCACGCCGGGCGGCGCCGGAGGGTCCGGCAGCCTCGGCACCGGGGTGGTGTCGGGGTCGGGTGGTGCGGGGACAGTGCCCATGGTCACGACTCCTCTCGGCCGAGAGCGTGCTCGAGCTGTTGCTTGTTCATTGTCGAGCGGCCGTGGATGTTGCGCTGCCTGGCCTCGTTGTACAACTGCTCCTTTGTGGGGCCCTGGGCGCCGCTGTGGGAACGCAGCCCGCCGCGCCGGGCGGAGGAGATGTCCTTGATCGAGCTGCGGCTCGCGGTCCTCGACTCCCCGTGCCTCGCCCGCTCCTTGTTCACCGTGCGGGCGGCGATCTCCTCGGCGCGCTTCTCGCTCTCGCCGCGCTCCAGTGCGCTGTCCTTGATGTGCTCGTACTGGCGTTCCCGCTTGGGAGATGATCCGCGAGGCATGGTCACCCACTCCTGATCAGTGCGACTGTGGGGCTTGGTGTGACTACGGGGAACGCGTACCCCGCATCCGTGAAACCAACCCGGCACCGGGGCGAGGCCGTGGCGTCAACGGTCCGGGGCTGTTTTGGGCTTGGTGTGGAGGACGTCGCGGACCTGTTCGGCGGCGCGGAGCATGCTCTCGCTGATGAAGTCGCTGAAGCGGGCGATGTTCTCCAGGCGGGCGGCGGCCGGGCTGTCTCGGCCAAGGACGTCGACGCCCTGGCGTGCGGTCGCGGCGACCTGGGCGGCGCTCGTCGCGTTCGCGGCGGACCAGGCCCTGCTCATCGAGGAACCCGATCGCCTTGGACACGGACGCCACCCTGGGCGCGGTCCTGGTCGACGGCGCCTACCCGTACGACTGGCTCGACGAGGCCATGGAGCAGCGGATCCGGAAGCTGTTCCGGCGCATGGGCTGGTTCACGCCGCTGCTGCGTCCGACGGGTGTGACGCCGCGGATGACCGCCGGGCAGCAGGCCGACAGCAACATCGAGTTGGGCAGGCTCTCCCGCGAGCGCGAGCTGCGCCCCGTGCTGGACGCCATCACCGTTCCGGTCCGGTACGTCGTCGCCTCCGGCGCGTCCCTGGGCAGCCGCGGCGATGAGCAGGAGCAGATCCGCACCAGCCTCGACGCGGTGATCGCCCGCAACTCGAACATCACCATTCATGCCAAGGTGGCCAGCAGCCACGGTGCGATCCTCAAGAAGGACTTCCCCGCCATCGCCGAGGCCGTTCGCCGGACCGCTGCCCCCGACCACGGCCGGCACTGACGAAGCGACCGGCGGGGAGCGGGGGAGTGGGATGGCCGGGAGCGGGTAGGGGCACCTGGGAGCGACCGTACTGCCTGCATGGGAATCCTCATGTCGGAGCCCCTGACGAAGGAATTCCGATGGTCGACACCATCCAGCTGGCTCCTTTCGACACCACGACGCCCCCGCCGCCGGTGCGGGGCAGGGACCTGTTCCCCGACCTGGATCTGTCGGTCCCGCTCCAGGTCGGTTCCGCGGACGCACGGGCGATGTCGAAGGTGCTGTTCGAGCGGCTGGCCGCTTTGGACGAGGGCACCCGGGAGTACCAGTACGTGCGGAACACGCTGATCGAGCTGAACCTGGCGCTGGTGCGGTTCGCGGCCGGGCGGTTCCGTACGCGCAGCGAGCCGATGGAGGACATCGTCCAGGTGGGCACGATCGGCCTGATCAAGGCCATCGACCGGTTCGATGCCCAGCGCGAGGTCGAGTTCCCCACCTTCGCCATGCCCACCATCATCGGTGAGATCAAGCGCTTCTTCCGCGACACCAGCTGGGCCGTCCACGTCCCGCGCCGCCTGCAGGAACTGCGGCTGCACCTGGCCAAGGCCACCGACGAACTCGCGCAGAGGCTCGACCACGCACCCACCACGGCCGAGCTCGCCGGCTTCCTCGACATCACGGAGGCCGAGGTCCGTGAGGGCCTGATCGCCGCCAACGGCTACTCGGCGGGCAGTGTCGACTCCGGCTCCCCCAGCGGAGAGGAGGGCGACACGGGCACCGCCTACACCGACCGCCTCGGCGAGCTCGACCCGGCCCTGGAGGGCGTGGAGAACCTCGAATCCCTCAAGCCCCTGATGGCTCAGCTGTGCGACCGCGACAGGCGGATCATCTCCATGAAGTTCGGCGCCGAGATGACGCAGTCCCAGATAGGCGTCGAACTGGGGATCTCCCAGATGCACGTCTCCCGGCTGCTGGCCCGCGCGCTGGGCACCCTGCGGACCCATCTCCTCACCGAGAACTGAGCCCCCGTGCGACGGGCTCATGGATGAGCGGTGCTGGTGTGGTGCTGCCAGAGCTCGTCGCACAGGATGCAGTGGGCGGTGGCGGCCGGGTTGCGCCGGTCGCCCTTGCGTATCTGCTTCCCGCAGACGCAGACGGCGTCCTGCGGGGCTTCCCGGGTGCCGTCGAAGGCCGGGTAGCAGGTGATGCAGATGATGTGACGGAGATGGTCGTCCTGGTGGTCCCGGGTCTCGGCTTCGAGGGTTTCCAGGGGTCCGGAACCGGGGTGGACTGTCGCTCGGGCCATGGCCTCCACTGCTCCTTCCTGCGTTCAAGGGTCCCCTTCCCCGTGCGCGGGGTCTCAATGATCTGGGAGACTGCCTCCGGTGATGGTCCGCGCGGGCGGTACCCGGTCCTGTCCTCCGGCTCTGGAATTTCCTGCCCCCTGGGTGGCATGGAGCTGGTGAACACGGGTAGGCGACGCCCGTGGCGGTGTCATTCCGAGCACCCGGCCTGCCCCCGAGGAGGAACGACATGGACCGCTGTACCGCAGTCGCGTCGGGCGACCTGAAACCGGCACAGGCAGATGCGGAGACCGATCACGTCTTCTCGGCATGGTCCGAGGACGAGCTGTCCCTGGGCGCGGAGAGCGTCGAGGTGCACGCGCTGGGCCCCGCGGACGCCCGGGCGATGTCGAAGGTGCTGTTCGTGCGGTTGGCGGCGCTGGAGGAGGGGACGCGCGAGTACCAGTACGTGCGCAACACCCTGGTGGAGATGAATCTGACCCTGGTCAGGTTCGCCGCAGGGCAGTTCCGCCACCGCAGCGAGCCGATGGAGGACATCGTCCAGGTCGGGACGGTCGGCCTGATCAAGGCGATCAACCGGTTCGATGCCGAGCGTGGGATCGAGTTCCCCACCTTCGCCCTGCCGACCATCACCGGTGAGATCAAGCGCTTCTTCCGCGACACCAGCTGGGCCGTCCACGTCCCGCGCCGGCTGCAGGAGCGGCGGCTGGCGCTGGCCGGGGCCACCGACGAGCTGGCGCAGCGGCTGGACCGCGCGCCCACCTCCGACGAGCTGGCCGCGCACCTGGGGTTGACGGTGGAGGAGGTCCGTGAGGGACTGGTGGCGGCCAACGGGTACGCGGCCAGTTCGCTCGACGTCCAGCCCGGCGACGACGAGAGCGACACGGGTGCCTCCATCGCCGAGCGCGTCGGCGCGCTCGACCCGGCCATGGAGGGGATCGAGAACCTGGAATCCCTCAAACCGCTGGTCGCGCAGCTGCCCGAACGTGAACGCGCCATCTTGGCGATGCGCTTCGGCGCCGAGCTGACCCAGTCCGAGATCGGCGCGCACCTGGGCATCTCGCAGATGCAGGTCTCCCGCTTGCTCTCCAAGGCGGTGGGGGCCCTGCGGACCCAGCTGCTGGTGGAGCAGTGACCCCAGCCCTGGGGCCGTGCCCCGCGCATTCAGCCGCACCTGCAGAAGGATGGACATGAACCGTGCAAGCGCCGCGGCGGAGCCCCCCGCCACCAGTGAGTTCACGGTGGGCAGCCGCCGGGTGGGAACCAGTGTGGTCGTGGCCGTGGCGGGGGAGTTGGACCTCGACTCGGCCCCTGCCCTGACCTCGGAGCTCACCTCAGCCATGGACGAACGGGCGATCGAGGCGATCGTGGTCGACTGTCAGGGCATGTCGTTCTGCGATTCCACCGGCCTGAACGCGTTGCTGGCGGCGAGGCTCCGGGCCGAGGGGCAGGGGCTGGCGATCAGCCTTGCCGCCGTTCCGGCAGCCACCAGCCGGATGTTCGGCATCACCGGAGCGGATACCGTGTTCCAGCTGTACCCCGATGTCGAAACGGCCCTGGGCGCGGTGTGAACGACTGCCGCTTCTCCGGTGTTTACTGCCCTGTTCCGGGCAGGCGACCTGTGACTGGCGACGCATATGTCGCTGCCGGACCCTCAGTGAAGTGAGTGGCGATGAGCATGCCCGACACGCGCCCGCCGCTGGGCGGACTGCCCGAAGGCGGCCAGATCCGCCGTTTGGCCCTGTGCGGAACCAAGGGCGTGGTGGGGCGCTGCCGTGACTTCACCCGCCAGGCGATGCACGACTGGCAGTGGCCACCCGGAGTGACCGATGATGAGCAGGAGGTGGCCGAGGACGTGCTGCTGCTCGTCTCCGAACTGGTCACCAATGCCAACCTGCACGCGGGTGGCGCGGTCGAACTGATGCTGCACGGCACCAAGGAGCGCCTGCGGGTGGAGGTCAGCGACGAGAGCCGGCTGCAGCCCGCCCCGCGCACGCCCTACCGCGCGTCGACTCCGGGCGGCCACGGTCTGCACATCATCGCTCGGCTCTCCACCGCCTGGGGCAGCGAGGTGCGGCCCACCGGAAAGTCGGTGTGGGTCGAGGTGGCCACCCCGTGACGTAGCGCGGCCTCTGCTGACGCAGTGTGCCTCCACCCTGCTGATCTACACCCGTCCAGAGCTCCCTGCTGCTGGTGACCGCGCAGCGCACCACCACCCCGGACGACCGCCTGGACTACCTGCTCACCCACAGCAGCGCCGACACCGACGACACCTGCGTCATCGGCATCCAGCTCGCGCCGACCCCCGCGACCTGACCGCCGAACCGGCAGTGGCCGTCCGGACGGGCCGAGGACGCGATTGACAGGTTTCGATGACGCTGGGCGGGTAGGCGTCCAGTGCGGCAGCCCGGCAGGACTTTCCCCCCGGGGTCCCCAGGGCCGCCCCGGAAGGGCCCCCGGCTCCCCCCGCC
>Ga0302314_10005976_pt1 | contig 22105 bp, 23 predicted proteins | sample III_Palsa_N2_3_FD_200533 | JGI IMG/M metagenome (GOLD analysis project Ga0302314, IMG submission 200533) | Peat permafrost microbial communities from Stordalen Mire near Abisko, Sweden - III_Palsa_N2_3 | ecosystem: Environmental > Terrestrial > Soil > Palsa > Peat permafrost | place: Sweden...
TCTCCGCCCCAATGGGGCAGAGAGGGAGAAGATTGGGCCTGGCAGCCGCCAGTTCACGCAGTCGAATTCATCGTATCGCTTTACGCCAGCAGCTGGGACAGCAAAGCGCGCAGCTGGGCTGGATTGAGGGGCTTGCGCAGCAGCGAGAAGCCGTGCTGCTTGACCAGGGTCTGGACAGCCGGCGTGTGGTTGGCGGTGATGACGATGCCGGGCAGCGGCCGGCCGACCGCCTGCCGGATGCGGCAGATTTCGGTGATCCCGGTCGTGCCGGCTTCCAGGTGATAATCGGCGATCACCAGGTCCGGCGGGCGCGGCAGGCTGGGCAGCAGGGCGAGCGCCTCGTCGCCCGAGGCGGCGACGGCGGCGGTGCAGCCCCAGCCTTCGAGCATCGCCTGCATGCCGGCCAGGATGCTGTGCTGGTCGTCGACCACCAGCAGCATCGGATTGGCGAGATTGCCCGGCGCCCGGCGGCCCGGCGGATGGCGCAGGCTCGCCGCCGGCTTATGGCCGAGCGGGACGGTCACGGCGAAGACCGAGCCCTTGCCGAGGCGCGAGCGGGTCTCGATCGGCAGATCGAGGGTCTTGGCCGCGCGCTTGACGATCGCCAGCCCCAGCCCAAGGCCGCGATCATTCCGGGTGCCGCCGGTATCCAGCTGGCGAAACTCCTCGAAGATTTCGTCGAATTTGTCGGCGGGAATGCCGAGGCCGCTGTCCCAGACCTCGATCTTCAAGCCATTGCCGATGCGCCGGCAGCCCAGCAGCACACGGCCGCGCCTGGTGTAACGGATGGCATTGGACAGGAAATTCTGGACAATACTGCGCAGCAGCCGGATGTCGCTGCGCACCACCGCCCGCGACGGCACATAGCGCAGGGCCAGCCCGTGCTCCCGGGCCAGGGCCTGATGCTCGGTCACCAGCGGGCCCAGCAGGCTCGCCACCGGAAAATCGGCAAGCTCCGGCAGCACGGCGCCGGCGTCGAGCTTGGAGATATCGAGCAGGGCGGCGAGCAGGTCTTCGACGGCGCTCAACGAAATCTCGATGTTGCTGATCAACCCGCGATTGGGCTTCGGATGGTCGAGATCGGCCAGCGCCGAGACGAAGAGCCGTGCGGCGTTGAGCGGCTGCAGCAGATCGTGGCTGGCCGCGGCAAGGAAGCGGGTCTTGCCGATATTGGCCTGCTCGGCCTCGCTCTTGGCGATCTGCAAGGCTTTTTCGATCTCGCGCCGGTCGGCGATCTCGCGCTTCAGCTGGGCATTGAGACGGGTGAGGGCTGCGGTCCGCTCGGCGACGCGCCGTTCCAGCGTCTCGTTCGCCTCTTTAATGGTCGCATCGGCCCGGCGCCGTTCGGTGATGTCCTGCATGAGCGTAAAGAAGCCCAGGCTCTGCTTCTCATCGCCCAGATGGGGCACGAAGCTGACATGGGCGTAGTGCTGCTCGCTTGCACCCGACGGCGTCAGCTCGACCTCAAAGTCAACCTTTTCACCGGCCATTGCCCGATCGACGAAGTCCTTGCGGCGGTCATAGAGTTCCGGCGTCAGCAGATCGCCCATTTTGCGGCCAAGGATCTGGCCGACCGGACGGTCGAGCCATTGCCGATAGGGCTCGTTGACGAATTGATAGCGTTCCTCGGCATCGACATAGGCGATGAGCGCCGGCATCGCATCGGTGACCAGCCGGATGCGGCGTTCGCCGTCGCGCAGCGCCTCCTCGGTGCGCTTGCGGCGGGTGATGTCGGTGAAGGTCAGCACGAAGCCGCCCTCGGGCATCGGGTTGCGGTCGATATAGAGGATCCGGCCGCTGTGCCAGGCCTGCTCGAAACTGAGTGGCACGGCGCCCTCTTCGGGATTGAGGAAGCTCGGCTGGCCGATGCCATGCTCGCCCAGGGCCCGGTTGAAGGCGCGCAGATCGTCGAACCGGGCACCGGGCGCCACGCAGGCGGGCGAGAGGTCGAGCAGGCGTACGAATTCGTTGTTCCAGGCGACCAGCGCCAGATGCCGGTCATAGACCGCGACGCCCTGGAAGATATTGTCGAGCGTCGCCTGCAGCAGATTGGTCTTCTGGGCGAGTTCCGCCTCGCGCTGCTGGGTCTCGGCCCGCTTCAGGCTGGTGATGTCGGTATAGATGCCGACGATGCCGCCATCCCGGGTCCGCTTTTCGTTGACCTGCATCCAGCGGCCGTCGCTCAACGCATGTACCGAAGGCCCGTTTCTGTCGGCGTGCTGGCGCGTGCGGCGATCGATCCAGCCTTCTGGATCGCGATAGGCGTCGAGCACGCATTTGTAATGGATGGCCAGATGCACGATCTCGGCGAACAGCATGCCGGTATGGATGCGATCGGCCATGCCGGGCCAGAACGTCAGATAGCGCTGATTGAACAGCACCAGCCGGTCGGTGGCGTCGAACAGCGCGAAGCCCTCGCTGATCGATTCGATCGAGGCGAGCAGGCGCAGCCGGGCGGTCTCGGCCTGCTCCTGCGCCTTGGCCGCATGATGGTAGGATTGTTCGAGATCGGCCAGCGTCCGTTCCAGCGCCAGGGTGCGCGCCCGGATCTGCGCTTCCAGCACGATCGCCGTCTGGAACAGCGAGAAGGCCGAGCCCTGGCCGTCCATGCTGCGCTCGACCCGGTCGACCAGAACCTGGTTGATGCGCTCGAGCTTGGCCAGCTTGCGCTCCAGTTCGGCGATCTGCTCGCTCTGGTCGGGGGGTGCCGTACTCGGGTTCAGCATGGTTACGACGCCCCGATGATGACGCCGGTGAAGGTCTGGTTCACATGCATCGACATATATTGTTCGCCATAGGTGCAGAACCCCACGACATGCTGCTCGACGAACAGGGCCGAGACGGCGGGCTTCAGTCCCCGCTGTTCGATCTCCAGATTGCGCAGCACGCAATCGCAGCCGATGATCAGGTCCGGCGGTCCGACATCCTGCGCCAGGCGGCGGAACAGTTCCTTCAGATCCTCCAACAGATCGACGCCCTTGGCCACGGTCAGCACGATCCCCTCGTCGATGGCGCAAAGGAAGGTCAGGCTATTGTCCGCATTGACCTTCTGGATCGCTCGGACATGGTATTGACCGCCGACCCGGACCATGACGGGATGGGCGGCGAAGATCTTGGGCGTGAGCGGCGTGCCCTCCAGCCCGACCAACCGCGCATATTCCGTAGCCGCCGGCTCGGCATTGATCTCATAGACCCGGCGCTGGTCGAGATCGGCTCCGGTCACCACCATCTTGCAGCCGGTCGGCACGAAATGCTCGGTCTTGAACACCGAAAAGCGCCGCCGCGTCGAGATCAGCAGCAGCACCGCCGCGTCATCGACGAAACGCCCATCATAGAGGACATGGGTCCGGCCGAAATTCATGCCGTCACCGGCCGAGCCGCCGACCAGGGGCGTGCCGTTCAGCGTATTGCCGATGGCGCTGACCAGCTGTTCTTCGCGCAGCGACATGCCGTCGACCAGCAGCAGGGCGAAGGCGTCGCTCGCTGCGAACTTTCCGCCGGCCGCGACTTCCGCCTGCATCGCCATGGCGAGCCGCGTCTGCTCGATCGCCGTCGCGATCTTGAAATCCTTGAGGTCCTGGAACAGGGTCGGAGCGACCGAAAAATCGTCTTCCGGAAAGCCGATGCCGCTGAGGCCGCCGCTGATATAGCCAAAGGGGGTAATTTCGCCCGCCGTCGTGCAGCCGAACACCTTGGTATCGCCGAAATGGTGGCGGATCGCGGCCGCCAGCTCCGACAGATCGTAATCCGGCGAACAGAAAATCAGGGCGAAAGCCAGGTTCGGCCCACCGATCTGGCGATGCAGCTCACCCACCGCCGCCCAGGGTTCGGCAGCGCTGGCGCCGCCTCTTCGCAATCGGGTTGTCGGCATCGGCCGTCCTACCTCCGCTGACCGATCAGACGTCTTCGCCGACGGAATGGCAAGTTGCCATGGCACACAGCATTCAAAGCCGCGGCGCCCAGGACAATGCTTCTTTAGTCGTATTGCGCAGCCGGGGGAACGACGCTCTGAATATCGGATTATCCGATAATGCAAAACGCGTCGGATCGCGCCCCGTCGATCAGTCCCTGGAGGAAACCGAGATGAGCTGGAAGACCCCGACCATCGTCGAAATCGCCCTCGGCGCCGAGATCAACTGCTACGCCTGCGCCGAGCTGAAATAGCACCGACGCCTGAGCCCTCGTCCGCCAGGCGGGCGAGGGGCTTATGCCGCTCCCTTGCTGCCGGGCGAAAAATCTTGCTCCATGTCGACGGGTCGACCCTGGTCCCGAGGCGCCTCTCGGGTCAAGCCGGCGCCGCTGGAATGGAAGGGATGCGATGACGGCCACGCTGCTCTCGCCGGACGCGCTCGAAGCCGCCCTCAGGGCGATCGGGGCGGAGCGCTATCATAGCCTGCATCCGTTTCATCGCCGGCTGCATGGCGGCGACCTGAATCGTGGACAGGTCCAGGCCTGGGCGCTCAACCGCTATTATTATCAGAGCCGGATCCCGATGAAGGATGCGACCCTGCTGGCGCGCTTGCCGACGGCCGATCTGCGCCGGGCCTGGCGCAGCCGGCTCGAGGATCATGACGGCGATGCCCCCGGCACCGGCGGCGTTGCGCGCTGGCTGAAGCTGGCGGAGGGGGTCGGGCTCGATCCGGCTTATGTCGAATCGACCTCGGGCATCCTGGCCGGCACGCGCTTTGCCGTCGACGCTTATGTCGCCCTGGTGCGCGAGCGCAGCATTCTCGAGGCGATCGCCTCGTCGCTGACCGAGCTGTTTGCCCCAACCATCATCGCCGAACGTGTCTCCGGCATGCTGGCGCATTATTCCTTCGTGACACAAGAGACGCTCGCCTATTTCACCCCGCGCCTGACCCAGGCGCCGCGCGATTCCGATTTCGCGCTCGCCTATGTGCGCGCGCATGCCGCCACGATCGAGCAGCAGCAGGCGGTGCTCGCGGCCCTCCGCACCAAATGCGATGTGCTGTGGGCGCAGCTGGATGCGCTGGATTACGCCTATGTCGAGCCCGGCCACATTCCACCCGGCGCCTTCGTGCCGGATGACCGTCGATGAAGGACGACGCGATTCCGGCGCTGGGCCGCGGCGTGAAGTTCCGCTTCGACGAGATACGCCAGAACTGGGTGCTGCTGGCACCGGAGCGGCTGTTCGTGCCGGATGCGCCGGCGGTCGAGATCCTGAAGCTGGTCGATGGCAGCCGCTGCCTGGGCGCCATCATCGACGATCTGGCCGCGCGGTTCCAGGCGCCCCGCGACCTGATCGCCCGCGACGTTACCGCCATGCTGGCCGATCTGGCCGAAAAGGGAGCGATCCGCTTATGAGTATGCCCGCCCCGCCGATGGGGCTGCTGGCCGAGCTGACCCATCGCTGTCCGCTGCAATGCCCCTATTGTTCGAACCCGCTGGAACTCGAGCGGGCGGCCGGCGAGCTCGACACCGCGACCTGGCTGCGCGTGCTCGACGAGGCGGCCGATCTCGGCGTGTTGCAGGTGCATTTCTCCGGCGGCGAGCCGACGGCGCGGCGCGACCTGCCCGAGCTGGTCCGGCGCGCGGCGCAACGCCAGCTCTACAGCAACCTCATCACCTCGGGCGTCCTGCTCGACGAGCGTATATTGGCAGGCCTGGTCGAGGCCGGGCTCGATCATGTCCAGCTGAGTTTCCAGGATGTCGAGACCGCCAATGCCGAGCGGATCGGCGGCATGGCCGGGGCCCAGGCAAAGAAGCTGGCGGCGGCGGCGCTGATCCAGCGCAGCGGGTTGCCGCTCACCCTGAACTTCGTCATCCATCGCCAGAATGTCGAGAATCTGCCGGCCATGATTGCGCTTGGCGCCGAGCTGGGCGCCCAGCGCATCGAAGTCGCGCATGTGCAATATTACGGCTGGGGCCTGGTCAATCGCGACGCGCTGTTGCCGAGCCGGGCCCAGCTCGACGCCTCGACCGCCGAAGTCGAGGCGGCGCGCCTGCGCTTCAAGGGGCGCATGGTCATCGACTATGTCGTCCCCGACTACTATGCCGAGCGCCCCAAGGCCTGCATGGGCGGCTGGGGCCGGCGCTTCATCAACATCACGCCGGCCGGCAAGGCACTGCCCTGCCATGCCGCCGAGACCCTGCCCGGCCTGGTCTTTCCCTCGGTCCGGGACGAGAGTCTGGCCGCGATCTGGCAAAGGGCCCCGATCTTCGAGCGCTACCGCGGCACAGACTGGATGGTCGAACCGTGCCGCAGCTGCGAGCGGCGCGAGATCGATTGGGGCGGCTGCCGCTGCCAGGCCCTGGCGCTGACCGGAGACGCCGCCAATGCCGACCCGGCCTGCGCCCTTTCCCCCCATCACGGCGCCATGCTGACGGCGATCGCCGAGGCTGCGGCGGATACATCCTCGGGCTTCGTCTATCGCCGGATCGGAGCCGCGGCAAAGGCCGAGGCATGAGCGGGTTGGATTCCTTCTCGCGCAAGGTTACCGGATTCGCAGATCTACGAAGAATCGACCTCGATCCGGCTCCTCCTCCCCTTGCGCGAGGAGGTCGGGAGGAGGGGTGCGCCGCGGGCGCCAGCGGAGCATCCGCGCCCGCTATCCCTCCGTTTATATTCACCCTGACACAGCGATGCCCGGCATCGACGCCCCCTCCTCCCGACCTCCTCCCGCAAGGGGAGGAGGAGGCTATCGAGCGCCGGCGCGAGATGTATCAATGCGGTAGCTCCCGCACAGAGTGGAGGAGTTCTGAGCGACATATCTGCGCCCGATCTTTAGTCCCGATCCTCGCCGCACTCTGGCTGGTCGCCAGCACCCCGGCGGTCGCGGCCCCGCTGCCTTTCGCCATGACCGAGGCCGCGCCCGGGATCTTCGTGCGCCAGGGGCTCGATCAGGATGCGACAGCAGAGAACGATGACGCCATTGCCAATATCGGCTTCATCATCGGACCGGAGGCAGTCGCCGTGATCGATCCGGGCGGCAGCCGCGGCGATGGTGAGCGGCTGCGGGCGACGATCCAGGCCATGACCGATCGGCCGATCCGCTATGTCGTGATGACCCATGGCCACCCCGACCACATCTTCGGCGGCAGCGCCTTCCTGCCGGATCATCCGGTCTATGTCGGCCATCAACGCCTCGCCGGCGTGCTGGTCGAGCGCGGGAAGTACTATCGCCGGCGGCTGGTCGAGACCCTCGGCACCGACCGGGCCGGCGACTACGTGATGCCGACGCTGCTGGTTGGCGATCATGCTCAGATCGATCTCGGCGGCCGCGTGCTCGAGCTCCAGGCGCATGCCGCCGCCCATACCGACAACGACCTGACCATTCTCGATCGCCAGACCGGCACGCTCTGGGCCGGCGACCTGCTGTTCGTCGACCGCGTGCCGGCGATTGATGGCAGCCTGACCGGCTGGCTGAAGGTACTGGAATCCCTGAAGGCGCTGCCGGCGACCCGGGCCGTGCCCGGCCATGGTCCGCCGGTCGTGTCCTGGCCGGAAGCGGCGGCCGATGAACAGCGCTATTTCACCACGCTGGCCACGGAAATCCGCGCGCTCATCGCCAAGGGCGGCGATATCGAGACCGCCGTAACCACGATCGGCCTCGGCGAACGCGGCAAATGGCAGCTGTTCGACGACTACAACGGACGCAACGTGACGGTCGCGTTCAAAGAACTCGAATGGGAATAGGAGGTAGGCCGATGCGACGGATAGCCTTGCTCGCCCTTCTGGCCGCCCTGGCCGCGACCGGGCCGGCCCGGGCCGAAGAGGATGAGGCCGCGCGCCAGGCGCGGTGGCGGGATCTGCGCCATGCCGTGTTCGGCGACCGCACGCTCGAGGATGGCGCCGGCACGATCACGCTCGAAGCGCCGGCACGCGCCCTCGATGCCGCCCTCGTGCCGATCACCATCGATCTCACCGGGCCGGCCAGGGTCAAGACGGTCTATCTGGTGATCGACGCGAACCCGTCACCGCTGGCCGGGACCTTCCATTTCGGCCCGGCGGCCGATACCCATGAGCTGCGCACCCGGGTCCGAGTCGACGCTTATACCCTGATGCATGCGGTCGCCGAGACCGAGGATGGAAGGCTGTTCGTCGCCGAGACCTTCGTCAAAGCGGCCGGCGGCTGCTCGGCGCCGTCGACCTCGGACCAGAAGCTGGCGCTCGAGCGGCTCGGCCAGATGAAGCTGAAGCGCGTCGGCGCGGGGGCTGTGCGCAAGGGCACGGACGCGGTCCAGCTGCTGATCAGCCACCCGAATTTCAACGGCATGCAGATGGATCAACTGACCCGCAACTACACGCCGGCGCGTTTCATTCAGGACATCAAGGTGACACGCGGCGATGCCCTGGTCTTCGATCTGGAATCGGATATCTCGCTCAGCGAGGATCCGGCGATCACCTTCGGGGTTCTCGGCAAGACGCCGACGCCGATCACAGTCGAGGTGCATGACAGCACCAATGCCGTGTTCAAACAGAGCTTCGATCTGCCGGGCAACGGCACCTGAGGATCGGCCGTCTACAGGACTAAAGTAGCATCGGCGGAACCGGGCGGCGGCATTGACCCCTGCGCCGCGCCTTGCAACTGTCACGACCGGCAAAGGGAGTCGATGAATGGGTAAAACGCTGTTGGCCGTGATGTCTTTCGTGCTGTTTTTTACCGCCGCTCCTTTCCTGCTGTCGGCCGCCCGCGCCGCGGACGAGCCGAAGCCTTATCAGATCCAGAACGGTCTGGTCGATCAAGGTACCTATAATGGCTACCGTCGTTATGGCGAATCCTGCATGCGCTGCCACGGGCCCGATGGCGCCGGCAGCTCCTATGCGCCGGCTCTGACCGACTCGCTCAAGCATCTCAGCCACGACCAGTTCGCCGAAGTGGTGATCAATGGCCGCCAGAACGTCACCACCTCGAATACCAACGTCATGCCGTCCTTCGGCACGACCGAGGATGTGGTCAACTACCTCGACGACATCTACGCCTATCTGAAGGCCCGGTCCGACGGCGCCCTCGGCCGCGGCCGGCCGAAACGGGTCGGCGATGATTAGGATAACGTGCCCCGTCGCCCGAGCGCCGGATGATTAGGCCGGCGGTGCTCGCCCTGCTGGCGGCGACTGCGGCGGCCTTCGGGACCCAGGCCGCGGCGGGCGTGCAGGAGCCTGCGGGCTTTCGCCTCGATGACTATCGCGCACCGGTGCCGGCGACAATTGCCGGTGGCCGGGTGATTCATACCAAGGCGTTGCACGCCCTGCTGCGGCGCGGCAACGTCGTGCTGATTGATGTGTTACCGGCGCCGCGGCGACCGGAGGGGATGCGGCAGGATCAACCCTGGCTGCCGGTGCCGCGCCGTGACATTCCGGGCAGTCTGTGGCTGCCCGATGTCGGGCGGGGTGCTTTGTCGATCTCGGTCGAGAATTGGTTCCGCGACCGCCTGGCGCAGTCGACGGCGCAGGACAAGCGCCGCCGGATCGTGTTCTATTGCCTCAGCCGCTGCTGGATGAGCTGGAATGCCGCCAAGCGGGCGGCGCAGTATGGCTATCGCCGGGTCTACTGGTATCCCGACGGCAGCGATGGCTGGGAAAAGGCCGGTCTTGACCTGGCCGAGGCGCAGCCGGAGCCGATGCCAGCGGGGCCATGACGGAGCCGATCTCAAACCGGGCCGAGGGGAGGCAAGACGAGGAATGACGATACGCTGGATGGGAATCGTGGTCGCGGCGGCAGCCGTCTTCACAGCGGGTTCCGCCTGGGCCGAGGGGGGAGATCCCGAAGCCGGGAAAGTGGTCTTCAAGAAATGCGCGATCTGTCACTCGCCGGATGCCGGTGTGAACAAGGTCGGGCCCAGCCTGCACGGCATCGTCGGGCGCCATTCCGGCAGCATCGACAATTTCAACTATTCGCCGGCGATGAAGGGCTTCGACAAAGTGTGGGACGAGGCCCAGCTCAACACCTACCTGACCGAACCACGCACGGTGGTGCCGGGCACCAAGATGGTGTTTCCCGGCCTGAAGGAGGAGAAGGACCGGCAGGACGTCATCGCCTATCTGTCGACGTTGAAGTAACGGCAGGACGGGGGCTCAGGCCCCCAATTCCCGCGCATGATGGGCCAGGTGATCGGCGACATAGCTCTGGATGAACCAGTAGCTGTGGTCGTAGCCTTCGTGCTGCCGGAGCGTCAGCGCCTGGCCTGACGCCGCCGCTGCGGCTTCGAGCTGCTCGGGCCGCAGCTGGGTCGCGAGGAACTGGTCGGCCTTGCCCTGATCGACCAGAATGGTGCCCGGACGGGGGCGTTCGCGCAGGAGCAGGCTGGCATCCCATTCGGCCCAGGCCGTGCGGTCGGGGCCGAGATAATTCGAGAACGCCTTCTCGCCCCAGGGCACGGCCGCGGGGTTCGCGATCGGCGCGAAGGCCGAGACCGAGTGCCAGCGTTCCGGGTGCCGCAGGGCGCTGACCAGGGCGCCATGGCCGCCCATCGAATGTCCGAAAATGCCGCGCCGGCCCGACACGGCCGGAAATTCCGCCTCGATCAAGGCCGGCAGTTCCCGGTTGATGTAGCTCCCCATCCGGTAATGCCGGGCCCAGGGTTCGGCCGTCGCATCGATATAAAAGCCGGCGCCGACGCCGAAATCCCAATGATCGCTGTCGCCCGGCAGATCGAGGCCGCGCGGGCTGGTGTCGCAGGCGACCAGCATCAGGCCGAGCTCGGCCGCCAGACGCTGCGCCCCGGCCTTGATCATGAAGGTCTCCTCGGTGCAGGTCAGTCCGGCCAGGTAATAGAGTGCCGGCACCGGGCGCGTCGCCGCTTGCGGCGGCACGAAGACGGCGAAGCGCATCTCGGTGCCGGTCGAGACCGAGGCATGCGTGTAGAAGCCCATGTGGCCGCCGAAGCAGAATTGCACGGTGCGCGTCTCGATTGTCATGTCCCGGTTCCTTCCGCTGATCCGCCGGCATCCTAATGATGCCGCCGCCGCGGTGGAAGTCGTCCGGCGTGCTACTAAGGTCGGGCTTGCCGGATCCCGAATGCCGCTGCCATGAATGCCTCCTGCGGATCCGGGAGGCGCCGATGGACGAGTTCGTGGCGGTCATCCTCATCTGTCTGAATTCGGTCCCGGCCGAACAATGCGACGAGAACTCGGCGCTCGACGTCATGTCGACCGTCGTGCCGAACGAACTCGGCTGCGTCGCCGGCTGGCAGGACGTCATCGCCCGATCACCCCTGCGTGCGGATATCGGCACGACCGCCTATATCCGCACCCGCTGCCGGCGGGCGAGCGATCCGAAACGGTGAGCAAGTCGATATTGCGCCGGCGCCCTAGTTCTTAAGTAGTACTGTCGCAGACCTTTGTATTGTCTGGCCGATCTCCACGGCTGCGGGCATTATCCTGGCGGGATCCCGGCGGACGTCGCCCCAGCGCGGCATAAGCCAGCCGGGCCGAACAGGAGGAAGGATGCCGGGTTTGCGCGGGATGGCACTGGCCATGATCGGCTGCGCGGCGCTTCCGGCCGGTGCGGCCGAGGCCCCGGCCAAGATCGAGATCGCCTATCTCGGTCTCGTGATGAAACGCAGCCTGCCGCTCAGCTATCTCGACCAGCCGCCGGGCGATGAAGGCATTCAGGGCGCGCGTCTGGCGCTGGCCGATGACGAGACGACCGGCCGCTTCCTGCAGCAGACCTATCACCTGGAAGAGGCGATCGACGCCGATGCGGCCGGCGTGGTGGCGGATTTCCAGCGGCTGAGGGCCGCCGGCTATCGCAATTTCGTGACCGACCTGCCGGCCCCGCTGCTGCTGCAGGTCGCTGATCTGCCCGAAGCCAAGGACGCGACCCTCCTCGACGCCACGGCGACCGATGACAGCCTGCGGGCCGAGGGTTGCCGGCGTAATGTCCTGCATCTGCTGCCCAGCCGCGCCATGCTGGCCGATGCGCTGATGCAGTATCTGGCGGTGAAGCAGTGGCAGCGCATCCTGCTGGTTACGGGCCAGGATGACGCCGACAAGGCCTATGCCGAGGCGCTGCGCCGTTCGGCGAAGAAATTTCAGATCCATATCGTCGAGGACAAGCCCTGGACCTATGATCCGGGCGCGCGCCGGACCGATACTGGGCATTACGCGATCGAGGCCGAAGTCGCCCGCTTCACCCAAGGCATCAGCTACGATGTGCTGGTGGTGGCCGACGAGGCGGGTAATTTCGGCGACGACCTCGGCTATCGCGCGACCGATCCGCGGCCGGTCGCCGGCACTCAGGGGCTGGTGCCGGTTGCCTGGGCGCGGCCCTTCGAGCAATGGGGCGGAAGCCAGCTGCAGAACCGCTTCCTGAAGCAGGCCGGGCGCTGGATGACCGAGCGCGATTACGGCGCCTGGATGGCGGTCCGCACCTTCGGCGAGGCGGCGACGCGCAGCGGCAGTACCGATCCCACCACCATGGGCGCCTTCATGCGCGGCAAGGATTTCGAGCTCGCCGCCTTCAAAGGCGCGCGACTCAGTTTCCGACCCTGGGACGGGCAGCTGCGCCAACCGGTCCTGCTCGCCGATCCCCGCTCCCTGGTCTCGGTCTCGCCGCAGCCGGGCTTCCTCCATGAATTCTCCGAGCTCGACACGCTCGGCATCGATCAGCCGGAGACGTCATGCCACATGAACTGATCGGCCGGGAATCCGATGTGAGGCTGTCGTGCCGGATGACGATATCAGTTGGCCCCTCCTCCCCTCGCGGGAGGAGGCCGGGAGGAGGGGGTGTCGATGACGGACACCGATGTTTCGAAGCTATATCAATGAGATGGCAGGGGTGCCGAAATCGTGGCGGTGCCTGCGGCACACCCCACCTCCCGACCTCCACCCCCAAGGGGAGGAGGGGTGTCGAGTGGCTTGGATCCGTAGTTCTTAACGTTCTCCTGCTGGCGCCGGCGGCCCAAGCCGAGCATCTGCTGGTGTCCAACGAGAAGGACAACACGATCACGGTGATCGACGGTGAGACGCTGGCGGTGGTCAAGACCGTGCCGGTTGGCGCCCGGCCGCGCGGTATCGTGCTGTCGAAGGACGGCAAGAGCCTCTATATCTGCACCAGCGACGCCGATCATATCGAGGTGCTCGACCTGGCCAGCCTGACCGTGTCGCAGACCCTGCCGAGCGGCCCGGATCCGGAGCTGTTCACGCTCAGCCCGGACGGCACGATTCTCTATGTCTCGAACGAGGACGACAACATGGTCTCGGTGCTCGACATCGCCGAGAGCCGGATCGTGTCGGAGATCCCGGTCGGCGTCGAGCCGGAGGGCATGGGCATCAGCCCGGACGGCAAGACCCTGGTCAACACCTCCGAGACCACCAGTATGGCGCATTTCATCGACACGACGACGCATCAGGTCGTGGCCAATGTGCTGGTCGACAGCCGCCCGCGCGTGGCGAAATGGACCAAGGATGCGAGCCAGGTCTGGGTCTCGGCCGAGGTCGGCGGCTCGGTCTCGGTGATCGATGCGGCGACCCATACGGTGATCAAGAAGATCCGCTTCGACATCCCCGGCGTGCCAACCGAATCGGTCCAGCCGGTCGGCATCGCGCTGACCGACGACGGCAAGCGCGCCTTTGTGGCGCTCGGGCCGGCCAATCGCGTTGCGGTCGTCGATGCCAAGAGTTTCGCGGTCGAGAAGTATCTGCTGGTCGGCCAGCGCGTGTGGAACCTGGCCTTCTCGGCCGATGGCAAGCGGCTCTACACCACCAACGGCGTCAGCAACGACATGTCGGTGATCGATGTGGCGGCGCTGAAAGTGGTGAAATCCGTGCCCGTCGGCCGGCTGCCCTGGGGCGTCGTGGTGGCGCCGTGACCGCAGCGCTCGCCGTCACCGGGCTGAGCCACGCCTTCGGCCGGACCAAGGTGCTGGACCAGGTCAGCTTCACGGTCCGGCCCGGCGATTTCACTGTTCTGCTCGGCCTGAACGGCGCCGGCAAGACGACCTTGTTCTCGCTGGTGACCCGGCTCTATCACAGCAGCTCCGGCTCGGTCGCCATTTTCGGCCATGATCTGCGCAAAAGCGCCTCGGCGGCGCTGGCGACGCTGGGCGTGGTGTTCCAGCAGCCGACGCTCGATCTCGACCTCACCATCGAGCAGAACCTGTTCTATCACGCGTCGCTGCATGGGCTCGCGCGGGCCGCGGCAGCGCCGCGCATCGCCGCGGAACTGGGCCGCGTCGGGCTGTTCGACCGGCGGCGCGAGCGGGTCCGGCAGCTCTCGGGCGGGCAGCGCCGCCGGGTCGAGCTCGCCCGGGCGCTGGTGCATGACCCGGCGCTGCTGCTGCTCGACGAGCCGACCGTCGGGCTCGACATCGAAAGCCGCCAGTTCCTGCTCGAGCATGTCCGCGGTCTCTGCGCCGGCCGGAAGCTCGCCGTGCTGTGGGCGACCCATCTCATCGACGAGGCCGATGACGAGGCCCGGATCGTCGTGCTGCATCGCGGCCGGATCCTGGCCGATGACACCGTGCCGGCTGTCGTGGCCCAGGCCGGGGCGGCGGATCTCAAGGGCGCCTTCGACCGGCTGGTGCGTGCGGCATGACGCTGGCCCAATATCTGCGCTGCCTCGGCGGCATCGTCCGGCGCGAGGCGCTGCGCTGGCTGCATCAGCGCAGCCGCTTCGTCTCGGCCCTGGTCCGGCCGCTGGTCTGGCTGGCGATCTTCGGCGCCGGCTTCCGCTTCGTGCTCGGCGTCTCGATCATCCCGCCTTACGAGACCTATATCCCCTACGAGGTCTATATCGCCCCCGGCCTGGTCGCGATGATCCAGCTGTTCAACGGCATGCAGAGTTCGCTGTCCATGGTCTATGACCGCGAGATGGGCAGCATGAAGACGCTGATGGTCAGCCCGTTCCCGCGCTGGTTCCTGCTGCTGTCCAAGCTGCTGGCCGGCGTCGTCGTCTCGGTCGTGCAGGCCTATATCTTCCTCGCCATTGCCTGGTTCTGGGAGGTCGAGCCGCCGCTCTGGGGCTATCTGGCCGTGCTGCCGGCGCTGATCCTGGCCGGGTTGATGCTGGGGGCGCTCGGGCTGGTGCTGTCCTCCTTCATCCGCCAGCTGGAGAATTTCGCCGGCGTCATGAATTTCGTGATTTTCCCGATGTTCTTCGCGTCTTCAGCACTCTACCCGCTGTGGCGGGTCAAGGAATCGAGCCTGACACTCTATTGGGTCTGCCAAGCCAATCCGTTCAGCCAGGCGACGGAGCTGATCCGCTTCGCGCTTTATGGCCGGTTCAACCCGCTCGCTGCCGGCATCGTGCTGGGCTTTCTGCTGCTGCTGATGGCGCTCGCCGTCTATGGCTACGACCCGGGCCGCGGCCTGCTGGCGCGGCGCGGCGGTGCCGAATGAGGAGATGATGATGCGCGGCGCGACATCTTTGCTGGTGGTAGCGATGGTACTCTGGAGCGTCGGCGCGCACGCGGCGCCGCCCGCGAGTGATCCCGATTGGCCGTGCCGGCAGCGGCTGGTGCCCGAGCTGACCGCCGCGACCTTCTGGAGCGGCCCGAAGCTGCCTGCCGAGGGCGATTGGCACGCCGATAAGCGCGTCGCATCCGAGGCCGCTTCCCTGGCCGACCGCGATCTGCCGATCGATGACGGCATCGCCCGCTTCGGCCATTTCGCCGACACGCTGAAGCCGGCGGAGCGCACGGCGCTGCTGCCCGAACTCTTCCTCGGCATCGTTGCGGAAACCAATCACCAACGCGGCGAAATCATCAGCCGTATCAAGGATCTGGCCCGCCGGCAGCGCGGCCTCGGCGATGTCGTCGCCAAGGTCACCGCCGAACTCCGTGAGCTGCCCGCCAACCCCGTGGGCGACGATGCCAAGCGCCACGACGAAATCATCCAGCGCCGCGACTTCGTGATCCGCAGCTTCGAGGAAACCGAGCGGACCATGCGCTATGCCTGCGAGGTCCCGGTCGAGCTCGAAGCCCGGCTCGGCAGCTACGCCGGGGCCATCAAAGCCCGGCTCTGAGCCCTGGCGCTCGTCGCCGCCTTCAAATTTCCTGATCCTCGGCCCGGCCCGGCCCGAGCCGTCCGGCCGCGTTGAACCTGTTCTTTAGTTCAATTGCGCGGGGGCCTCGAAGGATCTTTAACAGTAGTCGCTGACGTCGCGACTAAGGCGACGCCCAAAATCGAATCGTCATTGCGAGCGCGGCGAAGCAATCCAGTCTTCGGTGCGGCCGCCCTGGATTGCTTTGCTGCGCTCGCAATGACGACTTTGGAATGTTGGCGCAAATGTTTCGCTCAATTTCGGGCGGCGCGACTGATCGTTTTTCCTGTCTTGTTCAAAGCAAAAGCACGAGCCCGTCCGCCAAGGACGGGCCATCAGGGAAGGAGAAGGAAGATGGGGAGGCTCAATTCCGCATTCATGCCTGTCGTTGCCGGAACGATCCTGCTCTGCACGGCCGGCGGCCCGGCGCTGGCCGGCTCGGTGACCGAGGCCGGCGAGACGGTCGGCCTGGCGCTCGGCGCGCCCTTGCCCGAGGGCTGGTACTTCGTCGATACCGCCAGCTATATCTCGCGGGAGGGCAAGCCGGATATCGAGGCCTTCGTGAACATTCCGGTTATCGCCTGGTCCACACCCTGGATGGCGTTTGGCGGGCGGATCGAGGCCTATGCCGCCTTCCCGCAGGATATCCTCAATGTCGGCGGGCATTATTCCTCGGGCTTCTACAATGACGCGCTGCTGATCGGCGAGGCTTGGGATTTCGGCAATGGCTGGAATTTCAGCAATTTCGTCGGCGGCTACGCCCCGATGGATGCCGGCGGCCTGGCGACCAATAATTGGGTGTTCAACGAGCGCGCTGCCGTGTCCTATGTCGCCAATGACTGGAACCTGACGGTCCACATGATCTATGGCGTCGTCGGCAAGGATGTGCGGACCAATCTCCAGGATACGCCCGATTACCTCAATTACGACCTGACCGCGGTCAAGACCTTCGGCAATTGGTCGATCGGCCCGGTTGGCTATGGCTCGACCGATACCAGCAGCACCGGTCCCGGTTATGTCGAGCAGAGCCAATTCGCGCTTGGCGGCCTGGTCGGCTATAATTTCGGCCCGATCAGTTGGCAGTTCTACATCACGCACGATGTAACCGAGACGGGGTATACCGGCGAAGATACCAGAGCCTTCATGCGCTGGGTCGTGCCGCTCAAATTCTGACCCGTCGCCTGGATGCCTGACCCGATCGTCGGCGTCTCCGGCCGGATGACGCCGCATCGAGCGGGTGCCACCTTCTCACAGCGGGGGAGACCCATGTCCCATCTCAAACACGCCGCCCTGGTCCTGGCCGGCGGTGCCTGCGCCGTCGTGTCGCTGGCCTTCGCCCAGGACGCGAAGCCCGATACCATGATGATGTTCATGTCGAATGGCAAGATGGCGAGCATGCCCATGCCCGACAAAGCGAAACTGGACATGATGATGAAGCATGCCGTTGAAATGAAAGACGATATGGTGATCCTGGTGTGGGGCAACAAAACCTACATGATCAAGAACGAGAAGATGCCCGACGGCAAGATGATGTTCGATGCCTGGGGGCTTCACTTCAACGAGTGAGCGGGCCGCCACGACAAAACCCGATCGGCGCGGCTGACCCGGCGCTTCTGGCCTAAAGGCGTAGGCCTGGGTTCTTGACTCGGTCAGTTTAGAATTAGTATAAATTCTGCGGGCCTATCTCGACGATAAGCCCGAACCCCGGGAGGATGTTAGATGGCTTGGACGACACCAAAGATCATCGAAATTGCGCTCGGCGCGGAGATCAATTGCTACGCTTGCGCTGAGCTCTGATCATCTCAGGAAAGGCCCGGCCGGTGCGGGTGCGAGCTTGAACCGGCCGGGTTGAGCCATGTTTGCGATCGTCCTGGGGGCTGCCGCCGGCGGCGGGTTCCCGCAATGGAATTCCAATGCCGCTTCGTGCCGGCGCGCCCGCAGCGGCGACCCGGCGGCGAAACCGCGCAATCAGGCCTCGCTCGCCGTCAGCGCCGATGGCATCAGCTGGTTCCTGCTGAATGCGTCGCCGGATCTGCGCCGGCAGATCGAACTCGCCCCCTTCCTGCAGCCGCAGCACGGGCTGCGCAGTTCGCCGATCGCCGGCGTGGTGTTGACCGGCGGCGATGTTGATGCCATCAGCGGCTTGCTCAATCTGCGCGAACGCCAGGCCTTCAGGGTCTATGCGACCGCCCGCGTCCATGCCGTCCTCGATGCCAATCCGATCTTCGAGGTCCTGGCCCGCGACCTGGTCGCGCGCCAGGCGGTGACGCTCGGCCGCGAGACCGTCCTTGCGACGCCGGATGGGGCGAATAGCGGGTTGTCGATCGAGCTTTTTGCGGTACCGGGCAAGGTGCCGCTCTATCTCGAGACGCCGGGTTCGGCCCCACCGATCGTCGAGGGCGAGGAGACCGTCGGCGTGGTGGTGAGCGATGGGCGGAGCCGGCTGTTCTTCATCCCCGGCTGCGCCGCGATGACGCCGGCATTGGCGACCCGGCTCCGCGGCGCCGATCTGGTCTTCTTCGACGGCACTCTCTTCGCCGACGATGAAATGATCCGCGCGGGGACCGGGCAGAAAACCGGGCGCCGCATGGGCCATATGAGCAATACCGGCCCCGAGGGCACGATCGCCGCTTTCGAGACGTTGCAGGTCAACCGCAAGATCCTGATCCATATCAACAACTCCAACCCGATCCTGCTCGACGACTCGGCCGAGCGGGCCGTGGTCGAGGCGGCTGGATGGGAAGTGGCTTATGACGGGATGGAAGTGCGGCTATAAGCGGCCACGCGATATCCGGCGACGTACTTTAAGACGAGAGACCGCCGAAAATAATGTTGCTATAGGAGTCGAGCCGCCTCACGAAATGCTCGGATTCTCTGATGCTTAGCCCTCGCCCTCCGGTCATTTCGTTGCTGGCGCTCATGGTGGCGGCATCGGCGGGAGCCTGGGGCGAAACGTCGACCGAACAGGCGCCCGATACCGAAAAGATCATCGTCATCGGCACCACGCCGCTGCCCGGGACCGGGATCGACATCGACAAGGTGGCCGGCAATCCGCAGACGCTCTCGGCTGCGGATATTGCCCGCGAAGGATCGCCCAGCGTCATCGGCGCGCTCAGCGACCAGCTGGGCAGCGTCAATATCAACGACGATCTGGATAACCCGTTTCAGCCGGATATCCTCTATCGCGGCTTCGAAGCCTCGCCCGTGCTCGGCACACCGCAAGGGCTGGCGGTCTATCAGAACGGCGTGCGCATCAACGAAGCCTTCGGCGATGCGGTCAACTGGGATTTGTTCCCCGACATTGCGATCGATCGGCTCGACGTGGTCAGCGCCAATCCGGTCTATGGGCTGAATGCGCTAGGTGGTGCCGTCATCCTGACCATGAAGAACGGCTTCACCGCCGAGGGCGGCGATGCCGAGTTGTCGGGCGGCTCGTTCGGGCGCCGCTCGGCCACGGCCGAGTTCGGTGCCAATTCCGGCATCTTCGGCGTCTATGTCGCGGCCCGGGCACTCGACGAAGATGGCTGGCGCGAGTTTTCGCCCAGCGCGCTGCGTCAGCTCTATGGCGATTTCAGCGTCCGGTCCGGCAAGCTGTCGCTCGATCTCAGCTATACCGGCGCCGATAATCGCCTCTTCGGCGAATCCTCGACACCCGTCCAGGAACTCGCGGTCAATCGGGCACTGATCTTCACCACCCCGCAGAGCAACTTCAACCAGCTGAACTTCCTCACGCTCAACGGCACCTATGCTGCAACGGAGACGCTGTCGGTCCAGGGCGATGTCTATTACCGCGCCTTCCGCCAGAGTGTCGTGAACGGCAATACCACCGATTTCACCGCCTGCACCGGCGGGTCCGGCCTGGGATTTCTGTGCCAGAGCGACGGGCTGACCCCGGCGGTCACGGCCACCGGTACCATGATCCCCGACATCTCGAAGGGCGGGACCATTCCGATCGGCGAGAATGATTTCGAATCGATCCATTCGATCGGCGCGGGCGGCACGCTGCAGGCGACCTCGACGGCGGCGATCTTTGGCCACGACAATCATTTCTCAATCGGCGGGACCTTCGACCGGGCCTCGACCGGCTTCGAATCGACGACGGAACTCGGCACCATCAACAGCGCGCTCGCGGTCGGGTTTTCCGGCTTCTTCGACGATACGCCGGAGAACACGCCGTTCAGTGCCACGCCGGTCAATCTCGGGGCGACCAACACCTATTACGGGCTCTATGCGACCGACACCTTCAATGTGACGCCCGAGTTAGCGGTGACGGCGAGCGGCCGCTACAATGTAGCGCAGGTCGATCTGGCCGACAGGCTCGGCGCCGATCTCTCAGGCCAGAACCGCTATAGCCGCTTCAACCCGGCGATCGGCTTTGCCTACAAGATCCTGCCCGATCTCACCGGGTACGCCGGATACTCCGAGACCAACCGGGCGCCGACGGCGAGCGAGATCGAATGTTCCAACCCGCTCATCCCCTGCCTGCTGCCGTCTTCCCTGGCGAGCGATCCGCCGAGCCTGAGGCAGGTCGTCGCCCATACTTATGAAACGGGCCTGCGCGGCAAATTCGCGCTGCCGGAGCTGGGCGACGGGCGGGTGAGCTGGAATGCCAGCCTGTTTCGCACCGATGTCGATGACGACATCTACGGCGTCGCGACCTCGCTCAGCACCGGCTTCTTCGAGAATATCGGCGCCACACGGCGCCAGGGTGCGGAACTCGGCATCCGCTATGCCGATGACAGGGTCTCGGCCTATGCCAATTACAGCTACATCGACGCGAGTTTCCAATCGGCGCTGACCTTGAATTCGCCGCAGAACCCGTTCGCCGACGCCAATGGCAATATCCAGGTCCGGCCAGGCGACCAGTTGCCCGGCATCCCGCAGCAGCGCTTCAAGCTCGGTGCCGATTACCACATCGTGACGGATTGGGTCGTGGGTGCCAGCCTGACATTGGTCGGCGATGAATTCTATCGCGGCGACGAGTCGAACCAGCTGCCGGCGGTGCCGGGATATGCCCTGACAAATCTGCACTCGACATATCAGGTGACACCGGCGGTTCAGCTCTTTGTCACGGTCGACAATGTGTTCAATGCCCAATATGCAAATTTCGGCGTGCTCGGCGATCCGACCGGGGTCGGCGCTCCCGGCATTCCACCCGATGCCACGACCGATGGCCCCGGCGTCGACAACCGCTTCCTCAGCCCGGCGCCGCCGATTGCCGCCTATGGCGGCGTGCGGGTGAAATTCTGAGCAATGCTGCGACCGAGCGTCCGACAGCGGCTCATTTGCAGCGCAGATTGACTTCGGCCTGGGCACGCCGGAGTTTTTCGGTCTCTTCCTTGGCGATCGGCGTGTCGCGGAACATGGCGCCGCGCTCGCCCAGGCCGCCCTGCTGCATGCGCAGGATGGTATCGGCCTTTTCGTAGTCGTCGTAACTCATGAGATCGGCGATGGTGTCGATGCCACAGGCGCATTTGTCGAGGAGTTCGCGCTTGAAATCATTCGAGGCCAGGCAGCCGATGACGTAGTCGGCCCGCGCCGCGGTCGGGTAATCATACCGGGGATGGTGGCTCTGCTGCGCCCCGGCCGGCCCGGGCAGAACGAGAATCGCGGCGGCGAGGCCGGCTGCGGCCCGGCCTGGAAGGCGCGTCATGGCTTCTCCCCCACGAAGGTGAGTTGTTCGGACCAGGCCGGTGCCTTGCTGTCCGGATCGGCCGGGATCTCGACTTCGAGCGCCTCGATCTGGCCCGGCACCTGGTCGGACAGCACGAAGCTATAGATTTTGCCCTGGACCGCCGGCAGGTGTTCGAACCGTTGATCCTCGGCGAAGGGTTTCAGCGTGATCCGCCGCGCCGGCAGAGTCTTGCCGCCGAACGCGATGGTGGTGTCGGCCATCGAGGCGCGATCAACGAAGGCGTCGCGCACGCGATTGCGGAAATAGGCGGCGGCAACGCCGATCTGCGTCTTCATTTCCTGCACGTCATGCTCAAGGAAGATCATGAGCAGCGGATTGCCGGAAAAATTATCGACCGCCGGATAGAAGACGTGATGTTCGCCGCTGAGGAAGTCGAAGCTCACATATTTGGTGCCATCGGCATGGATTTTGTCGATGTGGACCGCGACGCTATCGGTGAAGGGGTCGATGCCGATACGCTCGAAGC
>Ga0302314_10005977_pt1 | contig 22103 bp, 20 predicted proteins | sample III_Palsa_N2_3_FD_200533 | JGI IMG/M metagenome (GOLD analysis project Ga0302314, IMG submission 200533) | Peat permafrost microbial communities from Stordalen Mire near Abisko, Sweden - III_Palsa_N2_3 | ecosystem: Environmental > Terrestrial > Soil > Palsa > Peat permafrost | place: Sweden...
AGTGGCTGCGTCATAGCCCCGCTCAGTGACCAGCTGCTTGGCGGCGATCAATAGGCGTTGACGGGTCTGTTGCTTGGCGAGCGCGCGGCGCGTCAGCGGCGGCTGGCTGGCGACAAGCGGGCGGGTGGACAATTGATTCATCGAGTCATTCCAGCTTCTGCAAGGGCTTGGTGTCGGGAACGAGCTCACCCCGAAACCATTAGTCGAACACGTTCAACTATCATTGTTACGCAATACGAACACCGGCGCGCCCTAGACGTTGGTATATGTAGTCCCTGCTGTGACAACGTAGCCCAGCGTGAACGAATCGAGGCGGCGGCGGCCGGGCCGACCATCGGAACTCAGCCTAAATTCCGATTTGGTCGAACGCGTTCAATATAGAATTCAATGGGCCCAAAACAAGGCTCAGCTTCAAGCGGTGTGGCGTCCGCCCCCGCCGCGGGTTAGGATTTTCTGATGAAAGATCTCTTCGATCTGCTGGTCCCCGTGTCGCTGCTCGCCGTGCTGGCGGCGCTTGGATTCGGAATCTACGCCCTGTTTCGCGGCGGCGATTTCGGCCGGTCCTATTCGAACAAGCTGATGCGGCTGCGCGTTGTGCTGCAATTCGTCGCCGTGATGGTTCTGGTCGCCGCCGTCTGGTGGCGCGGACGCCACTGATGGTCACGCTCAACCGGATCTATACGCGGACGGGCGATGCTGGCCGCACTCGGCTGGCCAGCGGCGCTCCGGTGATGAAGTTCGACCCCAGGGTCACGGCCTATGGCGAGGTGGACGAGACCAACGCCTGTATCGGCCTGGCGCGGCTGCATACCGGCGCCGACCCGTTGCTGGACGCCATCATGGCGCGGATCCAGAATGATCTGTTCGACCTGGGCGCGGACCTGGCTACCCCAAATAGGGCCACCCCAGATAGGGCCACCCCAGATAGGGCGACACCCGATGGCGGTGACGCCGCCGGCCCGGCCTTGCGGATTCTGGACGGCCAGGTCGAACGGTTGGAGCGGGAAATCGACCAGCTGAACGGCGAGCTGTCGCCTCTGACCTCGTTCATCCTGCCGGGTGGCTCGCCGGCGGCGGCCGCGCTGCACCTGGCCCGCACGGTTTGCCGCCGCGCCGAGCGGGCGGCGGTCCTGCTGGCCCAGACCGACGGCGAGCAGGTGGGGCAGCCGGCCCTGAAGTACCTCAACCGCCTCTCGGACCTGCTGTTCGTCGCCGCGCGCTGGGTCAACGACAAGGGCGCGGGCGACGTCCTGTGGTCGCCGGGCGCGACGCGCTGAAGGGAACTTCCCTATCGAAGGTGGGGCGGGGCCGATTTGGCCGGCGCGGCGACCGGCGGCTTGGCGGCGGCTGTCGGCGCGGCCTTGACGGACGGAGCCCTGACGGTGGGGGCCCTGACAGGCGGGGCCTTGACGGACGGGGCCTGGGCGGACGGGCGCGCGACCAGGGTTTCCGGCTGAGGGATGCCCCGTCCGGTAAAGCGCCAGATCGGCATCGGCACGGCGCAAACGCGATCGCGCCAGTCCCACCAGTCGCCCATCGCCTCGCACTTGTTGCGTGGCCACACGTAAAGCGCCTGGTAGGTCCAGATCCCCACGCAGCAGATGGCGAAGATCACGAGGAAGATCAGCTTCAGGCGGTCGATCGTCGGATTCATTTCCGCTCTATGAAGCCGCCGGAACCGGCCCGCAAGACGCCAAGCGTCGCGTGTCTGGCGACAAGAGCGTGACAGCTTTAAGTGGACGCCGGTTAAAGAGGCCGTCACGCGCAAAAATCAAAAAGGCTCTGCGCGAGGAACAATTCGCGCGCTCGCGTTGACAGGCGAGGGCGGCATTGTCAGGTTGCCGCGCTTTTCGCAGTCGCGGCGCCGCTGAACGGGCGCGCGTTCCGATCCTTGTTCAATGCAAGAGGTGATGAGACCGATGAAGGTTCTGGTCCCGGTCAAACGGGTGATCGATTCCAACGTCAAGGCGCGGGTCAAACCCGACCAGACCGGCGTTGATCTCGCCAATGTGAAGATGTCGATGAACCCCTTCTGCGAGATCGCCGTCGAAGAGGCGGTTCGGCTGAAGGAAAAGGGGGTGGCCGACGAGGTCGTGGTCGTCTCCATCGGCCCGGTCCAGGCCCAGGAAACCATCCGCACGGCCCTGGCCATGGGCGCCGACCGGGGCGTCCTGATCCAGACCGATGTCGATGTCGAGCCGCTGGAAGTGGCCAAGCTGCTCAAGGCGGTGATCGAGAAGGAAGGCCCTGGCCTGGTGCTGATGGGCAAGCAGGCCATCGACGGCGACAACAACGCCGTGGGGCAGATGCTGTCGGCCCTGCTCGACTGGCCGCAAGCCACCTTCGCCTCCAAGGTGGAGGTTGACGGATCCAAGGTGAAGGTGACGCGCGAGGTCGACGGCGGCCTGCAGACGCTTGAGCTGGACCTGCCGGCGGTGGTGACCGCCGACCTGCGCCTGAACGAGCCGCGTTACGCCTCGCTGCCCAACATCATGAAGGCCAAGAAGAAGACCATCGATATCGCCGCCGTCGCCGACTACGGCGTCGACCTGGCCGGTCATCTGAAGGTCCTGAAAGTGACCGAACCGCCCAAGCGCACCGCCGGGGTGAAGGTGGAAAACGCCGCCGAGCTGGTGGCCAAGCTGAAGACTGAAGCGGGGGTTATCTGATGGCCGTTCTCGTCATCGCCGATCACGACAATGCGTCGCTGAAGGATTCGACCCACAAGACCGTCACCGCCGCCAAGGCGCTGTCCGGCGACGTCGACGTGCTGGTCGCGGGTCAGGGCGTGGACGCCGTCGCCGCCGAGGCCGCCAAGATCGAGGGCGTGCGCAAGGTGCTGGTCGCCCAGAGCGACGCGCTCGGCCAGCACATCGCCGAAGCGATCACCGCCGCGGTGCTCCCGCTGGCCGGCGGCTACGACGCGATCCTGGTCCCCGCCACATCGGTCGGCAAGAATTTCGCGCCGCGCCTGGCCGCCAAGCTGGACGTCGCCCCGATCTCGGAAATCGTCGAGATCGTCAGCCCGGACACCTTCGTGCGCCCGATCTATGCGGGCAACGCGCTGGAAACGGTGCAGTCCTCCGACGCCAAGAAGATCATCACCGTGCGCGCCACCGCCTTCAAGGCGGCCGGCGAGGGCGGCTCCGCGGCGGTCGAGACGATTGACGCCGGCGCAGGCGCGCCCAAGACGCGCTTTGTCTCCGACGAGATCGTCAAGTCCGACCGGCCTGAGCTGGCCGGCGCCAAGATCGTCGTCTCCGGCGGCCGCGCCATGGGCTCGGCGGAGGAATTCCACCGGGTAATCGAACCGCTGGCCGACAAGCTCGGCGCGGCGGTGGGCGCCAGCCGCGCCGCAGTCGACGCCGGCTATGCTCCCAACGACTATCAGGTCGGTCAGACCGGCAAGGTCGTGGCCCCGCAACTCTATATCGCCATCGGCATTTCCGGGGCGATCCAGCACCTGGCGGGGATGAAGGATTCCAAGGTGATCGTGGCGATCAACAAGGATTCCGACGCTCCGATCTTTCAGGTCGCCGATTATGGCCTGGTCTCGGACTACAAGACCGCCGTGCCGGAACTGATGGACGCGCTCACCGCCGCGGGAAAATAGGTCGCCCACGGACGGAGGGGCGACGTTTCCGCAACACCGTTTTGAATTCGCTGCATTGCAGCACAGTCGTTTCGCAGTGCATGATGGATCGTGCTAAAACACACGGTCAACGGGGTCCGGGGGGGCGAGGCAGGACGGAATGGTCGATATTAAAACGGTCGGCATAATCGGCGCGGGCCAGATGGGCTCCGGGATCGCTCATGTCTGCGCATTAGCGGGCTATGAAGTGCGTCTGAACGATTTGTCGCGGGAACGGATCGACGCCGGAATCGGCGTCATCGAGCACAATCTGGCCCGTCAGGTTTCGCGCGGCATCATCGACGAGGCGGCGATGAAGTCGGCGCTGGGGCACATCCACCCCGCGGTGTCGCTGGCCGATATCGGCCACACGGATTTGGCCATCGAGGCGGCGACCGAGGAGGAAGTCACCAAGAAGGCGATCTTCAACGCGCTGGCGCCGCACCTGGACGAACAGACGCTGCTGGCCTCCAACACGTCCTCGATCTCGATCACCCGGCTGGCCTCCAACACCGATCGGCCAGAGCGGTTCATCGGGCTGCATTTCATGAACCCGGCCCCGCTGATGAAGCTGGTCGAGATCATCCGCGGCATCGCCACCGACGTCGCCACCTACGAGACGGCGGTGAATTTCGCCCGCTCTCTTGGCAAGACCACGGCCAACGCCGAGGATTTCCCCGCCTTCATCGTCAACCGCGTGCTGGTGCCGATGATCAACGAGGCGATCTACACGCTCTATGAAGGCGTCGGCACGGTCGACGCGATCGACACCGCGCTCAAGCTGGGCGCCAATCATCCGATGGGCCCGCTGGAACTGGGCGACTTCATCGGCCTGGACACCGTCCTTTCGATCATGAACGTGCTCTATGACGGCCTGGCCGACTCCAAGTACCGGCCCTGCCCGCTGCTCACGAAATATGTCGAGGCCGGCTGGCTGGGCAAGAAATCAGGGCGGGGCTTCTACGACTATCGCGGCGAGACGCCGGTTCCGACGCGCTAGGCGTCGCGGTTTGGAACCCTCGCCCCGCTCTTGCGGGGAGAGGGCAGGGTGAGGGGTGGCGCCGACGTACGGGCCCGTCCGAACGCACTCTGGATCGCGGAACCACCCCTCACCCTGCCCTCTCCCCATTTCATGGGGCGAGGGTTCAAAGGAAACACTGCGGGGAAGCGTCAATGAAAGACATAGCGGTCTTCAGCGGCGCCGCCCATCCGGAGCTGGCGGCCGAGATCTGCGCCCATCTGCAGGTCCCGTTGTTTCCCTCGCGGCTCCAGCGTTTCGCCAACGACTGCCTGGAAGTCCAGCTGCAGGAAAACTGCCGCGAGCGGGACGTCTTCCTGATCCAGCCTCTGGCGCCGCCGGTGCAGGAGCATCTGGTCGAGCTGTTCTTGATGGCGGACGCCGCGCGCGGGGCCTCAGCCTCGCGGATCACCGTGGTCATGCCGCACTATGCCTATGCAAGGTCGGACAAGAAGGACGCGCCGCGCATCTCGATCGGCGGCCGGCTGGTCGCGGATTTGCTGGTGACGGCCGGCGCCGACAGGGTCCTGACCATGACCCTGCATTCGCCGCAGGTGCATGGGTTTTTCAGCGTGCCGGTCGACCACCTGCACGCCCTGCACGAGTTGGCGCGGCACTTTCGGCAATACGACCTCTCCAACACGGTGGTGGTCTCGCCGGACCTGGGCGGCGCCAAGGAAGCCGCCGCTTTCGCGCGAATGCTGGGAACCCCCGTCGCGGCTGGCGCGAAGCAAAGATTCGAGGATGACCGGGTCGTCATCAGCGCCATCATCGGAGAGGTGGCCGGCAAGGACGTGATCGTGCTCGACGACGAGATCGCCAAGGGCAGCACCGTGATCGAGCTGATGCAGAGGTTGCGCGAACGCGAGGCCCGCTCGATCCGGGTGGCCTGCACCCACGGCCTGTTCTCGGGCGACGCGCTTCAGCGCCTGGGCGGCCAACCTGACGTGCTGGAGATCGTCTGCACCAACACCGTGCCGCTGGCTCCCGAAAAGCGGGTCCCCAAGCTCAAGGTGCTGTCGGTCGCGCCGGCCCTGGCCGAGGCGATCCGCAGAATCCACAACGGCGAATCCGTCAGCGCTCTGTTTCACCCAGCCTGATCGCCCTGCCTCTTTGATTTTAGAGCGTGACGGTCGGTTTAACCGGCTTCCACTTAAACCCGTCACGCTCTGCGGTCGGCGCTTGCGACGTTTGCACCCAGGTCGCGCATTTCCTTCGACTCACTCGCCGTAGCCGTTCGATACTCCGGTGATTCGGATAGGCGGGAATAATGCGTAAGGTCACGGCGCCGTTGCTGATCGGCGCCTATCTCTGTCTGGCTTTGATTGTCGCGCTGATGCTCTGGCGTGGCGGCGGCGGATGGGGCGCGGGCGTAGCTGGGCTGATCGGCTCTCTGGGCTTCTGCCTGGCCATCCATGGCTGGGTTGAGCGCTCGATGGCGACCGGAGCTCTGCGCGGGGAAATCGGCGCCGTGCGCGAGGCCCACAAGATCCTGGTCGACCTGATCCAGAACATGGACGAGCGCCTGACCGAGCTCGGCGAAAACGTCCAGGAAGACGCCGCCCGGCGCTCGGAAGCGCTGAGCGTCGAGGTTCGCGTGCTGGAGGACCTGATCGCCCGGATGAGCGAAAGCCTGGACGAGCGGCTGGCGGCGCTGCCCGAGCCCTACATGCCGGGCGCCGGCTATGCGCCGGTTCAGGGCCATTTCCAGGCCCAGGTTCCGCCTCAGGTCCAGACACCTTCCCACGTCCAGACACACGCCAACGCCCAGGCCCAGAACCGCGCCTATCACCAGCAGGCGGCGCTCCTGGAAACCGTGCGCGAGGCCCTGGCCGAAAATCGCGTCGACCTCTATCTGCAGCCGGTGGTCGGTCTGCCGCAGCGCCGCACGGTGTTCTACGAGAGCTTCTCGCGCCTGCGAGACGCCACCGGTCGGATCATGATGCCGGCGGAGTATCTGAGCGTGGCCGAGCCGGAGGGCCTGGTCTCGGCGATCGACAACCTGCTGCTGTTCCGCTGTGTGCAGATCGTGCGGCGCCTGGCCAAGAATGACCGCAAGGTCGGCATTTTCTGCAATATCGCCCTCGGCTCGCTGGGCGACGAGGCGTTCTTCCCGCAGTTCCTGGAATTCCTGGCCCAGAACAAGGATATGGCCGGCGCCCTGATCTTCGAGCTGGGCCAGCCCGCCTTCGACCGCCGCGGCTCCATCGAGGCGCGCAACATGGCCAAGCTGGCCGATCTCGGCTTCCGCTTCTCGCTGGACAAGGTGACCGACCTGGACCTCGACTTCCAGGACCTGTCGCGGGCGGATGTGAAGTTCGTCAAGGTCAGCGCCGAGGTGCTGCTGAGCCAGTTGCTCGACGTCGATGGCCAGACCGCGATGCGGGCCCTGAAGGATCTAGACGCCGCCGATTTCGCGCCCCTGACCCGCCGTTACGGCGTCGAGGTGATCGCCGAGAAGGTCGAGACCGAACGTCAGGTGGTCGACATCCTGGAGCTCAATATCGGCTACGGCCAGGGCAACCTGTTCGGCGAACCTCGCGCCATCCGCGACGCGGTCCTGGCCGAAACCGACCCGCCGGCGGACTTCATGCGCACGAGTTTGCGGCGCCGCGCCGTGCGCTAGTTGACCTTGCCCGCGCGGGCCGCTACCCGCCGCGCCATGACCATGCCCGACCTGCCCGATAACCTCGCCCAGATCTCTGGCCGCTATGACGTGTTGCTGTGTGACGTGTGGGGGGTGATCCACAACGGGCGTGAGGCTTTCCCGGCAGCCTGCGCGGCGTTGCGGCGGTTCGCTGAAACTCGCGGCCCTGTCGTGCTGATCTCGAACGCGCCGCGCCCTTCGGTCGATGTCCTGCCGCGTCTCGACGAGCTCGGCGTGCCCCGCGCGGCGTGGTCGGCGTTCGTGAGTTCCGGCGACGCCACCCGGACGCTCTTGGCCGAACGGGCGCCCGGACCCGCCTGGAAGCTCGGCCCGGACCGCGACTGGCCGCTGTATGACGGCCTTGGCCTGGACTTCACCACACCTGAGCTGGCCGCCTTCATCGCCTGCACGGGGCCCGAGGATGACGAGGTGGAGACGCCGGACGACTATCGCGAACGTCTGGCCATCTGCGCCCGTCGCGGCCTGACCATGATCTGCGCCAATCCCGATCGGGTGGTGCAGCGCGGAGACAGGCTGATCTATTGCGGCGGCGCCCTGGCCGATCTCTACGCCGCGATGGACGGTCCGGTGATGATGGCCGGCAAGCCCTACGCGCCGATCTATGACCTGGCCCTGGCGGAAGCCGGACGCTTGCTGGGCCGGCCGCTGGCGCGCGAGCGGGTGCTGTGCATCGGCGATGGCATCGCCACCGACGTCAAGGGCGCGGCGGACCAGGGCCTGGACTGCCTGTTCATCGCCAACGGCATCCACGGCGCCGAGGCGGTCCGCGATGGCCGGCTCGATCCGGCGCTGACGGCCGGCCTTCTGGCGCATGAAGGTCTCGCGGCGGCCTACGCCATGCTGGAGCTCAAGGGATGACTCGCGGCCAATCTTGGCTACAAGGCATGACGCGGCGGCTGGAGGCCTAGATGGCGGGCTATTGCCTTGAAGACTTGACGGTGGGCCAGAGCGCCGAGCGCGCTCACGTGGTGAGCGAGGCCGACATCACCGCCTTCGCCGAGGTCTCCGGCGACTTCAACCCGGTGCATATGGACGAGGCGTTCGCGGCGACCACTCGCTTCGAGGGGAGGATCGCCCACGGCATGCTGTCGGCGACCTATATTTCCGCCGTCCTGGGCGAGACCCTGCCTGGCCACGGGGCGATCTACATCTCGCAGACCCTGAGCTTTCGGCGGCCCGTGCGCATCGGCGACGAGGTGACGGCCCGGGTCACGGTGACCGCGCTCGACGCGGACAAGGCCCGCGTCAGTCTGGACACGATCTGCCTGGTCGGCGGCAAGGCGGTGATCGAAGGTCAGGCCGTGCTGATGGTTCCGCGGCGAGGCGGCTGAGTGGCGCTGCAAATCATCCATGGCTGGCAGGACCTGGCGCCCGATCAACGCGGCGCCGCGCTCGCCTTCGGCAATTTCGACGGCGTGCATCGGGGCCACCGCGAAGTGATCCGAGACGCCCTGACCGTCGCCCAGGGACTTGGTTTTCCACTCGCGGTCAGCACGTTCGAGCCGCATCCGCGCCGTTACTTCCAGCCGAACGCCGAACCTTTCCGCCTGATGAGCCTGGGTCAGCAGGCCCGGGTGCTGGAGGAACTGGGGGTCGACCTCTTCTATGTTCTGCCCTTCGACGCCGAGGTCGCCGTCATGAGCGACGAGGCCTTCGCGGAGAGGGTCCTCGCTGGCGGACTTGGGGTGAAGCACGTGGCGGTCGGCTTCGACGTCACCTTCGGCAAGGACCGCACGGGCGACGTGGAATCCCTGGCGCGCTATGGCGAACGCCTCGGCTTCACGGTCTCGATGCGGCCCAGGTATGGGGACGCCGACTTCATGCCGGGGTTACAAGATCCAGAGCTCGACAAATATTCCTCCAGCGCCGTGCGCGACGCCCTGAAGGCGGGCGAGGCCGGCAAGGCGGCGAAGATCATGGGCCGTTTCTTCGCCATCGAAGGCGAGGTGGTCCGTGGCCAGCAGCTGGGCCGCACCCTGGGTTTTCCCACCGCCAATGTGGGGCTCGGCGACTATGTGGTCCCCCGGCTCGGCGTCTACGCCACCCGCACGCGCCTGCCGGACGGCCGCGAGCTGACCGGCGTGGCCAATATCGGCCGCAACCCAACCACCGGGCTGGTGAAGACCCGCCTGGAAGTGTTCCTGTTCGATTTCGATGAGGACATCTACGGCCAGGTGATCGAGACCGAACTGATCCATTTCATCCGGCCGGAACTCAAGTTCGATAGTCTGGAAGCGATGATCGAGCGGATTCACACCGATTGCGCGGAGGCGCGGCGCTGGCCCGGGCGATAGATCATCGCCATGGGGGACCGTTAGCGCCTGGGCGCCAATCAAGGCTCGCCCCTCGCGCGGGGCTCTGTTACATCCGCCCCATGACCACGGTTCTGACGGGTTTTCGAATTAAACGCCCGGCGTGACGCGTTCGGGGCCGCTTCTTTGAGAGGTGGGGCTCCAGCGCGCGCCGGGTTTTCGAGCATCACCTTTTTCGAACTGACCCCTGGACCCGATCATGGCCCCCACTTCCACTATCGATTCTCCGACCGGCGCCGCCAGCGCCCGCGACTATCGCGAAACCGTTTTTCTGCCGGATACGCCCTTCCCCATGCGCGGCGGCCTGCCGCAGAAGGAGCCGGAGATCCTGGCCCGCTGGCAGGACATGGACCTCTACGCGGCGATCCGCGCCGAGCGGCAGGCCGAGGGCGCGCCGCTGTTCGTGCTGCATGACGGCCCGATCTACGCCAATGGCGACATCCATGCCGGCCATGCCCTGAACCGCATCCTGAAGGACTTCGTGATCCGCTCGCGGTTCCTGCTGGGATACGATGTCGACTTCGTCCCAGGCTGGGACTGCCACGGCCTGCCGATCGAATGGAAGATCGAGGAGGAATTTCGCGGCAAGGGCCTTGGCAAGGACCAGGTTCCGGTCGCCGAGTTCCGCCGCCGCTGCCGCGAGTTCGCCGCCGGCTGGATCGATATCCAGGGTGCGGAGTTCCGCCGGCTGGGGGTGCTGGGCGACTGGAAGGGCCGCTACGCGACGATGGACTTCGCCTCGGAAGCCAAGATCGTCGCTGAGTTCCACAAGTTCGTGACCAGCGGCCAACTCTATCGAGGCTCCAAGCCGGTGATGTGGAGCCCGGTCGAGCGGACCGCCCTGGCCGAGGCCGAGGTCGAGTATCACGACCACACCAGCCCCACCGTCTGGGTCAAGTTCCCGGTGCTGGAGGGCTCCCAGGCGGCCGCGAACGCCTGCGTGGTCATCTGGACCACCACCCCCTGGACGATGCCGGCCAACCGGGCCATCGCCTACAGTTCCGACATCACCTATGCGGTCTATCAGGTCGAGGCGATGGAGGAGGGGCTGGCCTTCGCGCCCTGGGCCAAGCCGGGCGACCGGGTGATCGTCGCCGACAAGCTGGCCGAGGAGGTTCGCGCCGCCGCCAAGATCGCCGGTTGGGACCGGATCGAGACGGTCGATCCGCGCGGCATGGTCTGCGCCCACCCCTTGGCCAATCTCGACCGGGGCTATCAATTCGCCGTTCCCCTGCTCGAGGGCGACCACGTCACCGACGAGACCGGAACCGGCTTTGTCCACACCGCGCCCGGCCACGGCCAGGACGACTATCAGCTCTGGCTGGCCCACGGCCACCGCGAGATCCCCGAGACGGTCGACGAGGACGGAGCCTATTACGAGCACGTTCCGTTGTTCGGCGGGCTGAAGGTGCTGGAGACCGAGGGCAAGAAGGCCGGCAAGTTCGGCCCGGCTAATGCTGCGGTGATGGACAAGCTGATCGAGGCCGGAAACCTCCTGGCCCGCGGGCGGCTGGAGCACAGCTATCCGCATTCCTGGCGGTCCAAGGCGCCGGTGATCTTTCGCAATACGCCGCAGTGGTTCATCCACATGGACCAGACCATCGAGGGCGGCGAAAGCACCCTGCGCGAGCGCGCGCTGGCGTCGATCGACGCCACCGCCTTCCACCCGGCCCAGGGCAGGAACCGTATCCGTTCCATGGTGGAGGGCCGGCCGGACTGGCTGATCAGCCGCCAGCGCGCCTGGGGCACGCCGCTGGGCATCTTCTGCGACAAGGAAACCGGACGGCCGCTGATCGACGCCGAGGTCAATGCGCGCATCCAGCAGGCCATCGCCGCCGAGGGCGCCGACGCCTGGTTCACCCGGCCGGCTGGCGACTTCCTCGGCGCCCACGACCCGGAACGCTACGAGAAGATCGACGACATCCTGGATGTCTGGTTCGACTCCGGCGCGACCCATGCTTTCGCCCTGGAGGGCCGGGACGACAGCCGGTGGCCGGCGGACCTCTATCTGGAAGGGTCTGACCAGCACCGAGGCTGGTTCCAGTCGAGCCTGATGGAGGCCTGCGGCACGCGCGGGCGGGCGCCCTATGACGCCGTTCTGACGCACGGCTTCACCCTCGACGAGAAGGGTGAGAAGATGTCGAAGTCGGTCGGCAACGTGGTCGAACCCAAGACGGTGACGCGGGAAAACGGCGCCGATATCCTCCGCCTCTGGGTCGCGATGGTCGACTATGCCGAGGACCAGCGCATCGGCAGGACCATCCTGCAGACCACCGTCGACGGCTATCGCAAGCTGCGCAACACCATCCGCTATCTGCTGGGCGGACTGGCCGGCTTCGACGCGGCCGAGCGGGTGGAACTGGCCAACATGCCGCCCCTGGAACGGTTCATCCTGCACCGGCTGTGGCAGTTGGACGCCCAGGTGCGCGAGGCCTATGCGGCGTACAGGTTCCAGGATGTCTGGCGGCCGATCTCGGAGTTCTGCTCGAACGACCTGTCGGCGCTCTATTTCGATATTCGCCGCGACGCCCTCTATTGCGACCGGCCAGACAGTCTGCGCCGCCGCGCCTGCCGCACGGTGATGGACGCGGTGTTCGAGCGCCTGACCGCCTGGCTGGCGCCGCTGACGCCCTTCACCATGGAGGAGGCCTGGACGACGCGGTTTCCCGCCGCTGGGTCCAACTGCCCGCGGGTGATCCCGGATACGCCCGCCGACTGGCGCAACGACGCCGAGGCGGCGCGGTGGGACAAGGTCCAGATCGTCACCCGCGCGGTCACCGGCGCCCTGGAGGTCGAGCGGCGCGACAAGCGCATCGGCGCCGCGCTGGAGGCCGCGCCCAGGGTGCATGTCGCCGATCCGGCCCTGCTGGCGGCCTTCGAGGGCCTCGACCCCGCCGAGGTGTTCCGCACCAGCCAGGCCAGCCTGGTCGCCGGCGAGGGGCCCGGCGGCGCCTTCCGGCTCGACGGTGCGGGTTCGGTCGCGGTCGAGCCTTTGCTCGCCGAAGGCCGCAAGTGCGCCCGCTCCTGGCGGATCCTGCCCGAGGTCGGGTCCGACCTGCGTTACCCGGACCTGTCCTTGCGCGACGCCGACGCCGTGGCCTGGTGGGACGCGCGACACGAGGCCCGCCCGGCATGACGAAAACCACGCGCCTTGGCTGGCTCGCCTATGCGGCGGCAGTCGTCGTCATCGCGGCGGACCAGCTGTCCAAGGCCTGGATCCTCGGCCCCTTCGATCTGCCCGATCGCGGACCGGTCGAGGTGCTGCCGGTGCTGCGGCTGACCATGGTCTGGAACCAGGGCGTCAGTTTCGGCCTGCTGAACAGCCACGGCGATCTGGGACGCTGGGCGCTGGTGGCGTTCGAAACCGCGGTGGCGCTCGCCCTGGGGATCTGGGCGCGGCGAAGCGAACGGCCGATCCTGGCCGTGGCGCTCGGGCTGGTGATGGGCGGGGCGCTGGGCAACGTCATCGATCGCGCGCGTTTCGGCGCGGTGGCCGATTTCATCGACGTGACCGCGCTGCACTTTCCGTGGGTGTTCAATCTGGCCGACAGCGCGATCAATATCGGCGTGGCGCTGCTGCTCTGGGATGCGCTGACCACGTCCAAACCGCCCGCGACGTCGCAGCACGCTTAAGCCCGTTGGCGCCTGGGCGCGGAATGCGGTATCGAAACACTTGAGGCGGCCGGGGGCGGCCCAGGGAGTTTGCGTCTGATGAGCTACAAACGCGTCGCGGCGGCGGCTGTCGTGATGATGGGCCTTGGTGCGATGGCCAGCGGCCTCGCTGGTTGCCAGAGCGCGCGCCAGGCGCTGGGTATGACCAAGGTCGTACCGGACGAATTTCGGGTGGTGACCAAGGCGCCTCTGGTGGTGCCGCCGGACTATGCGCTTCGTCCCCCCGCGCCAGGCCAGCCCCGGCCCCAGGAGCTGCAGCCGGAAAGTCAGGCCCGCGTCGCCCTAATGGGCCAGCGCGACGCCGAGCAGCGCTCGGAGGGTGAAAAACTGCTGGTCGCCAGGGCCGGCGCCGACAAGGCCGATCCGCTGATCCGCTATGTGATCGACGACGAGTTCGGCGCGGTCGCCCACAAGGAGCGCAGTTTCGCCGACCGGGTGATATTCTGGCGCAAGGACAAGCCGGCTCCGGCGCAGGCAGCGTCCGCCGCCGAGGCCGGCGCCGACACCGCCGCGCCGATCGATCCCAAGATCGAGGCCCAGCGCGTCGCCAAGCTGACAGCCAACCGCGCCATCATCATCAAGCGGGAACCGCTCGACAAGCGGATCAAGCTTCCGGGGTTGTAGGACTTTCGCCGCGGGCTCCGACACGGCCCTAAAGCGGCCTACTCAGCAAGACGAGATGGGTTGGGTTCCAATATCCTACGTCATGCCGAGTAGCGCCGTTGGGCGCGTGTCGAAGCGCCCACCCCCCGGTTGCTATCTCTCAAGCGCCACTATAGGTTCCGCGCCCCGCCAAAACTTGGCGACAGAGCGGGAGGCGCCGCGCCGTGCCACAGATCCGGGTCGACGATCTGTCCAAGACCTACCGGGTCGCCGAGCGCGAGGCTGGCGCCATGGGCGCCGTCAAGGGCCTGTTCCGCCGCCGTCACCGCACCGTCGAAGCGCTGAAACATATCAGCTTTTGCCTCGATGAGGGCGAGCTGCTGGGCTTCATCGGGCCCAACGGCGCGGGCAAGTCCACCACCATCAAGATCCTGTCCGGCATCCTGATCCCCACCGCCGGAATCTGCGAGGTAGGCGGGCTGACGCCGTGGAAGGACCGGATCGCCCACGTCGCGCGGATCGGCGTGGTGTTCGGCCAGCGCACCCAGCTTTGGTGGGACCTGCCGGTGATCGAGAGCTTCGAGCTGCTGCGCGACATCTACCGCATGCCCGAAGCGTCGTTCCGCCGCTCTCGCGACCAGATGGTCGGCCTGCTGCGAATCGAGCACCTGCTGGACACCCCGGTGCGCCAGCTATCGCTGGGCCAGCGGATGCGCTGCGAGATCGCCGCGGCCATGCTGCACAGCCCCAGGATCCTGTTCCTGGATGAGCCGACCATCGGCCTGGACGCGACGTCGAAGCTGGCGGTCCGCGATTTCGTCAAGGTGCTGAACAGGGACCAGGGCGTCACGGTGATCCTGACCACCCACGACATGCACGATATCGAAGCTTTAGCGAAGCGCGTGATCGTCATCGGCAACGGGGTGGTGCTGCGCGACGCCAGCCTGGAGGCCATGCGCGCCGAGATCGTGGGCGAGAGGCGGCTGGTTGTGGATTTCGCCGAGGATGTCGCGGCCCTCTCCATGGAGGGTGTCGCCGTTATCGCCCGCGAGGGCCGCACGCAAACCCTGGCCTTCGATCCGCGCCAGATCGCGCCGCATCGGCTGATCAGCCGGATCACCGCCGCTCACGAGGTCGAGGACCTGCATCTGGAGGAACCGCCGATCGAAGAGGTGGTCGCGCGGTTCTACGCCCTGCACGGCGCGGACGAGGCGTGACCGCCATGGAGGCCGCGCTCGCCGTCCCGAAAAGCCGCCTGATGGCGCCCTATCTGGCGGTGCTGCGGGCGCGCTTCCTGCTGGTGCTGCAATATCGCGCGGCGGCGGCGGCCGGGTTCGCCACCCAGGCCTGGTTCGGCGTGGTCAGCATCATGGTGCTGGCCGGGTTCTATCACGGCGCCGCCCATCCGCCGCTCAGCCTCGCCCAGGCCATCGGCTATGTCTGGCTGGGTCAGGGTCTGCTGGTACTGCTGCCCTGGAACGCCGACCCGGAGGTGTCCGAGATGGTGGTGTCCGGGGCTGTCGTCTATGAGCGCCTGCGGCCGCTGGACACCTATTTTTACTGGTATGTCCGCGCCCTGGCCTGGACCCTGGCCCGGGTGCTGCCGCGCGCCGTGCCCATGTTCGTGCTGGCGGGGCCTGTGCTGTCGCTGGCGGGCTTTGGGGCCTGGGGCCTGCCGCCGCCGGCGGGCTTTGCGGCCTTCGCCCTGTTCGCCGCCTCGATCGGTCTTACGCTGTTGCTGTCGGCGACTATGACGCTGTTGATCAACGTGGTGGTTGTGGCGAGTCAGACTTCGCGCGGAGCCAACAGTCTGGCGCCGGCTATCGTCAACCTGTTCTCCGGCCTGATCGTCCCTTTGCCGCTGTTTCCGGCCTGGGCGCATCTGTTCCTGTTTCTCCAGCCGTTCGCGGGTTTGTCCGACATTCCGTTCCGCATCTATGTCGGCCAACTGAGTGGCGCGGGCGCGTTTGCGGGAATCGCCATCCAGGCCTTCTGGGTCGTGGCCTTGGCGGTGCTCGGCCGGCGGCGGCTGAACCAGGCCATGGACCGCCTGCGGGTCCAGGGCGGCTGAGATGAACGGTCTGGCGCTCTATGGCCGCTACACAGCCGCCTCGATCCGGGGGCAGATGCAGTACCCCGGCTCGTTCCTGCTGCTCAGCACGGCGCAGTTCGCCAATTCCGTGATCTCGTTCATCGGCGTCTGGGCGCTGTTCGCCAGGTTCGGGCGGATCGACGGCTGGAGCCTGGGCGAGGTAGCGCTTTTCTATGGCCTGATCGACATCGCTTTCGCCGTCGCGGACGCCATCAGCCGGGGATTCGACGTGTTCGGCCCGCAGTTCGTCAAGACCGGCAATTTCGACCGCCTGCTGCTACGACCCCGCACGACGGCGCTGCAGCTCCTGGGCCACGAACTGCGGCTGACCGGGATCGGCCGGATGGCGCAGGCGGTGCTGGTGCTGGTCATCGCCGCGCACCTGGTCAAGGTCGGCTGGGGACCGAGGGAGCTGCTGCTGGCAGGTTCGGCGATCTGTGGCGGCGCGGCCCTGTTCCTGGGGCTGTTGGTGTTGCAGGCCACGCTCGCCTTCTGGACCGTGGAGAGCCTGGAGGTGGCCAACGCCCTGACCTATGGGGGCGTTACGGCGGGGGAATATCCCCTGGACATCTATGCCCGCTGGTTTCGCCAGTTCCTGACCTTCGTCGTGCCGATCGGCTGCGTCAGCTATTATCCGGTCCTGGCCATCCTCGGCCGCCGGGATCCATGGGGCGCGCCGGCCTGGTTTACCGAGGTCAGTCCGGCGGTCGGCTTCCTGTTCCTGGGCGCCTCGTTGTGGGTCTGGCGCTTTGGCGTGCGTCACTACGCCTCGACCGGCAGTTGACGCGCCCCATCTGAAGGATCGGGGTCGCGCCGACTCGTCATTGGTCCTAGCTTGACGCCCATGCCCATCCGCCGCCTGCCTCTGGAGACCGTCAACCGCATCGCCGCCGGCGAGGTGGTCGAGCGGCCGGCCAGCGCGGTCAAGGAGCTGGTGGAAAACGCCATCGACGCCGGCGCGACCCAGATCGAGGTGCAGGCCGACGAGGGCGGGCTGGCGCGCATCCTGGTGGCCGACGACGGCTGCGGGCTCTCCGCCGAGGAACTGCCCCTGGCGCTGGAGCGGCACGCCACCTCCAAGCTGTCGCCCGACGCCAACGGGTCGTGGGACCTGTTGCGCATCGCCACGCTCGGTTTTCGCGGCGAGGCGCTGCCCTCAATCGGCTCGGTGGCGCGGCTGTCGCTGACGGCTCGCGCCAAGGGCACGGCCGACGCCCATGGCCTGGACGTGGAGGGCGGCGCCCTGGGCGCGGTGCGGCCGGCGGCCTTTCCGGGGCGCCACGGCGCGCGGGTGGAGGTGCGCGACCTGTTCTACGCCACCCCGGCGCGGCTCAAGTTCATGAAATCGGCCCGCGCGGAATCCATGGCCATCGCCGAGGAGGTCAAGCGCCAGGCCATGGCGCACGAGGCGGTGGGGTTCGCCCTGGATCTGGACGGCCGGCGTGTTCTTCGCCTGGCGCCTGAATTCCCGGGACCGGAAGGGCGGCTGAAGCGGCTGGCGGCGATCCTCGGGCGGGAGTTCGAGGACAACGCTCTGCTGATCGATCAGACGCGCGACGGCGTGCGGCTGTCGGGCTATGCGGGCCTGCCGACCTATTCGCGGGGGAATGCCGGCCACCAGTATCTGTTCGTCAACGAACGGCCGGTGCGCGACCGGCTGCTGCAGGGCGCGCTGCGGGCCGCCTATGCCGACTTCCTGGCCCGCGACCGGCATCCGACCGCCGCGCTCTATGTCGAGCTGGAGCCGGATTTCGTCGACATCAACGTCCATCCCGCCAAGGCCGAGGTGCGGTTTCGCGACCCGGCCCTGGTGCGCGGCCTGATCGTCGGCGCCCTGCGCCACGCCCTGGCCGGGGCGGGTCATCGCGCCTCGACCACGGTCGCCAGCGCGGCCTTAGGCGGGTTCAGGCCGGAACCGTCCGCAGCGGGATTTTCCGCCTGGAGCGCTGGGGGCTGGTCGCCCCAGGCGGTGGCGCGTCCGAGCCCGCAAAACCTGCCGGGCGTGGCCGAGATTTCCGCCCGGTTCGAAGGCGCGCCGGCGGAGATCTTCAACCCCACGCCACACGCCGCCGTGGTCATCGACCCGACCGACTATCCGCTGGGCGCCGCGCGGGCCCAGGTGCACGAGACCTATATCGTCGCCCAGACCCGCGACGGCGTGGTCATCGTCGACCAGCACGCCGCCCACGAGCGGCTGGTCTATGAGCGCATGAAGGTCGAGCTGGAGGCCGGCGGCGTGGCGCGCCAGGCGCTGCTGCTGCCCGAGGTGGTCGAGCTGGATCCCGCCGAGGCCGACCGGGTGCTCGAGCGCGCCGGGGAGTTGGCTGGGCTCGGCCTGGTGATCGAGAGCTTCGGACCCGGCGCGGTGCTGGTCCGCGAGACCCCCGCGCTGCTGGGCGATACCGACGCGGCGGGCCTGATCCGCGACATCGCCGACGACCTGGCGGAGAACGGCGCGGCCCTGGCGCTGGGCGAGCGGCTGCAGGCGGTCTGTTCGACCATGGCCTGTCACGGCTCGGTGCGGGCGGGGCGGCGGCTGAGCGCGCCGGAGATGAACGCTCTTTTGCGCCAGATGGAGGCGACGCCCCATTCCGGCCAGTGCAATCACGGCCGCCCGACCTATGTAGAGCTCAAGCTCGCGGATATAGAGCGACTGTTCGGCCGGCGCTGAAACCCACTGGTAACCACGGCCTGTGGATTCCCCGCCACACCGCACGGGTTTCTGGGCGAGCGTCGATAAGCGTTGACGACAGAAGTCAGAATTGGCCTGACGATAGCTTCGCCGCCATCGGATGGACGCGATTTCGGGCTTCACTGCTGGCGGCTTTAGACGATGGATTCATGGCAGGGCTGCACCTCGATCGCTGGCTTAACCTGACGCTGCGACCGGCGTTCCTGCGTGGCATCGACCCGTCCGAGCATATCTGGTGGCGTCCGCCGGAGACCTTCGCCCTGGTGATCGTCACGGTGGCGATCTGCGGCACCTTGAGCACCCTGGTCGCCAGCCTTTTGAACTATTGGCTGGTCCACCTGCTGATGCTGCATGAGCTGCCGACCTGGCCGGGCAGCGCCATCCTGGCGGTCAAGGCCAACCAGATGCATTGCGGCGAGTGCCTGATCGGCGGCATCACCGACGGCGTCATGGCCGGCGTCGTTTCCGCCGCCTGCCTGGCGGGCCTGCTCTGGGCGGTCAGCGTGGTCAATCATCGCCCGATCGGCACCTGGATCACCGCCGCGCCCCGCTTCCGCTGGCGGCTGTTTTTCTTCGGCCTGGGATCGTTCGGCCTGCTGCTGGGCGGGACGGCGGCGATTCCCGAAGCGCTGCACGGCTGGCCCGACCGGCCGGTGTTCTGGCGTTCGGGCGAATACCTGTCGGTGCGGCTGATCTATCTGGTGGTCATGTTCACCGCCCTGCCGGTCTATGCGGCCTTCGAGGAGGTGCTGTGCCGGGGCTGGATGCTGCAGACCTCCGCGGCCTTTACCCGCAACCTGGTGGCGATCCTGGTCCTCAACAGCCTGGTCTTCGCCATGATGCACCGGGACAACGACCTGGGTCACAGCATCAGCCGCGTCCTGTTCGGCATGGCGCTGAGCTTTGGCGCGCTGAGGCTTGGCGGACTGGAGCTGGGGATAGGGGTGCACGCGGCCAACAACCTGGTCATCCTGCTGCTGGCCCAGACCCTGCCCCAGGCGGAAAAGTCGTCTCCGTCGACGTTCGGCGGCGTGCTGGTCAATCTGGCGGTCGCCCTGGCCGTGGTGGGCCTGGCGGAGCTGGTGGCGCGTTGGGAGCCGCTGCGGCGCTGGACCCATGCCGAGGACCCGGCCTGGGATTTCGACCCTTCGACGCCGGGCCTGGGCGCGGTGGGTTAGTGGGCGCGGTGGGCTAACCGGCTGTTTTCCTGAGGCAGAGCACGCGCGCTGCTCCATACTTGCGGCCATCCAGCAGTTCGAAGCCGGGGATCACGGGGTCGGGTTCGTCCGCGCCGCGCTCGAACACGGCCAGGGCGTCGTCCGCCAGCCAGCCGCCGGCGACCAGCTCGGCCAGGGCCCGCTCGCCCAGACCCTTGCCGTAGGGGGGATCCAGGAAGGCCAGGTCGAAGGCGGGTCCGTCGGAGCCCGGACGGGTCCCAAGGTCCGTCGCATCGCGGCGATGGATGCGGGTGCGGCCGAACAGCTCTCCGCGGCCGCCCAGCGCCTCGACATTGTCGCGGATGGCGCCCCGGGCGGCCGCGTCGGTCTCGACGAACAGGCAAAAGGCCGCCCCCCGCGACAGCGCCTCCAGGCCCAGCGCCCCCGACCCGGCGAACAGGTCGATCACCCTTAAGCCCTCCAGGCCCGGCGCCCAGGCCGCGTGCTGCAGCATGTTGAACACCGCCTCGCGCGCCCGGTCCGAGGTCGGCCGCGTGGCGTCCCCCGGCGGGGCGATCAACGATCTGCCGCGGTAGGTCCCGCCAACGATTCGCATGAGTTCAGCGTGCTCCAGATTCGCCGGAATGATCTCTCACGCATTGACCGCGAAAGGAACAACCGCAAGATGAAGTCGTGACGTCGGGGGGATGCGATGTTGAGAAGAGTTCTGGCGCTCGCGCTTGCGAGCCTGTTGTCAACCGCGGTTCCGGTCATCGCCGCACCGCCGCCGGTCGATGCCTATGGCCGGCTGCCGGCGATCGAGGATGTGCAGCTGTCGCCGTCCGGCCGGTTGATCGCCTATGTCACCACGGAGCATGACAATCGGCTCCTGGTCATCGGCCCGCCCGGCGGCCCGCCGATCGACGAGCTGAAGGTAGGCCCCACCAAGGTTCGCAGCGTCCGTTGGGTCGGCGAGGATCACGTGGTGGTCACCGTGTCGGCGACGGTCAACCTCGGTTTCTTCCTGGGCTGGCAATACGAACTGGACTCCGTGGTGGTCGTCAATCCGGTGACCCACAAGAACGTTTCAGTGTTTGCCGCCGCGCGCCGCGTGGCGCCGGCGGTGTTCGGGCAATACGGCGTCGCGCACATCGACGGGCATTGGTACGGCTACTATGGCGGGATCACCGTGCAGTCCACCGGCAATACCCACGAGATCACTCACGGCTATACCGACCTCTACCGCGTTGACTTGGACACTGGCGCGATTGGCTTTGTCGCCGGCGGCAGCGAACGCGATCACGGCCGGCTGGTGAACGGCCAGGGCTGGTTGGTGAATGGCCAGGGGGCGATTCTCGCACGTTGGGAATATGACCAATCCCAGCGTGAGTGGCGTGTGCTGGCGGGCGCCGACGGAAGCCAGGTGCTGCTGGCGGGAAAGGACCCGTTTGGCGGCGTGGATTTAAAGCTCGGCCGCACGCCGGACAGCATCCTGGTGGGCCACAACACCGACCACGGCCAGGTCTATACCGAGGTCTCCCTGGTGGGCGGTCCGCCCAAGGATGTGCCGGACAGTGGCTCCATCGCCAGAATCATCACCAACCGGGAGCAAGGTTGGATCGGGCTCGTGCGCGAGGGCGATCTGCGGCGGATCGAGCTGCTGGACCCCGTGAACAACGCCAAGGCGCAGGACGTACGTCATGCCTTTCCGGGCCTGCGCATGCACCTGCTGTCCTGGAGCCGCGATTTCAACCGGTTCATCGCTTACACCGATGGCGATGGCGACGCGGGCACCTACTGGCTGGCCGAGCCCGGCTCGGTGCAAGCCCTCGGTTCTGCCTATCCGGCGGTCGCAGGCGCCGAGGTCGGGCCGGTGAAGATGGTAGCCTGGAAGGCGGGGGATGGGCTGGATCTGCACGGTGTGCTGACGTTGCCCCCAGGGCGGCCGGCGCGCGGACTGCCGCTGGTGGTGCTGCCGCACGGCGGCCCTGAAGCCCGGGACTATCCGGCCTTCGACTGGCTGGCCCAGGCGTTCGCGACCCGCGGATATGCGGTGTTTCAGCCGAACTTCCGCGGGTCGGACGGTTATGGGATCGAGTTTCGCGACGCTGGCTTCAAGCAATGGGGCCGCAAGATGCAGACTGACATTTCAGACGGTGTCGCCGATCTCGCCCGGCAGGGGATCGTCGATCCGAAGCGCGCATGCATCGTCGGCGCGAGCTATGGCGGTTACGCCGCGCTGGCGGGGGTGACCGTGC
>Ga0302314_10005978_pt1 | contig 22102 bp, 19 predicted proteins | sample III_Palsa_N2_3_FD_200533 | JGI IMG/M metagenome (GOLD analysis project Ga0302314, IMG submission 200533) | Peat permafrost microbial communities from Stordalen Mire near Abisko, Sweden - III_Palsa_N2_3 | ecosystem: Environmental > Terrestrial > Soil > Palsa > Peat permafrost | place: Sweden...
GATTTCATTGGGCGTCTTCTGGCGCTTGGCACTCTCGACCATCGCGATCATCCGATCGATGAAGGTCTCACCCGGATTCACGGTCACCCTGACGATGATCCAGTCGGACAGCACCCGGGTGCCCCCGGTCACCGCCGAGAAGTCGCCGCCCGATTCGCGGATCACCGGCGCCGACTCACCGGTGATAGCGCTCTCATCGACCGACGCCGCGCCCTCGATCACCTCACCGTCCGCCGGTACGTAATCGCCCGCCTCCACCAGCACCACGTCGCCGCGCCGCAACAGCGTTGCAGCGACGGTGGTCAGGCGCGTGCGATCGGCCGGATCGCTGAGCTTCTTGGCCGCCGCGCTCTGCTTCAATCCGCGCAGCGCCGCCGCCTGCGCCTTGCTGCGTCCTTCCGCCAGGGCTTCCGCGAAATTCGCGAACAGCAGTGTGAACCACAACCATATTGCGACGTTGACGATGAACCAGGCGGGCGCCTCCCCTTTCCCCACCAGGGCCTGCACGCCGAGCACCGTGGTGAGGATGGCGCCGATGTAGACGACGAACATCACCGGGTTGCGCCACTGCACGCGTGGATCGAGCTTGGTGAAGCTGTCGAGCACCGCGGGCCCGAGCAGCGAGCGATCGAACATGGACAGTTTCTGATGCGTCACTTGTTTCCCCAGAGCATCAGATGCTCGACGATAGGGCCCAGCGCAAGCGCCGGCACGAAGGTCAGTGCGCCGACCAGCAGGATGGTGCCGATGAGCAGCACGACGAATGTGGGACCGTGCGTGGGCATCGTTCCGGAGGTCACCGGCACGCGCTTCTTGGCCGCGAGCGAGCCGGCGACGGCCAGCACCGCGACGATCGGCCAGAAGCGCCCGAACCACACGGTCAGCCCCAGCGCGACGTTGTAGAACATCGTGTTGGCCGAGATGCCGGAGAAGGCACTGCCGTTGTTGTTGGCTGCCGAGGAAAACGCGTAGAGGATCTCGGTGAAGCCATGGGCGCCGGGATTGCCGACGCCGGCCTGTCCCGCACTCACCGATACCGCAACCGCGGTTCCGACCAGCACCAGCACCGGCATGACCAGGATTGCGATCGCGGTCATCTTCATCTCGAAGGCTTCGATCTTCTTGCCCAGGTATTCCGGGGTGCGGCCGATCATCAGACCGGCGATGAAGACGCCGACGATGGCGAATATCAGGATGGAATACAGGCCCGTGCCGACACCGCCGAACACGACTTCGCCGAGCTGCATCTGAAACAGTGGGACGAAGCCGCCCAGCGGCGTGAACGAGTCATGCATCGAATCGACCGCACCGGTCGACGTTGCGGTGGTCACGGTCGCGAACAGGGCCGAGCCGGCAATGCCGAAGCGGGTTTCCTTGCCCTCCATGTTGCCGCCTGACTGCAGGCCACCAGCGCTCTGATCCACGCCCAGATGCGCGATGAGCGGGTTGCCTGCCTGTTCGCTGTACTCCGCCAATCCGAGCAGCGGCACCAGCAGGATCAGCATCGCGGCCAGCACCGCCCAGCCTTGGCGGGTGTCGCCCACGGCGCGGCCGAAGGTGTACGTGAGCGCCGCCGGAATCACGAGCAACGCCAGCATTTCCAGGAAGTTCGTCAGGGCGTTCGGGTTTTCGAAGGGATGCGCCGAGTTCGCATTGGTGTAGCCCCCGCCGTTGGTGCCGAGCTCCTTGATGCTCTCCTGGGAAGCCATCGGCCCCATCGGCAGCGTCTGGGTGTGGGTCGAGAGCGTTTCCTGCACGGCATTGCCAGCGGCATCCTTGACGGGATTGCCGGTGGCATCGACCTTCGGCTGCTGGTAAGTCAGCGCCTCGATCGTCGTCACGTCCTTGTAGGCCGTGAAGTTCTGCACGACGCCCTGGGAAGCCAGCACCAGGGCCAGCACGGTCGCCAGGGGCAGCAGGATGTAGAGCGTGGTGCGGGTCAGGTCCACCCAGAAATTACCGATGGTGCTGGAGGTGTGCCGCGCGAGACCGCGGATCAGGGCGAACGCCACCACAATGCCGGTCGCGGCCGACAGGAAGTTCTGCACCACGAGCGCGGCCATCTGCGTGAGGTAACTCATGGTCGATTCGCCCGAGTAGCCCTGCCAATTGGTATTGGTGACGAAACTCAGTGCGGTGTTGAATGAGGAATCCGGGCTGACGTTCGCGAACCCCTGGGGATTCAGGGGCAGCCACGCCTGCAGTCGCTGCAATGCGTAAACCACGAGTACGCCCAGGGTGTTGAACAGCAGCAGCGCGATGGCATAGCGCTTCGCATCCATCTCGGCCGCCGGGTTGACACCCCCGGCACGGTAGATCAATCGTTCCAGCGGTGCGCCGGCCCGCAGCGGCCAGATCGGTGTGCCGGCCATCACCTCGGCGATGTAGCGACCCAGCGGTTTGACGCACAACAACACGACGCCGAGAAAGAAGATCAGGAACGCCATAGTTCCAACGGTCATCAGAACTTCTCCGGCTTGATGAGGGCATAAAGCAGGTATCCGCACAGGGCGACAGACAGCAGCCCACTGATGATGTATATCGTGGTCATTGCGGGCCCCGGATGCGGTCGATTGCCCAGACGAGCCAGTGCGTCACCGCATAGAGCGCGACCACGGCCAGGATGAAAATGGGGTCCAAGACGGTCTCCCGCTTCGAGTTGCGCGAAACTCTAGCGAGGCCACCGTGAGCACGGCGTTAGTAAAAGAGAGGGCACCCGTTTGATCAAGACCTTGCAGCTGTTTGCGCTGGCGCTGACCCTGGCTGCGACCACCCTGGGCTCACCTCATGCCCATGCCGCGTCCCCCGCTGCGCCGGTGAAGATCGGCATCATCGGCACCGGCCGGATCGGCGGTGCGCTGGCGCGTGCCTGGGTCAAGGCAGGCCACGAAGTCTTCGTCTCCTCGCGCCACCCGGAGGAACTCAAGGGCCTGGTGGCCGAACTGGGACGCAAGGCTCATGCCGGTACGCCGCGTGAGGCGGCGGCCTTCGGCACGGTGGTCCTGATCTCGATTCCCTATCGCGGCATGCCCCAGATCGGCACGGATCTGCGCGCCGAGCTCGCCGACAAGGTCATCCTGGATACCAGCAACCCGGTCGAAAGCCGCGACGGCGCGATGGCGACCGATGCCCAGAAGCTCGGCGCCGGCCCGGCGACGGCCGAACTGCTGCAAAGCAAACGCGTGGTGCGCGCATTCAACTGCATCGGCGCCGGCTCACTGGCAGCCGATGGATTCCGTCAGCCGCAGCGGCTCGCGATCCCGATCGGCGGGGACGACGCCGCTGCGCTCGCGATCGCGCAACAGCTGGTGAGCGAGATTGGTTTCGATCCGGTGGTGATCGGTTCGCTGGCGCGGACGCGGGTCTTTGATCTGGGTCAGCCGCTGGCCACAGGCGCTCTCACCGCCGCCGAGATGCGTGCGAAAGCGGCCGAGCTCGCGCCCCGGTAACACGCGAGGGAACATGCCCACGACCTCCATCACACGACAGGAGTACCCGGGACAGCCGGTTCTGCTGATACGCCGGAGTATTCCGCGGGCGCAATTGCAGCAGATGCTCGCGGAGTGTTTCGGCAAACTGTTCGCACACGGTCACCAGGCGGGGCTGCCGATCGCCGGTTGGCCCGTGGCACGCTACCTTGCGGTCGGAACGGGGCTGTGGACGGTCGAGGCAGCGATGCCGCTGGCAGCACCCGTCGCGGGCGCAGGCGAAATGCGGGCCGGCATGCTGCCCGCCGGACCGGTGGCCATGGCGATCCATGCCGGACCCTACCAGCAGCTGCCGGAAACCTATGCCGCGATCGAACAGTGGATGGCGGTGAATGGCGCCAAGGCCGGCGGCGCACCGTGGGAATCGTATGTCACGGATCCCGGACAACATCCGGATCCGCAGGACTGGAGGACAGAAGTCTGCTGGCCGCTGACTGCGTGAGCATTAGGAAGGGTGGCTACCTCGGTGCGCCAATCCGGTACGGCAGAGGGGGATCCGCGTCCTGCAGAAATGCCGCACCGAGGAGCCAAAACTAAAGGCCGTGGTTCGGATCTAGAAATCCCGCTCGAAGGCACGGTCGACCGCAGCTGCGGGGGTGCGGCCCTCGATGTAGAAACTCTTCCAGGAATCCCAATCCACTTCATCGAAGCCGATGAACTGCAGCACTTCGGCGAAGTCCGCCCGCAGCACAGCGAGTACGGCGAACTGCCACTGCGCCCAGCTGAGAACCGTAATCTCGCCTGCGATCATCGAATTCATTGTGCTTCCTCCTCGAGGAACAGCGTGCCTGTGTGAGGACTCTAGGTTCGCACCGGGCCTAACGTCCAATGAGGAATGGCCCTATGGGTATGCGCAAAAGCTATCTGCTCGGCAAGGGCAGATGCGCGAACAGTGCCTCCACTTCCTCGTGTGACTCGCACGCAACGGCGTGATCAACCAGCCGCCGCGTCAGGTGCGGCGCGAGCAACTGCAGGAAATCGTACATGTAATGACGCAGCAGGCCGCCGCGTACGAAACCCGTCCAGGTCGTGTGCGTGGGAAATAAGTGACCCGCATCGATGCTGACCAGGTCTTGCGCATCCTTGGGCTCCAGCGCCATGCCGGCGATGATGCCGACCCCCAGTCCGAGACGCACATAGGTCTTGATGACCTCCGAATCCCGTGCCGTGAGCGCGATCGTCGGGGTGAGATGCGCGTGCGCAAACGCTTCGTGCAGCGAGGACGGCCCGGAAAAGCTGAACACATAGGTCACGAGGGGATATTCGGCCAGCTGCGCAAGCGTCGGCCGATGCACCTGCGCCAGCGGATGCGCCTTGGGAACGATGATGCGACGCTGCCAGCGGTAGCACGGCAGCAGCACGTGCTCCGGAAACAGATCGTGACCGCCGGTGGCGATCGCAAAATCGATGCGACCGAGCCGGCCCATCTCTGCGATCTGCTCCGAGGTGCCCTGATGCAGATGAAACTTCACATCCGGATAGCGCTCACAGAATTTCTGGATTGCTCCGGGCAGGAAGTAGCGCGCCTGGGTATGGGTGGTGCCGATGGACAGCGCGCCGCGATCCTCGCGCCTGAATTCCTCGGATACGCCCTTGATGTTGTGCACCTCGCGCAAGGCGCGCAGCGCATACATGACGATGCGTTCGCCGGGCGGCGTGATCTTGGTGAAGGCACGGCCCTGGCGGGTGAAGATTCGGAACCCCAGCTCGTCCTCGAGCAACTTGAGTTGTTTGCTCACCGCCGGCTGTGTGGTCGCAAGCTTGTTCGCCGCGGCGGTGAGGTTCAAGTCGTTCTGGACTACGGCAGCCAGGAAACGCAGCTGTTGCAGTTTCATTTTGGGCGCAGTATATCGAGCGCCAGTCACAAACGCGGTCGCGTCGCGGTTATACCCGAGTGACAAAGGGTCGCGACCGCCTTGTAACCAGATCCCTACCGCGATGATATCAATGCTTCTATAGTCTCGGGTCTTGAGGCTGGCAGCCTTGGGAGTTGGCACTTCGTGGCAGAAACCACCCGTTGTATCGCGATCATCGGCGCAGGCTTCTGTGGCACCATCACGGCCGTCAATCTGCTGCGGCAGCCGCACACGCAGCCGCTGCGGATCCTGCTGATCGACCGTGCGCAGCATGCCCGCGGCACGGCTTACGCGGATCTTGCGACACCTCATCTTCTGAACGTACCGGCCGGGCGCATGTCGGCCCTCGCTGCGGATCCGCTGCACTTCTTCCGCTTCGCGCAAAGCTCGATGCCGGACATCACGGCGGAGGACTTCCTGCCGCGCTCCCTCTATGGTGAATACCTGGAGGATCTGCTGCTGACGGCCGAACGCGCGGCGCCGGCGCACGTGCGGCTCGAGCGGATCGGCGGCACGGTGAGTTCGCTCGATATCCTGCGTCCCAACCACACCTTCGTGCTCGGCTTTCACAACGGTCACGAAATGATGGCCTCTGAAGTGGTGCTTGCGCTCGGCAATCCGCCGCCCGCGGCGCTGCCTGGATCACAGCAGCTGCAGGCCTCGTCGCGCCTCATCGAAAACCCATGGTGCGAACCAGGCACCTGGGGCCGGGATGAAACAGTGCTGGTGGTGGGCACCGGCTTGACGATGGCGGATGTCGTGGTCTGCGCCATGCGCGCCGAGCACGGCTGGGCACATGTGCACGCAATCTCGCGTCACGGCCTGGTGCCGCCGCGTCAGACCGCATTTCATCACTCGCAGACGGAGTTCGACCCGTTGCCGCTGTTGCGCGTGGCTTCCTTCTCGATGCGGCAACTGTTCCGTCTCACGCGCCGCATGTGCCGCGAAGCTGAGCAAAAAGGCGGTGACTGGCGCGAAGCGATCACCTTCGTGCGCACCCTTGCACCGCGACTGTGGTCGCGACTGTCGATCCGCGAGCGCCGGCGATTTCTGCGTCACGCCAGGGCGTACTGGGACGTGCATCGCCATCGGTTGCCGCCGGGCACGCGTACGGCGATAAACGAGTTGCGCGACGCGCGGCGACTGATCGTGCATGCGGGCAAGATCCTGAAGATCGAACCCGAGGCCGATCGCGTGCGCGTCACGTGGCGGGCGCGCGGCGAGGAGGCGGTCTCGGTACTGATCGTCGATCGTGTGGTGAATTGCACCGGCCCGGACTATCGCTGCCGGGCATCGCGCGATCCCCTCGTCCGGGATTTGATCACCAACGGCCTCATCCAGCCGGATGCACTCGAGACGGGTCTGCGCACCTCCCACAACGGCGGCGTCCTGAACCTGACGGGCCATGCGACGCGTGGTCTCTATTATGTCGGCCCGATGCTGCGCGCCGATCATTGGGAGGCAACCGCCGTGCAGGAATTACGTGACCATGCCGCGAAGCTGGCGCAACATCTGGTGCTGCCGCTGGTACCTCACAACGCGATCCACAGCGTCAGGCAGGGCCAGTAGTCAAATTCGGCAGCTGCGACTGCACAGTTCGTCGTAAACTCCGTTTCGTGACGGAACCTCTTCTGTATAGCGCCGCCGGCCTCTTCGTCGGCGCCATGATCGGTCTCACCGGTGTCGGCGGCGGCTCGCTCATGACTCCCATTCTGGTACTGCTGTTCGGCCAGACTCCGGCCGTCGCCGTCGGTACCGACCTGGTTTTCTCGGCCACCACGAAGCTCGTGGCAACCGCCTCCTTCGGCTACAGCCGCCGCGTCGACTGGCCCATCGTCGGCCGCCTTGCAATGGGCAGCATTCCGGGAGCCGGTGCCGTCGCCCTGTGGTTCTGGCTGACACGTGCGACGCCGAACGTCATCGAAGGGGTGATCGCCCACGCGCTCGCGGTCATTCTCGCGGTGGCGGCGGTTGCGTTGCTGTTGCAGCGGCCGCTGCGGGCCCTCGGTGTAAAGCTCACCGCAACCTGGCTGACGCGCGCCGAGCGCTTTACGCTGCCCTTGACGATAGCAGCCGGCGTCATGCTCGGGGTCGGGGTCACACTGACCTCCGTCGGCGCCGGAGCGCTGGGGGTCGTGGCATTGCTGGCGCTTTACCCGCTGCGGCTCGGCGGCGACCGTCTGGTCGCGACCGATATCGCGCACGCGCTGCCAGTCACCATCATTGCCGCCGCCAGTCATGCCCTGCTGGGGCATGTCGAGCCGACGATGCTCGCGTATCTGCTGCTGGGCTCGATACCCGGGGTATTGCTGGCATCGCGGTTGTCACTGCGATTGCCGGTGCAACTGACGAATACGCTGGTGGCCGTGATGCTCGCGCTGGTGAGCGGCCGGATGCTGTTCGGGAAGTAAGGGTCCGCTTCAGTCTTCGTGAAGTCCGCACTCGCGCTTCAGACCGAAGAAGCGCAACTCATCCGGATTGGTCACCTCGGCGAGTGAACGCGTCGTGTGCCAATCGCCGATGGACAGGTAGCCCTTCTCCCACAGCGGATGGTAGGGCAGCGCGTGCTCCTTCAGATACCGGCCTACGTCCCGATCGGTCCAGTCGAATATTGGATGGACCTTGTAGTGGCCGCGCTTGAACTCGATGGGGTCGGTGTTGGCACGGCTCTTCGCCTGTGAGCGGCGCAACCCGGAGAACCAGGTGGTGGCCCCGAGCTCGCGCAGCGCGCGGTCCATCGGTTCCTTCTTGTTGATCCGGTTGTAACGTTCGATGCCGTCCAGCCCCTGGTCCCACAACTTGCCGAACCGTGACTCCTGCCAGGCCGGGGAGGAATCGGAGCGATAGATTTTCAGGTTGAGACCGAGCTTCCCGGTGAGCTCATCGATGAAGCGATAGGTCTCGGGAAAGAGATAGCCGGTGTCGATCAACACCACCGGAATGTGCGGCACCACGGCGTTGACCAGGTGCAGCATCACGGCGGACTGCGCGCCGAAGCTCGAGGACATCACGTAGGCACCGGGCAGCAGCTCGACGGCCTGCTCCACCCGCTGCCGGGGGGTCAGGTGTTCGAACGAACGGTTGATGGTGGCGAGCGTGTCACGATCGGGCTCGGCGGTGTCGCCCCCCGCAAACCATCGACCCAGAGTCGCTGTAAAGCCCATGCCTGCAAGTCTACGCGGTGGTTTTCCTCACGATTAGTCGGATGTTTCATGAGGTCATGTCAGCCGGTTATATGGCGGTTATATTCCAAGGTAACCGGGCACTTAGAGCCTCGACCTTGGCCGGGCCACCGCCCCCCCCTCAACCGGTGGCATCGAGGTCCAGTCCCCAGGCCGCGCCCGGCTCGGCCAGCCGCGGGTCCGGCGTCAGGCGCAGGTACGGCTTGACGGCGCGCCAGCCGCGCGGAAAGCGCGCATGGGCATCCGCATCACTGACCGAGGGAACGATGATCACTTCCTGACCCGTATGCCAGTTGACGGGGGTCGAGACCGAATGGGCATCGGTCAGCTGCAGTGACTCGATGACGCGCAGGATCTCGTCGAAATTGCGCCCCGTGGTCTGCGGATAGGTGAGCGTCAGGCGGATCTTTTGCTGCGGATCGATGACGAACACGGTGCGCACCGTGTAGAGCTCGTCATGCTGCGGATGAATCATGCCGTAGAGCTTCGCCACCTTTCGGTCTGCATCCGCGATAATCGGGAAATTCAGCGGCACGCCCTGGGTATCGCGAATGTCCTCCGCCCACCTTCGATGCGCGTCCAATGAATCCACCGACAGCCCCAGCACCTTGACGCCGCGGCGATCGAATTCCGGTTTGAGGCGAGCGACATAGCCAAGCTCAGTGGTGCATACGGGGGTGAAGTCCTTCGGGTGCGAGAACAGGATCAGCCAACGGTTGTGCGCCCACTCGTGCAGGCTGATGGGTCCTTCGGTCGTCTGCGCCTGGAAGTCCGGAGCGATGTCGCCGAGTTGCAGTGCCATGGGATTACCTCTTTGCCGCTTGCGCCAAAGCGCATTGCGCCACAGTCACGCACCCATTAGAAGGCATTGTTGGTGCCGAAGGTATAACGGCAGGGAATGTGACCGCTGTGTCACCGCCGGTCGGCTTTCACGCTCGCTCCAACGCCCGTACCAGCGTCACCAGCACCCGGTTGACCGGTGTTGGAATTCCCAGCGCCGCACCCTGACTTACCACGTAGCCATTCAGGTAGTCGATTTCGGTGGGCTTGTGACGCATCAGGTCCTGGGCGGTCGATGAGTACTGCGCGGCCATGGATACCGCGATGTCGAAGATGGGCTTCATGTCCAGTTCCGGCAGCGCGACTCCGAGTGCGCGACCGACCGCCGCGGCTTCGGTCGCCGCCTCGGTCATCGCGTCGGTCACTCCGGGCATCTGCACCAGACGCCCATACTGCATGCGCGTAATCGCCGACAATGCGTTGTAGGCGCAATTGGTGATCAGCTTCTGCCATTGCGCGGCCACCACCTCGTCGGAAACCTTCACCGGGATCCCCGCCGCCGCGAACGCGCTGGCGACTGCATCGCTGCCGACGAAAGGGCCCATGATGAGGTCGCCGCGACCCAGGTGTTTGACGTGCGCGGGGCCGGCCATTTCGACCGCCACATAGACAGCTACGGGCACCGCGGGCCGGCCGAGCACCGCTGCCAGCCGCTCGGGATTGTCGACGCCATTCTGGAGACAGAGCATCGGCGCTTTCGACCCGGCCAACTGCCCGCCCGCCGTCGCCGTATCGGCCGACTTCACGCAAAACAGAATGAGATCGGCGCTGTTCAATGCATCCGGATCGGTGCTGGCGCGAGCCGCAACGACGACGCTGCCGCCACCTGCCTCGAGGGTGAGGCCACTCGCGCGCACCGCAGCGACGAAGGACTCGCGTCCCACCAACGTCACGTCGTGGCCGGCCCTGGCCAGCATGGCGCCGTAGTAGCAACCGACGGCCCCCGCTCCCATTACGCCGATCTTCATTCAGGCAGGCTTCCAGTCAAATGGCGGATGGGGTGAGATTCGAACTCACGGAGGGGTTGCCCCCTCGCTAGTTTTCAAGACTAGTGCCTTAAACCGCTCGGCCACCCATCCTGCTGCTCAATTTTACTTGGCCTTGCGCGTCGCGTCATAGCTACCCAGGCCCGGCTTGTAGCTCTTCTCGTCGATGAACTGACGGATGCCTTCCTTACGCCCTTCGCTGTCGAAGGAATCGGCGGCCTCCTGGGCACGGATCAGGTAGTCCTCCGCGTTCTCATAGGTCATCTCGTGCACGCGCCGCACCGCATCCTTCGCGGCCTTCAGGGCCACGGGATTCTTCTTCAGCAGGATCTCGCACACCTCGACGACCCGCGCCTGCAGCTGCGCGAGCGGCACCGCCTCGTTCACCAGCTTCCACTCGGCCGCCTTCTTGCCCGAGATGCCCTCACCGGTGAGCGTGTGATACATCGCGTCGCGATAGCTCATGAGGTCGGTCGCGACCTTGGTGGCGCCGCCGCCGGGGAGGATGCCCCAGTTGATTTCGGACAGGCCGAAGGTTGCCTCTTCCGCCGCGATCGCGAGGTCACAGGCATACAGCGGACCGTAGCCGCCGCCGAAGCACCAGCCGTTGACCATCGCGATGGTGGGCTTCTGGTACCAGCGCAGTTTGCGCCACCAGGAATAGGCTTCGGACTGCGCCTTGCGCGTGCCTTTGAGGCCCTGCGCCGCGGTCTCGCGGAAGTACTCCTTGAGGTCCATGCCGGCGGACCACGCACTGCCCTCGCCGGTCAGCACCAGCACGCCCACATCGTCGCGGAACTCCAGCTCTTCGAGCGCCTTCAGCATGGCGCGGTTGAGCGCCGGGCTCATGCAGTTGCGCTTCTCGGGCCGGTTGAACTTCAACCAGGCGATGCGGTTCTCGACGTTGTAGGCGACGACATCTGTATTGCTCATGATCATTTTCCTCAAGGTTTCACGATGCGTCCGAGCCCGCGCAGGTAGGGGCGCAATAGCTCCGGCACAGTGATGCTGCCATCATCATTTTGATAGTTTTCGAGCACGGCCACCAGCGCCCTGCCCACGGCCACGCCGGAGCCGTTCAGGGTATGCACCGGCTCGGGCTTGCCCGTGGCCGGATTGCGCCAGCGGGCCTGCATGCGCCGGGCCTGGAAGGCTTCGAAATTGCTGCACGAGGAGATCTCGCGGTACTTCTCCTGCGACGGCAGCCACACTTCAAGATCATAGGTCTTGGCGCTGTTCGCACCGATGTCGCCGGTACACAGGGCCACGGTGCGGTAGGGCAGCTCGAGCTTCTCGAGCACGTTCTGCGCATGCTGGGTCAGCTCCTCGTGCGCCGCGGTGGATTTCTCGGGCGCCACGATCTGCACCAGTTCGACCTTGTCGAACTGGTGATTGCGGATCATGCCGCGGGTGTCCTTGCCCGCCGAGCCCGCCTCGGAACGAAAGCAGGGCGAGTGGCACACGAACCGCAGCGGCAACGACTCTGCGGCGAGGATCTGCTCGCGTACCAGATTGGTCACCGGAACCTCGGCGGTCGGAATCAGATAGAACGGTTGCTCGCCGCGGATCGCGAACAGGTCCTGCTCGAACTTCGGCAGCTGCCCGGTGCCCGTCAGCGCGGCCGCATTCACCATGTACGGGACGTAGACCTCGGTATAGCCGTGCTCGGTGGTGTGCAGGTCCAGCATGAACTGTGCGAGCGCGCGATGCAGCTGCGCGACCGCACCGCGCATCACCACGAAACGGGCCCCCGCCACGCGGGCCGCGGCCTCGAAATCCATGCCGCCGAGGCCTTCGCCCAGGGCAACATGATCGAGCGGCTTGAACTCGAACCTACGCGGCTCGCCCCAGCGGCGCACTTCCTGGTTCGCCGACTCACCCGCTCCCTCCGGCACCGAGTCCTGCAGCAGGTTGGGCAGACTCAGCTGCAGCGCATCGAGCTCGGTCTGCACGGCGGCCAGCGCGGCATCGACCTGGCCGAGCTCCTGGGTCAGGGCCTCGCCGCGCGCCAGCAGCGCGCTCGCATCCTGGCCCTTGCCCTTGGCCTGGCCGACCGCCTTGGCGTTCGAATTGCGTTCGGCCCGGACCCGATCGGCGTCCATCTGGGCGCGCTTGCGCTGCTCCTCGAGGGCCGTGATCCGCGCTTCATCCAGCACGAAGCCACGGCGCGCGAGATTACGCACGACGCCCGGCAGATCGGCACGCAACAGTTTCGGGTCAATCACGTCGAACCTTCACTCATCGGTTTTTTTGGTGTCGCGCAGGCGGGCCAGGGCCTCACCAATGCGGATCTCGAGCCCCCTGGGCGCGGGGCGATAGTATCGCCGATCCGGCAGCTCATCGGGCAGATAGCGTTCCCCGGCGGCGTAGCCATCCGGTTCATCGTGGGCGTAGCGATACCCCTGCCCGTGCCCCAGCTCCTTCATCAGGCGCGTCGGGGCGTTGCGGAAGCGTGCCGGCACCTCCAGGGTGCCGAACTTCTCAACGTCCGCCACAGCCTCTCCCATGGCGACGTACACGGCATTGCTCTTGGGGGCGCAGGCCAGGTAGACGACGGCCTCGGCGATGGCGAGCTCCCCCTCGGGACTGCCCAGCCGGTCATACGCCTCCCAGGCATCGAGCGTCAGGCTCAGCGCCCTAGGATCGGCCAGGCCGATATCCTCGACCGCCATGCGCACCACCCGGCGGGCGACGTACAGGGGATCGCAGCCGCCGTCGAGCATCCGCGCCAACCAGTACAGGGCCCCGTCCGGATCGGTGCCGCGGACCGCCTTGTGCAGAGCCGAAATCTGGTCGTAGAACTGGTCCCCGCCCTTGTCGAAGCGGCGGCGGCCACCGCTTGCCACCTCCTGCGCGACGGCGACGGTCAGTTGCGCTCCCGGCGCGCCCGTCAGCCCGGACGCCAACTCCAGCATGTTCAGCGCCCGCCGGGCGTCGCCATCGGCGGCGCGCGCGATCAGCTCCAGTGCGTCGGGCTGGGCCTGCAGCTGCTCGCTTCCCAGGCCGCGCTCCGTGTCGGTCAACGCCGCGTTCAGCAGTGCGACCAGATCGGCCACCTGCAACGACTTCAGCACGTAGACCCGGGCGCGCGACAGCAGCGCGCTCACGACCTCGAAGCTGGGATTTTCGGTGGTCGCGCCGATGAATATCAGCGTGCCGTCCTCGAGGTACGGCAGGAAGGTGTCCTGCTGCGCCTTGTTGAAACGATGCACTTCGTCCAGGAACAGCACCGTGGGGCGGCCGCGCTCGCGACGTTCCTGCCGCGCCTGCTCCACCGCCGCCCGGATGTCCTTGACGCCGGCCATGACGGCAGAGAGCGCCAGGAACTGCGCCTCGGAGCGCCCGGCAATGAGACGGGCGAGGGTCGTCTTGCCGGTACCCGGTGGTCCCCACAGCACCATCGAGTGCAGCCGGCCGCCCTCGAGGGCCTGCCGCAGCGGTTTACCCGGCGCCAGCAGCTGCGGCTGGCCGACGAACTCATCGAGGCTGCGCGGCCGCATGCGGTCGGCAAGCGGCCGCAGCGCCTCGCTACCGGCGATCACTTCTGTGGTGTCCCGATGACGTCGACGCCCGCGGGCGGTGTGAAGGACACTTCGGCGACAGACACCGGTGCATTGCGCTGCGAGCTGCTGAAAGTGAAGGTGGCGATCTGCCCGAGTTTGTCCTCGAGAATCATCTGGCGCAGTTCGCCCGCGGCGAACCCCAGGACCGCCTGGCGAAAATCCGACTCACTGGCATGCGGCTTCACCCGCAGCCACGACAGGCCATCCTTCGCACCGGCGTCGCTGATGTCGAAGGCCTTACGCACGTCGGCACCGCCGGTCAGCAGCATGATCGGCGTCGCCGTCAGCGCCGCATCGACCGGCTTCACCTGAACCTGCTGCAGGTCCCGGTCGTAGAACCAGACGTTGCGACCGTCCGCGATCAGCACCTGTCCTGAATCAGTCGGCGCCGAGGCGGCCGACGGCGCGCTCCCCGCGGCGGGGACATCGTGCGACTCCCAGCGAAAGCGTCCCGGCCGCAGCACCAGCAGCTGACCGTTGGTCTGCGCGGTCTGATGTCCCTGCGCATCCTTGATCGTCTGCGTGAACTGCGCCCGCAGCGACTTCAGGCCCGCGAGCCAGCTGTCCAGGACCGTGTGCGTGCTGTCATCCCCCGCCGCGTGGCCCGCGGCGCAGAACCCCAGTGCCAGCGCGCACAGGACCGGCACGGCAGCGCGTCGGTTGATCATTCTCAGCCCCCGCCGCCGGCCGGCGGCGGCGCCAGCACTTCGCGGGCCCCGTTCGACTGCAGCGGGCCGACGATGCCGGCGGTTTCCATTGCCTCGAGCAGCCGCGCCGCGCGGTTGTAGCCGATCTTCAGCCGCCGCTGCACGTAGGAGATGGAGGGCTTGCGCTCCTGGGTGACGATCTTCACCGCCTCGTCGTAGAGCGCATCCGCCTCGGAGTCGCCGCCGAGCGATCCGCCCTCACCGTCTTCATCCGAGAGACCGGGGATCGGTGTCGAAGGTCCGGAGAGCACCTCCTCCACGTAGTTCGGCGGTGTCGCCATCTTCAGGGCGTCGACGACGCGATGGACCTCCTGGTCCGAGACGAACGCGCCGTGGCAGCGCGTGGGCATCGAGGTGCCCGAGGGCAGATACAGCATGTCGCCGTGACCGAGCAGGGTCTCGGCGCCCATCTGATCGAGGATGGTGCGCGAATCCACCTTGGCCGAGACCTGGAAGGCGATACGTGTCGGAATGTTGGCCTTGATGAGACCCGTGATCACGTCCACCGAGGGCCGCTGCGTCGCCAGGATCAGGTGGATGCCCGAAGCGCGCGCCTTCTGCGCCAGTCGCGCGATGAGTTCCTCGACCTTCTTGCCGACGATCATCATGAGGTCGGCGAGCTCGTCGATGATCACGACGATGTACGGCAGCGGCTCGAGCGTCGGGATCTTGGACTGATCGATCGACGGATCATTCGACGCGCGCTGGATCATCACCGGATCCAGGATCGGCTTGCCCTTCTCGTTGGCCTCGCGCACATGCTTGTTGAACCCTGCGATGTTGCGCACCCCGATCGCGGCCATCAGCTGGTAGCGCCGTTCCATCTCGGCCACCGACCAGCGCAGCGCATTGGCCGCCTGCTTCATGTCGGTGACCACCGGCGCGAGCAGATGCGGAATGCCTTCGTAGACCGACAGCTCGAGCATCTTCGGGTCGATCATGATCAGGCGCACGTGCTCGGCGGTCGCCTTGTAAAGCAGCGACAGCACCATGGCGTTGATGCCCACGGACTTGCCCGAACCGGTGGTGCCGGCGATCAGCAGGTGCGGCATCTTCGCCAGGTCCGCCACCATCGCCTGCCCGGCGATGTCCTTGCCGAGCGCCAGCGCCAACGGCGAGGCAATGTCCTCGTAGGCCTTCGAGCGGATGATCTCCCCGAGGGTGACCAGCTCGCGCTTTTCGTTGGCGATTTCCAGGCCCATGACGGACTTGCCCGGAATGACCTCGACGACGCGCACGCTCATCACCGACAGCGCGCGCGCCAGGTCCTTCGCAAGCGTCGTGATCTGGCTTGCCTTCACACCGGGCGCAGGGCGCAGTTCGAACCGCGTCACGACCGGTCCCGGCTGCACCGCGACCACTTCGACCTCGACGCCGAAGTCGCGCAGCTTGATCTCCACCAGGCGCGACATCGCCTCGAGCGCTTCGGGCGAGTACAGCGGTTTGTGCGGCGGCGGGTCATCCAGCAGATTCAGCGGCGGCAGTTCGCCCGGCTTGGCGGCCGCGAACAGCGGCACCTGCCGCTCCTTCTCCACCCGCTCGCTCTTCGGGACCGCCGCGGGGGGCGCCTCGATGCGGGTGGGCTTGCGCGTCGCCGCTTTCTTCTGCTCGGTCTCGACACTGACCTTGCGCGCTTCGCGCCGGCCACGTCCCACGGCGGCCTCGCGCCGCGAGGCCAGCCGCTCGCGCAGCAGCGCGAGCCCACCCCAGGTCCAGGCTCCCAGGCGGTCCATGACCGTGAGCCACGACACCCCCAGCGACAATGACGCACCGGCCATCCAGGCGGCGAGCAACAGCAGCGTGGCGCCCAGGAAATCGAGACCCGACTTCAAACCCTTGCCGACACCATCGCCGATGGCGCCCCCGGCGGTGTGCGGCATGCCGGCATCCGACCAGTGCAGGGTGGCCAGGCCGCAGCTGGCGAGCACCAGCAGGACGAACCCGGTGATGCGCACCGCGGTATTGGCCCGCGACGGGCTTTCGAGCTTGCGGCCGCCGCGGAACAGGCTCCAGGTGACCAGGCCGATCATCACGGGGAACAGAAAGGCCGGGCGGCCGAAGAAGTAGAACAGCACATCGGCGAACCACGCGCCGACCGGGCCGATCCGGTTGTGGATCACCGTCGAGTCAGTGGCCTTCGACCAACCCGGGTCCGAAGGGCTGTAGGTGGCCAGTGCCACCAGCAGCACCAACCCGGCGACGCACAGCGCAATGACCGCACTTTCGCGCAGTCCCCGGCTCACGGCGGCTGAAAAACGGTGCCCTCCCCGGGCTTGCGCAATCGACTCGGCCAAAGTTGTATTCCTGAATGATAATCAGTGTGCAGGGGCTTGATTTTACGAGCCCCAGGACCCAAGCAACAAGCCGACGCGCTAGTATCTGTGGGCATTCGCCAAAGGACGATTATACATGTCGAGTACCAGGCACAGCCGCCTCATCATCCTGGGCTCCGGTCCAGCCGGATACAGCGCCGCGGTCTACGCGGCCCGCGCCAATCGCGCCCCGCTGCTGATCACGGGGGTGGAACAGGGTGGCCAGCTCATGACCACGACCGAAGTGGACAACTGGCCGGGGGACGTGGAGGGCCTGCAGGGTCCGGCGCTGATGGAGCGGATGCGGCGCCATGCCGAGCGCTTTGCCACCGAAATCGTCAACGACCACATTCACAAGGCACACCTCACCGAGCGGCCGATCCGGCTGGAGGGGGATTCGCGCCAGTACACCTGCGATGCGCTGATCATCGCCACCGGTGCCACCGCGAAATACCTCGGACTGCCTTCCGAGGAGCGCAACCGCGGCCGTGGCGTCTCGGCCTGTGCCACCTGCGACGGTTTCTTCTTCCGCGGCCAGCGGGTGGCGGTGGTCGGCGGCGGCAATACGGCGGTCGAGGAGGCCTTGTACCTGTCGCACATCACCGAGCACGTCACGCTGGTCCACCGCCGCGACAAGCTGCGCGCCGAGAAGATCATGCAGGAACGGCTGTTCGCGCAGGAGCGCGCCGGCAAGGTCACGATCCTGTGGAACCACGCCGTCGAGGAGATCCTGGATGATGGTACGGGCGTCAACGGACTCAAGGTGCGCGGCACGAACAGCCAGGATCACCGGGTGATCGCGGTCAGCGGTGTATTCATCGCCATCGGCCACTCACCCAATACCCAGATCTTCGGCGGCCAGCTGCACATGCACGACGGCTACATCAAGGTCCAAGGCGGCGCCGAGGGCAATGCCACGGCGACCAGCATGCCCGGCGTGTTCGCCGCCGGCGATGTCGCCGATCATGTCTACCGGCAGGCGATCACCTCGGCCGGCTCGGGTTGCATGGCGGCGTTGGACGCGGACCGCTATCTTGAGAGCCACGTCCATCACGGCTGAGCGCCATACAGCCCACAAGGAACATGCTCGCCCGCCAGCACACCAGTATCGATGAACTCGATCCGCAGGCCTGGAATGCCCTGGCGGGCACCGACGTGCCCTTTCTGCGGCACGAGTTCCTGGCGGCCCTGGAGCACACCGGCTGCGTCGGCCCGGGCAGCGGCTGGATCCCGGCCTATGTGAGTCTGCACGACGCCCACGGGCTCGCGGCGGCCGCACCGGCGTTCATCAAATCCCATTCCTACGGCGAATTCGTCTTCGATTTCTCCTGGGCCGAGGCCTACGCGCACTTCGGCCGCAATTACTACCCGAAGCTCTCGGTATGCGTGCCGTTCACCCCGGCCACCGGCGCGCGGCTGCTGGTGCGCCCCGATGTCGACGCCGCGAACGTGCGGCGCCGGCTCGCCAAGGCCATCGAGGATTTCGTGACCGAGCGCAAGCTGTCCTCGGCGCATGCTCTGTTCTTCGATGAGGCGGGGCGGGAGGCCTTCGAGGAATCCGGCTGGCTGCTGCGGCGGGACTGCCAGTTTCACTGGAGCAACCAGGGCTACACCGATTTCGAGCATTACCTGGAGTCCTTCACGGCGGACAAGCGCAAGAAAGCGCGCCGCGAGCGCCGCCGGGTGCAGGAAGCCGGCATCCATTTCGAGACCCACTACGGGCATGACATCGATCCGGCGCTCCTGGATACCGTCTATGCCTTTCATCGCGGCACCTTCCTGCGCCACGGCAACGAGCCGTACCTGTCGCGGGCCTTCTTCAGCGAAATCGCCCGGACCCTGGGCGAGTCGCTGATGTTCAAGATCGCCGTGCACCAGTCGAAACCGGTGGCCGCGGCCGTGTTTTTCTGGTGTCAGGAGGCGCTCTACGGACGCTACTGGGGCGCCGCCACGGAGCATCACAGCCTGCACTTCGAGACCTGCTACCACCAGGGCATCGAGTTCTGCATCGAGCGCGGCATCCGCCGCTTCGAACCGGGCACCCAGGGGGAGCACAAGGTCGCGCGCGGTTTCGCCCCGACACTGACCTGGTCGGCGCATTACATCGGTGACCGGCGCTTCCGTTCGGCCGTGCGTGATTACCTGGTGCGCGAGGGCGCCGCGGTGGATGCCTACGCGACGCAGGTCGGCGAACACGTGCCGTACCGCCGCGAGTCATGAAGAGCATCACCTGGCTGTCGCCGACGGACCCGCCCGATCGCTTCCCGCCGACCGAACGGGCACTGGATGATCCGGCCGGGTTGCTGGCGGCGGGTGGCGATCTGTCCACCGAGCGGCTGCTGGCCGCCTACCAGCGCGGCATCTTCCCCTGGTACTCGGCCGGACAGCCGGTCCTGTGGTGGTCGCCGGATCCGCGCGCGGTGCTGATGCCGGAGGAATTCAAGCTCTCGCGCAGCCTCGCGAAGACCCTCAGGAACCGCGGTTTCAGCCTCACGATCGACCGGGACTTCCAGGGGGTCATCGATGGCTGCGCCGCGCCGCGCGCCCGCAGCCCGGGCACCTGGCTGCTGCCCGAAATGCGCGCCGCATACCTCGAATTGCACCGCCAGGGCCATGCCCACAGCTTTGAGACCTGGCTCGACGACGCCCTCGTCGGCGGCCTCTATGGCATCCGGCTCGGGAAGGTCTTCTTCGGCGAGTCGATGTTCAGCGCCGAGCGCGACGCCTCCAAGGCCGCCGTCGCCCGCCTGGTCGAGTACTGCCGGGACCAGGGCGTAGTCGTGATCGACTGTCAATTACCGTCGCGGCACCTGCAGAGCCTGGGCAGCCGGCTCATCTCCCGGACGCAGTTTCAGGGCCTGCTGCGCGAGCACATTGCAATGGCGGCGGAGCTTGTGCAATATCCGCGCCCTAATGTCTAAAGAAGATGCGATTCAGATGGAGGGCGAGGTCGCCGAGACTTTGCCCAATACCACCTTCCGGGTGAAGCTCAAGAACGGCCACATCGTGACCGCGCATATTTCGGGCAAAATGCGCAAGAACTACATCCGCATTCTCACCGGGGATGCGGTGACGGTGGAGATGACTCCGTACGACCTGTCCAAGGGTCGCATCATCTACCGCGGCCGCTAGGGCCGAACCGGCGAGTCTCCCTCGCCGGCTCAGTACCGGCCGCTAGGCCGGCACCACCTGCTGCGAAGGCTGCACATCCAGGGACAGTTTCGACTCGTCCTCGGACACCGTCACGCGCACGTTGCCTCCGCCCACCAGCGTCCCGAACAGCAGTTCCTCCGCGAGCGGCCGCTTGATGAACTCCTGGATGACCCTCGCCATCGGCCGCGCACCCATCTTCGGGTCGTAGCCCGTGTTGGCGATCCAGCGCCGCGCGGCATCGTCGAGGGTGATGCTCACGCCCTTCGCCTCCAGCTGCGCCTCCACCTCGAGGATGATCTTGTCGACGACCCGCTCGATGGTCACGGTATCGAGCGGCGCGAACTGGATGATCGCATCGATGCGGTTGCGGAACTCGGGGGAGAACAGCCGTTTCACGGCCTCCATGCCATCGCTGGCATTGTCCGAAAGGGTGAAGCCGATCGAAGGCCGGTTCATTTCGTGCGCGCCGGCGTTGGTCGTCATGACGATGATCACGTGGCGGAAGTCGGCCTTGCGACCGTTGTTGTCCGTCAGCGTGCCGTGGTCCATGACCTGCAGCAGCAGGTTGAAGACATCCGGATGCGCCTTCTCGATCTCATCCAGCAGGAGCACGCAATGCGGATGCTTGGCGATCGCCTCGGTGAGCAGCCCGCCCTGGTCGAAGCCGACGTAGCCCGGAGGCGCGCCGATCAGGCGCGAGACGGTGTGCCGTTCCATGTACTCGGACATGTCGAAGCGGATGAATTCGATTCCCATGGCGATGGCCAGCTGCCGGGTGACCTCGGTCTTGCCGACGCCGGTGGGACCTGAGAACAGGAAGCTGCCGACCGGTTTGCGCTGATCCCCGAGACCCGAACGGGCCATCTTGATGGAGGAGGACAGCGCCTCGATGGCCTTGTCCTGCCCGAAGATCACGAGCTTCAGATTGCGCTCGAGGGTCTTGAGCACCTCGCGATCCGAGGAGGAGACGCTCTTGGCCGGTATGCGCGCCATACGGGCGATGACTTCCTCGATGTGGCGCACTTCGACGGTCGGTTCGCGCTCGGCAATGGGCTTCAGGCGCTGGCGCGCACCGGCCTCGTCGACCACGTCGATCGCCTTGTCAGGCATGTGCCGTTCGTTGATATGCCGCGCGGCAAGTTCCGCGGCGGCCACGATGGCGTCATCCGCGTACTTGATCGAATGGTGCTCTTCGAAGCGCGGTTTCAGGCCCTGCAGGATCTCGATGGTCTCCGAGACGCTCGGCTCGACCACGTCGATCTTCTGGAAACGGCGCGCCAGGGCATGGTCTTTTTCGAAAATCCCGCGGTACTCCTGGTAGGTGGTCGAGCCGATGCAGCGCAGCTCGCCGTTGGTCAGCACCGGCTTGATCAGATTGGAGGCATCCATGACGCCGCCGGAGGCCGCGCCGGCGCCGATCACGGTATGGATCTCGTCGATGAACAGGATCGCGCCCGGGATCTTCTTCAGCTCCGTGATCACGCCCTTCAGGCGCTTCTCGAAATCACCGCGATACTTGGTGCCGGCGATCAGCGAGCCCATGTCGAGCGAATAAATGGTGCAGTCGGAGAGCACTTCGGGGACCTTGCCCTCGACGATGAGCCGCGCCAGCCCTTCCGCGATGGCGGTCTTGCCGACGCCCGCCTCGCCCACGTACAGCGGGTTGTTCTTGCGGCGGCGGCAGAGGATCTCGATGGTGCGCTCGACCTCGAGCTTGCGGCCGATGAGCGGGTCGATGCGACCTTCCTGGGCCATGCGGTTCAGATTCGCGGCGTACTTCTCGAGGGCGCTGCCCCCGCCTTCGGCATCCCGTTCGCCATCCGTGGACGCCTCCTCCTTGTCGGTCTTCTCCTCGGCGATCTTCGAGAGGCCATGGGAGATGTAATTCACGACATCCAGGCGCGAGATGTTCTGCCGGTTCAGCAGGTACACCGCATGGCTCTGCTTTTCGCTGAAGATCGCGACCAGCACGTTGCCGACGCCCACTTCCTTCTTGCCGCTGGACTGGACGTGGA
>Ga0302314_10005981_pt1 | contig 22100 bp, 24 predicted proteins | sample III_Palsa_N2_3_FD_200533 | JGI IMG/M metagenome (GOLD analysis project Ga0302314, IMG submission 200533) | Peat permafrost microbial communities from Stordalen Mire near Abisko, Sweden - III_Palsa_N2_3 | ecosystem: Environmental > Terrestrial > Soil > Palsa > Peat permafrost | place: Sweden...
GAACCCCGACTGCCGCAGCGCCTCGTCCATGCGGACGGCGAGGCGGTCACGCTGGGCCTGGGTCCCCTCGCGGCACACGGAGATGTCGAGCAGCGGGATGTCTGGGGTGAACATGACACCAGTAAATATGATCGGGGTAAATTCTCCAGGCCCCGGATGGCGATGCTGATCATGCGGTCGCGGGCCGCGGGATCGGCGGTCGTGGGGGTCCTGGCCAGGCAGCCGGCGATGAGCGCCTTCACGTCCATGGCGTCGGCGTCGCCCCGGATGGCGTCCGCCCGCTGCGCGCGGGCCAGCAGATCGGCCAGGCCGCCCATGACGTCGGCCCCGTCGCGCTTGGATACCGAGTCGAGGTCGAAGCCCGTGCCGGCCAGGGCCTGGGCCAGGCCGAGGTTCGCCGTGCCCTCCGCGATCACCAGGGCGAAGAACTCGGCGAAGGCCGCGCCGGGATCATCCGACCGGGCGAGCCGGGCGGCCTCCTCCGCGAGCCAGTCGGCCCGGCTGAGCAGGATCGCCTCGAACAGCGCTTCCTTGGTGGGAAAATGCCTGCTCACGGTGCCGGTCCCGACCCCGGCCCGGCGCGCGATCTCCTGGACCGTGACCGACAGGCCCTCGGCCGCGAACGCCGCGCACGCCACCTCGAGGATCCGGGCACGGTTGCGCCGCGCGTCGGCCCGCAACGACCGGCTTTCGTCGCTCATCGGCGGCTCCTGAACGCTTGACAAACGGGACGGGCGTCCCGGATATTAAACGGGATAGGCATCCCGATTGTAGCGGCAGGAAAGCGGGGCAGCCATGAGCCGTCACTGGACCGAGACCAGTGTCCCGGATCTGCGCGGCCGGACGGCCGTCGTCACCGGGGCCAACACCGGCCTGGGCTTCGAGACCGCCAGGACGCTCGCCGGGCACGGCGCGGCCGTGATCCTGGCCTGCCGGAACCCCGTCAAGGCGGCGGCCGCGGCCGAGCGGATCAGGGACGTCGCGCCCGGTACCCAGGTGCGCACGGTGCCCCTTGACCTGGCCTCGCTTGACTCGGTTAAGCAGGCGGCCGCCCGGCTGCACGACGAGTGCCCGGCACTCGACCTGCTGATCAACAACGCGGGCGGGGTCAGGCCCCGGGGCGGGCGCACCGAAGACGGCTTCGAGGCGACCCTGGGGGCCAACCACCTCGGCCCGTTCGCGTTCACCGGGCGGGTCCTCGACCTGCTGCTGGCCGCGCCCGGGTCCCGGATCGTGACGGTCAGCAGCGTCGGCCACCGCCGCGGCGTCATCAACTTCGATGACCCGCACTTCGAGCGCGGCTACCGGTACGGGCCGGCCTACTTCCAGGCCAAGCTGGCCAACCTGATGTTCACCTACGAGCTGCAGCGGCGGCTGGCCGGGGCCACCGCGGCCACCATCGCGGTCGCCGCGCATCCCGGCAACGCCCGCACCGAGTTCGGCCGGGACATGAGCGCGTTCGTCCGGGTGGCGATGAACCCGCGGCTGCGGGCGCTGACCTCCTGGCTGATGCAGTCCCAGGAAGCCGGCGCGCGGCCCATCGTGCGGGCCGCGGCCGATCCGCGGGTGCGCGGGGGCGAGTACTACGGCCCGGACGGCTGGAACGAGTGGACCGGCCACCCGGTCGTGGTCGAGTCCATCCCCGCCTCCCACGACGCCGCCGCCCAGCGCCGCCTGTGGGACCTCTCGGAAAAGCTCACCGGCGTGACGTACCACCTGACCGGCCAGGACGTCCCGCAGCGCTAGGCCAGCGCCCGCCGTCGCGGCGGCCATGATTGGGTGTCGCTGACCGCGATATACGCGGCTGGCGACACCCAATCACGCGACCCCGTCGCGGTCAGGTGGCGGGCGGGGCGTCGAGTACGGAGCAGGCCAGGGTGCGGATGGCGGCGATGAGGCGCTTGGGTTCGCCGGCCGCCAGCTGGGCCATGATCGGCTCGCTGTGCAGGGCGCCGAGCATGAGGTGGGCGATCAGCTCGGCGTCGACGTCGGGCCGCTGAGCGGCGATGAGGGCGCTGATGTGGCCGTGCCAGAAGCGGTAGACGGGATGGTCGTCCTGGTCGCGGTTCTGGTGCTGGTCGCGGCCACGTGGTCGCCGACACGGACTGGCTGGTCAGCGTGCCGGCCGGGCTGGACGCGGGCGCGGCCAGCATGCTGCCGACGGCGGGCGCGGTGGCGCTCGGCGCGCTGCGCACCGGGCGGGTCAGGCAAGGCGACAGCGTCCTGGTCACCGCGGGCGCGGGCGCGGTCGGGCACCTCGCCGTGCAGCTTGCCCGGGAGCTCGGCGCCGGGACGGTCATCGCCAGCGCGGGCTCGGCCAGCAAGCTCGGCTTCGTCAAGGAACTGGGGGCCGACGTCGCCCTCGACCACAGCGGGCCCGACTGGGCCGATCAGGCCCGGCTGGCCGCGCCCGGAGGCGTGGACGTGATCCTCGACGCGGTGGGCGGCCAGATGCTGCACCAGGGCATCGGGCTGCTCGCGCCGTTCGGCCGCGTCGTCACCTTTGGCGCGGCCGCGGGCGACCTGACCAGCGTGCCGGTGACCAGCCTGTTCGCGCTGAAGACGGTGTCCGGGTTCTCGCTGATGGCCTGGCGTGCGGCCGCTCAGGACCAGGTCCGGGCGGCCTACGCCGAGCTCGCCGGCCTGTTCGCGGCGGGCCGGCTGCGGGCCGCGGCCGAGACCGCGCTCCCGCTGGCCGAGGTGGTCCGGGCGCACCAGCTGGTCGAGGACCGGGCCGTGCTCGGGCGGGTGCTGCTCATCCCGTGATCCGGCCAGACCGCGGGGTCTGGGAGCGGAAGGTGTGGCCTAGTTCGGGGCCGAGGCCGAAGTAGTGGCGGAAGTTGCAGATGAGCGGGCCCCAGGCGCCGGGGCCACTGGCCCGGTTCCGGCAGGCTGGCCACCAGGTCCGGGCGGCTGGCCAGGTTGCGGGCCGTCTGCCCGGTGCCGACCAGGCCCAGGACGATGAGCTGGCCGAGCGCCCAGGCCGAGGACATCGGGGCGAGGTTGGCCGAGCCGTCCTCGTTCTCCGTCGACAGGAGCAGGACCGGCGGGCCGAAATAGAGGATGCTCGGGGTGATCGCCTGGTGATCCGCGGTCGCGGGCGATGACAGGTTCATGGTCAGTGACCGTAGGGCGCGGATGCTTCGGCGGCCGCCGCCCGCCTGTCCGTTCCTGCCTGGACTGGACCGAGCGCCGCCCCCGCCTGGCCGGCGCGGCCGGCGCGCCCTGCACGACCGGCTCGGCCTGCCGGACGAGGTCCTCGCCCCGGCGCGATAGCCGACCGCGGCACCGACGCGCACGTACCCGGGCGGGCCGGCATTTCGCGGGCGGCCCTGTATCTGGCGGGCTCCCGCCACCTCTGGATAGACAAACGACTCAGCCGCCGGGCTGGTAATCGTGGATAAATGACTCTAGCCGCCAGGCTCGCGATCACTACATTATTGACAATACCGGCGTAGCTCACGAATAGGGCGAACGTGGTTACTCCGGGCAAATTTGGCACGAGTACAGGGAAATTAAGGCCACCGCGTAAGATAGCCGGATTCGCGTGCCCGAAAAACGCGGAGAAGCACTGACCTGGGGCGGTGACCAGGCGTCTTGTGCCGAGGAGGCAGAGGCATGAGGGAATCAGGAACAATCGGCCAGGTGTCGGGTAATGAAATGACACCACCCGTATCGGCTCATGAGGGAAACACGGGCGACGACTGGGCGATTTGCTGCTCGGGCGGCGGAATCCGTTCCGCCGCCTATTGCCTCGGCGGCCTGCAGAGCCTGGAAAGCACCGGCCTGCTGGCGAAGGCCCGATGGGTACTCGGAGTGTCGGGCGGAAGCTACATCGCCTCATCCCGCGCCCTGGTGCAGCACGACCTGCCGCCGGGCACGGTCCCGGCCGCCTACGCCCCCGGCACCCCGGAAGAGGGCAACCTGCGCGACAACACCCGCTACATCGCCCCCAACGGCGCGACGGTGCTGGTCGGCGTCCTGTCGCTGTTCCTCGGCGCGATCACCACGTTCGTCCTCGTCGCCGCCCCCCTGTACGGGCTGGCCCACGCCTGGGGCTGGCTGCTGCGCGAGCGGGGCGCGCTGGTCCCGTCGGGGCCGCACGCCCTGGCCGCCGCGGTGAACGGGACGGCGTGGTGGCTGCCCTCGCTCGCCTGCGCCGGGATCGCGCTGCTGCTGTTCGCGTTCTGGTGGCTGACGATCGAGCCGCCGGGACGCCACCGCCACCGGGTCTCGGCCCCCTGGCTGTCGTGGGTGAATCCGGATGACCCCGACCGCAGCGCCAGCCGGGCACGGCTCGTGAGCTGGGCTTTCCTACTGACCGTGGGCGTCGCCCTGGGGATGCTGGCGGCTCCGCCGCTGATTGGGTGGCTGACTCGAAGCACGGGAACGTTCGGATCGATCATGCATTTCCTTGGCTTTGGCGGACGTCAGCCCTGGTCCCTGCCCGCACTGGCCGGCCTGATCGCCGCGCTGGCGGCGGTGGCGCGGTTCTGCCAGGCCGGGCTGGCCAAGTGGAACGCGCTGACCGGCCCGGCGGGCGGGCAGGCGGGCGGGCTGGCCACGGTGGCCGGCTGGCTGCGGCAGAACCTGCTGCCCTGGCTGGGCAGCGCCGTGATCATCCTGGCCGGCGCGGTCCTCACGCTCCGCTGGACCGGCGACGGCGCCCAGGCCGGGTTCAGCGCCGGCCAGCTCCTGCCGGTGATCGCGGCGGTGGCGGTGACGCTGCTCGGGCGGGTCGCGGTGAACGTCAACCGCATCTCCCTGCACGACGTCTACCGGTGGCGGCTGGCCGACGCGTTCGCCGTCACCCGGCGGGCGGTCCGGGCGCGGACCCCGGCGCAGGCCCGCGAGCTGTTCGCCGAGGCCGCCGCGACCCGCCTGTCGCAGCTGGGCGACGATCAGCCCGGCCTGGTGATCTGCGGGACGGCGAACATCAACGCCGGCCGTGAGGTCCCGCCCGGGAGCGGCGGCTTCTGCGTCAGCTTCGATCCCGAGCGGGTCACCCTGCGGCGCCGGACCGGGGCCGACGGGGAGGACGACGCCATCGCCTCGACCGCCGACTACGAGGCCCTCGTCGGCGAGCGCCGGTGCACCCTGTTCGACGTGTCGGCGATCAGCGGGGCGGCGGTCTCCCCGCTCATGGGGTCGGCGACGCGGCAGGCCTACCGGATCCTGCTGACCATGACCAACGTCCGCCTGGGCGTGTGGCTGCCGCACCCGGTGCTCGTCCGGCGCGCCCGCGAAATCATCGACGGCGGCCCGGGACGGTCCGACAAATGGTGGACCCGGTCGCCGGTCCTGCTGCTGCTCTGGTACATGTCACCGCACCTGTTCTGGGGCCGGGACGCGGACCTGAACTTCGACCGCGAGGCCAGGCTCTGGGCGCACGTGCTCCGGCTCCGGCTGGGCAAGCGGCCCGCCGGGGAGGCCTGGTACCGGCTGCTGCAGCCCACGCTCGGCCTGCTGCGGGCCGAGGCCGTCGGCCACCTGAGCTACCGGGGCACCTGGATGTACGTGACCGACGGCGGCCACTACGACAACCTCGGCCTGGTCGAGGCGCTGCGCCGCGGCGCCCGGCGCATCGTGGTGCTCGACGCTTCCGGCGACAAGGCCAACACCTGGTTCACCCTCGGCGGGTCGATGGCCCTGGCCCGGACCGACGCCGGCGTGGACGTCACCCTCGACCCCACCACCATGGTCAGCGTCGGGGGCGGTGCCGGGCTGGCCCCCGGGCAGGTGGTCCGCCCGTGGGCGCACGGCACGTTCCGCAGGCCGCCGGGTGACCACGGTCTGCCCGAGCGGGGCGACATCTGGGTCTGCAAGCTCGGCTGGTGGACGGGCGCGCCCTGGGACATTCTCGCCTACGCCAAAAGCCATTCGACGTTCCCGACCGACAGCACGCTCGAGCAGCTGTACGACGCGGCCGAGTTCGAGGCGTACCACGAACTGGGCGGGGCCAGCCTGGAGGCCGCGGCCGGGGAGTGCGCGACGCTTAGCCGGTTCGTGCGCGAGGCTGGTGACGGTGCTAGTGCTGGTGCTGACGGCTCTGACGGCTCTGACGGCTCTGGCGCTGATGGTCCTGGTGCCGGGTCTCTTCTTAGCTCGCCTTCTTAGCTCGTCGACAGCTTGCGGAAGTAGGTGGCGGACTCCTGATAGCCGATTGACCGGTAGAACGGCGCGGCCCGGCGGGTGGCCAGCGCGACCAGCGCGCATCCCTGGGCGGCCGCCCGTTCCTCGAACGCGCTCATCAGGGCGCGGCCGATGCCGCGGCCGCGGTCGCGGCCCCGGATGACGACCTCCTCGACCCAGGCCACCGGGCCGTTGGCGTAGAACGTGAGGTGCTGGAATCCGAGCAGGTAGCCCAGGTGCTGGTCTGCTTCCGTGGCTTCCGTGGCTTCCGTGGCCAGCAGCAGGGAGGCGTGGTCGGTGGCGAGCAGCAGCGGGTAGTGGGCGAGGAACTTCTCCCGGGAGAACGGGAACGACAGCGCTAGCTCGGCGGCGAGTCCGGCGACGCCGTCGGCGTCATCGGGGCGGGCGAGCCTGATGGTTCCGGTCTCTCCGGGCCAGGCGGCCGCGGTATCTGGTGTAGGCATGGGCCATTCTCCACCGCGGAGGGTTGGCCGGGCCGGGTTTGGCGGCAGTCGCGTGAACGCCACGCCGCCCTCAGGACGGGCCGTCGCCGCTTGACTTTTAGACAGAACTGTCTAATATCTTATTTAGACAGATCGGTCTAACTAGGAGTGCGGCGATGAACGCCAGCCTGAAGGAACTCGACGGGAAGACGGCCCTGGTGACCGGGTCCACCTCCGGAATCGGCAAGGCGACCGCGACCGCGCTGGCCGAGCTCGGGGCCTCGGTGATCGTCACCGGCCGCGATGCTGAGCGGGGCGCCCGGGTGGTGAAGGAGATCGAGGCCGACGGCGGTTCCGCCCGGTTCGTGCCCGCTGACCTGAGCGATCCTGAGCAGGTCACGCGCCTGGCCGAGGCGGCCGGTGACGTCGACATCCTGGTCAACAACGCCGGCCGGTCCTGGTTCGGGCCGACCGCTGACCTCGACGTGACCACGTTCGACGCGCTGTTCGCCGGGAACGTCCGCTCGGCCTACCTGCTCACCGCGGCGATCGCCCCGGGGATGGCGGCCCGGGGCAGCGGGAGCATCATCAACGTGGACAGCATGGCCGGCGCGATCGGGCTCGCCGGCGGCGCGGCCTACGGCGCGTCGAAAGCGTCGCTGTCCGCGCTGACCCGCGCCTGGGCGGCCGAGTTCAGCCCGGCCGGCGTGCGGGTCAACGCCGTCGCCCCCGGCCCGGTCTACTCCGACGGAGCCAAGCCCGAGAGGATCGACGCACTGGCGGCCACCACCCTGCTCGGGCGGGGCGCCAAGCCGGAGGAGATCGCCGACGTCATCGCGTTCCTGTCCACGCCGCGCGCGCAGTACGTGACCGGGGCTACCATCCCGGTCGACGGCGGGCGCACCGCCGTCTGACCCCCCGGCAGCCCTCCCCCAGCTCACCCCTGTCTCACCCTCAGCGACCGGAAGGACCTCATCATGTCCAGCAACGTGTACGGCGTCAGCTTCGACGCCCAGGACGCCCTCGCCGCGGCCAGCTTCTGGGCGGCCGCCCTCGGGCGCACCGTCGCCGACGGCGCCACCAGCGACAACGCCACGGTCAGCGCCGACCCGGCCATCCCCGGATCCCGGATCGGCTTCCACCGGGTCCCGGAGGGCAAGACGGTCAAGAACCGGATGCACTTCGACCTGATCACCGCGGACTTCGACGCCGAGGTCAGCCGGCTCACCGGCCTCGGCGCGACCAAGCTCAACGAGGTCAACGCGGGCGCCCACTGGATCACCTTCGCCGATCCCGAGGGCAACGAGTTCGACGTCATCGCGGGCTAGCCGACTCCGCGCCCGGGCCGGCCGATGCCGGTCCGGGCAGGTCCGGGCACAGTCGCCGGCCCACGTAGCGAAAGTAGGGTGAACCTCATGGTTGCCGATGCGAGCTCCCGCAAGCGGCCGGCTCGCGAGCGCCTGCTCGACACGGCCGACCGCCTCTTCTACGAGGAGGGCGTCCACGCCGTCGGGATCGACCGCGTCCTCGAGCAGTCCGGGGTGGCCAAGGGCTCGCTCTACTACAACTTCGCCAGCAAGGACGACCTCGTCCGCGCCTACCTGCAGAACCGGCAGGCCAAGTGGGCGGCCCGCATCGACGAGGAACTCGCCGCCGCCGCCACCCCGGCGGACAAGATCCTGGCGATCTTCGACGCCCTCGCCGCCTTGTTCGCGGAGCCCGACTTCCGCGGGTGCGCCTTCATCAACGCCGCCGCCGAGGCCCCGCCCGGCAGCGCCGAAGAGCTCGCGACCGCGGGCTTCCGTACCTGGCTGCATGAGCTGTTCGCCGCCCTCGTCACCGCGGCCGGCTACCGCGAGGCCAGCAAGCTCACCGCGCAGCTGGTCATCCTCTACGACGGCGCCAACATCTCGGCCCAGCTCGATCACAACCCGGCCGCGGCCGTAGCCGCCCGCGACGCGGCCGCCGGCCTGTTGCGCGCCGCCGCCTAGCTCCGGCTCCGGCCCTGGACGACAATCTGCAACCTTCGGTTGCATACTTCCCGCTCGACGTGCTACCTTCGGTTGCAGATACCGAGCGATGACGTACCGAAGAAGGGAGCTGAGATGCCGATGGATGGCCTCACGATCGAGCGGGAGATCCTGATCGAGGCGCCGGTGGAAGTGGTGTGGCGCACCATCACCGAGCCCGACCAGCTCAGCCAGTGGTTCGCCGACCGGGTGGACCTCGTGATCGAACCGGGCGCCCAGGGTTTCATGGAGTTCGGCGACCAGGGCGGCCCCGTCGTCGTGGAGACCGTCGACCCGCCGAGCCGCTTCTCGTTCCGCTGGAACCACCCGCGCGACGCGGAGCCCGTGGCCGGCAACTCGATGCTCGTCGAGTTCACGCTGACGCCCGAGGGCGACGAGCGGACCCGGCTGCGCGTGACCGAGAGCGGCCACGAGCTGCTCGCCTGGCCCGACGCGGAGAAGCAGCGCTACGCCGACGAGCACCAGGCCGGCTGGGGAGAATTCCTTGACCGCCTGGCCACGCTGGTCGCGAAGCGCTAATCGCCGATGACGGCCCAGACCGATGACGAGCTCTGGTCGGCGATCGCCGAGCCGTCTCGCCGCCAGGTCCTCGACCTCCTGGTCAGCAACGGCGAGGCCAGCGCGAGCTGGCTGGCCGGACGGGTGCCGTTCTCCCGCCAGGCCGTCGCCAAGCACCTGGTCGTGCTCGAGGACGCGGGCCTGGTCAGCCGGCGCAAGCAGGGCCGGGAGGTCCTCTACCAGGTGGAGGCCGAGCGCCTCGTCCAGGCCACCCGGGCCATGGCCGAGCTCGCCGCCCAGTGGGACCGGCGGCTCGCCGCGGTCAAGCGGCTGGCCGAAGCCGCGCACGCGGAAAACAAGGCCCGCGAAAAACAAAAGGAGGAACCCTCATGATGAACGAACCGTTGCGATCCGCCAGCGGCCACCCATCGCCTCCCCGGGGGAATGGCGCACCGCCCGGCTCACCCTGCTCGAGCAGGAAAAGGAACTCACCAGGCGGGCTGCCCGAGCTGCTCGGCCATCGCCGACGGCTTCGAGGGCATCCGGGTCCATCTCGAGAGCCACGACGTGTCGCTGGTCGCGGTCTCGCGGGCGCCGCTCGACCGGCTGCTCGCCTACCGCGAGCGCATGGGCTGGACGTTCCCGTGGGCGTCGTCGCTGGGGAGCGACTTCAACTAACCGCGCCCGGCGCCCAGTGCCCGGTCAGACCGGGAACGTGACCCCGGTCAGCTCTTCGGAGACGGCCCACAGGCGGCGCTGGACGGCCGTGTCGTGGGATCGCCGGCTGGAGGCGACCACTTCCGGGTAGCCCCGGAGCCCGAGGAATCCGCCCGGGCCGTAGTACTGGCCGCCGAGCACGCCCGGGTCGGTCGCGGCCCGCAGTTCGGGCAGGGCGCCCATCTCCGCGTTCTGGCCCAGCGGCGCGGTAAGCGCGGACGCGGGCGTGTGACGCATCAGCTCGGTGGAGGCGAAGCCCGGGTGGGCGGCGACCGCGATGGTGGTACCGGTGCTGGACAGCCGGCGCTGCAGCTCGTAGGTGAACATCAGGTTGGCCAGCTTGGACTGGCCGTACGCGCCGACCCGGCTGTAGGACCGCTCCCACTGCGGGTCATCGAAGTGGATCCGGGCCTGGATGCGGTGCCCGACGCTGCTGACGGTCACCACCCGGGAGCCGGGCACCGGCAGCATGCGGTCGAGCAGCAGCCCGGTGAGGGCGAAGTGCCCGAGGTGGTTGGTGCCGAACTGCAGCTCGAACCCGTCCTGGGTGACCTGCTTCGGCGGGTACATCAGCCCGGCGTTGTTGATCAGCAGGTCGATCCGCGGGTGCGCGGACCGCAGCTCGTCCGCGGCGGCGCGGACCGAGTCGAGCGAGGCGAGGTCGAGGCGCTGGACCGTGACGTTCGCGCCGGGGACGGCACCGGTGATCCGGTCCGCGGCCCGCTTGCCCTTGTCGGTGTCGCGCACCGCCAGCACGACCGCGGCGCCATGCCCGGCGAGTACCCGGGCGGCCTCGAATCCGAGGCCGGTGTTCGCGCCGGTGATGACGGCCAGCCGGCCCTGCTGGCCGGGCACGTCGTCGCTCGTCCACTTCGCGGTCATCATTCCTCCAGATAAAAGACCCTCGGTCTGTTGACTCTCCGAATATAAGAGACCGCGGGTCTTATGTCAACAGACCAAGGGTCTGTAACATGAGTGGATGACGTTCCAACGCGCGCGCAGTGAGGAGCAGCGGGAAATCCGCCGGCGGGCGATCCTGGACACGGCCGCCGCGATGCTCGACGCCATGCCGGTCAGCGAGGTGACACTCAACGAGCTCAGCCGCCGCGTCGGCCTGGCCAAGTCCAACGTGCTGCGCTACTTCGAGTCCCGCGAGGCGATCCTGCTCGAGCTCCTTGACCGGGCCGCGAAGCAGTGGCTAGGCGAGCTGTCCGGCCAGCTAGCCGCCGGGGTCGACGCCGGCGGTACGGCCCGGGAGCGGGCCGACCAGTTCGCCGCCGCCTTGGCCCGTTCGGTCGCGCCGCAGCGGGTGCTGTGTGACTTGCTCAGCGCCCAGGCCGGCGTGCTTGAGCACAACGTCTCGGCCGAGGTGCTGGCCCGCTACAAGTGGGCGATGTCCGACAACAACGCCGCCCTGGCCAAGCTGGCCCTCCGGCACCTGCCCGAACTCGGCGACGACGGCGCCTGGAACACGGCGGCCATGGCCCTGGTGTTCGTCGGCGCGCTCTGGAGCCACACTCAGCACTCCCCCAGCGTGCTCGCCGCCTACGAGGCCGACCCCTCCCTGGCCGCGCTGCGCCTGGACTTCACCCCGGTGCTGGAGGAGACGCTCGCCACCCTCATCACCGGAACCCTCACCCGGACCGGCGTCCTGCCCGGGCGCTGAGCGAGCGCCGCGGTCCGCGGGCCTTGATCAGAGCCGGCGCAGGACGCTGACGACCTTGCCGATGATCTTCGCCTCGTCCGCCATGATCGGCGAGAACGCGGGGTTGTGCGGGATCAGCCAGACGTGGCCGTCCACCTTCTTGAACGTCTTCACGGTCGCCTCGCCGTCGGATGACGTCTCGCTCTCGAGCATGGCGGCGACGATGTCGCCGTTCTCGACGTCGGACTCGCGGCGGACGACCACCCAGTCCCCGTCGGTGATCGCGGCGTTGATCATCGACTCCCCGACGACCCGGAGCATGATGAGGTTTCCCTCGCCGACCAGCTGGGTCGGCAGGGAGATGACGTCCTCCACCGACTCGTCGGCCAGGATCGGCCGTCCGGCGGCGATCCGCCCGACCAGCGGCACCGACGACATTCCCGGCTGGTCCGCCCCCGGGCCCGCCTGACGCTGGGCGGGCAGGCAGAGCACGGCCGTGCGCGGTCGCCCCGCCTCGCGGGTCAGGTAGCCCTTCTCCGCCAGCACCGACAGCTGATAGGAGACGCTGGACACGCTCGACAGCCCGACCGCCTCGGCGATCTCCCGGAGGCTGGGACCGTAGCCGTTGGTCCGGATGGAATCCTCGATGATCTCGACAATCTTGGCTTGACGGGCGCTCAGGTCCGGGTTGCTGGGCTCAGACAGCTCCGCGTGTCGCATCTCTCGGCCCTCCAGAGCCCTAGACACTGATGACGACACCCTAGAAACATCGGCCCGATATGTCAAACACCTCTTCGACTATCTGCCTAGGCTCTGACCCGCTTCTACCTCAGGCCATGCGCCTAAAGAAGTCGGTACCGGCGCAAAGGCCGGGAACTCAGCACCAGTGCACGGCAGGCGGTGGCCTATCTCACGGAGCGCGTCGATCAGGCTGCCCGCGCCCGACTCCGAACCGGTTCCTCGAGATCCGGGGCACCGTCGAGTCGGTCGAGGACGACCCCGGCGCCGGGTTCTACCGTTCCCTGCAGCAGCGGTACGGCATGGACTACCCCGTCAGGGACGCCGACGTGCGGGTGATCATCACCATCCGCCCCGACCGCTACGTCGCCGTCCGCAGCGGCGCGGTCGAGGTGAGAACGGCCGCGAGCCACTCCAGCTGCTCGATTCCCCGGTCGTAGCCCGGCAAGGCGGGGCTGATCATGACGTGGTCGGCGCCGGCGTCGAGATGCTCCTGGGCCTTCGCCGCTATCTCATCGGGCCCGCCGTAGGCGATGACGGCATCGACGACCCGGGCGGCACCGGAGGCAAGCTCCTCCATCCGGTAGCCGAGGCGCACGAGGTTGGCGGCGTAGGGCGAGATGTTCGTCGAGTACACGCAGTCGTATCTCGGCCTGCCGGAACCGATCATGGCGACCCTGCGCGACGAGGAGTCGGCGCTCAGCGCATCGTGCCAGGCCATGCGGGCCATGGCCGACCGCCTGCTCCGCCGGGCCCAGGACGCGGGGGAACTCCGGCGGGACATAGACGCCGCCGACGTCTGCACCCACGCGCTCACCGAGAAGCCGGCCGGCGACTAAGGCCTCACCCGGGAAGATCGGGTGTTGGCAGCACCCTTATTCGCGGCTCACGACACCCAATCATGCGGGTCAGCACCCTCGGCGGCCCGGCTCGCGCTTTCGCCGTGGTGTTGCTACTCGGGGCTAGGGCCGGTGATGCGGTGGGGGCAGCGGGGGGTCAGGAGACGGCCCGGCCCGTTCTTCCTGGGGCTCCGGGGTCAACCTTTGGCCGCCCGCGGGGGGTTGATACCGGTGACGACGACGGCGAAAGACGGAGAACGGAGCGCGGATGGACTGGCTGCGAGCGGGCGCGTCCCGGCGGGAGTTCGAGCGGTTCGTGGCCGACCGGACCGGCCCGTTGCTGCATACCGCCTACCTCATGGCCGGGAACCTGGCCGAGGCCGAGGACCTCGTCCAGGAAACCCTGCTGCGGGTCGCCCGGAACTGGCCGCGGGTGCGGGTCATGCGGTACCCGGCCGCGTACGCGCGCCAGGTCCTGGTCAACCTGGTGCTCGACGGCGCGACGCAGCGGGCCCGCCGGACCGGTGAACTGGCGGCCGAGGGCGCGGGCGCCCCGGAGCCGGCCGACCTCCGCGCCCTGCGCGACCTGCACGGGGTGGACACCCAGCAGGACCTGCTGGCCACGCTGGCCACGCTGCCTCCCGGCCAGCGGGCGGCCATCGTGCTGCGCTACTGGGAGGACCTGCCCGAAGCCGAGGTGGCCGAGATCCTCGGCTGCTCGGTCGGCACGGTGAAGAGCAGCGCCTCGCGCGGGCTCGCCCGGCTCCGCGCCGCCATCGGCGACGACTCATTCGGCTATCGCACCGTCTCATGACGTCACGGGGCCCTCATGACCGCACGGCACCGAGAGCAAGGGGAGAAAAGATGATGACCGACTCATTCGAGGCCGACCTGCGCGAGGCGCTCGCCCGCCGGGCCGCCGAGGTGCCGGGAGAAGCCGTCGAGCGGGTGCGGCGCCGGCGCTACCGGCCGCGTACCCCCGGGCGGGCGCGGATGGCGATCGCCGGGGTCACCGGCGTGGCCGCGGTCGGCGCGATCGCCGGGATAGCGATCGCCCACCCGGCCAGCGAGCGGACGGGGCTTCAGGCGGGCGCGCCGGACGGCGGCACCGTCACGAGCGGGGCCACGAGCAACGCCGCGAGCGGCCCCTCGGAAAAGGCGCGGCTGGCGGCCTGGACGGTCACCAAGCAGCCCGACGGGACCGTCATCGTCTTGATCAGGCAGTTCCGCGATACGGTCGGGCTGCAGGCCCGGCTGCGGGCGGCGGGCATACCGGCCAGCGTCAGCGTCACCGGGAACCTGGCCTGCACGCGGTATCCGGCCAGCGCGACGCACGGGGCGACCGCGCTCCAGCTCGCCGCGGGCAAGGTCGAGGCGGTGGCCAAGTTCGTGCTGCGCTCGTCGAAGCTGCCCAGCGGGGCAGGGATCGAGATCGTCGTGGCCCAGCGGGCCATCGCCGCGCGACTGGTGCGGGTCAGCCCGCAGTGCACCGGCAGCCAGGCAGTGCCGGCCGGCCGCTGACGTGACGTGACGTGACGGGAAGGGGCGGGACGGGACGGGACGCGCCCCGTCCGCCGTCTTTCTCGCTAGCTTTGCGGTTAGCTGACGGCCGATGCCCGTTCCGGCCGGGGCGCGGCGGGTTCCGTGCCTGGTCCGGGGCTCGTGGGCCGGTGGCCGGCGATGCGGAGCGCGAACTCCCCGTACTCGCGGGCGACCTCGACGTCGCTGTAGCTGCCGTCGGGGCGGAACCAGGACTTGGCTCCGTTGCCCATCTCGAGCACGGCGAAGGCGGCCAGCCGGGGCGAGCGGACGTGAAAACGGCCGGCCCGGCAGCCCTCGTCGATGATCCGCCTGACCTGGGCCGCGTAGTAGTCGCGCTTGGCCACGATGGCGTCGCGGTTGCCCGCTTCCAGGCTGCGGACCTCGGTGTTGCAGACGGTGACCTCGGCCGGGTTGCGCAGGAAGTCGAGGACCAGCGACTCGGTGGCCGCCTGGAGCCGGTCAGCCACGTCGGTGACGCCGTCGAGGGCCTCGGCCAGCGCGCCGATCGCCCGGTCCATGGCCCGGTCCATGATGGCGTAGAGGATGTCCTGCTTGGCCGCCACGTGGTTGTACAGGGCAGGCGCGCGCACGCCCAGGGCGCCGGCGATGTCCTTCATCGAGGTCGCCTGGTAGCCGTGATCGGCGAAGAGCACGCAGGCCGCCCCGAGCAGCGAGTCCCGGCTGACCAGAGGGGGCCGGCCGGCCGCCGGCCCGGCGGCGGAGGTTGACTGCTCCATCGGCCTAGATTATCGTATTAACGCTCGTTAATAAATTTAATTAGCGTTAATTAATGCTGATTGGAGCGCCGTGAGCGACGTTGCTGCCTGGGAACTCGATCAGCCGCACGAGGACTTCCGGTCGAGCGTGCGGGCGTTCGTCGACCGCCACGTGCGGCCGGCGGTGGAAGAGTCGGAGGCCGCGGGCCGGCCGCCGGCCGGGCTGCTCAAGGAGATGGGCGCCGCCGGCCTCCTCGGCCTCGCCGTGCCCGAGGAGTACGGCGGCGGGGGCGGCGACGCGCTGGCCGCGACCCTGCTGGCCGAGGAACTGGCGCGAGCCAGCGGCGGCATCGCGGTGACCGCGCTGGTCAGCGGGTACATGTCCACCCCGCACATCGCCCGCTTCGGCACCGACGGGCAGCGGGCGCGCTACCTGCCGGGCCTGGTGTCCGGTGACCAGATCGCCGCGATCGCCGTCACCGAGCCGGGCGCCGGGTCCAACGTCGCGGGCATCACGACGCGGGCCACTCCGGTCGACGGGGGCTACCGCCTCGACGGGACGAAGATGTTCATCACCAACGCCGGGATCGCCGACGTCTTCGTCATCGCGGCCAGGACCGGGCCGGACGGGCACCGCGGCATCACGACGTTCATCGTCGAGGCGGGCAGCCCCGGCCTGTCCTTCGGCAAGCCGCTGCGGAAGATGGGCTGGCACGCCTCCGACACCCGGGAGGTGATCCTGGACGGCTGCCGGGTGAACGAGGACGCGGTGCTCGGCCAGCTGAACCGCGGCTTCCACCAGATCATGGCGGCCTTCCAGCTGGAACGGCTCAACCTGGCCGGGATGGGCATCGGCCACGCCGCCGAGTCCCTGGCCCTGGCCACCGCCTACGCCCGCGACCGCGAGGTATTCGGCGCCCCGCTGATCAGCCTGCAGACCATGCGGCACCGGCTGGCCGCGCTGTCGGTCGAGCTCGAGGCGGCCCAGCTGCTGACCTACCGGGCCGCCGCCCGGCTGGACGCCGGGCACCCGCAGGCGGCCGAGTCGGTGGCCAAGGCCAAGTACTTCGCGGCGATCGCCGCGAACCGGATCGTCGACGAATGCGTGCAGGTGTTCGGCGGGAGCGGGTTCCTGGACGAGACGCCGGTCGCCCGGCACTACCGCGACGCCCGGGTGCTGCGCATCGGCGGCGGAACGGACGAGATCCAGCTCGAGATCCTGGCCAAGGGGCTGACCCCGTGACTACCGCTCCCCCGGACGCCGCCGCTGCTGGCGCTCCGGGCGCTGCCGCCGTTCCTGGCGGGGCGGGCGCCGTCCGGGCCGCGCTCGAAGCCGCCGCCCGGGGCCTCGACACCTCCCGGTGGCCGACCAAGCTGCCGGTCGCCGACCGCCTCGCCGTGCTCCTCGACCCGGGCAGCTGGGTGGAGGACGGGCTGCTGGCCAACGCCGAGGCGGGCGACCTGCCGGCCGACGGCGTGCGCACCGGGACCGGCCGGATCGAGGGACGCCCGGTCGCCGTGATCGCCCACGATTTCGCGGTGAAGGCCGGCTCCTGGGGCCGGCTGACCTGCGAGAAGCAGATCCGGATCCTGGAGCGCGCCGACCGGGACCTGCTCCCGGTGATCTACCTGGTCGACTCGGCGGGCGGGCGGCTCACCGATCAGCTCGGCTTCTTCTCCGACCGGCGGGGGGCGTCACGGATCTTCCAGCTCCAGGTGGCGCTGTCCGGCCGGGTCCCGCAGCTGTGCTGCCTGCTCGGGCCGTCGGCGGCCGGCGGCGCCTACATGCCCGCCTTCACCGACTGGGTGGGCATGGTGGAGGGCAACGCGTCCATGTACCTGGCCGCCCCGCGGGTAGCGGAGAAGGTCACCGGGGAGCGCACCACCCTGGAGGAGATGGGCGGCGCGATGATGCACGCGACCGTCTCCGGCTGCGGCGACGAGGTGTTCGGGGCCGACTGGGAGGCCATCGCGGCCGCCCGGCTGCTGCTGTCGTACCTGCCCGGCCACTGGCGGCAGCGCCCGCCGTCCGCGCCGTCCGCCGCCCCGGAGCGATCCGGCTGGGACGGGGTCATCCCGGACAGCGAGTCGGCCGGCTACGACATTCACGCGGTCATCGACCGGCTCGTCGACGCGGGGTCGTTCTTCGAGATCAAGGCCCGCTGGGCGGCGGAGCTCGTCGTCGGCCTCGGGCGGCTCGGCGGCCAGGTCGTCGGCATCGTGGCCAACCAGCCGCAGGTCCGCAGCGGGGCCATCTTCGTCGACTCGGCCGACAAGGCGGCGCGGTTCATCACGATGTGCGACGCCTTCAACATCCCGCTGGTCTTCCTGCACGACGTGCCCGGCTTCATGGTCGGCGTGGCCGTGGAGCGGCAGGGCATCATCAGGCACGGGGCCAAGATGATCACCGCGATGGCCAGCGCGGAGGTGCCGAAGTTCTCGGTCATCTTGCGCAAGTCCTACGCCGCCGGGTACTACGCGATGTGCGCGCCCGGGTTCGAGCCGCGGGCGTCGATCGCGCTGCCGGGCGCCACCATCGGCCCGATGGCCGCCGAGGCCTCGGTCAACGCCATGTACGCGAAGAAGATCGAGGCGATCGGCGACCCGGCGGCGCGGGCCGCCTTCGTCGACGAGCGGCTGGCCGAGCAGAACGCCGACCTCACCCTGCTGCGGGTCGCCGCCGACCTGGTAGTGGACACCGTCGTCGAGCCCGAGCGGCTGCGAGACGAGCTGATCGCCCGGCTGGCCGACGCGGCCGGCTGGGAGCGCGGCCCGCAGCGCCGGCATCACCACAGCAGTCCCGTGTGACCGTAGGCGGTGCTGGCCGCCGCGCTCACTGACACCGGACCGGACAACCAGAGAGGTATCCAATGGCGGACAACCTATCTCAGCTGCTTGCCACCCCGCCGCAGCCGCTGCGCGACGAGTGGCGCTCCGCGCCTCAGGCCGAGCGGCTGCGCGCCGCCCGCGCCCGGCACGAGCAGGACCCGGACGCCTACTGGACCTGGGTGGCGGAACAGCAGCGCTGGCTGCGGCCCTGGGACACGGTGCGCACCGGCGAACTCGGCGACTTCACCTACTTCGGCGGCGGCCTCATCAACGTCGCCGACAACTGCCTGGACCGGTGGGCGGAAGACCCGCGGACCGCCGGGCGCCCGGCGGTCATCTGGGAGGGCGAGCCCGGCGACACCAGGACCGTCACCTACGCCGAGCTGTCACAGGAGGCCAGCCGCCTCGCCGGGGCGCTGACCTCGCTCGGGGTGGGCCGGGGCGACGTGGTCGCGATCTACATGTCCAACTCGGTGGAGGCGTTCGCCGCGGTGCACGCGTGCAACCGCATCGGGGCGATCTACACGATCTTGTTCGCCGGCTTCGGACCGGACGCTGTCTTGTCCCGGCTCGAGGCGTCGCGGGCCAAGGTCGTCCTCGTGCTCGACGCCTCCTACCGCCGGGGCAAGCTGGTGCCCCTCCTGGAGACGCTGCGGACCGCGCGGAGCAAGGCGGGGACGGTCGAGCACACGATCGTCGTCGACCGCACCGGCCGCGACCTCCCGCTTGAGGCGGGCGAGCTGGCCTACGCCGAGGCGCTCCGGCTCGTTCCCGAGGGGGTGCCTGCTGTTGCTCTCGAGGCTAACGACGCGGCGTTCCTGATCTTCACCAGCGGGACCGAGGCCAGGCCGAAGGGCGTGGTGCACAGCGTAGCCGGGTTCCTGCTCGGCACCTGGGCCAACGTGCTCTGGCAGGTCAACCCCGAGCCGGGCGACGTGTACTGGGTGGCGGCCGACGTGGGCTGGCTGACCTTCCCCATCCAGGCGGTCGTCGGCGGCCTGGCCAACGGGATGACGGTCGTCTGCTTCGAGGGCGCCATGGACACCCCGACCAGCGCCCGCTTCTACGAGATCTGCGAGAAGCACCGGGTGACCAAGGTGCTCGGCGCGCCGACGCTGCTGCGCATGCTGCGCAAGTACGGTGATGAGCTGGCCGCCGCCCACCCGCTGCCGGACCTGCGGCTGGTAACCGTCCAGGGCGAGCCGCTCGACGGCGAGACCTTCGGCTGGGCCGGGACGCACCTCGGCGGCGGCGTGCCGGTGATCAACGCCTACGGCCAGACCGAGACCGGTTCCACCTGGACCCTGCCGGTGGCCGGGGTGGAGGCCCTCAAGCCCGGCTCCACCGGCACGGCGGTGCCCGGGCACGTCTTCGCGGTCGTCGACGACAACGGCGACCCCGTCCCGCCGGGAACCAAGGGCAACCTGGTCATCAGCCAGCCGTTCCCGACCCTGGCCCGCACGGTATGGGACAGCCCCGAGCGCTACCAGTCCGCCTACTTCTCCCGGTTCCCCGGCGCCTACTGCACCAACGACGAGGCGGTCATCGACCACGACGGGCACGTGTGGGTGCTCGGCCGGGCCGACGACGTGATCAACGTGGCCGCGCACCGCATCTCCACCCTGGAGATCGAGGCCATCGCCATCGCCCACCCGTACGTGGCCGAGGCCGCGGTCGTGGGCGTCGCCGACCCCACCAAGGGGACGGTGCCGGTCGCGTTCCTCACCCTGCTGGACGGGGCCGAGCCGGGCGAGGTCGCCCGGCAGGTCTCCGATGAGGTGGCGTCGCAGCTCGGCGGCTACGCGCGGCTGGACAAGGTCATGCTGACCGCGGCGATGCCCAAGACCCGGACCGGCAAGATCATGCGGCGGCTGCTGCGCGACGTGGTCGAGCAGGGCACGCCGCGGGGCGACGTGAGCGCCATGGAGGACCCGTCCGGGCTCGCCGCCGTGCAGGAGGCCGTCCGCGCCGCCGCCGTCAGCACGCGGGGCTGACGCCGGTGGCCGGAATGTGGTTCGAGCAGCTCAAGCCGGGCCTACGGGTGCGCCACGCGGTCACCCGCACGGTCACCGAGACGGACAACGTCCTGTTCACGACCATGACGATGAATCCGCAGCCGCTGCACCTGGACGCCGAGTTCGCGGCGGGCACCGAGTTCGGCCGCCCGCTGGTCAACAGCCTGTTCACCCTGGGCCTGGTGGTGGGGCTGTCGGTGCCCGAGCTGACGCTGGGCACGACCGTCGCCAACCTCGGGTTCTCCGCGGTGGAGTTCCCGGCCCCGGTCTTCGCCGGGGACACCATCCACGCCATCAGCGAGGTGCTCGAGGGCCGGCTGTCCCGGTCGCGCGCGGGCACCGGGATCGTGACGTTCGAGCACCGCGGCCTCAACCAGCGCGACGAGCTGGTGTGCCGCGCGGTCCGGGCGGCCATGATGCGCTGCCAGCCGGCCGGCGAGGCTGGCGTTGCTGGCTTTGCCGGCGAGGCTGGCCAGACGGGCGCGGATGACTGAGCTGAAGCGGGTACTGATCGCCAACCGGGGCGAGATCGCGCTGCGGGTGATCCGGGCCGCGCACGACGCGAGCATGACCGCGGTGGCCGTCTACGCCGACGAGGATGCCGGCGCGCTCTACGTGCGCGCCGCCGATGACGCGGTCCGGCTCGACGGCGTGGTCCGGCTGGACGGCGCCGTCCAGCCCGACGGCCGGGGCGGGGCGCGGGCTTACCTGGACATCCCGGGGCTGCTCGCGGCGGCGGACCGGACCGGGGCCGACTCCGTCCACCCCGGCTACGGCTTCCTCGCCGAGAGCGCCGAGTTCGCCCGGGAAGTCACCGCCGCCGGCCTGACCTGGATCGGGCCGCCGGCCGAGGTGATCGAGGCGCTCGGCGACAAGATCCGGGCACGCGAGATCGCCGCCCGGGCCGGGGCACCGATGGTACCGGGCAGCGCGGGGCCGGTCGCCGATCCGGCCGAGGCGGTCGACTTCGCGACGCGGCACGGCCTGCCGATCGCGATCAAGGCGGCCTACGGCGGCGGCGGCCGCGGACTGCGGATCGTCCGCGCGATGGGCGAGGTCGGCGAGCTCTTCGCGGCGGCCGCGCGCGAGGCGCGGGCCGCGTTCGGCCGGGGCGAGTGCTTCGTCGAGGCCTACGTCGAGCGCGCCCGGCACGTCGAGGCGCAGGTCATCGCGGACACCCACGGCACGGTGCTGGTCGCCGGCACCCGCGACTGCACCCTCCAGCGCCGCTACCAGAAGCTGGTGGAAGAGGCGCCGGCGCCGTTCCTCACCGACGAGCAGCGGGAACGGCTTGAGATCTCGGCCGCCGCCATCTGCCGCGAGGCAGGCTACGTCAGCGCCGGGACGGTGGAATTCCTGCTGTCGCCGGGAGGCGAGCTGTCGTTCCTCGAGGTCAACACCCGGCTGCAGGTCGAGCACACGGTCACCGAGGAGACCACCGGCCTCGACCTGGTCCGTGAGCAGTTCCGGGTGGCCGCCGGGCAGCCGCTGACGGCCGGCGCCGGTTCCGGTTCCCTTCGCCCGTCGCGGCACGCCATCGAGTTCCGGGTCAACGCGGAGGACCCCGACCGGGACTTCGCGCCGTCGACCGGCCGGATAGACGTGTTCCGCGCGCCGGGCGGCCCCGGCGTCCGGCTGGACACCGGGGTGACCGCCGGAGACGTCGTCAGCGGGCAGTTCGACTCCCTGCTGGCCAAGCTGATCGTCACCGGCCGGGACCGGGACGAGGCGCTGCAGCGCGCCCGCCGCGCCCTGGACGAGTTCACGGTCGAAGGCGTGCGCACCACCCTGCCGTTCCTGCGCGCGGTGGTCGACGAGCCCGACTTCACCGCGGCCGGGCCCGGCGGGTTCGCCGTGCACACCCGCTGGATCGCGGAGGACTACCTGCCCGCGGCCGCGGCCGCGGCTGCCCGCGGGAGCGGCGCGGCCGCTGACTCCGGCGACCTCGTGGCCGTC
>Ga0302314_10005984_pt1 | contig 22094 bp, 25 predicted proteins | sample III_Palsa_N2_3_FD_200533 | JGI IMG/M metagenome (GOLD analysis project Ga0302314, IMG submission 200533) | Peat permafrost microbial communities from Stordalen Mire near Abisko, Sweden - III_Palsa_N2_3 | ecosystem: Environmental > Terrestrial > Soil > Palsa > Peat permafrost | place: Sweden...
GCGCGCCGCACGAAATCTGCACCGCCGGAGCACCCACCCTCACCCGGCTCGCTCCGCTCGCCACCCTCTCCCGCCAAGCGGGCGAGGGTTTGTTCCGGGCGCTACCAGCTCACACTCATGCTCTACTTTGGATCACCCCGCCGCCCCCTTGGGCGGATCGACCGCGCGCAGGACCGGCGCCTCGGGCCGTGCCGGTGCCGCCGGGGCGGCGGCGCGCAGGGCCTCGGCGGCCTTCTTCAGATGGCTGAAGGAGCGGATGCTGAGTGGGATGGTCGCCAGATAGCCCAGCCCGATGACCAGCAGGGTCATCCAGGGCGCCGTGGTCAGAAAGGCGGCCAGCATCGCCAAGCCCAGCAGCAGCGGTACCACATAATCGGCCGGCACGCGGAAGCGCTTGCCCGAGAAGGTCGGGACCCGGCTGACCATCAAGGCCGCCACCGAGATCGTGGTCACGGCACAGAGATAGGGCGAGCGGAAAATCGCATCGCCGAATTCGAAGGCGGCGCAGAGCGGGATCACCGCGACGCCGGCCGCCGCCGGGGCCGGTATGCCGGTGAAGAAATTATAGGCATAGGCCGGCGGGTCGGGAATGCCGATCTGGGTGTTGAAGCGCGCCAGGCGCAACGCCGAGCACACGGCGAACAACAGGGCCACGACCCAGCCGAAGCTGCCGATCGTGTTCATCGTCCAGATATAGAGCAGCATGCCGGGTGCCACCCCGAAACAGACGAAATCGCTAAGACTGTCGAGCTGGGCGCCGAAGGAGGAGCTGGCCTTCAAGAGCCGGGCGACCCTGCCGTCGAGCCCGTCCAGCACGCCGGCGATCAGAATCGCCACCACCGAAGCCTCGAACTTGCCGTTGATCGCGAAGCGGATCGCCGTCATGCCGGCGCAGAGTGCCAGCAGCGTGAGGATATTCGGGATCATCTTGTTGATCGACAGGCCGGACATCGGCCGGACGCGAACACGGCGCGGCCGGGGGTGCCGGGACTTGGTTTCGATCGGGCGGATCATCGCACCTCTCCTTGTCGCAGCTCCTCGGTCGAAGTCGCATCGCCGATCACCGTCTCGCCGCCGACCATGCGCTGGCCGACGACAACCTGCACCGACCAGCTTGCCGGCAGGTAAAGATCGGTCCGGCTGCCGAAGCGGATCAGGCCGAAGCGCTCGCCGGTCACCAGGCGCTGGCCGGGCGAGATCTGGCAGACGATCCGCCGCGCCACCAGGCCGGCGATCTGCACTACGGCAATCGCCGTGCCGTCATCGGTCGTGAGCCGGATCGCCATCCGCTCGTTGACCTCCGAGGCCTTGTCGAAGCTGGCATTGACGAACTGGCCCTTGTGGTAGCGCGTGCGCTCGACCGTGCCGGCGATCGGCACCCGATTGATATGGACATCGAAGACGTTAAGAAAAATACCGATCTTGGTCATCGGCGCCGAGCCCATCTCGAGCTCGACCGGCGGTGCTGCCGGCCCGACCGAGACCACCAGCCCATCCGCCGGGCTGACCACCAGCCCCGGCCGCAGCGGCGTCACCCGCGGCGGATCACGGAAGAAATAGACGCACCAGGCGCTGGCAACGAGCCCAGCCCAGCCGAGCGGCTGCCACAGGAAGAACAGCAGGATGTTGACGGCAACGAAGAGCGCGACGAATTTCCGCCCGTCGGGATGGATCGGGTGGAGCACATGCTTCAGCACTTGGATTTGTCCCAATGATGGCCCGGCGCGAACCGGCAAGCCGACAGACTAGCCGGAATCCGCGATCAACGCACCGCTTGCGTCACTAGCAGGTCGGGCAGGCCGAAACCCGGCGCCAGTGCTGGCGCGACAGGCTGCTGACGAAACGCGCGCCGTCCTCCGCCCGCCAGGGCAGGAGCAGGCGTTCATAGCGCAGCCGGACCGGCTCGCTCGCCTCCGGCCGGACCACCGCCTCGATCAGCTCGAGGCGCGGCGCCTGGTCGCGATCGACCTCGCCATAGCCCTGGGCGGCCCGCTGCGCATAGGCGCTGAGCGGATGCTCGTCGAAGCGCCGGCCGATCAGCTTGGGCATCTGAGCCTCGGTATAAAGGCCAATATAGTCGGGCCAGGTCTCCGCGACCGGGCTGCCGTCACGCCCGACCCGGGCCAGCAGCAGCGGTGCCGCGAGGGGGGCGTCGAGCAGCCCGTGCAGCGTTGTGCGATCCAGCTGGCCGCGGCGCCGGGTCCAGTTGCGATAGGCCGCGCGCAGCCCCTGCCAGGCCTCGGATTTGAGCCGCTGCAGCGACAGCGTCTCGGCCATGAAGGAGGCGCGCCAGCGGGGGCCGCCCGATCGTGCATTCATCGCGCGCAAATCGTCGATCCGGGCGATGGCGTCGTCGACCTTGCTGTAGATCTCGGTCGGGCAGCCGCCGGCGCCTTCGATATCGAGCACCACCGGCTTGCCATCATCATCGAGCAGCGCGCTGATCAGCTGCTGGAAGGCACCCCAGGTCAGGGCCTCCGGCCGCAACCGGATCCGGTAGCGACGCGGCGAGATATGCAGGCTGACCTGACCCAGGCTGCGCACTGCATGCTCGAGATTTTCCTCCCAGGTGCCTGAGAATCCGAAATAGCCGGTGAACTCCCGGCCATAGGGAAGCCAGCGCCGCCCGTCGGTGCCGATCAGAAACTGCATAGCCGGATCCGTCCCCCTGACCCATTGTTTAGGATTTTTACACCAAATGGGTAACGAAACCATTGCTAACTGCAGGGAATTAACGCTACCGGGCGAAGAATCTGACATCTGGTAGCAAAACCTGCCGTTTACTTCCCTGGCGGCGCGAACAGAGCAGCGACATCGGCCTTGAGTGCCGCCCGCGAGCCCTGGCGCAGATAGAGCATGTGGCCGCCCTGGTAGACCTTGAGAGCGACGCGGTCGCGCCCGACCGGCAGATGGTCGATCAGGAATTTGCTGACCCCGAACGGCGTCAGCACGTCGAACCAGCCATGGGCGACCAGCACATGCAGCGACGGGTTCAGCGCCAAAAGCTGGCGCAGGTCATCGATGCCGCCGCTGCCGTCATTGTGCTTTTCCCATTTGTTGTTCACGTCGTTCGAGAGCAGTTCATAGGTGAGGTCGGTCTTGAAACCGAGCTGTTCGGCGGCATAGCCGGTCATGGCGCCGCCATAGGCGTGGGCATAGCCGTGCAGCAGCGGATCGAGCCAGGGTCCGCCGCCCTCCGGGAACGGATCCGGTGCTGTGATGGTGAAGTCATAGACGCTGTGCAGCGTGCCGCCCGGGCTGCGGATGTCGCGGGCACTGGGGTCGAACCGGCCGCGATGCCTGGCGACGATGTCTTCCGGCAGACCCGTCAGGCCGGCGAGCTTGGTGTAGAAGGCCTTGGCGGCATCGCCCTCGAGCGGCGGTCCGACGATGGTCGAGAGATACTCGCCCAGCGCATATCGATAGGCATCGTCGACCTGCTTGGCATCGAAGCCATGGCGGCTTTCCAGCGCCGCCGCGACGAAAGAGGGCAGATGCAGTGCGTCGGCGACCGGATTGTCGTCGGTGCCCTCGAGGAACGGCCATTCGATCAGCGGCGAGATCATGACGATGCCGTTTACCATCAGGCCCTGATCATTCTGCAGGTCGCGCGCCGTCTTGATCGAGCGCACGCCGCCATAGCTCTCGCCGACCAGGTATTTCGGCGAGCCGGTGCGGCCGTTCTTGGCCAGCCACAGCGCCACCGCCTTGGCGCAGGCCGTCGCATCCTGCTTCACCCCCCAGAATTCCTTGACCGCCTCCTCGAGCTTGGCCGGCCGGCTCCAGCCGGTGCCGACGGCGTCGATGAACACCATGTCGGTGAAGGGCAGCCAGGTCTCGGCATTGTCGATCAGTTTGGCGTTGACGCCGTCGGTCTCCTGCTCGGGGAATTGCAGCACGGCGGGCCCGGCGGCCCCCAGATGCAGGAAGGCCGAACCGGCGCCCGGTCCGCCATTGAAGAAGAAGCTGACCGGCCGGGTCTTGGCATCCGTGCCCTGCAACGTATAGGCAGTGTAGAAGACGCTGGCCGAACGCTCGCCCTTGTCGTCGCGCAGCGCCAGGGTGCCGGCCGTCGCGGTATAGGCGAGCTTCTGCGCGCCCAGGGTCAGCACATGCTTGGTGACCGAATCTTCGGGCAGCAGCGCCAGAACACCGGTCAGCGCGGGCTTGTCGGTCTTGTCGCCGGCCGGCTTGGCCGCCGGCTCCTCGGTATGCGCCGCAGCCGGGATCAGCAGCACAAGTGCCGACGCCAACAGCAGGATCCGTGTCGTGAGCATATCGTGATCACCTTGAAAGCGTTAAGATGGGCGTTACTGTAAGCAGGCTTGCGCGGCCAGCGCCATGCGCTTCGCCGGCACCGCAGGAGGGTTGGATGCCGCAGATGCCGGACGCATGCTCTTCGCTCCCAGTCCGATCGAGTTTCGGCCGCGGAGGCCCGCGCCGATGATCAGCTCGCTGCTGCGGCCGCCCGACCGGCCGCGTCTCACGGTTCATGAGGATGTCTTCCCGCTCGACAAGGCCTTCACCATCGCCCGCGGCAGCAAGACCGCCGCCCGGGTCGTCACGGTCGAGATTCTGGACGGTACGCGGCGCGGGCGTGGCGAATGCGTGCCCTATCCGCGCTATGGTGAGACCGTTGAGAGCGTGATCGAAACCATCGAGCGCCTGGCGCCGAATGTTGAGACCGGGATGATCACCCGGCGCAACCTGGCGCGCGAATTGCCCGCCGGTGCTGCCCGCAACGGCATCGACCTGGCGCTCTGGGATTTCGATGCCAAGCGGGGCGAATCCTCGGTCTGGCAGATCGCCGCCCTGGACGAACCGCACCGGCTGCTCACCGCCTATACGCTCTCGCTCGACACGCCCGAGGCCATGGCCAAGGCGGCGATCGAGGAGGCGCATCGGCCGCTGCTCAAGCTGAAACTCGGGGCCGAGGGCGATCTCGACCGGGTCCATGCCGTGCGCGCCGCGGTGCCGCGCGCCCGGCTGATCGTCGATGCCAATGAGGGCTGGACGCCGGAGCTGCTGGCCCGCTACCTGCCCAAGCTGGCCGAAGCGGGGGTCGAGCTCATCGAGCAGCCACTGCCCGCCGATGACGACGAGGCGCTCGCCACGATCAAACACACCGTGCCGATCTGCGCCGATGAATCCTGCCATACCGTGGAGGATCTGGAGCATCTGGCCCGACGCTATGACGCGGTCAACATCAAGCTCGACAAGGCCGGTGGCTTCACCGAGGCGCTGACCCTGCTGCAGACCGCGCGCGAGGCCGGCTTCCGCATCATGGTCGGCTGCATGGTCGGCTCGTCGCTGGCCGTGGCGCCGGCCATGCTGCTGGCCCAGGATGCCGACTGGGTCGATCTCGACGCCCCGCTGCTGCTCGCGCGCGACCGCCAGCCTGGGTTACGGTTCGACGGCAGCATGATCTATCCGGCGAGCGTGTCGCTCTGGGGGTAGAGGGCGGGTGCGGCCCAGGCTTCGATTTACGGTCCAACGATCGGTGATGCCGTCGATGGCATCGCGGCCTTGATCGACGCCACGATGTTGCATATGATATCATCATGCTCAAGATCGTGGTCGACACGGATGTCATGGTTGCCGCGTTCGAGAGTGCGACAGGCGCGTCGCGCCGGCTCGTTGTCGACATATTCAACGGCAAGGCCGTCTTGTTGCTGTCGACAAGCCTCTTGCTGGAATACGAGGCGGTGCTAACGCGAGACGTGAATTTGGCTCGGAGCCACCTTTCAATCGGATCCGTGATCGAAGTACTGGACGATCTAGCCCGGAACTGTGGGGAAGTGGTCTTCGACTATCGTTGGCGCCCTGCAGCGAGGGATGCCGACGATGACCTCGTGTTGGAAACCGCGATCAACGGCGGCGCCGATGTGATCGCCACGTTCAATGGGGCCGATATGGCGGCCGGAGCTGCTCGGTTCGGAATTCCCGTAGAGCGGCCGGCCTTGGTTCTGAGGAGATTAAGGATATGAGTGTCTTTGCACTGCGACTGCCGGAAGATCTCAAGGACAAGGCCGCCTCACAGGCTGCCGAGGCCGGGATCAGCCTGAACCAGTTCATCGCGACGGCCGTTGCTGCGCGCGTCGGCGCGCTGTCGGAGGCGGAACGCTACTTCGCGGCGCGGGCCGCCCGGACCGTTCCAGGACGCGGCAAGGAGATCCTCGCCCAGGCTGGCGTCGGCAATCCACCGAGGCCGGATGATCATTTTGATATTAGGGAGTGATCGACACGCCCGAGGCCATGGCTAAGGCGGCGATCGATGAGGCGCATCGGCCGCTGCCCGCCGATGACGACGAGGCGCTCGCCACGATCAAACACACCGTGCCGATCTGCGCCGATGAATCCTGCCACACCTTCGAAGATCTGGAGCATCTGGCCCAGGATGCCGACTGGGTCGATCTCGACGCCCCGCTCTTGCTTGCCCGCGACCGCCAGCCCGGCCTGCGCTTCGACGGCAGCATGATCTATCCGGCCAGCGTGTCGCTCTGGGGGTAATGGGCGGCCGATCCTCGGCGCGCGGCCTCAGCCGCCGCCGATCCGTGCGACGTCGAAGGGCGTGGTCTGGTAGAGCTGGTTGATCCAGTTGCCGAACAACAGATGGGCATGGCTGCGCCATCGATTATCGGGCTGGCGCGCGGGATCGTCATCGGGAAAGTAGTTGCGCGGCGGCGCGATCGGCTTGCCGGCGGCGATGTCGCGAACATACTCGTCGCCGAGCGAGCCGGAATCATACTCGATATGGTTGAACATATGCAGTGCCCGATGCACCGGGTCGTCGAGCAGGCACAGCCCGGCCTCGTCCGACTCCATCAGGACGCTCATGCCGCTCTCCGCCGGGATCTCCTCGCGCCGCACCTCGGTCCAGCGCGACACCGGGATCGCGAAATCGTCTGAAAATCCACGCAGATAGGACGAGGTCGGCGCCAGGTTCCGGTGGCGGTAGACGCCGAACGCCTTCTCGGTCAGCGGATGCTTGGGCATGCCGTGGAAGTGATAGACGGCCGCCTGCGCGCCCCAGCATATGTTGAAGCAGCTATGGACATGCGTCTGCGTCCAATCGAAGATCCTGCGCAATTCGTCCCAATAGGTTACCTGCTCGAAGGGCAGCGTCTCGACCGGGGCGCCGGTGACGATGAAGCCGTCGAACCGCTCGGACCTTATGTCCTGCCAGTCGTGGTAGAAGGATATGATGTGTTCGCCCGGGGTGTTGCGCGCCACATGATTGGTCATCTTGACCAGCGTCAGCTCCACCTGCAGTGGCGTCCAGCCGAGCAGCCGCGCGATCTGGGTCTCGGTCTTGATCTTGTTGGGCATCAGATTGAGCAGACCGATGCGCATCGGCCTGATGTCCTGGCGCATGGCATCCGCCTCGCGCATAACCATCACACCCTCGGCATCGAGTGTGGCCCGGGCGGGCAGGTCGTCAGGGATCTTTATCGGCATCAATCTTGCTCCGGAAGGGATGTTCGGTGAGGTAGCATCGTAGAGTAACTGACGGCTGAGCGAACGATTTCCGACGCTTGGCCGCTCACCTCTTGGCAGCCGACCCGAATGGCGGGCGGCGCCGCTTCCCTGCGAGGCCCCCTTGCGTCATCTGAAAATCGCTTCGATCTGCCTCGGCGTCGCCTTGGCGTTTCCGCTCGCCGGCTGTGTCGTCGAGCCGCCGCCGCGGCCGGCTCCGGTGGCCGAAGTCTATATCCCCACAGCACCGCCGCCGCCGAGAGCCGAAGTTCAGCCGCCGCCACCCGGCCCGATCGAGGCCTTCTTCTGGAAGCCCGGCCATTGGCGCTGGAACGGCCATGAATATGTCTGGCATCACGGTCTGTGGGAGCCACGCCCGCCCAAGGCGGTCGAATGGATCGCGCCGCATTGGGAGAGCCGTCCCGGCGGCTGGGTCTTCATCGAGGGGCACTACCGCTACTGACGCAGGCGGAGATCCCGGTCGGCCGGAAATGACCGACCGGGTCAGCGCCGGCGCAGCAGATTGGCGCGGCTCAGCTGATGGAACAGACGGCCTTCGGGGCGGGCTTCGCCGCTCGCCTCGAAGCGCTCGGCGAGCAGCGGCCGCAATTTCTCGAGCGTGGCGGCACGGGCCGGATCGACCGCCAGGATGCGCGCCTCGGCCTGGGCATAATTCTTGAGGCTGAGCGGGTTGCGATAGATCAGCTCGCGCTCGCCCAGGAACAGGTCGCCCAGCGCCGCCTGGACCGCGGCATAGGCCTGGGCGCGCACCACCGTCTCGTCCTCGACCGGCTTGACCAGCTCGAACCAGTCGCCCTCGGCCAGCGGCTCGACGATGAGCGCGGCTCCGCCCGGCACCAGCACGCGCGCCGCCTCGGCCAGCGCATGGCGATGACTGGCCATGGGCACGTGGTGCAGGCTATTGAAATACAGCACCAGATCGATCGACGCGTCGGGCAGGGGCAGCGCCTCGCCGCGGCCTTCGCGGTAGCGCTCGCCGCCGGCCGGTGTCGCGGCCAGCGCCGGAGCCAGCTGCCCGGCATCGATCTCGATCCCGGTCACCTCGGCGCCGAGCCGGGTCAAGGCCCGGACCATGGCGCCGTCGCCGCAGCCGACATCGACGACACGAAGGCCGGCGAGCGGCACCAGCGACGTCAGCGCCTCGACATGACGCAGGATGGGCGGCTCGATTTCGGCCATGGTGTCGCTCCGGGTTGCCGGTTAGGCTAGGGCGTGTTGCCCTTCGCGTGATGCCGGGCTGCAAGACGCGGCCTGACGCGAAGGGCAACACGCCCTATTGGCACAACATCATAGCCAAGGCCAGCGCCGCCATGGAAGCCCGCCCCGCCCCACCCACCGATTTCGCCGATTGGGTCGGCCGCAGCCGCAGCGCCGAAGACGAGGCGACAGCCGTGCCGATCCGGTCGCTGGCGGCGACGCTCGACCTCGAGGTGCCGGCCGCCCGCCCGGGCGATCCGATCCCGCCGGCCTGGCATTGGCTCTATTTCCTGGCGACGGCGGCCCAGGCCGAACTTGGGCCCGATGGCGCCGAGGCGCGCGGCGAGTTCCTGCCGCCGGTCGAATTGCCGCGCCGCATGTGGGCCGGCGGCTGTTTCACCTTCCACCAGCCGCTGCGGCTCGGCGAGCGCATCCGCCGGGTCTCGACCATCCGCTCGGTCGCGCGCAAGACCGGCAAGCAGGGGGCGTTGGTCTTCGTCACCCTCGGCCACGAGATTTCCGGCGAGGCCGGGCCGGCGGCCGATGAGGAGCACATCATCGTCTATCGGCCGGCAGCCCGCCCGGGCGAGACGCCGAGCCCGCTCGACGCGCCCACCGAAGCCGCCTGGCGCCGAATCGTTCCGCCCGATCCGGTGCTGCTGTTCCGTTTCTCGGCGCTGACCTTCAACGGCCACCGCATCCATTACGACCGGCCCTATGCCATTGGCACCGAGAGGTATCCAGGCCTGGTCGTGCATGGGCCGCTGCAGGCGCTGCTGCTGCTCGAGCTGGTGCGCGCCGCCGTGCCGGACCGGCCGGTGCGGCGCTTCGAGTATCGGGCATTGGCCCCGATCTTCGACACCGCGCCCTTCTCGGTGAACGGCCAGCCTGAGGGGGCCGGCGCCCGGCTCTGGACCGCCGACGGCGGCGGCCATCTGGGCATGACCGGGCGCGCCGAGTTCTGATCAGACCTGGTGCAGGAACCGGCGCAGGACGAAGTGAAACAGTGCCCCGGCGGCGAAGACCACGAGGAAGATGATCGGCGGCTTGCGATTCGGAATGGCCAGGAGCGCCAGCATGCTCAACAGCGCGACGATCGCCTCGTCGAGCAATTGTATGATCACATCATGCGACATCGGTGCGGAACCCCAGTCCAGGAGAAATCGGGGCGCGACACTGCCCGCTTCGCCGACCGGACGCAAGACACTGGTAGCCGATCGGAGAGCCATCGAGTGAAGACGGCGGAGCCATCCGTGCCCTCGAGAAAAAGGGGTCAGAGTGAATTTCCCGCCCCGCCCTATCCTACGCAAGACTCAGACGTCGAGGAAATTCACTCTGACCCCTTTTCCTCGCGCTCCAACCGTTGAGGAAGCTCCATATCCTGCTGCCGGGCCGCTGGGTGCGCGCCGGCGTGGCATCCCAGCCGACACGCTGCTAGTGTGCCGCCGCACTCGGCAGGGATGGTCATGGTGGCAGGCAAGGTCAGGCTCATCGGCGATATCGGCGGCACCAATGCGCGGCTGGCCATCGCCATCGACGGCCACTATCAGCGGCAGAACACCTATCTGACCGAGCAGCATCCCGGCCTCGATTCGGCGATCGCGGCATTTCTGCAGACTCTGCCGCCGGATCTGCAGCCGCAGGAGGCGGCCATCGCCATCGCCGGCCCGGTTCATGGCGACTGGATCCAGCTGACGAATAATGGCTGGTGCTTCTCGCGCGCCGAGCTGGCGCGGCAATTCGGCTTCACCCGGCTGCTCGTGCTCAACGACTTTACCGCCAATGCGCTGGCCCTGCCCTATCTGGGGACCGCCGAGACCGAGCAGATCGGCGGCGGCGCGCCACGCGCCGGCGCCCCGATCGGCATTCTCGGCCCCGGCACCGGTCTCGGCGTCAGCGGGTTGGTGCGCAGTGCTGACGGACAGTTGGTCGCCCTGGCCGGCGAGGGCGGCCATGTCACCATGCCGCCGGCCGATCCCGCCGACGCGGCGATCCTGGCCGAACTCGCCCGGCGCCTGGATCACGTCTCGGCCGAGCGCGTGCTGTCCGGCGAAGGCCTGGTCAATCTCTACGAGGCGTACTGCGCCCTCGACAATCGCCCGGCCGCCCGCTTGACCCCGGCCCAAATCACCGATGCGGCGAGCGACGATCCGCTGCGCCATGCCGCGGTTGCGCGTTTCTGCGCGATGCTGGGCACCATCGCCGGCAATCTGGCGCTGACGCTCGGGGCCGAGGGCGGCATCTATATCGCCGGCGGCATCGTGCCCCGGCTCGGCCCGCGCTTCGCCCGCTCGGATTTCCGCCGTCGCTTCGAGGCCAAGGGCCGCATGCAGCCTTATCTGGCGCGGATCCCGTGTTTCGTCATCACCCATCCAGACCCGGCACTGATCGGGCTGGCCCGCCTGCCGGACGCTTGACGCCCGCCCGTACCGCGCCTATGTCCGGAACCGGCGGCAGTGGTTCCGCCGGGACGATTTTTTGCGGAAAGACGACAGTGATTGCGAAATTTGCCCTGGGCCAGATCGTCCGCCATCGGGTCCATCCGTTCCGTGGCGTGATCTTCGACATCGATCCGGTCTACAGCAACGGCGATGAGTGGTACGAGAACATCGCCGTCAACCGGCCGCGCAAGGACCAGCCCTGGTATCATCTGCTGGCCGAAAGCGCGGACAAATCCTATTACACCGCCTATGTGTCGGAACAGAACCTGCTGCCCGACGAAACAGCGGCGCCCGTTCAGCATCCAGATCTCGCCAAGCATTTCGGCGCATTCGGCGCCGGTAGCTATGCCTCGCGCCGATCGATGAACTAAGTGCCGGCGCCTCCCGGCCGGGTAGCCAACCGGCTCAGCGGCCGTGGAAGCCGCCATGGAAGCTGCCGCCATGGCCGAAGCCGCCGCCGTGCCCATGGCCGCCACCACCGTGGCCGTGGCCCCAGCCGCCATGGCCCCAACCGTAGCCCCCGCCCCAACCGCCGTAGTAATAGGGCCACGCACCGTCGCCCCAATAACCGGGCCAGCCATCGTCGGAGCCATAGGCGGCATAGTCGGAATCAAAGCCATAGCCGGGATAGACGCTGTTCTGTGCCGCGACATAGCATCCGGCATTCGGACCGCCGGCGGCAGGAGGTGTCTGGGCCGGCGGGGTTGCCGGTGCGCCCGGCGCCACGGTGCCGCCGACCGGGCACGGTACTGCGTAATAGGCGTAAGGCTGGGCCGGCACGGCGCAGGCGGCGAGGCCGAACAGTGCCACCAGGGCGGCGGCGCGCGCACCGTGTCGCAGAGCGGCCGCCCGCCCATTGGGCACGCGAGTTCCGGCATTGCGGGTTGGCGCCCGCATCAACGAGTTTGTCATGACGCTCACTTTTCGCCCCCGAGACCGGTGCCGTCGTGGTGCCCCGCCCCGACGCCTCTTGGACAGGCGTCGGGGCGGGGCGGGATCGATTTGCCGGGCGGGGGAACCCGACAAATCAATTCACGGCGTTTCATCCCTTGGCGCCAGCGGGACAATTCAGGGGGTCCGCCGGGCCGGCCGGAAGACATCCGGCCTGATTCGGATATGGGTGCGCCGTGCGCCAAGCCAATGCGTTTTCGGTTAAATTATGTTTCAGATTGCGGGCTCTAGTCCGTCGCCTGTCCCGCAACGGCCCGCTGATAGGCCTCCTCCAGTTCGGTGCGCACGCTCGGTCCGGGCGGGACGCCGCCGCCGAGATGTTCCTGCCGCAGCTCGGTCATGAATCGCTCCAATAGCGGCGGTCCGCCCGCCTCCATGAGCCGGGCGCGGATGCTGAACGCCTCGGTTACCGGCAGCCAGCGATTGCCCCAGGCGCCGATCTGGGCGAACACCGGCACCAGGGTGATAGCCTTCTCCGTCAGGCTGTAGACCGCCTTCTGCTTGCGATCGGGATCGCCGCTGCGGGTGAGCAGGCCCGCCTCGACGAGCGTCCTCAGCCGGTCGGCCAGGATGTTGGAGGCGATGCGCTCCTCCGAGCGGAGCAGCGCGCGGAAACGCCGCGTGCCGCCGAAGATGATGTCGCGCAGGATCAGCAAGCTCCACCGGTCGCCCAACAGCTCCAGGGTCAAGTTGATCGGGCAGCCGGACCGATGGCCGTCTCGCATTCCATAGCTCCAGCGCACTGCGGGTTGACTCATTGTGCTGCTTGGGTTATCGATCATACTGATTGCGAAATGCAACCACTAAATCCCGAGCCAATCTCAAGCAGGAGGTCGGTCATGCAGCCAGCCAAGGTCGTATCCCGGGAGGCATGGATCGCCGCGCGCAGAGCGCTCCTTGCGAAGGAGAAAGCCCTCATGCGCGACGGGGACGCGCTCGCCGCTGAGCGGCGCGCCCTGCCCTGGGTGAAGATCGAGACCGCCTATATGTTCGACACGGAGAGCGGACCCAAGGCCCTGGCCGAGCTGTTCGACGGCCGCAGCCAGCTCATCGTGCACCACCTGATGTACGCCCCGGACTGGAACGCCGCCTGCCCCGGCTGTTCCTTCCAGGCCGAGCACATCGACGGGCCGGCGCCCCATCTCGATCGGCACAATGTGCGGATCATCGCCGTGTCCCGCGCGCCGCTGGACAAGCTGCTGGCCTATAGGGCGCGCATGGGGTGGCGCTTCGAGTGGGCGTCGTCGCGCGGCGAGGATTTCAACCACGACTTCAGGGTCTCCTTCACCGAAGACGAGATCGCGAACGGCCGCATCGATTACAATTTCGGTACGATCGTGACCGATCCCCGCTACCTCAGCCGGGAACTGCCCGGCGTCAGCGTCTTTTGCAAGGACGAGGCCGGCGCGGTGTTCCACACCTATTCGAGCTATGCGCGGGGCCTCGACATGCTGCTTGGCACCAATCACTATCTGGACATCACTCCCGAAGGCCGCAACAACGGCGCCTATCCGAACTGGCCCCGCCGCCGCGACGAATACGACCTGGCCACGTCGCCGCATGGCTGAGCGATAACCCGCGCCTCAAGGTAGGGGCTGCTTTAGAGCGCGATGATTTCAGATGAGATCGGGCGGAAACCCTCGCCCGCTTGGCGGGAGAGGGTGGCGAGCGCAAGCGAGCCGGGTGAGGGTGAGTGCTGCGGCAGTGCAGCCCGGCGCGGCCGGAGCACCCACCCTCACCCTCCCGCTGACGCGGGCCCCTCCCTCTCCCGCCAAGCGGGCGAGGGGCAGTGACATACTAGCGGACCGGCTTCTGCAGCGAATAGAGCGACTGTCCCTGCACGTAATCCTCGAGCACCCCGAAGACCGTGTAGTCGAGCCGCGTGTAGAAATGCAGCGCGCGGTCGCCGAGTGCCGTCAGCCAGAGCGAGCGGCATTGGCGTTGCTTGCCCTCCTGCTCGGCCGCATGCATGAGCCTGGTGCCGAGGCCCTGGTGGCGCAGCGTCTCCGGGACCCACAGCGTCTTGATGAACAGGCGGCCCCACATGATGTGGCCGTCGACGCCGCCCTGGATCTGGCCCAGATCGTCGCGCAGGAAGACGGCGAAATGGGCGTGTTCGGGTGAACCCAGACGGTTTTCCTCGAACAGGAACAGCCCGCGCTCGACAATGCCGACATCGGCGATGCTGGGATTGGGCTCGACCGAGACGCGCAGGCGCCCGCTGCCGTCAAGCTTGGTCGGCGGATAGCCGGTCCTGGCGCCCTGTCCGGTCACCGGGGGTGCAGCTCAGGCATTGGGATCGATCGCCGAGAGGCGCCGCTCCAGTTCGGCCAGCTTGCCCTTGATCCGGCCGATCTCGTCCTGACGCTGGGCCGGAGACGATGGGCGCGGTCCAGGCGGTTCGCCCGGATGGATCACCGTTTCGGGCGGCTCGCCCGCCTCATGCGCGATCAGCCGGCGCGAGGCCCGAAGCGCATTGTAAAGCTTGTCGTCATGCATCAAACCGCGGACATGCTCGACGATCTCGGTGGTTTCGGGCGCGGTCGTCTGGTGGCGGTCGAGCAGCGCGTAGGCGATGTTCTCCCACTCCCCGCGATTGCCCTCGAACAGATAGGCGTTCTGCACCGCGTAATAGACCTCTTTGGCCGGGGTATTCGCCTCATCATGGGTCAACACCTCCTTGTCGCGCAGGATGTTGGCCTTGTTGTGGACAGTCAGCGTGATATTGGCCGAGCCGCTGTTCTGGATCACCGCGCCATTGATGATGACCTTGGCGCCGGCCGGCAACGGGATGGACAGGGGCATGGGCTCTCCTGGACGGGGCGTGTGATTTCCGAATTCGCCCCCAGCTTAACAGGAATTTCCGCAGCATGCGCGCGTGTAACCGCGGGCACCACAGCCTGGACGGCAAGATCGGCCCACGCCGACCGTTTCGGCTCGGCAGATTTTGCCGGGGCTATCCCCACGAGGACCGGCCGGCCAGCATTAAGTTATTGATTCTGATCGAATCTTTCTCTGGCACGCGGCCTGCGACAAGCTCTTCCGAGACATTCCGCCTATTGGAGGCACCCCATGAGCTTGTTCGCCAGCCTGACTACCGCCATCACCGGCCTCGACGCGCAACAGGATGCGATCGCGAATATTTCCGATAACATCTCGAACGCGCAGACGATCGGGTTCAAGGAAATCGATACGACGTTCCAGAATCTGGTCACCGACTCGACGCCGCAGTTGAACCAGCCGGGCGGCGTCACCTCCCAGCCGCTCTACGAAAACAACGTCGCCGGCAATCTGACGCCGTCCGCCGTCACCACGAACCTGGCGATTTCCGGCACGGGCTTCTTCCAGGTCAAGGCGCCGCCCGCGGCCGTGGCCCAGGGCCAGACCCCGGTCTTCCCGGAACAGAATCTCTATACCCAGGCCGGCGACTTCACGCTCAACGCCCAGGGCTATCTGGTCAACAGCGCCGGCTACTACCTGACCGCCTATCCGGTCACGGATCCGCAGACCAAGACGGTGAATACCTCGACCACCGTGCCGATCCAGGTCTCGCAGCTGGTCAACGCCCCGGTCGCGACGGCAAACCTCAACCTCGCCGCCAACGTCCCGTCATCCTACCCGCTCTCGACCATTCCCGGCCCGCCGGTCGCCGCCAATCCTGCCTATGTCGCGCCGTCGCCGATCACCGAGCAGGTCTATGACGCGACGGGTGCCGCCCAGACCGAGACGATCCAGTTCAATCACACCGCCGCCGATACCTGGACCGCGACGATCACGTCGCCCAACGACACCATCACCTCCGCGACGCCCGCCGTCCTGCAGCTGAATTTCAGCGACGGGACGAACCCGGCATTCCCGGCCGGGACCCTGGTCAGCATGACGAACATCTCGGGCGGCCCGCCTCCGGCCATCACCATTCCCGCGGCAGCGGCGAACGGTGCCGCAACCTTCTCGCTCACCCAGAATTTCGGCTCCGGCGCGCAGACCCTCAATTTCAACTTCGGCACCTACGGCACCGCGTCCGGCGTCACGCAATACGCCGATTCCGCGGTGACCGTGCAATCCGTGACCCAGGACGGCACGCCGCGCGGCTCCTTCGAGAACCTCACGATCGACCAGAACGGCTTCGTCAATCTGAACTACACCAACGGCCAGAGCCTGGCCTTCTTCCAGATCCCGGTGGCGCAGTTCAACGATCCCGACCAGCTGCAGCGCCTGCAGGGCTCGGCCTTCAGCTCCACGATCGACAGCGGCTCGCCCGAGCTCAACCCACCCGGGGTCAATGGCGGCGGCACGATCGCGCCCAGCACGCTCGAACAGTCGAATGTCGATATCGCGACGCAGTTCACCCAGCTGATCACCGCGCAGCAGGTCTATACGGCCAATTCCAAGGTCATCACCACAGCCGACCAGCTGCTCTCCACCGTCATTGCCCTGATCCAGGGCTGAGGACGGCGGGTAGAATATCGGAGACGGAGCGATGTCCCTTTTCGGGATCCTCAACTCGGCGGCCGCGTCGCTGCTCAACACGCAGACGCAGATCGGCACCGTCTCCGACAACATCGGCAATTCCAACTCGACGAGCTATGTCAACCGCCAGGCCACGCTCATCGAGGCGAACCCGGCCTCAGGCGGCACCGATCAGGTCCTGATCACCCGCGCCGTCAACACGGCGCTGCAGCAGGACTTTCTGCAGCAATCGACGACCTCGTCCAATCAGACCTTCATCAACAACATCTATACCCAGCTGGAGCAGCTCGACGGCTCGGCCTCGGGCACGCCCAGCCTGAGCTCGGCGATGCAGAATTTCACCGCCGCCTTCCAGGCGCTGCAGGTTACGCCCTCCGACGCCGCGGCCCAGGCCAATGTCATCCAGGCCGGGCAGTCGCTGGTGCAGACCGTGCAAGGCATCGCCAGCGGCGTCCAGAGCATGGTCACCCAGGTCGGCCAGCAGGCGCAGACCGATGTCGGCACGCTCAACACCAACCTCGCCAATATCGCCACCCTCAATACCCAGATCGCGGCCGCTGCCGGCACCGGCCAGTCGACGGCGGCGCTCCAGGACACGCTCGATAGCGCGATCCAGACCGTCTCGACCCTGGTGCCGATCCGGGTCAGCTTCGCCAATAACGGCACGGCCCAGCTGGCCACGCCGGACGGCGTCGAGCTGGTCGGGGTCACGGCCAACAGCTTCGCCTTCAACAGCGCCACCGACACGATCTATGCCGCCAACGACCCGAGCGAGGCTTCGCTCAATGCCAGCTTCTCCAGCGGCCAGATCGGCGCCGAGATATCGACCCTCGACACCAGTGCCGCCGGCGTCGCCTCGCAGAATCCGGCCGATGCGCCGCTGCAGAAGGTGCTGGATCAGCTGAACAGCTTCGCCGACCAGTTCTATGCCGCCCCGCCAGCGGCCCCGACCGCCTTCCAGGCCGCCTACAACAACGCAGCGCCGGCGAATGCCGGCGAACAGGCCACCGATTTCTTTACGATCAGCAATTACGGGGCCAGCCCCAGCACTGATGCCTTCGGCTTCCAGGTCAATCCGGCGCTGGTCGCCGGCACGGCCACGATCAAGCAAGCCGGGGTCACGCCGGTCGTCGCCCAGCTGCTCGCTGCGACCAACAGCTTCAGCGCTGGGGGCGTCACCGCTACCAACGCGACCTATACTAGCGTCGCCGAGGCGATCGCGACCAACCAGACCCAGCGCGCGCAGCAGGCGCAGACCAGCCAGCAGACCGCCTCGACGGCACTGACCACGACCCAGAGCACCTACCAGAACGCCACCGGCGTCAACGTCAATACCGAGCTGACACAGCTGATCGTCCTGCAGAACACCTATGGCGCCGCGGCCAAGGTGATCTCGGTCGTCAATCAGCTGCTCACGGCGTTGCAAGCCGCCATTCCGGCGGCGAGCTAGAGGGGCTGGATATGAGCAACTCGATCTCCGCCGCCGGCTTCTTCACCAGCGACACCAGCCTGCTGCTGAATTCGCAGACCCAGCTGAACACGCTGAGCCAGCAGCTCAATACCGGCCTGATATCGACCTCGCTGGAGGGCTATGGCACGTCGGCGCCGACCATCCTCAACCTGACCGATTCGGTGAGCGAGACCCAGGCCTTCATCACCAACAGCACCCAGGTCAACACGACACTGACCGCCTATGACACGACGCTGAACCAGCTCGGCACCGATGCCAGCCAGTTGAATACGGCGCTCACCCAGGTCTCGCCCTCCGACCCCACTTCGATCGCCACGCTGCAGGCGCTGATCAAGGGGTTGCAGGTCGATGTCGGCGCCACGCTCAACAGCCAGGTCGGCAATACCTATCTCTATTCGGGCACGCGCTTCAACACCCAGCCCGTGGTCGACCTGACCCAGCTCACCCCGCCGGCGACGCCGGTGGCCTTCACCCCGGTCGTGCCGAACACCACGGCCCTGCCCTCGCCGCCCAACCCGCCCGGCACCTACAACTCGCCGCTGCCGACCTATGACACGCAGAGCCCGGCGACAGACCCGAACAACCAGGCCTATGCGACGCAGACGCTCAACGTCTCGTCGACCCAGACGATGACCTATGGCATCACCTCGAACGACCCGAGCATCCAGGCGCTGGTCTACGCGATGCAGGAGGCGCAGGCCGGCAGCACCGCCACCGGGGCCACACAGACACAATTCTACGCCAATGCCACTTCGGCGCTGCAGACGGCGATTACCGGCATCCAGAATCTCCAGCAGCAGAACGATAATGGCGAAGTGGTCATCAAGGACCAGCAATCCGTTCAGACTCAGACCATCGCCAATCTGCAGAGCCAGCTCGGCAATCTGCAGACGGTCAATACCACGACCGCCGCGACCGAGTTGACCAACGTCGAGAACCAACTGGATGCCAGCTACAAGGTGACGTCGACGATCCTTAACCTGTCGATACTGCAAGACATCTCGTAGGCGGAAGAAACGGGAGGGTGCCGACCCGTCCGCTGCGAGTTGCGCTCCCATCGACCCGGCAGCAGTGAAAATTTAACCGTTCATCGGCGAGGATGATCATGAAACCGCACGCGCTCATGCCAGGAAACGACACCATGCCCGTCCCCACCCTGCGTCGTCCGGGCCCGATGAGGATCCCGGCCGTCATGCCGGGCAGCGGAACGATCGTCAAGGAAGCGGTGGAACCGTCGCCGGCGCCCTATGACGAGTTCGACGACAAGGCGGTCCTGATCACCGGCGCCACCGGTTCGTTCGGCCGCCAATTCATCCGCACCCTGCTCGAGCGCTCGCGTATCCGCCGCGTCGTCATCTATTCGCGCGACGAATTCAAGCAATACGAGATGCAGCAGGAATTTGCCGGCTGCCCGACCAATGCCCTGCGCTTTTTCATCGGCGACGTCCGCGATCAGGCCCGGCTGGCGCTGGCGATGCGCGAGATCGATATTGTCATCCATGCCGCGGCCCTGAAGCATGTGCCGGCGGCCGAATACAATCCGATGGAATGCATCCGCACCAACATCAATGGTGCCGAAAACGTCGTGCAGGCAGCGCTGCAAAGCGGCGTCGGGCGCGTGCTGGCGCTGTCGACCGACAAGGCCGCCAATCCGATCAATCTCTACGGCGCCTCGAAGCTCGCCTCGGACAAGATCTTCGTTGCCGCCAATAATCTCTCGGGCTCAGTCGGCACGCGCTTCGCGGTCGTGCGCTACGGCAATGTCGTGGGCTCGCGCGGCAGCGTCATCCCGTTCTTCCGCAAGCTCATCGACCAGGGCGCCGATCATCTGCCGATCACCGACGAGCGCATGACACGGTTCTGGATCACGCTGCAGCAGGGCGTCGATTTCGTCGCCTCCTCGATCGCCATGATGCGCGGCGGCGAGCTGTATGTGCCCAAGATCCCGAGCATGCGCGTGCTCGATCTGGCCCATTGCATGGCGCCCGAGCTGCCGACCCGTGTGATCGGCATCCGGCCCGGCGAGAAGCTGCACGAGGTCATGGTGACCGAGGATGATTCGCGCCAGACACTGGAGCTCGACGATCGCTATGTGATCGAGCCGGCCTTCAATTTCTGGACGCGCGAACCCTATACCGATCTCGGCGCTCAACCGGTGCCGGATGGTTTCCGCTACGCGTCGGACACCAATACCGACTGGCTCGACGCGGCGCGACTGGCCAAACTGTTGACGGAGAAGCATTGATGCGGCGACCGCCGCCCGCGGAAACCTTCCTGCCCTATGCCAGGCAGCAGATCGACGATCACGACATCGATGCCGTGACCGCCGTGCTGCGCGGCGACTGGCTGACTACCGGGCCGATGGTCGCCCGCTTCGAACAGGCGCTGGCCCAGCGCTGCAGTGCCCAGCATGCGGTCAGTTGCTCCTCGGGCACGGCGGCGCTGCATCTGGCCTGCCTCGCCCTCAATCTGGGACCAGGCGACGCCGCGATTGTGCCGTCGATTACCTTCCTCGCCACCGCCAATGCCGTGCGCATGACCGGCGCCGAGGCCATCTTCGCCGATGTCGATCCCGACAACGGGCTGCTGACGCCGGCCGCCCTCGAGGCCGCCTGTGCCCGCGCCGAGGCCCAGGGCCTCGCGGTTAAGGCCGTATTGCCGGTCCATCTGGCCGGGCAATGTGCCGATCTCATGGGCCTGTCCCAGGTCGCGCGGGCGCGCGGTGCCGCCGTGATCGAGGATGCCTGCCACGCCATCGGCACCTACCACGCCTGCCCGGACGGCTCGGCTACCCCGGTCGGGTCCTGCCGCTTGAGCGACATGGCCGTGTTCTCGTTCCACCCGGTCAAGACCGTCGCGGCCGGCGAGGGCGGCGCCGTCACCACCAATGATCCGGCCCTGGCCCGGCGCATGCGCCTGCTGCGCAGCCACGGCATGACCCATGACGCGGCCGAATTCGACAATGACGCGATGGCGTTCGACGCCAGCGGCGACGCCAATCCCTGGTATTATGAAATGCCGGAAATCGGCTGGAACTATCGGCTGTCCGACATCCATGCCGCACTGGCGCTCAGCCAGCTCGGCCGGCTCGATGCCTTTGTCGAGCAGCGCCGGGCGCTGGCACAGCGCTATGACGAGCTGCTGGGCGCGCTGGGCGGGCTCGCAACGCCGATAAGGCGCAGCCGGGGCTGCCTGCCGGCCTGGCATCTTTATCCCGTGCTGATCGATTTTGCCGGCCATGGCATCGAACGGTCCCAGCTGATGGCCGAGCTGCGCGAGGCCGGCATCGGCTCCCAGGTCCACTACATCCCGGTCCATCGCCAGCCCTATTACCGGGATCGGCACCCGCAGCTCATGCTCGACGGCGCCGATGCCTATTACCGGCGCACGCTTTCCCTGCCCTTGTTCGTCGGCCTGAACGTGGCGGATGTCCGGCGCGTCGTCGATGCCTTGCACGGTGTCCTGTCCCGCCAAACCACCCGGGCGGCATCATGACAAGCAGACCATACCGGAATGTCCCGGACCGAATTTACCCGTTAGGGCAGATCGCGATCAGATGGGTTCATACGATCGCGTGAAGATACTCGCCAAACCAAGAACTTGGAGCCGTTCGCATGGGCCCTTGCGAACGGCTCCAGATGCGGCAGAGGAACAGCAATGACGACCGGCTACGCCAAGCAGCAGACCATCGCGCTGGAGAATGCCAGCCCCGAACAGACGCTCGCCTGGGGCTTGACCACGACGGCCCGCAAGATGGCCGCCGCCTGCGATCCGGGCACGACCCGCGACCAGGTGCTTGACGCGGTGCGGGTCAATTGGCGGCTCTGGACCATCATCCAGGCCGAGCAGGCCGATCCCGATTGCGCCACGCCGAAGAACATCCGCGAAGGGCTGCTGAACCTGGCGAATTTCATCGACAAGCGGTCGATCGATCTGCTTGCCCATCCGGACCCGATCAAGCTGCAGCCGCTGATCAACATCAATCGCAACATCGCGGCCGGGCTGCTCGGCACCGATCTGCCGCCGGAAGAGCGGGCCGAACGGGACCGGGAACGCCGGCAGGCACA
>Ga0302314_10005986_pt1 | contig 22092 bp, 20 predicted proteins | sample III_Palsa_N2_3_FD_200533 | JGI IMG/M metagenome (GOLD analysis project Ga0302314, IMG submission 200533) | Peat permafrost microbial communities from Stordalen Mire near Abisko, Sweden - III_Palsa_N2_3 | ecosystem: Environmental > Terrestrial > Soil > Palsa > Peat permafrost | place: Sweden...
TGGGTGCAGACCCGGCTAGATCGCTTCTTCTATCGCGATCGCCTGGATTATCGCCGCACCCTGATCGAATTCGGCCGCGCCCTGACGAACGAAGTGCGCCTTGAGCCGCTGGTTGGCTCCGTGCTCGACCGTATCTCGCAAACCCTTCTTGTAGATCGCCTCGCGGTCTTCCTCGAGGACACCGCGCACCCCGGACAGTTCGTTCTTTCGCGCTCCATGGGTCTGCGACCGGAAGGTCCGCTCGATTTGTCTTTCCTGGACCCTGGGCGTCCAGCGCTCGAGCGCGGCTGCCTTTTCTTTGAGTCCGCGCGCGCCGCCATTCAGGAGACCGATTCCGTCCGGCGCACGCTCGAGGAACTGGATCTGAATTATTTCATCGCCTGCCGGTTCCGCGACCGCACCGTCGCCGTGCTCGGCCTGGGCAAAACGGTGGACGGCGATTACCTGTCCAGCGACGACCTCGAATTGCTTTTCACCATCGCCGGCTACGTGGCCATCGCCATCGAAAATGCGCGGCTCTATCAATCGCTCGAACAAAAAGCCATGCAGATCGAGCGCTTGAAAGACTTCAGCGAAAACATCGTGGAGTCGCTCAACATCGGCGTGCTTACCGTGGATCTGGAAGACTGCATCGAGTCCTGGAATCCCCAGCTCGAAGATTTGCTGCGCATTCCGCGGCGTGACGCGCTGCGCCGCCGCCTGCAGGACGTGCTCCCGCCGGACCTGGTCGCCGAAATCTCCTCCCGCGCGACCAGCGATCACGTTTCCGGAATCTACAAATTCCATTTGAACACGCCCGTGGGCCGCCACCTGGTGATCAACGCTTCCATCGCGCCGCTGGTGGGAAAGAACGGCGCCCGGCTCGGAAGGCTGATCCTCCTCGATGACATTACGCAGCGCGTGCGTCTGGAAGAGCAAATGGTGCAGACCGAAAAACTTACCTCGCTCGGGCTGCTGGCCGCCGGTGTAGCGCACGAAGTGAATACACCGCTCGCGGTGATCTCGAATTACATCCAGATGCTGGCCAAGCAGATTCCCGCGGACGATCCGCGGCAGAAGACGATCGACCGCATTGTGAAGCAGACCTTCCGCGCGAGTGAAATCGTCAACAACCTGCTGAATTTCTCGCGCACGGGCGCCGCCGAATTCATCGAGGTGGACCTCAACGCCGTGCTCGAAGAAACCCTGACCCTCGTGCAGCATCCTTTCAAGACCGCACAAGTGAACGTGATCAAGAATTACACCAAGGAATTGCCGCCCGTGCTCGGCTCCATCACCCGCCTGCAGCAAGTGTTCCTGAATCTGTTCATGAACGCGCGGGACGCCATGCCCACGGGAGGAATGCTGGAAGTCCGCACCGGCACGCAAAACGGCTCGGTCGCGGTGGAAGTGACGGACACCGGCTCGGGCATTCCCGCGGAACACCTGCATCGCATTTTCGATCCGTTTTTCACGACCAAGGCCACCGGCCGCGGCACCGGCCTCGGCCTTTCGGTGAGCTATGGCATCATCAAGGAGCACGCCGGCAAAGTCGACGTGCGCTCCACACCAGGCAAGGGAACCTCCTTCCGCCTGGAGTTTCCCGTGGCCAGGAAAGCCGTCCATGCCTAGAGGCTCGATTCTCGTTGTTGACGATGAACTGGAAATCCGCGAAGGGCTCGAAGCCCTGCTCACTTCCGAGAGCTTCGAAGTCACCCTCGCCGATACCGGCGAGGCCGGCCTGCGCCAGCTCGAAGATCACCCCTTCGACCTCATGCTGCTCGATGTGAGCCTGCCCGACCGCAACGGCCTCGAGCTGCTTCATGAAATTCGACGGCGCGACCCGCAGCTCTCCATCATTCTGATCACCGCCTATGGCTCGATTGACATGGCCCGGGCCGCGTTCAAGGGCGGCGCTCAGGATTTCATCACCAAGCCCTGGCAGAACGACGAGCTCATCGCACAAGTCTCGCTGGCCATCGAAGGGCGCCGCCTGCGCGATGAGAACGTCCAGCTCAAGCGTGCGCTGAAACAGCGTTACAATTTTCCCAACATTGTCGGCAAGAGCGAAAAAATGCAAACCGTGCTCGATCTGGTCACCCAGGTCGCACCCTCCCGCTCCACCGTGCTGATCTCCGGCGAAAGCGGCACGGGCAAGGAAGTTTTCGCCAAAGCCATCCACTCGGCTTCCACACGCGCCGACAAGCCGTTCATCCCCATCAATACCGGCTCGATTCCCGTGGACCTGCTGGAATCGCAGCTCTTCGGCCACGTGAAGGGCGCCTTCACCAGCGCCATCGCTTCGAAGAAAGGCCTGTTTGAAGTCGCGGACCAGGGCACCATCTTCTTCGACGAAATTTCCACCATCAGTCCCGAAACGCAGGCCAAACTTTTGCGCGTGATTCAGGAGCGCGAGTTCATGCGGCTGGGTGGCACCGAAACGATCAAGGTCGACGTCCGCATTCTGGCCGCCTCTAACGAAGATTTAATAAAACTCGTGCGCGAGGGACGCTTCCGCGAGGATTTGTTTCACCGCTTGAACGTCATCTCCCTGCACCTGCCGCCGCTGCGCGAACGCAAGGAAGATATTCCGCTGCTTATCGAGCGCTTCCTGCAGCAGTTCTGCCAGGAAAATGGCAAGCCGCCGCGCCTCTTCACCCACAGCGCCATGAAGCTGCTGATGGATTACGACTGGCCGGGCAATATTCGCGAGCTTGAAAACGCGGTAGAGCGCGCCATCGTTCTTTCCACGCACGAATCTATGGACGCGGATTTGTTACCCGAAAGCGTGCGCACGCGCGAGATCGTGAAGGGCGTGCGTCTGCAGCTCGCCGAATTCCTGCCACCCCTTCCGGGAGAAGCGGGCGGTCAGGGCGTTTCGCCGTCGCTTTTTGAAATCCTGGAGGAAGTGGAACGCCGGATCATCGTGGACATGCTCGAGCGCACAAACTGGAATCAGACCGAAGCCGCCGAGCGCTTCCAGGTCCCGCTTTCCACGCTCAACCAGAAGATCAAGCGCCTCGGTATCGAAACCCGCCGCCGCACCACGCCCGTTCGCGGCACTCCCGGCTTTGGCGAGAATCCTGCCGAATTCGCGGCCGGAAAATAGGCGCTTCCGAAACGCACTTTCCGCGATAGAGCGGACCATCGCTCAGGAAATCAGCGGCTGGCCGGCGATATTTTCGAGGATGCGGTACGGCGCGGACTCCGGCTTGACGAGAGACTCTGGCGGAATCAAAAACGTTTGCTCGATGGCGTATTGCCCTGACATCACCGCGTGCGCCACGCAGTCCGTAAACACAATCCAAGTGGCCAGTGGCGGAAATTCCAGCCGCGCCTTCGGGCAGTCCTTCTGAAATGCGGCGTTTTCCTTCAGATAGTCATGGAAGCGGAGCATGAACATGTCGTAGGGAGTGCGGCCTAGCGCGCCCAGACCGAGCTTCGCTCCCCAATTCTGTACCGTGCGGCCAAGAAATGAATCGTCCTCGGCAATTTCCTGCAGTCCCGCGGGCTTCGCATATTTCGCTGCCAGCGCTTCGAATCCTTCGGTGGTCTGCCAGACGCGCGGTTTCGCCGGGTTCAAATTCGTGAACACGCGAAGAATCCGGCCGCCGCGCGTGGGACGGCTGGGAAAGGCGTCCACGTGCAGCAGATCGTTGCGCTTGTGTAACGGCAGGTCGCGACCCTCTTCTTCGAGCGGGCGGAAGCTCGCAAAGTCGAGAATCCACTTACCGGCGTAGGGCTCGAGGAATTTTGCCAGGAATTCGATCACCTGCGCACTGTAGTTTCGAAAAATGGAGTGCAACCGGCTTACGGTTTCCGCACGGCCCGAAACTCCGCGCAGAACGTCCTCGCTCGGGCGGTAGGAAACATTCTTGTGCATGCGCAGCTCGCTCCATTCCTGTTCGCGCAGGAATCGCTGGTCCTCGGCCGGCAGATGGAAGGGCAGCCCGCGGAAAAAAAGAATCTGGCCGCTCTCGAGAAGCTCGCAGTACGCGCGAGAGCGCGCCTCGCGCTGTTCGGGGCGCATCCAGCCGGAAGGAAGCCTGTAGTCCTCTACCGGAAACCAGGGCGGGTTCGAGATCGCTTCCGTTTTCATCTAGCTCTTCACGGTGGTTGACGCCTTGTAGCCGCGCGGGAGGAGCGTCGTGCTTAAATCCAATCCGGAAAGATCGACGCCGTCCAGATTCGTCTCGCGGAGCACGGTCGTCTGCAAATCCGCGCCGGTAAAATCAGCTCCGCGTATTTCCGCCAGGCGCAAATTAGCTGCCACCAGATTCGCGCCACGCAATACCGCCAGACGCAGGTCCGCGCGAAAAAGCTCCGCGCCGCCCAATTTCGCTTCGGTCAAGTCCGCGCCGCTCAAATTCGCTTCCGTCAAATCGGCTTTGCGCATGTCTGCGCGGCGGAGTTTCGCTTTGCTCAAGTCCACGGACGAAAGCCGCGCTTCATGAAGATTCGCGCCTTCCAGGTTCGCGCCTTGAAAGTTGACCAGGTCCAGATTCTCGCGTTCCAGTTTTACGCGCGATAGGTCCGCGCCGGAGAGATCGGCTCGTATTCCCGTTTCATCGCCGCGCACGAATCGGCGGTGCGACTCGAGAATCTCCGCAAGCGTCCTGCCGTTATGTCGAATGCTCTTCGGGGATCTCAAACCCTCTCCTTTTCCAAGCGTCCAGAATGCCCTCGGGCTAACCTATAAGGAATGTGGCTCAGCCTGAATTTTACTAGAATGAGCCGCGGGGCGACAGCATCTCCGCCCGATTTTCTCGAATTGCTCAAATGCTCAAAGCTTCTCGGCGAACCACGGTCCAGCAACTGTGGTAACGTCGGAATGTGAGCCGCGTTCCTCACCTCGGGATTTTTTGGTTTCGCTCGCGCCCCACTCTGCGTTGGCCGGCTGTGATTCTGGCAGCAACCGCCATCTTAGCGCTTGGCGTCTGGGTCCCACTCGGAGGATCGCAGCAGGTTCAAGACGCCCCCGGCGAAGAGATTGTCGCGAATCTGGCCGCGGGCCGCGTGATCATCGCAGTGGTCAAGGACGCGATTCTCATTGTCACCATCGAGAACCCCATCGAACCGCAGACGCGCGTTCCTACCCCCGTCGAGATCAATAGCCGGCGCGTGGGAATCATTCTCGGGGCGGTCGAGTGGATTTCACCCTCGTCCCCTCTACAACTCGCCCGTCTCGATCGCGACCTGCCGCACCTGCGCGGTCGCGTCGCTTCGCAGGCGCCGCACTTGCAGCAAGCCCAGATCAACACGGAGGCCGCCGATATCGAAGCTGTGGGACAGGGTGTCGCCGAACGCCTGAACCAAATCGCGAAAAATGTTCACGGCAAAATTGGTTTGGCTGAAGACGAACCCATCGCCGAGCTGATTCTGGCGGACTACGTGGAAGGATATGGCCCGGAGGTCTGGCAGTTGGCTTTTTCCATGCAGCAAGCCATGCAGCGGCAAGACTATTTTGACACGCGCGTGCTCATGCCCCGCTATCTGCAAATCTGGCCGCCGGAGAAGGGCCAGCCGCGCACCCTTTCTGAATTCCACTATCCGCCCGAAGCGCAGGCGCCCGCGCTGCTCGATTTGCTCCGCCAAAAAGATCCGGCCGTCGAGAAGATCTGCTCCTCCGACCCGAAAATGCGAGAAGTCGCGGACCGTCTACTGCAAGGCGAAAGCAGTAAGATTCTTGCAGTAGATGCAACGCAATTTCTGCGCGCGGCGCTTAACGTGATGGCCTCGCCTTCTTCGCGCGAAACTATGGCGATGATCGGCATGGGATCCGGGTTCGAATGGATTTTGAAGCCGCCGGCCGAAACCCAAAAACCTGCCGAAGAGAAAGAGCGTCCTGACGACGCACCGTCCCTTCTGCATCCGCACCCTTCGAATTGACCTTCGCCGCGGGACCTACTTCTTTTCGGCGAGTTGTTGCTTCAGCCGCGCGTTCTTTTCGGCCACCGATCGCTCGAGGTCTTGCTTATGCGCGACCAGCTTGCGCGCGATATCCGCATCCGCCAGGCCCAGAATTTCGGCGGCGAAAATTGCCGCGTTCACTGCGCCGGCTTTGTCGATGGCCATGGTCGCAACCGGAATCCCGCCGGGCATCTGCACGGTGGCCAGAAGCGAATCGAGCCCGTTCAGCGAACTCGTGCCCATGGGAACGCCGATCACCGGCAGCGTGGTGTTAGCCGCAATCACGCCCGCCAGATGTGCCGCTCCGCCCGCCGCTGCTATCAGCACCTTCAACCCCCGCTGCAAGGCGGTGGTGGCGTATTCATGCGCGCGGGCGGGAGTGCGATGCGCGGAGACCACTTCCAATTCGTAGGGAATGCCGAATTTATCGAGGGTTTTCGCCGCTTCTTGCATTACAGGAAAATCCGTGTCCGAACCCATCAAAATTGCCACTGTCGCCGACTTTTGTTTGTCTTCTTTGGTCACGTAGCCGATCTCCTAGTTTTTTTCTGTAACGGCGTGTGCAGACGCCGGGACCAGCACTTCAATCTGATCCCCGCGCCGTATTCTTCCCGATTCAACCACGCGGCAGAGCCAGCCGCGCTGGCCGCGCAGTTCCTCCTGCAAGCCCATGCGAATTTCGTCCATTCGCGGGCACGGGTCGCAGGGGACGGTGATCTCGAAGAGGCTCTGCCCCACGCGCAGCATCTGGCCCACCGCCAGCGCCTGGAAGTCGAGCCCCCGTGTCGTGATGTTCTCTTTCGTCGCTCCCGGCGCAACGCCAAATCTCTCCAGCGTTTCCGAGTCGATAAGCAGAACCTGCCGCTCGCTCCCCGGACGCCCGTGAATACAGCCGCGAAAGCCCTTGTTTTCGATCGCGTCCACTTCCTCCGCTTCTTTCATCGGAAAGCGGTGGACCAGACAAAGGAAGAGTTGAAGCACCTCAGCCACGAGAGACCTCTGCGGCAGCCTGTTTGCTGGCCTTGGGCGCGCCGACATCCTTGCGATAGAACGAGCCCTCGATCTTGATCTTACTAGCTGCGTCGTAAGCGATACGACAGGCCGCTGACAAATCCTGTCCGGTCGCGCAGACGGATAGAATTCGGCCAGCGGTGGTGTAAAAGTTGTCTCCCTCGCGGCGCGTTCCCGCGTGGAATATCACTGCCCCAGGAACTTGGGCCGCGTCCTGCAGGCCGCTTATAGCTTTGCCGGTGTGGGGGTTGTCCGGATAGCCCTCCGATGCGATCACAACACAAACGCTTGCCCCACTCGACGATTTTGCCGGAATCCGGCCCAATTGGCCGCGCGCAGCTTCCGCACAGAGTTGCGCCAAATCGAAATCAGCGCGCAGCAGGATAGCTTGCGTCTCCGGATCGCCGAGGCGGCAATTGTATTCGAGCACTTTCGGCCCTTCCGGCGTGAGCATCAGACCGAAATACAAAAAGCCGCGATAGGCCAAGTCATCTTTGCGCAAACCGGCCAACGTCGGCTTCACGATCGTCTCAATAATTTTCGCTTCGAGCTCCAGCGGCAAAATCGACGGCGTACAATAGGCGCCCATGCCGCCCGTGTTCGGCCCCTGGTCGTTGTCAAACGCGCGCTTATGGTCACGCGACGGCGCAAGCGAAACAAAATTCGTTCCGTCAGTCAGAATAATGTAGGAAAGTTCCTGTCCCGCAAGCCCTTCTTCGAGGAGAATCTTCTTGCCCGCGTCGCCGAACTCGCCTTTCTCCATGAGCCGATCGATGAATGCGTTGGCTTCGTCCGGCGACGAAGTCACCAGCACTCCTTTGCCCGCGCACAGTCCGTCCGCCTTCACCACTAGCGGCCAATCCACGGAGCAGAGCGAGGTGTAGGCGTCAATGGGCGAATCAAAAATCCCGTAAACCGCGGCGGTTGGTATTCCGTGCCGCTCCATGAATTTCTTGGCAAATATCTTGCTGCCCTCGAGCTGCGCAGCCTGCTGCGACGGCCCCAGCAACGCCAGCCCGCGCTTCGCGAATTCATCAGCAATTCCGCGCACCAGCGGCAGCTCCGGCCCCACGATGGTCAGATCCGCTCCCAGCCTAGCGGCCAGGTCCGCGGCCGCATTCACGTCGTTCAAATCAAGAGCGACGCATTCGGCATCTTGCGAAATCCCGCCATTCCCCGGAGCGCACCAAATCTTCTCCACCGCCGCGCTCTTGCGCAGCTTCCCGACGATCGCATGTTCGCGGCCGCCGCCGCCGATGACCAGAATTTCCATCTTCGCTCGTTTCGCAGAATCAAGAACGATACGGCGGGGCGTCCGCCGGTGTCAACAGGAGTTCGGCTTGCTCCGGGGCGCCAAAAATGTTTTCATCTAATATCGATGCACTGGGATTTCGCGCTCATCCTGCTTTTTCTCGGAGTGGCGGTGCCGACTCTTGGCCGGCGCCGCGTCCGGCAACTTCTCGAAGCGCCTGACACAACGAAGATTGAGCGCCTCTCGCTCTACGCCTCCACCATCGCGTTTCAATGGGTTGCCGTCGGTGTAATTCTTTGGCGTACGCATGCGTATGGGATCCGTCCTGCGCAATTGGGGCTGGCCATCCCCGACCCTGCGCTCGCAGTAACCATCGCCGTGGTAGTGGCTATTGCGATTTTGCTCAACCAAATTTACAGCCTTCGTCGCCTGGTCGCTCGCCCTGACGAAATCAAAGGCGTGCTTCCGCAACTTGCGCTCAAACTTTTTCCCCAGGATGCGCTCGAGCGCTTCATTTTCTTCGCTCTGGTGGGAACGGTTTCTGTCTGCGAAGAGCTCATCTACCGGGGCTTCGTTCAGCGCGTTTTCGAGGATTGGTCCGGGGGCCGCGTCCTTGCTGGAATCGGGGGGTCGGCGGTCTTCTTCGCCCTCGCGCATCTCTACCAGGGGCGCCGGGGCCTGGCATCAACCTTCTCCGTGGGACTTCTCTTTTCCGCGGTGCGGGCCTGGACCGGCAGCCTGCTGCCCACCGTAATTGCGCACTTCGTCGCCGATTTCACTGTCGGAATGTTCGCGCCGAAGCAGTTCCGGGCAGCGATGCAGCGACGTGAGCGGTAACTGACCCCAGCGGATTTAAGGTGATTGTTATCAGCAGAATACTACACATATAGTTATATGAAATCTCTCTCCGATGTTCAAATCGCGGACGCACTGGCGCCCTACGGCGTGTCGCCGCCGGATCTCCAGCTCTGTGAAACAATACGGTCCTACATTTCGTTATTGTTACGCTGGAACAGCAAGATCTCGCTCACGACCGTGACCGACCCGCTCGAGATCGTTCGCTTTCACTTTGGCGAATCGATGTTTGCGGCCTCCTGCGCATCAATACGCGAAGGTCGGCTCGCCGACGTTGGCACGGGGGCAGGCTTTCCGGGGGTGCCCCTAAAGCTGCTCGCTCCAGAATTGAGGCTCTGCCTAATCGAATCGAACAAGAAGAAGGCCGCATTCCTGTCGGAAATCGTTCGGGATCTTGGTCTTGAGCGTACCGAGATATATCGAGGGCGCATGGAGGACTATCCGGGGGGAGAACCCGCTTTCGATTTCGTCGCCGCCAGGGCCCTCGGAATGCACGCTGAGGTTTTAGAGTGGTCCCGGACGCACCTTTCGGTGGATGGAAGGGTGCTGCTCTGGCTCGGGCAGGCGGACACATTCGCGATTTGCCGCGCTCCGAACTGGAATTGGAGCGGGCCAAGCCTGATTCCTCGATCCGAGCGAAGATACTTACTTGTCGGTCGGCCGACACCGTTTTAGCCCAGCGCTGTCGCTATCGTTTGTTCCACGTGGAACATTCTTGCCCCCCTCCTTTGGCCGGATCGAACGTTCATTTATGTTCCACGTGAAACATTTTCTTGCATGAGTCGAAAAGTGTCTGTTACATTCTCGCTGCGTTCTGTGGGAGATAAATTTGGCTCGCGTCATTGCCATTGCAAACCAGAAGGGTGGTGTCGGCAAGACCACCACCGCAGTGAATCTCGGTGCCTCTTTGGCTGCGGCCGAGCAGAAAACACTGATCATCGATTGTGACCCTCAGGGCAACACGACGAGCGCACTTGGTTTCCCGAAGGATCCCGCCAGGAGGACTTTGTATCAAACGCTGATTCTCGATGAGCCGGTCGATCGAATCATTCTGGACGCTCAAGTCGAAGGTCTCGAACTAATACCCTCCGATAAGAATCTTGTCGGTGCGGCCGTCGAGCTCGTTTCAATGGAGAATCGCGAATACCGCCTCAAAGCTGCGATCCAAGGCATCCGCGACAACTACACTTTTGTGCTCATTGATTGCCCGCCAGCGCTTGATCTCCTAACTCTGAATGCTCTAGCCGCGAGTGACTCCGTGCTTGTGCCGATTCAGTGTGAATACTTCGCCCTCGAAGGTGTCTCCGAACTCCTTGACACGCTAATGCGCCTGAGACGAACAATAAATCCATCACTCGCTATCGAGGGCATTCTGCTCACAATGTACGATGACCGCACGACACTATCGAAGCAGGTTGCGGCCGACCTACGTAGCTTCTTTGGCGCGCAAGTCTTCGAGACCGTCATCCCGCGAAATGTTCGGCTGGCCGAGGCGCCAAGTCACGGAATGCCGGTGATGTTCTACGACATACATAGTAAAGGCGCCGAGAGCTATATCCTACTAGCTAAGGAGGTTATCATCAATGCCAAGAAACGCGTTGGGCAGGGGCCTGAGCGCATTGATTCGGGAGCCCGAGCCGCAGCCGCCGCCAGCGGAGGTGCCAGCGCTGGGGCTGCCAGCAACACCGCCAGGGCAAGTGACGACGACGGTGGGCCAATCGAAGATGGCGGGAGCAGCGGTAGCGCTGGCGCCGACTGATGGCCTGCTGCAGGTCGATATCGACCTGATTGACCCCAGCCCCTATCAGCCTCGAACTCGCTTCCGGGAGGAAGCGCTCGAAGAGCTTGCGCGCTCGATCCGCTCGAGTGGAATCGTTCAGCCGCTCGTTGCGCGCCGAATTGGAAACCGCTACCAGCTGATTGCCGGCGAGCGTCGCTGGCGCGCGGCACAAAGGGCCGGCCTTGCCCGCGTCCCCGCGGTTGTGCGCAACGTCCCTGAAGAGATGGCGCTGGAAATGACGCTGGTTGAAAACCTGCAGCGCGAGGACCTTAACCCGGTCGAGCAAGCGCACGCGTTCCAGCGCCTCACCGACGAATTCCACCTGACGCAAGAGCAGGTTGCCGAACGCACCGGAAAGGACCGCGCTACTATCGCGAACGCAGTCCGGCTGCTCAAGCTCGAAGCCCCGATCCAGGATTTGCTCGAGGAAGGCCGCCTCAGCGCCGGACATGGTCGCGCCCTCCTCGCCATCGCCGACACAAATGCTCGCATGTCGCTGGCGCGGCGGGTCGCTCGCGGTGGGATGACGGTGCGGCAACTCGAGCGCCTGGCTTCGCGCGCCTCGCGGCCTCGCGCGGGCGCTTCAACCGCGCCAATCGATCCGAACACCAAAGCCGCCCTCGACGAACTGCAGCGCGAATACGGTACGCGCGTCCTCATGCATCCTCGGCGTGCGGGAAAGCCTGGAGAGTTAATCTTTGAATACTACGACGATAGTGATTTGACGCGCCTTTACGACCAATTAATGCGAAAATAGTTCTGCCGCGTTCTTCATACCGCAGGCCTGCTTTTTCCGATGGGGGATGTGCACAGCTATGGGTTGGTTCGACCGCAAACGGCATGATTCCGGAGAATGGACCGGCTTTCTCGAGCGCGGCGTCAAGCTCGAAGGCAAGCTCGAATCCACTGGGACGTTCCGGATCGACTCGGCGATGAAGGGAACGCTGATTTCAAAGGAAACGCTGATTCTGGGCGAGCATGCCACGGTGCAGGGTGAAATCGAGGGCAACTACGTCATCATCGGCGGCCGTTTTGACGGCGTAATTAAGGCCAAAGGAAAAGTCGAAATCCAGACCAAGGCGATCGTGACCGGAGAAATTCACACGCCGTGCTTAATCATCGAACCCGGCGCGATTTTCGACGGGCGCTGCCACATGCTAGGCGCCGCAGAAGCTGCGAAGCCAATTACGATTCCCATTCGTTCCGCGGCCGCGCACGCATAATTTTTCCGCACCCGGAAATCTTCCTGCCGAACGAATCCCACCGCGCCGTCGCGCTATAATCGTGAGCTTGAATTTCCCAAGGAGATTCCGTGGCTGAAACAGTCCGCCTGACGACCACCGCGAAGGCCGCTGGGTGCGCCGCGAAGTTGAGCCCGAGCGTTTTGGACGCGGTGCTCAAGCGCCTGCCGCCACAAAGCGATCCAAATCTGCTTGTCGGCTTTGAGACCAGCGACGACGCGGCGGTGTATCGCATTTCGGGCGAGCTCGCCATCGTCCAGACCGTCGATTTTTTTACGCCCATCGTTGACGATCCCGCGCTCTTCGGCCAGGTCGCAGCCGCGAATTCGTTGAGCGATATTTACGCCATGGGTGGAAGCCCGATTTCCGCGCTTACGATTGTGGCTTTCCCGGCGGCGGCTGCGCCGGAAATCCTGGAGGAGATTCTGCGCGGCGGCTTAGCCAAGATGGTCGAGGCAAAATGCACCGTAGTCGGTGGACATTCCATTCGCGACGACGAGCTGAAGTTCGGCTACGCCGTAACCGGACTTATCGATCCTCAGAAAATCTGGAAAAACATCGGCGCACGTGCTGGAGACGTTCTGCTGCTCACAAAACCTATCGGAACCGGGGTGATTTCTACGGCGTTGAAGCAGGGGCTCGCTGAGGACACCTGGGTGGCCGCCGCCACGGCTTCGATGGTACGGCTCAATCGCGATGCGGCCGAGGCTTTGCGCGAGGTCGAGGCTTCCGCACAAAACAAGCACCCGGTGCACGCGGTCACAGACGTCACCGGATTCGCGCTGCTGGGCCACCTGCGCGAGATGGCTCTCGGCAGCGGGGTCTCGGCGAAGATCGATCACCAGCGCGTCGCCTATCTCCCCGGCGCGGTGGAATCCGCACGCGGCAAGTTTTTTTCCGGTGGCATGAAGAACAATCGAGAGTTTCTGGAAGGCTGCGTGGTCTTCGCGGAAAGTGTGTCGGAGGAATTTCGCGCGCTGCTCTACGATCCGCAAACGTCCGGGGGCCTGCTCGCGGCGGTAGCGCCCGAATTCGCCGAAGCGGCTCTGGCGGCGCTCGCGCTCCGCGCTATTCCAGCGCGCGCCATCGGAGAGATTGTCTTCAAGCGTTCGCCGCTGATCGAAATCGCCTGAGCGTTCGTCTATCATGTACACTTTCATTTTCCCGATGGCTTCATGGATCCTGTAACACACGGAATCACGGGCGCGCTACTCGGAAAAGGATATTTTGCCGAGCGCAAAGGGCGCGTCGCCATCTTTGCGGCCACGCTCGGGGCCGTTTTCCCGGACGTGGATGTCGTCCGCGAAGTCTTCTCGCGCGATCCGCTCGCCATTGTCAAATACCATCGCGGAATCACACATTCCTTCGTAGCACTCCCGTTTTTTGCCGCGCTCCTAGCTTGGCTGACGCGCTGGATTGCGCGCCGGCTTGAAATCGAGGCGCCTTCGTGGCCTATGCTTTTACTGATTTATGGCGTTGGGATAGCCAGCCACATCATTCTCGACGGAATGACGTCGTTCGGAACCCGCATGTGGACGCCTCTATCGCAGACGCGCGTGGCCTGGGATCTGCTCTTCATCATCGATTTCAGTTTCACTTCGATTGTTCTGCTCCCGCAGGTTGCTGCGTGGATTTATGGCGATCGCGAGAAGAGCCGCTCGCGCGCACTCAAGATGTGGCCCCTATTTACGCTCGGCGCACTCGCGGCCTGGGCCCTGGCCGGAGCGGCTGGATTTCCATTTCACCTTTGGCTCGTGGCCGTTGCCAGCGCCGCGATTGCCGCGTTATTTTTTCTTCCGGCGCGGGGCGATTGGGGATTTCGCGTCAAGCGCTCGGCGTGGTGCCAGGCCGGAACGTACGGGACGATCGTGTATCTTTTCGCCTGCAGCGTCGCGCATCATGCGGCCCTCATTCGCGTGAAGGATTTTGCCTCGGCCAATCACATCTCGATCGACCGCATCGGCGCGCTGCCGCTCCCACCCTCGCTGCTCGATTGGGGCGGCGTGATTCGTTCCGCGGACGGAGTGTTTCAGGCGCGCTACGACCTGCGCAACCCAGAGCCGCCGGCGTTCCGCTTCATCGCCGATTCGCCGCCGGACCGCTTCGTGGCGCGCGCGCTGGAGCTTCCGGAAGTGCAGCTCTTCTGGCAGTTCGCGCGTTTCCCGGTGATTCGCACCTCGGTCGATGCGGATGAACGCATCGTCGATTTCGGAGAGAACCGCTTCGTCAACACGCGGCGCAAAAGCCCGCAGCCGTTTACCTATCGCGTGGTTTTTGACTCCGCAGGGAACGTTGTCGAGGAAGGCTGGCAGTCCGATGGAATGTTCCTGCGCCGCATGCAGAAGCTTGCGCCGCAACGCAACGGAGAGACGCCATGAAAGTTTTGATTTTCAGCGATATTCACGGTGATTTGCGCGCGCTCGAGCGCATCGTCGAGCAGCCAGCGGATATCTATATCGCCGCCGGAGATCTCTCGAATTTCGGGAAGGGACTCGATCGTTGCGGTGAAATCCTGAAGCTGGTGGACTTTCATCGCCAGGTACGCAGTTTGAAATCCGCATCCGCAACGGTGCAGTGGGCCGGGCTGGGCTACAGCAACATCACTCCGTTCAACACGCCCGGAGAATATTCCGAAAAAGACATCGCCGAAGCGCTCGCCGCCTTTGAGGGAATCAAATCGCTCCATCTAGTGGCGCACTTTCCGCCGTTCGGCACCAAGCTGGACGAATTTGCGCCCGGAAAACACGCTGGGAGCCCCACTCTCCGCGCCTGGGTGGAACGCACGCAGCCCGCCTATCTTTTTTGCGGCCACATCCACGAAACCGCGGGCTTGACCGATCGCATCGGCGCCACGCAATGCCTCAACGTCGGCAAGCAAGGTTACGTTCTTGAAGTGTGAGCGATACGGAGCGCGGAATTTTTAGGCCGGGCCGGTCACTTCTTGTTCGCAGGATAAACTACCAGCTGGCGGCGGTCGCCCGCGCCTTCGCTCGCGGTGCGAACTCCTTGCGCGCCAGTGAGTTCCAGGTGGATCAAGCGGCGCTCGCGAGGCGACATGGGATTGAAGCGGAAGGGCTGGCCCGTCTCGCGCACGCGCTGCGCGGCCACGCGCGCGGAAAGTTTTAGTTCCTCCAAGCGCGTGGCGCGATAATCTCCGCAATCGAACCGCACGCGGTCGTGCAGCCGGGGGTCAAGCCGCAGCCAGCGATGCGCCACATGCTCGAGGGCCAAAAGAAGTTCGGCGTTGCGCTCCAGCAGAAAATTCTGATCCGCTCCCTGAAACGCAATCACCACGTCTTTCTCTGCGGGTCCGCCTTCGAGCGCCGCCGGAGTGGAGATTTCATACTGGATCGCGAGGCCCATTTCGCGAACGGCCAGGTCCAGAAAGCTCTTGAGTTCCACAGCCGCATGCTCGAAGTCGAGCCGCGCTTCCGTGTTTGAACGCTCTCTCAAGAACGGTTTCTTTTGGTCCGCCGCTCGTTCGTCACGCATCAGCCGGCTTCTTTTTGAATTTACTTCTGGAGGGAAGGGGTTCGGTGCGATTCAAATACACTTGCTGCGCGATTCCCACCAGGTTGCTGGTGAACATATACAAATTCAGGCCGCTAGAAAGATTGAAAAAGAAAAACCCGAACATCAGCGGCATCAGTGACATTATTTTCTGCTGTGCCGGATCCGTGCTCGTCTGCGGCGTCATTTTGGTCATCAAGTACATCATGATGGCCATGCCGATCGGCAAAATGTAATAGGGGTCTTTGGCCGAAAGATCGTGGACCCAGCCGATCCACGGCGCGTGGCGCAGCTCAATCGCGCCGTTCAGCACGCGCCACAGCGCCCACCAGATGGGCATCTGGAAGAGCATGGGCAGGCAGCTGCCCATGGGATTGATGCCCTCGCGGCTGTAGATGGCCATCACCTCTTCGTTCATTTGTTTCTTGCGCGGATCGGTCATCGAATACTTTTTGTAGCGATCCTGGATCTGCCGGATTTCCGGCCCCACCTTCTGCATTTTCTGCATCGAACGCCAGCTTTTCATCTTCAGCGGGAACAAGGCGAAGTTGATCACCAGCGTCAGCAGAACGATGCACCAGCCGTAATTCGACACTTTCGAATGGATGGTTTGGAGCACCCAGAGGAGCGGTTTGGCTATCACTCCGGTCCAACCGAAATTGATCAGTTCCGCGAGGGGCGGCTTTGTTTTTTCCAGAATCTTCAGGTCTTTCGGCCCCACATAAACGCGCGCGTGCAGCGGGGCGGCAATGGCCGTTCCAGCAGCCATCTCGGCAATGGGCTCGCTCGCGGGCTTGTCGTCCACCACGATTCCGTGGTCCTGGGTCCAATGCCAGAGCGAGAGTTCCGAACCGTCGGGCAAAAACGCAGCGGTGAAGAACTGATCCTCGACTCCCAGATATTCCATGGGGCCGGGCTGGAGCGCCGGTTGGTTCTGATTTCCTGAGACGCCCAGTTTCTTATATTGCAGCAGATTAAGTTTGTCGTTGAGGTTGTAGAAAACGGTCACCAGCGCGGAGCCTTTGTAGATGGCCTTGTCGCCGAAGCCGCCGCGCCAGGCGATGGCCACCGGCAGCGGCTGTCCGTCGAGCATGGCCGAGGCTTCCACGGACAAGACGTAGTCCTGATCGAATTTCAGCTTCTTGGTGACGTCCAAGTGCCCGTCACTCCAGTGGAAGGTGATCTCCGCGGGCGCGTCCAGATGGCCCGGGGCGGGTCCTATTTCGTACAGCGCCGAATTGACGCGAGCCTCCAACTGCGCATCGGAGAGCAAAAGCGAAAAGGGCCAGCCCAGTTCCTGCGCCGCGGACGCGTTCACCAAATCCAGTGGATGATGCGTCGTTTCATCGTCCCAATATTTCTTCAGCTTCCAGCTGCGCACCACGCCGCCGCGATTTGAAAGCTCCACTACAAAGAGCGAGCTTTCGACGGTGACGGTTTTCTCTTCGGTGGCTTGAATGCTTGTGGGGATGGCCGCGCGGCCGGGTCCGGTCTTGGCCCCTTGCATCGACGGTGCAACAGCTGCAGAAATCGCGCTGCTGCTTGGCTCCGCCGCATTCTGCGGAGCGGTTTGCGCGGGACTAGACTGTGGCGGAGCGACGGGCGGCTTGTAAAAATGTCCCCAAGTGAAAAGAATCACCAGCGCCAGAAGAACGAAAACAACCGCGCGCACCTGATCGTTCATATCGCTCACTGCGCTTCACCCTGGGCACGCTGCTCGGCGGGAAATGGAACATCCGGCACCGGATCGAATCCACCCTTGGTAAACGGCCGGCATCGCCCCAGCCGCTTCAGCGCTAGCACGATTCCACGACGCGCGCCGAGCCGTGCAATGGCTTCCTGCGCGTACTTCGAGCATGAGGGATAAAACTTGCAAGCGCCGCCGAAAAAGGGCGCAAGAAAAATCCGGTAGAAGCCGACGAATGCGAGCAGCACCCAGGCCTGCCACGATTTCCTGGCAGCAGAGCTAGCGGCGGGGCTCACGCGCCCGGATTCGCGCGCGGCAACAGCTTCAGCAGGTCCTGCGTCAGCGCCAAAAATTCCAGCGTGGCGGCCGTCGTGCGTGGATGAATCACAATGTCCCATCCCGATGAAATCTCCCGTCGATGCAATCTCAGAATTTCGCGCAGGCGTCGCCGGATTCGGTTGCGCCGGACCGCGTTACCCAGCGCCTTTTTGATACTCCAGCCGAACCGGCTGATTTCGAGGCCATTGGGGCGTAGAAATATTGTGAACTCGCGGCTCGTGCGGCGGCGCCCTTCGCGGTAAACCGCGTCGTATTCCGCGCGCCGCACCAGCCGGCATTCGCGCGGGAAATTCGGCGGCGCGAAATCAGACGCGCGTGAGACTGTGGCGCCCCTTCTTGCGGCGCTGCGCCAGAACTTTGCGTCCACCCTGGCTCTTCATGCGCTTGCGGAAGCCGTGCTTCTTATGACGGCGGCGCACATGCGGTTGAAACGTGCGTTTCGGCAACGATCTTTCTCCTCTGCTTGAGTCTGTTTATTGTACGGAGATTCCCCGCGCCACAGTTGCGAAGCGAAGTCCCGGACGAATCGTTAAGTCTATTAGACCCGCGCGGCGCGGTCAAGGAATGGCCGCACCTGGAATACTGTGCGAATTGGGACAGAACTCACCCGTGCATTGCGGGTACGCTCTCGGCTACGTGCAATCGTCTTCGGTAGCAGCGTTTTGCCCCGAGCGACACCACAAGGGAGAATCGAAATGAAGAGATGGCTAATTACCGCTACGTTCTCGCTAGCGCTGCTCATCGGCGGGTGTTCCGCAAACCCAGCAGCAGCGCCAGGTCCTCCGGGACCTCAGGGACAACAAGGCGCGCCGGCACCGGACACCGATCGGGACCGGGATAGAGATCGCGATCGGAAAGCTCAGGAAGAACGCGACAGAGAGCAGGCGCAGCAGGGCACAACTCCAACCTGTCCTGCGGGGGAGCATCTCTACAAAGACCCCAGTGATGGCAGAACCACCTGCGTCAGAGACTAACGACCCAGCGGGGTCAAGTTCTCCAGCGGCGAAGACAATTTCGGCTTCACTTTGCCGGCGAAGCGGAGCGTGTATCGCATACCGTGGCGGAGATGGCGGAGACGATGTCTAGCGGCCAGGCCGATATTCGATGGTGATGTCTGCGGTCGCCTCGATGGGTTGGCCCTGCAGCCTCGTGATCCCGTAGCGCCACTGGCGGACTGCATTCACCGAGGGCTCCAGGAGTTCGGCGGGACCGCTCACCGCCTTTACATCGTTCACCACTCCATCCTTGCCGATATTCGCTCGCAGCTTCACCGTTCCGTCGCTTTGCTGCTGGCCCGGCGGCAAGGAAAACACCGGATCGACGTGATAAAGGAGCGCACCCGCCTGCAAATTCTTTGAGCCGGGCTGGGCGGGCACCAGAACCGAGAGCTGAAAGCTGATGGCGAGCGATGAGGACGCGCTTACCGCTTGTTCCGGAATCAGTAATGGAGAGGGAGGCTGTGCTTCGCTTGGCGGAGCCACCAATACGGGCTCAAGAGCTTGGTTTGTTGCAGCAGACTCGCCCGTTTGCCCGGCGGGCATGAGAATGGGCGGCCGCTGCGTTGGGGAATTGGTAGCCGGCGCAACCTGCGCCCGCTTTGCCGGCGCGACATTCTTGCTCGTTGAAATTGCGCCGCCGGAATCACCCGCCGGCAGCGAGTTCGTTGCAGAGGCGGCGGACGAATTGTCGCCGGCAGGCTCCGCCTTGGCATAGCGACTCAGCCATTTATCGAACAAGCCCTTTCCCAGTCCCACGCCGACGGCGAAAAAAATGAGCCCCAGAACCACGACCCCGGCAAGAACGAGGACTCCGTTTCGGCGCTTTGCCTCCGGCTTGCTCGCCTGGGCGGGCGCCGGCGGTGTCGCGGATATTTCAACCCGCCTCCGCTTCTCTGGCTGAAGAAGCGGCTCCACGGCCGGTTCCGCGGTTTCCTCCTCGGGTGTCGCTGGCGCAAAGTTTTGTACTGTTGCCACCGGTTGAGCGACCGGCGTTCGTTTCAACCACCGCTTGCGCGACATTTCCGCGAGCTGATGTTCCGCTTGTTCCGCCAGGCTTCTTCTTTCATGAATGTCCACGAACTTCCCAGCTGCGGAAACCCAATTCCTGATCCGCTCGCGATCGCCTGGGTCCAAATCAATGAACCGGACCCCAGCCCCTTTTTTCGCCGTGTCCGTCCAGACCACGTGCGCGTTCGTTTCGATCCATTGCTCGGATTTAGGTAGGCGGAAGCGCAGGCGCGGATAAAATTCTTCGGCAAGCGGCTCGGCCGCCGTCACCGCCAGCCCACTTTCGCTGATGTTGAGAACGATGCCTCCGTTATCCTGGCCCAACTCCACGTAGGTCAGCCAAAACGAAGCGCTGCGCGGATGTTCGCGGCGGTCTCTCACATCGGGAACCTGGTTAAAGTTTGCTTGCGCGTTCGACATGCGGTTCGCTATTTACTGGCTTGCCTTTCGGAAAAACCGCTGTATCTCAGGGAGCATCTCAATGAATAGAGATGCGCAGGGACGGTAAGAGTGTCTCGCATCCGACCGGCCAGTTCTAGCCCCAGCCCTCTTTTTCCAGAGGCCTCTGTTGAAATCCACGAGCATACGTTTCATGCTGCCCGAGCGCATTCCGCGCCTGCGTTGTATCATCGATGCGAGCGCATTTGTGAATCCATGCCGGGCCAATCCTCGAGCCACCTAAGCCGATCATTCATGCCAAGACTTGCTGCTCTTCTTCTCCTTTGCGCCTCATCGCTCCTTGGCCAAAGCAATAGCGGCGAATTGCGCCTTAAGGTCACCGATCCGTCGGGTCTGGGAGTGAAGATAACGGTTCAGATCGTCAGCGAAGCGAACCAGTATCGAAACTCCCTGGCGACAAGCGATCAGGGTGACTTGGTCGTGAAGCGCCTGCCTTATGGCGTCTATCAACTCGAGATCGAGCAGCTCGGCTTCGCGCCGGTATCTGCAACCATTCAGATTCGTTCTTCCATTGCCACCGAATACGCCATCCAGCTAAAGTTGCCTACCGTGAATCAATCCGTGACCGTCACCTCCGCCAGCACCCTGATCGACCCCGATCAAACCGGCTCGGCCAGCCAGATTGGTACGGAGCTAATTCAAAATCGGCTGAGCTCGGTTCCCGGCCGCTCCTTGCAGGATCTGGTGAATTCGCAACCCGGCTGGCTCTACGAAGGCAATGCGGTTTTGCATCCGCGCGGTTCCGAATATCAAACGCAATTTGTGGTGGATGGCATCCCGCTCACCGACAATCGCTCGCCCAGCTTCGGCCCTGAGATTGAAGCCGACGACGTCCAATCCATGACCATCTACACCGCCGGCTTTCCCGCCGAATACGGCCGCAAGATGGGCGGCGTAGTCGAGGTCAATACGCTACAGGATGCGCAAGCAGGTTTTCACGGCCAGGCCGTGCTTTCCGGCGGCAGTTTTGATTCTGCGGGCGCCTTCGCGCAGGCGCAGTACGCCTGGGGCAAAAACACTTTGGGAGCCACCGCCAGCGGAGCCACCACCAGCCACTATTTGAACCCGGTGGTCCCCGAGAACTTCACCAATACCGGCACGCTCGGGGATTTCTCCGTTCACTACGAGCGCGACATCACGCCGAAGGACCGCTTGAATCTAATCGTCCGGCACGAGCTCTCGCGCTACGAGCTTCCGAACGAATTCGTGCAGCAGACTTGGTGCTTTGCGCCGGGCGAGATTTCCGGGCCGGCTTGCCAGCGGCAGAACGCCAATAATTTCGAAACCATGGGCATCGCCTCCTACCAGCACATGTTTTCGTCCAGCGTGGTGGCCAGCCTTCGTGCCATGATTCGCGACAATTCGAATAATTTCGATTCCAACGCCGATTCCACACCCATATTGGTGTTCCAGCATAATCGGTTTCGCGAAGGATATTTCAAAGGCATGGTCACCGCCGTTCGCGGCCGCCACGAATGGAAATTCGGCTTTGAGTCCGACAACATATTTCTGAACGAAAACTTCCGCTACATCATCCCGAATATCCCCATGGATACGGAGCAATTCGATCCCGGCACGCCTCTGACCTTCAGTTTTGCGGCCAATCGCCCGGACCTGGAACAATCCGCGTTCGTGCAGGATCTCGTCCGGCTCGGAAATTGGACCATCAACGCCGGGCTGCGCTGGGATCACTATCAACTTTTGCTAAACCGCCAGGCGGTGGATCCGCGCTTCTCCATTTCACGCTATTTCCCTTCCGCGGACCTGGTGCTTCATTTCTCTTACGACCGCGTGTTTCAGACCCCCTCGTTTGAGAATATTCTGCTTTCAAGTTCCACGGCCGCCACCATGCTTAACCCCATCTCCCTGCAATTGCCCGTGGAGCCCTCCGAAGGAAATTACTTCGAGGCTGGCTTGACCAAGAGTTTCTTCGGAACGCTGCGGCTAGACGCGAACTATTTCCGGCGGCTGGTGAACAACTATGCGGACGACGATCAGCTCGACAACACCACCATCAGTTTTCCGGTTGCCTTCCGCAAAGCCGTTATCTACGGCGCGGAAGC
>Ga0302314_10005988_pt1 | contig 22081 bp, 20 predicted proteins | sample III_Palsa_N2_3_FD_200533 | JGI IMG/M metagenome (GOLD analysis project Ga0302314, IMG submission 200533) | Peat permafrost microbial communities from Stordalen Mire near Abisko, Sweden - III_Palsa_N2_3 | ecosystem: Environmental > Terrestrial > Soil > Palsa > Peat permafrost | place: Sweden...
TGTTCCGCGGAATGCTGATGGCCGCGTAGCTAGTACCTCCGAGCGCTACGAATAGCGCGAGGTATGCAATGGCGTTCGCGCGGAGATGGCTGACTGCTTTTTTCATCCTCCCCTGCCTTCCTCTGTGGTTAGCCGCTCGACGACGTGCCGGCGCCGATTAGTGAGATGGTTCCGGTCGGGCCGGGGCGGCTTTGGGGGCTCGCTCTGGTGACTGGGGTGGGCGTGACTGATCTGGGGGCGATGGGCGCTGCAGAGTTCGCCACCGCCGGCGCGAAGTCGTAGCGAACGGCGGCGGGGGTCGTCTTCGGTGCGCTCCGGCGAGCATCGCGCCGTGTCCCGGCATGCGAAGCCGCGGAGTGTGAACGCGATCGAGGCTGCTCACGCTCGTGGCTGCGAGGCTGGCTGGCCGCGGCGGTCGTCCGGAGCCGTGCGGCGGTGGCGACCGCCGCGGCGGCGGCGGCGTCGCCTGGTGTGCTCGTGTGTGCGCTGAGTGACGAGATCGATGCGGAGCTGTGAGGCGCGGCGGGCGCTGATCCGAAGCCGTTGACGGCGGCGGCGATCAGCGCCGCGGCCGCGACAGCCAGTGCGGCGAACGCGGGGGCCCTGACGGATCGCCGTCGGCTCGGTGCGCGCTGGGACGACGACGGTCGCTGAGCTTCGCCGGCGGGGTGCGCCGGGACAGGCGTGTCGAGCGCGTCGTGTACAGATTCCGCGTCCTCGCCCCAGAAGTCCGCTGCTGGCCACGACTCACCTCCGGCACTCGTCGTGCTCGGAGTCTCGCCGGCCGGAGCGCGCGCGATGGGCACGGTCCGTGCGCCTTCGCCGAGCCCAGTGCTTGCGTGTCCATTTTCGTCGGTGGCCGTGGGCCGGCCGCGAGGTGGGGTCGGCCCCGGGAGCGACGGGGCCCGGCCGCCCCCCGACTCGGAGGTCGCCCCGCCCATCGGGACGAGTTCTTCATCGGGGTCCAGCCACTGACGTGGGCGCAGGTGGACCACGTTGCTCGCGCGCGTCGAGCCGGTGCTGCCGTCGGAGTGTTGGTCTTTCCCTGCCACAAGTAGGACGTATCCGGTGGGTGCGCTACTATAGCGCCACTTCGTCTCATTTGGACTCAATTGGAGGCATCAAGGTTTGACTCGTGACCAAGTCGACGAGTACTACCTAACAGTGGCGGAGGTCGCAGAGCTGCTGCGGCTCAACCAGCAGACGGTTCGCAACTGGATCGATCAGGGCTCGCTGCCGGCGCTGCGGGTGGGCCGCCGCGTGCGCATCAAGCAGTCCGATCTCGACCGCCTACTTTCGGAGGGCTATAACGCCCGCCCGAACGCCGACGTGCCGGACGAGGGGCCGAGCGCGGAGGACTTCTGGGGAGGCGAGCCTGTGGGTGTCGCCGAGCCCACGTCGGACGGGTCGGGCAACGGGGCAATGCCGCCACCCGGCGCGACCACCGACGCGGCGCAAGCGAGCAACGACACGCCAGCGAGCAGCGACACCGAGGACCCGACTCGGGAAGTTCTCGAGACGGCCGCATCGGCAGACCGGACGCAGTGACTTCAACGCGCGGGACGAGCGAGCTCGGCAACCACTAGACGGACTGACCGCACCTCGACGATGAGCTTCGGCGACGACCTCGACCAGGAACGCGAGCGCGTACTGCGCGGGGTACGCGACGCGAGCGCGGGCTGGGCGCAGGCGATGCGCACGCACAAGCTCGCGCCCCCGGACGCCGGTTTCGCGGGACGTCTGCGTGGCCTGGCCGAGGCTGCTGCGCGCGAGCAGCTCGCTTGGGAGAACGCGGACGCGGCGGGTCTGCACTGGCGCCCCGTGCCGGGCGCGGAGAACGCCGAGCCCCCGTATGAGCTGCTGCCGGGCACGGGGCGGCGCGGACCCGTGGAGCTGTGGAAGCGCTTCGATGCGGCGGTCGCTCAGCTCAATCGAGCGATCACCGGCTCGAGCGCGTCGACCGTCGCGAATGCCTTCGGTGGCCTGGCGGATATTGCGTCCGAGCTGGCCGAGGCGGTCGCGCGCGAGGACGAGGACGCCGCCCTGGTAGCGGAGCGGCTGCGCCGTCGCGGTGCGGCCTGACTCTTCAATGCGCGAACGCCTGCCTGACCTCGGGGGCCTCCCCTGGCATCGGGCTTTTCAGCGACTCGAGGAAATCGGTCTGCTTGCGCAAGTCGGTCAGCAATAGGTCAGCCATATCCATGCCCATGCCGGCGCGCACGACGATCCGCAGCACCGAGAGGTCCTGCAGGTTCTCCGGAAATGAGTAGGCGGGCACGAGCCAGCCGTGCTGGCGGAGTCGATCGGACACGTCGTACACCGTGTAGTTCTTGACGCTGTCCTTGAGCGTGAAGGCGAACACAGGCAGCTCGGACCCGTCGCTCAGCAGCTCGTAGGGCCCCATCTTGGCGATCTCCGAGGAGAGATGCATGGCTACGTCCTGGCAACACTGCATCACCTTGCGATACCCCTCGTGCCCGAGGCTCGCGAACATGAAGTACTGCGCGATCACCTCGCTACCCGGGCGCGAGAAGTTGAGCGCGAATGTCGGCATGTGTCCGCCGAGGTAGTTCACGTCGAACACGAGGTCACGCGGCAACGCCGCCGCGTCGCGCCAGATCGCCCAGCCGACGCCCGGATACACGAGCCCGTACTTGTGCCCCGAGGCGTTGATCGACTGCACGCGCGCGATGCGGAAGTCCCATTCAATACCGGGCTGGAGGAACGGCGCGACGAACCCACCGGAGGCGCCGTCGACGTGAATGGGGATGTCGAGCCCTTGCTATTTCTGTTGATCGTCGAGGGCGGCGTCGATCTCGGCGACGGGCTCGTAGCTGCCGTCGAAGGTCGAGCCGAGGATCGCCACGACGCCGATCGTGTTCTCGTCGCAGAGCTTCACGGCCTCCGGCGCGTTCATGTGGTACCGATCTCCCTCCATCGGGACCTGGCGCGGCTCGACTTCCCAGTAGCGGCAGAACTTCTCCCAGCACACCTGGGTATTGGCACCCATGACCAGGTTCGGCTTGTCTGTCGGCTTCCCGGCGGCGGTCATCCGGTCGCGCCAGCGCCACTTGAGCGCCATGCCGCCGAGCATTGCGGCCTCGCTTGACCCGGTGGTGGAGCATCCGGTCGCGTCAGCGCTCTCGGGCGAGTTCCACAGCTTCGCGAGGATCCGCACGCACCGAGCCTCGAACTCCGCGGTCTGCGGGTACTCGTCCTTATCGATCATGTTCTTGTCTGCCGTCTGTGCCATCAGCCGCGCGGCGATGGGCGGCATCCACGTGGTCACGAACGTCGCGAGATTGAGGCGGGCCGCCCCATCGAGTAGAAGCTCGGAGGTGATGTAGTCGTACGCGGCCTCGCTTCCCAGGCCATCGTCGGGCAGGTGGTGGCAAGGAACCTGCGCACCGGCGGCCTCCGGATGGTGGACGGGGGGTGGAATCCGGCGCATGTGCGTGCCGTGCATGGACTGGCGGGTCAGTCCCATCTCAGGTCCTCCTTCGTTGACGAGCCCGGGTTGCGAACATCATCTCAGCGGCGACTGCTGCTCGGGTAAAGACGTCGTCTTTTGTCCGACGCGACGAGAGCGCGAACTCCAGCCCGAGCGCACCGACCTGCAGCCGGGACCGCCCGCTCAGCGAACGCGCACTCGCTCTCAGCCATTTCCACCCCGCATATGGCCGCAGGTGCTATAAACCCGCAATTGTAAAAATTGTAGAGTTTCCTGATCGAGATTCTAGACTTCCTGGCCGAGGCGACACCGGGGTAGTCGGTGCGAACGCATGCGCTCGCCTCTGACGATGACCTCGAATGCGTGAAGCGTCTCGGCCTCGGGCTCGACACCCCGATCGCATGGCTCATACCACACCAACGGAGGACAAATGCAGCTAACGACAGTTCGGGCAGCGTCCATCATCGCGTGCGTCGCGGCGGTCGCCGCGGTCGCAGCAGGAGCGGCGCAGGCGGTGGCGGTTTCAGCAGCGACCCAGGCTGCCACACCCGTTACGGCAACTACGGCTACGCTCAACGGCATCCTGGTACCCGCTGGCGCCGCGTTGTCGTACGAGTTCGAGTACGGACTCGCTGACAGGCCGGGCTTCAGTAGCGACACAACGGCCGTGTCCGTTTCGGGCGTGACCGCTAGTACCGACGTTCTCGCCGAGATCACGGGACTGAAGCCGAGCACGAAATACAAGTTCCAGCTCGTCACCGGCGTGCAACCACCCGCTGGGTCTACCGCTGCCCCGAGTTCTCTCTCCGGCGGCGTACTCACGTTCACGACCGGGGGCGCGGGCAAGGTGTCGCTGACGAGCAGGAAGCTCAAGGTGAGGAAGGGCCGGGTTGTGGTCAGGTTCAATTGCGCGAGCACCTTGACGTGCACAGGCAAGGTGTCGATCACGGCAAAGACCGACGTCGGCGCGACCGTGGCCTGCGGCACCGCATCGTTTACGATCGCGGCCGGCGAGCGGCAGACGGTCCGCACGCACAAGGTGAGCGCGAGCTGCAAGGCGCTGTTGACCGATACTCCCGGCAACGTGATCACCGCGAGGCTGAAAGCGCGTTTTACGACGTATCAGTCAAGGTTCTCCAAGAGCGTGACCCTCACGTCCTAAGCACTCGACGGGGCGCGGGCGACGGTGCCCGCGCCCCCTTTCATCCTCCAGCGTCTCCGTGGTTGAGCGGTCGCTGACACCCGACGGTCAGTAGGTGCGCGAGGAACGCTTCGCGGTCGCGACTCGGATGGAACGGCTCGGCGCCCTCGCGCAGGAGCGCGTCGATCCGCTCGAGCTCGAAGAGCAGCGCCAGCTTGCCCGGCGGGTCGTCCCATTCGCCGGTGTCGTAGCGATCAACCCAGGCGGCAAGTGCGGCGAGGGCCTCCACCTGGACCGAGTCCTCCCACCAGCCCGAGCGAATCGCCAGCCGGTAGCGCTCGCGCAACGCGCACACGTCCATCCATAGCTGCTCCCACCACAGCCACCGCTCGCGTGGGTACAGCGAGCGCCAGTCGAGCGGCCAGCGGCCGCCCTCGATGAGATCGGGATTCATGGCGCCGCCCCCGCCGAATCGCCGCCGCCCGCGAGCCGCTTCAGCCGGCGGTCGGCAAACCACATCCGCAGCCGGACCTTCACCGGCGGCAGGCGGCCGTAGAGCAGGAGCGCCTCGCCGTCGGGGAGCTGGCGCAGGGACTCGGGCGAGGCGAGCGGGCGGCGGCGGCGTGACTGCGACCGCGTCCGTCCGCCGTCACCGGTCGTCCGCGTCTCGTCGCGCGCCTCCTCCTCGCCGACGAGCCCGGAGAAGTAGCGAAGAGTCTCGAGGTCGGCGACGCCCGGGAGCAGCATCCGGGCACGATGACTGTTGATCACCGTCTCGGCCTGCTGCCCGTAGCGACTACGCGCTTGCGCGAGGTCGTGGAAGATGGAGACGAGCTGAATGTTGTGGCTTGGCGCCGTCGAGGCGATCTCGGCCAAGCTCGGGAGCGGCGCGACGTTGCCGGCCTCGTCGAGGCAGAGCAGGAGCGGCAGCTCGAGTCGACCTCCGCGAAGGGTGGCGCGCTCATACGCGCAGTCAACGATCTCCGACAGCAGTGCCAGGAAGATCGGGCGCAGCAGCTTCGATGCCTTCGCGTCGCCGACCAGGTACAGCGTGGAGCAGCCGTCGAGCACGGCCGACGGCGTGATCTCGCACGACGCGGCCGAGCGGGCGACGCGCGCGATCCTGTAGGCGCGCAGCAGCGCCTGCACCGTGCCCTCGATCGACGCCCGCGTGCGGTCGGCCTGGGCGTCGAAGGCGCGCGCCGAGTCGTAGGCGGCACGCGCGTCGGCGAGGTTGGTGCCGTCCACGGCGCCGTCGGCCAGGACCTGGAGCGTCTGCTGTAGGTCGCGTCCATCGAAGCCGTAGGCCCAGCGCACGACGGCGTCCATCCCGGCACCACCGGCCGCGGCGGCGTAGAGCAGCGGCGCCAGGCGCTGCTCGGCGGCAACGCCCCAGAAGTCTCCGCCCTCGACCCGCTTCGAGTCGAGCTCGCCCGCGAGGGTCAACCGCCACGCGGCCTCGACGGCGCCGTCCCACGTCCCCGCTCCGCGCAGCGGGGACCAGGTGTGCGACGGTGTCCCGGGCGCGAGCGCGAACGGGTCGAAGACGAACACGGGACCGAGGGCACGACGACGCCTGAGAGTTGCGTCGAGGAGGTCGGTCTTGATCGAGGAGGCGACCGCCGGGCCTTCCCACTCGAGCAGAGCCGGCACGGCGAGCCCAGCCGATTTACCGGACTGGGGCGGCCCGAAGGCGACGAGCGCGTGGCGATCCTCGGCGCGCAGGAGCCGCCTGCCATGCCGGCCGAGGGCGAGCCGGCAGGCGGCCGAGCTGGCGGCCCCGGCCGCAGCGGCACCCGGGCCGCCGAGCCGGCAGGCGGCCGGGCCAGTGCCGAAGGTTGTTCTCAACCGCCCGAAAAACGCGCGTTTGAGAACAACGTTCGCGCCGTGGGCCCGCCGTCGGCCCCGCAGCACCGCCAGCTCCCGCCCGCGCGCCCAGCGCGCGCTGGAAGCGGCCGGCAGGGGACGCCAGACGCGTGCGGCCGCGAGAAAGAGCCCGCCACACGCCGCGAAAACCAGCGCCAGCGCCCCATAGAACCCCACCGGACCCGGCAGGCGAGACCGCACCGCCGCGGGCCACGCCAGGGCGGGATGGGCCAGCGAGCCCGGGAGGCGCACGAGCACGCCGAGGACCTGGCCGCCGCTCACCCGCGGCCAGCCCGCGCCGAAGACCAGGCCCGCGACCCCGCCCCACAGCCACGCAAGCGCGCCCACGGCGAGCACGGCGCCGAGCACGCACATGAGGGCGACGTCACCGGAACCCCCCACGCGCGAAGAAGACCCCGAGCTCATCCCCGCACCACCCGCTCCCCCGTCGCCCGCATCCCGGTGTCGGTGTTGGTCAACGATGCTTCGAGCCGCGAGCGGTAGTGCTGAACCACAGACGAGCGCGACCCCACGCGCCACAGAGCCTGCCCGGCGGAGAGCATCGAGATGAGCTGGGCCTCGGACTCGGAGAGTCCGAGCAGCGTCCGCGTGAGCGGGACCTGGCTCTCGTCCTGGTGGTAGACGACCAGGGTCGAGGCGTCGGCGATGAGTCCCTCGGCGATGCGCGCGGCTCGCGACCCGGCATCCCCGGCCGCCTGGAGGTCCGCGAGCTTGTGGAGCACGACCAGATTCATCACCCCGAACTGGCGGGCGAGCTTGAAGTTGGACTGGAACCACTCCCCGAGGCCGGTGTGCTGGACGATCTTCCACGACTCGTCGGCCACGTTGATGAGCCGCTCGCGCCCCGGACGCTCGGCCATCCTTGCCAGCAGGGCACTCATCCACGCGGTGGCACAAGCCATGAGGATGCCCACGGCAGGCGAGTCCTTGACCGCGTGCAGGTCGAGGACGACAAGCCTCGAATCGAGATTGAGTCCCGGCGTGGTCGGGCCGTCGAACATCCCTCGCAGCGGGCCCTCACAGAGATCTTGCAAAGCGAGCGCGCAGCGCCGGACATCCGCCGCGAGCGCCTCGGGGGCGGTGCGCAGACGCGATGCCATCTCGCCCGTCGGGCTGAAGAGGACAGCGGTGACCTCGGGAAGGGTGGGATCGTCCCCGCGACCGCACCCGTCGCGCACGACGCGGAGCGCCTCGCGCAGCGCGCCCGCCTCGATCTGCGTCACCGGCCCGCCGAGGGCGGTGACCGCGACGGCACGCAGGAGCTCGAGCTGGGCGTGCTCCTCGGGGCGCGAGGCGAGTGGATTGAGTCGGACCCCGCCGCCCGGCACGAGGGAGATCGGCTCTACTCCGACCGCGCGACACAGGGGGCCGTACTCGCGCTTGACGTCGAGGACGAACGCGCGGCGGCCGAACAGCAGCATCCGCCACAGCAGGGTCTTGACGAGCGCGCTCTTCCCCTGGCCGAGCTTGCCGAGGACGATCGCGTTCGGATCGTCGAGCGCGCCGTCGCCGTAGAGGACCCACGGGTCATAACAGAACGCGCCGCCACTCGAATCGCGCCCGATGAAGACACCGCGGCCGCCGAGGCCGCCCGCGGCCATGAACGGGTAGATGGCCTGCGCGTGGCGGGTGGTCGAGCGGTGCCCGGGGCGCTGAGCCCTCACTGCAGCCCCCGGCACAGCGGCAGCGTGAAGGTGAAGGCGTCGGCCTGCTGCCCGTAAAGGCGGTGGAGCTCGAGCCGGGCGCGGGCGGCGTGTTCGAGCACCTCGGCGCAGCTGCGGCGCAGGTCATCGCCGTCGCGTCCGGAGACGGTCACGAACCCGGCCAGGCGGACCTCGCCGTGACCGGCCGCGAGCTCTGCCTCGCGCCGCATCGTCGCTTCTTCGGCCTGGCGCTGGCGAGCCGTGTCGGTCTGCCCGAAGCGGCGGCGCAGGTCGCGGTCGGCGCGGTCGCGCGTGACCGCCGCCTCGACCTCGCGCGTCGAGCGATCGGGCGAGATCGGCTCGAAGCACACCGCGACTGTGCGCACCGAGCTCGAGCGGCCCAGGAGAGCGTCCATGAACATCGGCGAGACGTCGATCCGGGGCCACGCTCCGATCCAGTAGCTGGCATGGACGGCCCCGTCGGACTGATAGTGGTCCCATGCCTCGCGGGCGCCGAGCGGCCACGCGTTGGCTTCGGCGAGGCCGTCACGTCCGGGGTCGGCCGTCTCGAGCGCCGCCAGCTCGGCGCGGGCATAGGGATCGAACGCCGTCCGCAGCGCGCGCGAAACCTGGCCCGGGCTCAGCGCGCCCAGGACCTTTACCTCGGCGGCCTCGAGCCCGTGGGCGATCCGTTCGGTCTCCTCGAGCAGCGCTAGCTTGCCCCCGCGGCGCGCGTCGACCTGCACCGCAATCAGGATCTCGTGCTCCTGGGTGGCCCGAGCCGTCGAACCGATGAGCTCGAGATAAGACTCGATCATCGGCGTGCCGCGCAGCGGCACCGCGGGGTCGCGCTCGGCGTGGAGCCAGCGCGCCAGCTCATCCCCCTGGGCGGGCGCCGTTCGCTCGATCCACTGGATCCGCCTGACCGCGGTGCCGGCCGCGCTCGAGAGGACGACGCCCCAGCGCGCGAGCCGCCGCTCCTGCACCTCTGCATCGAGGAGCGAGAAAGACACCACCCGGCACGCCAGCACCGCGGTCATCCATCTCCCGCCGCGCTCGCAGATCGCCCCCACCGTGCGATCGCGGTACTCGAGCTCACGGATCGCTGCGCCGCGCAGCGCGGGCGGGACGGCCACCTCGGAACGGGCGCGTCCGCCGAACCCCTGGAGTGGGAGCCCCGAGCGGAAGCGCGTCCGCCCGCCGAGCCGGCGCAGGGAGAACGTCGCCACCACGGGAAGCCATTCTTCGAGCGTCCGGTGGCCGACCGGCGCGACCGTGAAGACGACCGCCACCGAGACGATCACGGTCGCGATCAACGCTCCCGCAGCCGACGGCGCTCGATCGAGCACGAGGACCGCCAGCAGCGCGCCGCCGCCGAGAATCGCCGCTTGCCCGGCGCGTACCGGCCCGAGAATCCCCCGCCGCTCGAGTGGGCCGAAGCGATAGGTCAGGCGGCTCATAGGGGCCCGTCCTCGGGCTCCTGGGCGGGCGGCTCGGACGTGCTCCACAGGACGTCGGGCGCCCACGTGTCGTCGTCCGCCTGCCACAGGTTCTCGGCCCCGGACTTGGACGATGGGCCGCGCTCCGCGCGGCCTGTTTGGTGGAGCTCCGGCCCGCTTTCGGCCGGGTCCGGTGGGGTTCCGGCCGCGGCCGGCGGGGCGGGTGGTGCCGGCTCGCCCGGAGGCGCCAGTGCGGTCGGCTCGCCCGGTGCGGCAGGCTCGGCCGACTCGCCGGGCGGGGCCGACTCGTGGGGCGCGCCGTCTCCGGCGATCCCGGGCGCGCCGGCAACAGGGCCACCGGACTCATCGGCTGTGCCCTGCAGCGGGCCCGATTCGCTGTCACCGTCCGCCCTCTGAACACCATCCGTCGCTCCGCCGCGCTCACGGGAGCCCAGATCCGGGCTGGGGTTCGTCGGCGTCGAGTCGGCGGGCTTCATACGGGTGAGCAAGTCCCTACCCCACTCGGCACCTGCGTCGGCCCAGGGGCTCGCGATCGACCCGCCTAACTGCTTCGCAGTCGAGAGGTGCCCCTGCAGCGGGCCCGCCGCGGACGCCGCGAGCTCGCCCAGCGGCATCAGCTTGACCAGCGCCCACGGGGCGAACACCCCGAGCATGACGAGCGCGACTCCCGAGAGCAGGCTGGCGGTGCTCGAGCTGGAAGCGCCGTGCTCGAGCGCGCCGGCACCGAGCGCGAGCACGGACACAATCGCGATCTTCGCGAGGATCAGCGCCACCAGCATCTCCACGGCTCGGATCGCCCAGACCCGGCGCGCGGGCCACACGAAGGCGGCGAACACGAGCGGGAGCGAGAGGACGATCACGTAGACGGCAACCTCGCGGAGCAGCAGCTCGAGCCACAGCACCAGCGCCCCGGCGGCGACGAAGAAGCCGACCAGGAAGGCCACGAAGGGCGAACCGGCGAGCGTGCTGAGGCCACCGAGGATCGAGCTCGTCTTAGTGAGAAAGGCGGTCCCGGCGCCGCCCGCGGCCCGCTCGATGACGTTCGAGATGGCGTCCGAGGCGGCGAGGAGGTTCGAGGTCAGCGGTATGCCGATGCCGATCGCGATCATGGCCAGGGGCAGGTAGCCGAGCGCGACGCGCGCGAGCATCGCGAGGTCGGAGTGCAGCATGGCCTGTACCGCGGCCGCGCACAGGAACGGGAGCGTGAGCAGGGTCGCGATCTCCCACATGTGACCGTAGGTGCTGGAGAACCAGGCGTCGCCGAGCTGCGGAGTCGTCGTCTTGCCGATGAGCGTCGCCGCCTCGTGCAGTGCCGATCCGGCGCCACCGAGCACCCAGCTGACGATGGCGGCAAGGCTGAACCCCGCGACCGCTCCGACCGCCCCGCCGACGGGGTCGGTGACGACGCCTGCGACCTTCTTGACGATTCCGAGGACCGAGTCGGGGCGGACGGCGACCTGGCAGGCGCTCGCCAGGGCCGTGGGTGCGATACCGCCGGCGAGGCGGCAAGAGCCCGAGCGGGAAGCGGCAGATGCGCTGGCTGGAGCGAGGGCGCACATGGCGAGCGCCAGGCCGACGGTGATCGAAACTCTACGGCGCATATTGGTACTCCTTGAATTGGTCGATGTCGGTGACCCAGGCAGCGACCTGGCGGATCGTGGCGTTGCGGCCGGGCGGGGGGAGGTCGGGACCGGGCGGCGTGGCGGTGACCTTCCATGTGCCCTCGGTCCACAGCAGCGAGACGGCCGTCGTGTAGAACGTCGTCTGGTCCAGGCGCCCCGAGATCCCTAGCGTGAGCAGCTGCCAGACGCGTACGCGCGCGGTGGCAGGCGAGAACCGCTGAACGGCGTAGCCGAGGGGCCAAAGGCGCACCGCGTAGGGCACGTGCGCCGCCGCTAGGCGGCGATGAACGAGCGCGGCGGCCGGACCCACCGCGCGGTCCGCGCGCGCTTGGAAGGCCGGAGTGGCCAGCGCGCCCACGGCACTGTCCCACGTGCCGTCGAGGAACGCCTCGCCCGTGCTCTGACACCAGGCTGTGGCCGCGGCGACGGCACCGGCCGGGGTGTGGGCGAACTGGTCGCTCGGGGGTGCGGCTGCGGTGGCCTCCGGCCTCGTCCGCTTTCCGCCGCCGCCGCCGGAGGTGGCGATCAGCGTCACCCCAACGGCGAGCGCGGCCGTCGCCGCTAGGACCGCGGCGGCGTGGCGCGGCGACGCGCCGGAGTCGAAGGACGGCCAGGTCATCGGAGGGCTACTTGGCGCTGGCGCCGAGGTGCTGGAAGAAGTTCACGAGGCCGGGGGCGGCGCCGACCACGAGCGCCGAGGCCGCCGAGATCAGCGCCGCCATGCGCCCGCGCGCCGCGAACTGATGGTTGTGGGAGTGAGAAGCGACCGCCCACAGAGCGGCGCCGACGAACGCTCCGATCAGCGCGATGGCGAGAGCCCAGGCCGCGGCGCCGTTGACGATCTGCTGCAGGACGTTGCTGCCGGGGAGGGCGGTGAGGTCGGGCGTTGCCGTGACGTCACCAAGGATGAGAGGCACAGTAGCTCCTTGATTGATTGCCAATTGAGTTGAGTTGAGCCTAGCAATTGCTATTTAGTCTTGCTAGGCTGCTTTGCATCAAGTTAGTCTCAATTAGACTCATATTCTTGTCACGTCGCGGTGATAGTCGTGGTCGGTGACCTCGACGAGCTCTACCGGCTGCTGTCGCCACGGCTCCGGCAGATCGTCCGGTCCGACGTGCGCGCCCCCGAGCCCGTGATCGAGGACGCGTGCCAGATCGCCTGGATCCGGCTCATCCGCCATGCCGACCACGTGAGGCCCGAGGCGGCGCTCTCGTGGCTGGCCACGACGGCCGTGCGCGAGGCCTTCAAGCTGGCCCGGCGCGACCGGCGCGAGCTCTCGCTCGATGCCGAGCTCGAGCGAACCGGCGAGCTGCCATTCCCCTCCTCCGCCCCGGGCCCGGCCGAGGTGGTCGAACTGCGCGACCGCCTGGGCTCGGTCGGGCGGCTACCGGAGCGCCAGCAGCGCCTCCTCTGGATGCACGCGGCAGGATTGACCTACGTCGAGATCGCGGACCGCACCGGCGACACCCGGCGCACCGTCGAGCGCCAGCTGCTCAGAGCGAAGGGCCGGCTGGAGCGGGACGCGGCTTAGGTCTGGCGGGGGCGAGGGCGAGGGCGCCGCCGGGGTCATCGGGGGCCCTAGGCCCACGCCTGCACCTGGCACGTGGCGCTCCCACGGCCGGCCCGGCCGTGCCCACCTCTGCGACGTCCCTATCGGAAGACCTTCACTCCGAAATCCTTGCGTACCTCGGCGTATCCGAGGTAGGGGAAGTTGAACAGGTCCTCGATCGTCCGCAGCAACGTGAAGTGGTCATAGGGAGTCGGGTCGGTCGCGCCCTTGGCGGCGAATGGCGAGAGCACGAGCGCGCCGGTGAGACCTCCGCCGTCGCCCGGTCGGGCTTCCCCACCGGCGTTGCGCGTGTTGGGGTAGTGGATGGTGCCGCAGCACGCGGTGGAATCGGCGCCGGGACCGCTCGCGGGCGCCTGGTCGGAGACGATCACGATCATGCCGTCGTGCTGGTAGGCCGTGGTCGCCTCGATCTTGGGTATCCATGCCGAGAGGAACGCGTCAGCCGCGGCGGCTCCGGATGGAGCTCCCGCTGGACAGGCACCGGCTACGCCGGCGGAGCATGGACCGGGGGCGATCCACGAGAAGTTCGGTGCTTGATTGGCAGCGAGGTCGGTGGCGAGCTGGTCGAGCCCGACGTCGCTGGTGGCGCAGCTCGTCGAGTCGACGACCGAGTGGAAATACATGAACGGATTTCGCCACGTCGCGTAGCCGTCCGTCCTGTCGGCGGTGCCGGCGGACGGATCGGAAGCGCCGAGCTGGGGATGAGTGCACGTGCCCGCGGGCGGCAGCGGGGAGGCCGGCGTAGCGGTCGTGGTCCCGGGGGTCGGCGCAGTCGTCGTGGGGGTTGTAGCGGTCGTGGTCCCGGCGGTCGGCACGGTCGTCGTCGTGGGGGCCGGCACGGTCGTCGTGGACGTCGGCGCGGCTGTCGTCGTGGACATCGGCGCGGCTGTCGGCGCGGCCCTGGGCGCGGTCGTTGTCGTGGTCGCCGCGGTAGTGGTCGCGGTCGTCGTGGTCGGCGCAACCACAGGAGGGACCTGGTCTGCGGACGGTGTGGTTTGACCGCCGATGTAGGCGCGCCAGGTCAGCCCGTTGGCGGCGAATTGCCCGGCCAGGGTCGAGACCGTGGCCGGGAACACGCATCCCTGCCCTCGCGCCTGACCGGTGAAGGAATCGATCGTCCCCGGCTCGAGGGTCTCGTACTCCGGGCAGTTGGCTTGCAACTGGGGCGTCGGACCCTGCCCCGAGAGAAGGGCAACGTCGTCGGCCAGCGCTCCGTGGGCGACCGCGTAGTAGTTGGTCAACAGCGTTCCGGTGGGTAGGAGCGAGGAGTCCAGATAGTGCGCCTTCGACTTCGGGCCGTACAGCGCCGCGTAGGACTCGCCGGACAGCACGACCAGCCAGACGTGACGGATCGCCGGCAGCTTTTCGGTCTTGGTCGCTGACTTGTGTTTCGTCGTGGGGACCGAGGTCGGTGTGGTGGTCGAGCTGGCGCTGGCCGCTGACCCGCCTCCGGATCCCGACGGGGTCGCGGGGGCGGCGATCGGTGCGCCGGCGGCCACCGGCGCGTGGGCCGTGGTGGCAACCGCCGCCGGCGCGCTGGCGACCAGCTCCTCGAGCAGCGGCGCCGCGACCGACTGCCCGCTCGGGTTGACGAGTCCACCCGCGAGGATCCCGACGGCGAGCCCGGCGACGAGCATGCCGCTGAACGCGCCGGCGCGCCGGAGGCGCCTGCGCGGGCCGGAGCGCGACGTCGGGAGCCCCGCGGCGCTGGCGAGAGCGGCCCGGATCTCGCCGAGCGCCGAAGCGAGAGCATGCCCACAGTTCAGGCAGTACCGCTGATCGGAAGCCGTCTGGGCGCCGCAGGCGGGACACGTGCCGTGCTCGGAAATTACAACCCCGCAGGGTGGCGGACCACGAACCCCTGGAGCTCTCCGCCCGACGATGCCCAGCGCGTCCCCGTCTCGGCGAGCGCCACGGTGTCGAACCGCCATCCGGCGATCGTCATCCACACGTGATCGCCGCTTGCGTAGATGGTGATCCACTTGCCCGGTCCCGGCAGGCCCCAGTTCTCGAACTGGCCGGAAACCATCGGCGAGCTGATGAGACCTGCGGCCGCCAGCGCGTAACTCACCGATCCCGAGCAGTCATAGCCAGGCGCCTGGAACGACGCATGGCCGCCGCCCCAGAGGTAAGGGAGCGTGGCGATCTGATTGGCGGCGGCGATTGCCGCGACGACCGCCGGCGGTGCATTCGAGGGCGCCGTCACGACGCCGCCGGTGGTGGTGTCCGAGACAGGCGCGAGGCTCGGGCTGCCCGTGGTCAGAGCGTCGGCGGCGAGGTGCGCGAACGCGACGTTTGGGCCGAAGAGCGGCTCGAAGTCGATCTCGATGCCATTAGCGCCGGCCCGTTCCGCCACTACGTTGTCGGCGTCGGGCACGTTGATCGAGCTGATGATCCGCGAGGGTTGCATGACCCCCTGAAGCGAGAGGAGCTTGCGGACTGTCGTGGCCGTGATCGAGCGGAGCTGCTCGTGGCCGCCGGTCGGGATGCCGTTAATGGCACGGATCTCGACCGCGTCCCCGGCACCGACTGCTTTGATGTCCGCGCTCGTGGCCTGATGGCCGCAGCGAAGGGCGGCGACCGTTGGGCTGAGCCCAGAGTCGGCGAGGTACTCGAGCGTCGCCAGCACGCGGCGGTCGATCTGGCCCGCGGCGATCTCCTCGCGACCACAGCTCGGGATCCTGATCCGCGGGTCGGAGAGCACGATCTCGCCGAGCGCCGTCCCGTCCATGAGCAGCGCCTGTCCGATCGCTGGGTGCGGCACGGAGTTCACCGTGGAACCGTCCAGCTCTCTCCAGCTGTCGAGCAAGGGCCCGGGGTCGATCAGCGGACCACGCGCGGTGGCGGGGCGGACCATGAACTCAAGATGGGGGCTTTGACCCGCCGAGCCGCCGATTCTGCCGAGAACGGTTCCAGCGGCCACGACGGCGCCGGGTTCGAGCAGGAGCTGGCGCGAATGGAGTCCGGCGGACGGCAGCACCGACCGCGATGAGGGCGTGTAGCTGACGAGCGACGCAGTCGATGTGGGTAGCTGCCCGATGCCGCTGCGGACGTCCAGAGTGCTGCCGCTGAACGCCGCGGCCAGCGAACCGCTGACCGCGGCGGTGGGCGAGACGGAGGTCGCGGATGCCGGGCTGACAGCGACCGTGGGCGCGGGGGCGGCGGTCGTGAGGGTTGTCGAGATCGAAGCCGCGGTCGAAGCCGCGGTCGAAGCCGAGGCCGAGCCCGAGGCCGAACCCCTCGACACGCGGCTCGGACCAGCCGACCCGAGAGAGCTCAACGGGCGCGGCCGTGCAGCCGTGCTCTGCGGCGCGAGATAAACGGGGGCGCCGCTGGTGGTGTGGGGCAGCGGCGCCACGAGGTTGGCCGTAGGCAGGACCCTGATGCCGCTCGTGGTCCCAGCGTCCGACGGTAGGCTTCGGTAGGTAGCGGCGACCGTGCCGAGGTCGGCGTATGTATAGGTAGTGCCGTAGGCATCGCGGAGCTCGACGAACCTGCCAAGGCGGCGCGATTTGCCTATGGCTACGATCTGCCCGGCCTCGCTCGCGATCACCGGAGCCCCGGCGCGAGCAAAGATGTCTGTGTGCGGGGTTCGCTCCAACGGCGCGGCCTCGTCGGCGTAGGTGGCCTTCGCGTGCACCGGGAACAGCCCGTTGGACATGCCGGTGAGGGCGTTCAAAATCGGCGGCGGAACCCGGGCGATCTGGCTCGCCTCGGCGAGGACGGAATCGACGTAAGCCGTGGAGTGGTTATAGGCGAAGATGGCGCGGCGGAGGTCGCTCGCCGCGCCGGACGCATCCAGGTAGCGGGCGGCGGCGAAGATCGCATCGTCCGGGTCGTAGGGATTCGCGGTTCCGCTCGCGGTGACGTCCAGGCCGTAACGCCGCCACGTCGAGGGCTCGAACTGCATCCAGCCCTCCGCCCCAGCGCGCGAGACCGACAGATCGGACCCGAAGTTCGTCTCGACCTCGTTGATCGCCGCCAGGATCTCCCAGGGAATCCGATACTGCGTTGCCGCGGCCTGGTAGATCGGCAGAAGGAAGAGTGGAATCTGGAACTGATCGAAGCTGAATTGCAGCGGCGGGGTGGGGAAAGCGAACGGATTCGGTGCGGACGCCGCGGCGCTGGGGGTGGAGCCCGTCGCAATTGAGGCGCCCCCGCTGGCGGGCCGGCCGTGTGCCGACATGGACCGGGGCGGAATGAACGTACTCTGTGGCAGTTCCGGAACCGGCACTGTCACGGTCGTCGTGGTGATCGTCGTCGTGATGGGCGTCGCCACCGTCGACGTCGTCGTGGCGCCCGGCGTCGTAGCGCCCGGCGTCGTAGCCCCCGGCGTCGCGGCGCCCGGCGTCGTAGCCCCCGGCGTCGTAGCCCCCGGCGTCGTAGCCCCCGGCGTCGTAGCGCCCGGCGTCGTGGCTCCGCCCCCCTGCTCGGCTTGGGCCCGTGATCCGACCACGGCCGCACCGACCAGGGCGGCGCCGAGCAGGATCGCCGTAACGACGGCGGCGGGTCGGCGACGCCGCTTCATCCCTTGGTTTCCGCGTCGCTTGAACTCGAGCTCTTGAGCAGCTGGAAGCCGCAGCGCCAGCAGAACACCGCGCCGCGGGCGTACAGCGCCCCGCAGCTTGGGCAGCCACCCGCGGCCCCGCCCTGCTCGAGCCGGAGCAGCCGCTCGGCGTCGGCGAGCTCGGCTTCGACGTCCTGTAGCTCGGCGGCTTTGGCCGACAGCACCTCGAGCCGGTAATGGTCGCGGCTTGCCATCTCGTAGACGATCCCCCCGAGATCCCACTGGATCTCGGCGAACTGCTTGGCCAGCGCGGCTCGCCGCCGCCCGAGCTCGGTGTCGTTGAGCGCCTGCGTGGAGCCGGGGGGCCCCGGCTCGGGCGGCGCCGGAGGCGGCGGCTGGGCGAGCCCGATCCGTCGCATGCCGGTGCCGAGGCCGTCCCGGAGCCAGGAGAGCCGGCGTGGGTCAAGACGCCCGTTGAGCCGGTGCGAGCTCATCTCAGCACCCGATGCAGCTCCCGCTCCCGCTCCCGCCGCCGGGCTTCTTCTTGTCTTTCGGCGGTGGGGCCCCGCCGGTGGCGAGGGTGGAGGGCAGCTTCGATGATGCTTTCACGGCGGCGGAGCCAGAAAGCTTCGAGACCTTGCTCACCTGGGAGCTCGCGCTCTTGGACGAACCGGCGCCGGCACCCGACGGCGTCACATGGAGGACGATCGCGTTCGGGAAGCTCCGCTTGAGCTTGGCCTTGGCCGCCTCGGCCTGCTGTTGGGTCGAGTAGTGGCCCGAGTAGATGACGTATGTCCCCCTTGGGGTGCCGCTGTGGCTGTCGCCGTTGAGCACGGCGACAGCCCGCGCTCCCTTGCTGCTCGCTACCGCCTCGGCCGCGGTGATGTCTGATGGCTGGGCGCTGGCATTGGGGAGCGTCGAGAGCTCCACGGTCCAGCCCGACGCGCTCGCGGGCCAGTTTTCGTGCACCTTGGTCGCCGCGACCGGCGCCGCCGTGCCGCTCGCGGCCGTAGAACTGGCGGGCGCGGCCGCCGGCACGGTCACGATCGTCGGCTTGGCGGCGACGGCGGTTGGGCTGTTACCCCTTCCGATCACGACCCCAACGCCAAGCGCGATCACGATCGCGACGACGCCCGCGAACAGGATCACCGGCCCGCGCCGGTCCCAGAAGCCGGCTCGCGGCGTGCTCACCGGCGGCTCGGGGGTGAGCCCGAGCGCCTGCTCGAAGCCGACCCGGGGCTCGGTGAGCCTTTGTCCGCAGTTCAAGCAATAGCGCTGGTCGGCCGCGAGCGGGGCATCGCACTTGGGGCAGTGCGGCGCGGATTGGCCAAGCTCAGACGCGGGAGGGAGCGGTGTGGACATGACTCCCTAGCGCAGAACGGATGGAGGAGCGGTGACGAAGATCTGCGCTCCGTCGGGATTGCCGATCACATATGCGTGGAAGGGTGCGCTCTTGCCGGCCGCCAGGCGAGGCACGATCGCTCGCCCTGCGGCGACGATCCGACCCGAGTGACGAGCGATCGCATACAGAACCAGGTTCACCTGCGTGACCCCCGATGCATTGCGAACCTTGCCAGTGACCTCGTAGCCGCTGACCGGGTCGTCGATCGACCGCGCGCCGCTGACCTGCATCGACGGCACCGAGGCAGGTACGCGCGAGCCGGCGCCGATCCTTGCCACTACGAGCGCGGGCGTGCCGGTCGCCAGCACCTGGTCGTTGATCCAGTCGAACACCTGACCCGGGAGCAGAAGCGGGACGTGCGTGAGCGACACGGCAAGCCCCGGCGCGTCGTTGCTGAACACGCTCTTGCCGGCCCGGTCGCTGACGTCGATCGCGATCGGCGCGTTGCCCGTCGGCTTGTCAGAGCTATCGCGCAGCTCCACCACTACCGCCGTCCCGCTCGCGTCTCTGATAATCGCTGTTCCGAGCACGCGTATGTGTTTGTCGACCTTGGCCACCGTGAGCCCGTGCTGCTGGAACGCGACGATCCCCTTGGCGGCGATTTTGCGCGCCAGATCGACGGTCGATTCGCAGCCGACCAGTCCCAGCAGCGTGACCGCCGCGCACAACATCCAGATCGGGGACCTCACCCGAATGCTCCCGCCACGTAGTCCCGGGTGCGCTGCGCTCGCGGCGCGTTGAAGACGCGCTCGACGAAGTCGTATTCGATGAGCTCGCCCAGGTACATGAAGGCCGCCCGGTCGGCGATCCGGCGCGCCTGCTGGAGATTGTGGGTGACGATTACCACCGCCACCTCTAGCTTCAGCCTTCCGATCAGCTCCTCAATCACCGAGGTGGAGCGCGGGTCGAGCGCCGAGCAGGGTTCGTCGAGGAGTAGGACCTCGGGATGGGCGGCGAGCGCACGCGCGATGCACAGGCGCTGCTGCTGGCCACCGGAGAGACGCAACGCCGGGTGGTCGATGTTGTCGCCCACCTCGTCGATCAACCCGGCGCGGGTCAAGGCCTCGATCGCCTGTGGCTCGAGCTCGGCGCGCCGCGGCCGGCGACGCCCCTTCTCGCCGTGCTCGCGCAACGAGTAGGCGATGTTGTCGTAGATCGACATCGGAAATGGGTTGGGCTGCTGGAAGACCATGGAAACGCGGCGGCGGAGGTGTGTGACCTCGAGTTCGTCGATGTCCTGACCGTCGAGCGTGATTCGGCCACCGCGCGCGGCGGTGGGCGTGAGCTCGGTGAGCCTGTTCAGCGACCGCAGCAGCGTCGTCTTGCCGCAGCCGGACGGGCCGATCAGGGCGAGAACCTCGCCCTGGCGGACGGGAAGATCGACGGCGTTGACGGCGATCTTGCCGCCGTAGGCGATGGTTACCCGCTCGCAGCGCATGCGCTCGCGGGTTGGCTCGGAGGCACCGTCGCGGCTCACGGGCGCCGGGAGCGGTTCCGGCACCTGCGGCACGGACGCATCGGGAGGCACCGTGGGAGTCCGCACCGGATCGATCCGGCGGAGCGGCGGAGGCGGGTTCAGCGACTCCACGCTGTCACCTGCCTGCCGCCGCGCGCGAGGCGGTCGACGGAATAGTTGAGGAAGAGGACGACGAGCAGGAGCACGAACGCGGCCGCGTATGCCTTCTGCGGAGCGTTCCCCTCACCGACGGGCGAGTTGTTATAGACGTAGGTCGTCAACGTCGAGCCCGTCCCGCGCAGGTAGTCGAAGGGCCAGATGCCGCTGCCGGGCTGGTTCTGGAGCGTGTTGCCGAGCAGGACGATGGCGATCGCCGTGTCACCGACGATGCGTCCCATGCCGAGTGCGATTCCGGTGGCGATGCCCGGCCGCACCGAGGGCAGAAGCACGTGCCGGATCGTGGTTGCCTGGGACTTACCGAGCGCGTAGCTCGCCTCGCGCACATGGCTGGGGATGGCCTGTAGGGCCTCACGGGTCGCCCCCACGATGAGCGGGAGCGCCACCAGCGAGATGGTGATCCCGGCGATCAGGAACGAACGCCCGTAAGAGGCGACGCCCTGAGTCGAGATCGAGAGGGGCGCGAACAGCGCCTTGCTGAACACGATCAGGCCGAAGATCGCGAGGACGATGCTGGGAACGCCGGCGATTACGTCGACGCCCGCCTCGACCAGCCGCGCCAGGCCGACCGGCCGGCCATATTCGGACAGCCAGATGGCGGCGGCGATGGCGATGGGCGCGGCGATCAGGGTGCCGAGCGCGGTCAGCGCGATCGTGCCTTCGATCGGGTCGAGGAACCCCCCGGCCTGGCTTTGGTCAACAGCCGCGGTGGGATGCTCGAACAGAAGGCTCAGCTTTAGGTACTGCACCCCCTTGATCGCCATGAACACGACGATTCCCGCGGCGGCCAGCGTCAGGAACATGCCCGCCGCCCAGCACATGGCCAAGCCGAGGCGATCCGCGAGCGGCCACGTCGCAGCGGACTCGCGCGGTCGCGTGCGCGACACCGGAGCTGACGCGGTCGCGCTCATCGGATCCCGTACCGCCGGAGCGGCTGCTTGACGAGCCAGCCGGCGAATGACAGCGCCCCGGCGGAGACGAGCAGGACGGCGGCGAAGGCATAGATCGTCTGTGGGAACGGAGTGACCGAGAAGAGGCCGTCGGCGTTCTGGACGATCGCCGAGGCGAACGTCAGAATCGGTTCCAGAAAGAAGTTGAGGCCGTCGAGCGGGTTGGGGGCGAATGGGTAAGCGCCCGAGACCATCGAGAGCATGATCGCCTCGCCGAGCGCGCGCGCCGTGGCGAGGACCACGGCCGCGGCGATGGCCGGCCGGATCGTGTGTACCGAGATCCGCCACATCGTGCGCCAGCGGTTAACGCCAAGCGCCGCTGAGCCTTCGATCCACGACCGCGGAACCGACTCCAGTGCGTCGGCGATCAGCGCCAGCATGATCGGCGTGACCATCAGGGTCAGGATCACCACCGCGAGCAGCAGGCCGGTGCCGGTGATCTGGACCACGGGTGCGACGGCGAGCTTGAATGACGGGCTGACGAGGTTGCTGTCGATCAGTGGTGCGAGCGCGAGCAGGCCGACGAGCCCGTAGATCACCGAGGGGACGCCGGCCAGGAGCCGGACGGAGGGCCGCAGCAGCCGCTTGAGCAGTGGCGGCGCGAACTCGACCAGGAAGACGGCGCCGAGGAGTGCCAACCCCAGCCCGCAGATCACCGCCAAGCCCGTGCTCAGGGCCGTGCCGTATAGCAACGGCCAGGCGTGAAGTGTGTAGACGTAATGGGCCGGATTGCTCGGCGAGTGGTAGATGTTGCCCAACTGTGTCTGGACATTGCCGCCCGAGCTGAACCACGCGAGTCCGTTATGGGAGAACG
>Ga0302314_10005989_pt1 | contig 22079 bp, 19 predicted proteins | sample III_Palsa_N2_3_FD_200533 | JGI IMG/M metagenome (GOLD analysis project Ga0302314, IMG submission 200533) | Peat permafrost microbial communities from Stordalen Mire near Abisko, Sweden - III_Palsa_N2_3 | ecosystem: Environmental > Terrestrial > Soil > Palsa > Peat permafrost | place: Sweden...
TGGCCGTGCTGAGCCAGGTTTCGGCCGCCACCATGGACGCCCGCACGTGGCGCGACGCCTGCGCCCGCGCCCTGGCCGGCATCGGCGCCGACAGCCGCGACATCGTATTCGCCGCGCTCTATGGGCGCGACAGGAACGAGGCGATGCTGTCGCGGGCCGCCGCCGCCGGCATCGCCCCCGACCATCCCGCCATCCCCTATCGCCTGCCGCTCGACGGCGGCGCCTGCTGGCCGGTGCTCGCGGCCCTCGATCAGGGCGTACTCCAGCTGGTCACCGATCCCGAGCCACGCCTGGGCGCCCCCCTGCCCGCCGGCATCCTCGGCCGCCCCTGCCATACGGTCGCGGTGCTGCCGGTGCCGTGCAAGGGCGAGACCGAGCGCGACATGCTGCTGCTGGTCGGCCTCAATCCCTACCGCCTGGCCGGAACCAGCTACCGCACCTTCCTCGGCCGGCTGGCGGCGCAGATCTCCGACGCTGTCGCCAGCGCCGACGCCTATGAGGCGGAGCGCCGGCGCGGCGAGGCCCTGGCCGAGCTCGACCGCGCCAAGACCGCCTTCTTCTCCAATGTCAGCCATGAATTCCGCACGCCGCTGACTCTCATGCTGGGGCCGCTCGAAGACCTGCTGGCCGGCTCCGCGGCGCCCGAGGAGCGGCGATCCCTTGTCGAAACGGCGCACCGCAACGGCGTGCGGTTGCTGCGGCTGGTCAACAGCCTGCTGGATTTCTCGCGCATCGAAGCCGGACGCGTGCGCGCATCCTACGTCCGCACCGATCTCGTCGAACAGACCCGCGAGGTCGCCTCGACCTTCCGCTCGGCGATCGAGAAGGTCGGGCTGAGCCTCGAGATCGACGCCGAGCCGCTGACCACGCCGGCCTATGTCGATCGCGACATGTGGGAGAAGATCCTGCTCAATCTTCTCTCCAACGCCTTCAAATTCACCCTGCAAGGCGGCGTCCGCGTCACCTTGCGCGAAGAATCGGGCACGGCGCTGGTGCGGGTCGCCGATACCGGCGCCGGTATTCCCGCCGAGGAGCTGCCGAAATTGTTCGAGCGCTTCCACCGGGTCGAGAACCAACCCGGCCGCTCGTTCGAGGGCAGCGGCATCGGCTTGGCCCTGGTGCATGAGCTGGTCAAGCTGCATCAGGGTGAAATCGAGGTGGAGAGCGAGGTCGGGCGGGGCTCCTGCTTTACCATCGCCCTGCCGCTGGGCAAGGCCCATCTGTCCGCCGAACAGGTGCGCGAGACCGCCGACGCCGAAGACGACCTGGCGGCGCGCGCGGCGGAATATGTCGAGGAGGCGCGCCGGTGGGACGCCCCCACGGCGACGGCGCACGCGGCCGGGCTCCTCGATCAGCGCCCCCGCGTGCTGGTCGCCGACGACAATGTCGACATGCGGGACTATCTGCTACGTCTGCTGTCGCCTCATTGGCAGGTCGAGACCGCCGAGGACGGCGCCCGGGCGCTGGCCCGCATCCGCGAGCGGCTGCCCGACCTGTTGCTGACCGACGTGATGATGCCGGAGCTCGACGGCTTCGGCCTGCTGGAAGCGGTTCGCGGCGACGCGGGCTTACGCGATTTGCCGGTGATCGTGCTGTCGGCGCGGGCCGGCGAGGACGCGCGCATCGAGGGGTTGGCCGCCGGCGCCGACGATTACCTGATCAAACCCTTTACCGCCCGCGAATTGTTGGCCCGGGTCGACTCCAACCTGCGACTGGCGGCGATCCGCCGCGAATCGAAAGCGGCGATCGAGCGGCGCGAAGCCGATCTGCGCCATCTCAACGCCGTGCTGGAAGAGCGCGTCGCCGCCGAGGTGGCCGAGCGCCTCAGGGCCGAGGAAGCGCTGCGGCAAGCCCACAAGATGGAGGCGGTCGGCCGGCTGACGGGCGGCATCGCCCATGATTTCAACAATCTGCTGACGGTCATTCTGGGTGGCCTCGACACGCTGCAGCGCGCCGGAATCGCCGAGGAGCGTCGCACCGCCCGCGCCCTGGAAATGGCCATGCAGGGCGCCCAGCGGGCTGGCAGCCTGACCGCGCGGCTGCTGGCTTTCTCGCGCCAGCAACCGCTCGATCCCAAACCGACCGAACTCGACCAGCTGATCTTCGCCATGAGCGAGATCCTGCACCGGACGCTGGGCGAGCAGATCGCGCTGGAGGCTGTGCTGCCGCCCGATCTGTGGCGCGTCGAGATCGACCAGAATCAGTTGGAAAGCGCGCTGCTCAACCTCGCCGTCAATGCGCGCGACGCGATGACCGAGGGCGGCAAACTGACCATCGCCGCGCGTAACGCCGTGCTGGAGGACACCGACGCCGCCTTCCATATCGTGCCCGGCGAGTATGTGGCGATCTCGATCGCCGACACCGGCCACGGCATGTCGCACGAAACGGTGTCGCGGGCCTTCGATCCCTTCTTCACCACCAAGGCGGTCGGCCAGGGCACCGGCCTCGGCCTGTCCATGGTCTATGGTTTCGCCAAGCAGTCGGGCGGCCATATCACCATCGACAGCGCGGTCGGGCGCGGCACCACGGTGACACTCTTCTTCCCGCGCCATCACGGCCCCATCGAACCCGCCGCAGCGGTCCTGGAGCAGACCGCGCCCCAGGCGCGCGACGGCGAGGTGGTTCTGGTGGTCGAGGATAATGACGATGTCCGCCTCTACGGCACCTCGATCCTATCGGAACTGGGCTATCGCGTGCTCGAGGCCACCAACGGCGCCGAGGCGCTGTCGGTGATCGGCGAAAACCGGCGCATCGATCTTCTGTTCACCGACGTCATCCTGCCCGGCATGAGCGGAAAGGCCATCGCCGACAGCGCCCAATCCTTGCGTCCCGGCCTCAAAGTGCTGTTCGCCACCGGCTATTCGCGCGACGCCATCGTCCATCACGGACGGGTCGATCCCGGCATCAATCTGCTGCTCAAGCCCTTCACTTACGAGCAGGTAGCGTCACGCGTCCGTGAGATCCTCGATCGCTGATCAGCCGTGCCAATGCGAGCCGCGGATGACCGAACAGAAATTGCCCCTGTGGAAATGCGGTTCCTTGTCGGCGATGACGTCGGCCTTGACGTTGCCGAAGGTGGTGTCGGGCTTGTGCCTGATGCCGTCATAGAAGGCCTGAATGATGTCCTCCTTGAAATGCGGCGTGCGCGGGAAGGTGGCGACCACCGCTTCGCGGATCTCGGCCGGATATTGGTCGTAGGTCAGGCCGAGCACATCCATCTCGACCCCGGCGGTGGTCAGGGCGATCACCGGATGCATGAATTCCGGGACGCCGGGCGTCGTATGCAGGGCGATCGCGGCCCACACCGTGTCGAGATCGGCGGGGGCGATACCGCGGCTCGTCAGGAAATCACGGGCGGCGTTGGCGCCGTCGACCTCGAAGCGGAGATGGTCGCTGCTGTGTGAGCTCATCAGCCCGACATCGTGGAACATGGTGGAGGCATAGAGCAGTTCCGGATCGTAGCTCAGGCCGCGCTGCTCGCCGGCGAGAGCGCCGAACAGATAGACGCGGCTCGAATGGTTGAACAGCAGCTCGGTCTCGGTGTCACGGACGAAGTCGGTGATGTCGCGGGCGAGACGGCTGTCGGGGATCGAGACGCCGCCGATGGCCCTAAAAGCGTTCAAGGTTGTCATGTTGAGCCTCCTGGATCGGTTCCGCCGGACCTCTGTTCCGGCACCCATTTTATGCGCCGCCGACCCTTTGCGCCGCAATTGAGCCGGGGGAACGGATCCTGCCAACCGCCCCCGATTTCCTGCCGGGCTTGCCGGCCGAAGGGCGAGTTGGGATAGTGGGCGGATGAACCGGCGCTCGATTGCCATCGTGATCCATGACGGGGTGCAGGCGCTCGACGTCGCCGGGCCGGCCGACGTCTTCGCCGAGGCCAACGGCTTTCTGCCCGAGGATCAGGGCTACGATATCGCGATGATCGGCGCCGAAGCGCGGCCGATGCGCTCGTCTAACGGACTCAGCCTGACGCCGGACCTGGCCTTCGATCAGGCGGAGATCCCCTACCATACGGCGCTGGTGGCCGGCGGGCCCGCTCTACCGGGCAGGGCGGACGATCCGGCGATGAGCGCCTGGCTGCGGGATTGGGGAACGCGGTCCGAGCGCTATGGCTCGATCTGCACGGGTGCTTTTGCTTTGGGGCGGGCCGGATTGCTCGATGGCCGCCGGGTGACCACCCATTGGCAGAACGCGCATCTGCTCGCCGCGATGTTCCCGAAAGCGCGGGTCGAGCATGACCGTATCTATCTGCGCGACGAGTCCCTGGTCACATCGGCCGGCGTCACCGCGGGGATCGACCTGGCCCTGGCGCTGGTCGCCGAGGATCACGGCTCGGCGGTCGCCCTGTCCTGCGCCAAGCGGCTGGTCGTGGCGGCGCAGCGCCAGGGCGGACAGTCGCAATTCAGCCCCTATCTGCTGCCGCCGGCCGCCCCCGACACGCCGCTCGCCAAGGTGCAGGCCCATGTGATGAGCCATCCCGGCGAAGCCTTCCCGGTCGAGCGGCTGGCACAGATAGCCGGCACCAGCCCCCGCAGCATCGCCCGCCTGTTCACCACGGAACTCGGCGTGACACCGCATGAATTCGTCGAAAGCGTGCGCATCGACCGTGCCCGCAATCTGCTGGAAGGATCCGACCAGCCGCTCAAAGCGATCGCTTACGAGTGCGGCTTCGGCGGTCCGGAGCAGATGCGCGCGGTCTTCCAGCGGCGGCTGGGTGTGAGTCCGGCGCAGTATCGCAGCACCTTCAAGGCTGTTTAGAACGGCTTTAAACCTCATCCGCCGGTGATATGATGTGGAATGAAGATTTTCATTTTCGGCATCACCGGCGAAACCGGCTTTCGTTTGGCACGCACCCTCACTGCCCGTGGCGATTTCGTCGATGGCCTCTATAGGCGGCAGGAGCAAGCCGAAAAATTGAGTGGCATCGGCGTGACCGCGACACTGGGCGACCTGACAGGACTGGATGCCAGCCAGCTCGCCGAAGCCATGCGAGGCAGCGACGTCATCGTCTTTACGGCGGGGTCGGGCGAGGCGGACACCGATGCCATGACGGATGCGATCGACGGCGACGGGGCGAGCAAGTCGATTGCCGCCGCCAAGCTCGCCGGCGTCACGCGATTCATTCTTGTCTCGGTATTTCCCGAGGCCGGGCGACAACGCCCCAGGGATCAGAGTTTCGAACATTACATCGCGGTCAAGAAGCGGGCAGATGTGGAGCTGGTCCAATCCGGCCTGGAGTGGGTCATCGTGCGGCCGGCGGCGCTGAAGAACGATCCTGGCGTTGGATCGGTGAGCCTCGGGCCCGCTTTGATCTATGGCGAGGTCCGTCGCGATGATGTCGCGGCAACGATCGCCGAACTGGTCCACACACCGTCCGTTCGCGGCAAAATCCTCGAACTCACGGCAGGGTCAACGCCGATCGCACACGCTGTCCTGGCTCAAACGGACGATTAAGGTCTCGTTCAGGGGCCGACGTCGAACGCGGCTTGAGCGAATGCAAAATTATCGGATGACAGGAGGAGACAATTCTCAGACGCGGCCGCAGAAATCTGAAGGTCAAGACGGCTCAGCTTCTCTTTTCGGCCAGTCTCTTGCTAGCGGCGCCGACCCGCGCCGAGACCCTGCATCTGGTGGCGAACTACTGGGAGCCCTTCACGGGCGAGCAATTGGAGAAGCAAGGCGCCGCTTCCGACCTGGTCCGCACGGCGATGGCCCGGAGCGGCTATGATGTCGATATCAAGATCGAACCCTGGGCGCGGGCGTTGAACGAGATCGATAACGGCCATGTCGACGGCGTCGTCGCGGTATGGCGAACGACGGAACGGGCCGATCATATCGCCTTCAGCGACGCTTATTTCGTTAACCATCTGGTCCTGATCGCCCGCAAGGAAAGGCATTTCAAATTCACCTCTCTCGCCGATCTGACCGGCCTGACCATCGGCGTCGGACGGGCTTACGACTATAATAACGAGCTTGAGTCGGCGGACAATTTCCGCAAGGAACCGGCCACCACCGCGGAATTGAATTTCAAGAAACTCAGCGCCGGGCGCGTCGATTTGGTGCTGGAAGATAATTGCATCGCGCGATTCCTGCAGCAGGAGAAAATCGAAGGCTTCGATTTCGATCGCGACCTCGAAATCATTTCGCCGCAGGTCTACGATATCCCGCTCTATTTCGGGATGAGCCGGCTCCATCCCCACTTCGACCTCGTCATCGAAAGCTTCAATCGCGCTTTAGCGGATATGAAGAAAGACGGCAGCTACCAGGCCATCCTGGCAAACCACCATCTAAGCGCTTGCTAGACCGGGCTTTTGCGAAAGCCGACGCCGAACCGGTTCCAGGCACTGATCGTTGAAACCAGAAGCGTCAGATCGACGATCTCTTCCGCCGTGAAGTTGCCTTTGACCCGATCCCAGGCTTCGATGATCGATTTTCTGATGGAAGAAGTTCCGGCGGCGCTGGCGGAGCCGACGACCAAAGCCGTTTGATGCCTGAGGGGCGGAAAAGCCGGCGCACGCGGTTAGAACGCCGCGATCTGGTTAAAGTCGTTAGATTTTGCGAAAGAGAATGGCGCGCCCGGAAAGACTCGAACTTCCAACCCCCAGATTCGTAGTCTGGTGCTCTATCCAATTGAGCTACGGGCGCCTGCCGCCGGGGAAATCCCCGGTGAAGAGGCCGGGAACATACTCAAAGGCCGGGGCCAGGGCAAGTCAAAATTTGCACCTTTTTTCAAAGGTCCGAATCGAGGCGGCCAAAGCGGCCCATACCGTGGGTATTTCGAGAAAACGCACAGGCGAAAGCCGCTTGTTCCCCTTGAATCATTTGGGTACACTCCACCAAGATTTGCTGGGGGAGCAAATTTCTTTGTTAGCCAAAGATTTATGCGAATGCCCCCGGTTGCCAAAACCATAAACAAGCGACTCTGCAAGGTGCTTCGCCCGATGGCTCTCAAAAATATTCCGTCCGTCGCTGTGGTTGCGACGCTCCTTCTTGGCGGTTGCGCGTTCGCGGACAACGCCCTGTTTCCGCCGCTGGCTACGACCAGCGGCTCGGGGAGCGGCAGCAAGGCCACCCTGGTCTCGGAAGAGGGCCCGAGCGAAGGCGGGGTGTCGGAGACCGGCACCTTCGTCGGCCAGAAGGTCGACAGCCTGCGCAACGACCTGCGTCAACTGGAGGGCGGTCTGGGCAGCCAGAAAGATCAGCTGAGCCAGATCCGCGAGCAGATCATCCATGATTCGCAGGGCTATCACAGCACCATCGCCGCCATCGAGGCGCGCCTGCAGCTGGGCACCACGCCGGGCAATCCGATCCTGGTGCAGCAATGGAACGACGCCCAGGGGTCGCTGGACGCCGTCAATGAAGACGTTCTCAAGATGAGCCGCCTCGCCACCGACGTCGCCTCGACCTCGGGCATGGCCGCTTATCTGCTGGAATCGATCCGCGCCGCCCGCAGCCTGTCGGGCGCGGTGGACCAGGATTTCGCCAATCTGCGCACGCTGGAAGACAAGACCAACGGCACCACCGTGCTGATCGAGCGCCTGCTGACCGAGCTGTCGAGCGACGTCCAGCGCCAGCAGCAATATCTCGCCAACGAGCGTTCCAACCTCAACGGCCTGGCCCTGTCGATCAAGAGCGGCCAGTATATCGGCAATTCGCTGGCCTTCGGCCATGTCGGTTCCGCCCCGGCCTCGACCGGCCCGGTCGCCACCGACCGTCCGCTGGTGGTGATCCGCTTCGACCGCGCCAAGGTTGCCTATGAAGACGCGCTCTACACCGCGGTGAAGAGCGCGCTGGACCGTCGTCCGGGCGCCACCTTCGAAGTGGTCGGCGTCGCTCCGGTGGCCGCAACCCCGGGCGCCACCGCCCTGGGCGAAACCACGGCGCGCCGCGATGCCGAGATCGTGCAGCGCACGCTGGGCCAGATGGGCCTGCCGTCCGACCGCATCCGCGTCTCGGCCAGCTCGAGCCCCGACGCCAGCAACACCGAAGTCCGCGTCTTCGTGCGCTGAGGCCTAGTCCCCGGGCAGTGACCCCGGGGATCCACGAAAAGGCGGGGTTCTCCCCGCCTTTTTCTTTTGTGCTTCAGAAACCTGCCACCGCCCCATCCGAGCGCGGATCGGCCGCGCCTTCGATCAGGCCGGTATCATGGCGGACCAGGGCGCCGGCATGGCCCATGCGGCTGTCGAAGGATCCGACCATCTCGACCGAATGGCCGAGCCGGGTCAGTCCCATCTCGATATCGGCGCCGAAGCGATCCTCCAGCAGCAATTTCCCCACCGGCGACAAAGGCGACGGATCGAGCCGCCAGCGCGGCGCGCTGACGGCCTGCTGCAGCGGCAGGCCGTAAAAGCCATAGCGGGCGAAGATCGCCGCCAGGGTCTGCGGCTGACCGTCACCGCCCATGGTGCCGAAGCTCATCACCCGCCCATCCTTGAACCGAGCCATGGCCGGAGCCAGGGTGTGAAACGGCTTGCGGCCCGGCATCAGCGGATTGGCCGAACCGGGATCGAGCGAGAAGCCGATCCCGCGATTGTGCCAAAGCAACCCGAAATCGCCGACCACCACGCCGCTGCCCCAAGCCTGGCGCAGGCTCTGGATTACGCTGACCGCCCGCCCCTGCCCGTCCATGACGCCCAGCCAGACGGTGTCGCCCTCCGCCGTCTGGGACAGGGCGAAAGGCTGGGCGCGGCCGAGGGCGATGCCGCGCGCCATGCGGTCGAGCACCGGTCCCTCGATATAGGTGCCGGCATGAATACTCATATAGGCGGGGTCGGTAATATGTCGGTCGCGCAGCTCGTAGGCGGGCTTGATCGCTTCGATCAGCTGATGCAGCGCTTCGAGGTCGAAAGGCGTTTTCGCCCGGCGCGCCTTCAAACGATCGAAGAGACCGGTGATCATCAGGGCCGTCAGCCCCTGGGTTGGCGGCGGCGCGTTATAAAGGGTCGCCCCCGTCACCGCCAACGACAGCGGCCGGCGCCTCACTGACCGATGGCGCGCCAGATCGTTGCCCGTGACCGGACAGCCGAGCGCGCGCAACGATTGGCTGAGATGGCGGCCGACCTCGCCGCGATAGAAATCGTCCAGCCCCTTGGCGGCAAGATGGTCGAACAGATCGGCGAGCTTCGGTTGGGTCAGGATCTTCCCCGGCGTCTCCCAACCGCCGAAAGCCGCGGCGAAACCGGGCTGGCGCAGCAGAGGCGCGCGGCGCTCGCCGCCCATCGAGGCGGCGACGACTGGCGTCGAGGCGACGCCCGCGCGGGCATGGTGCGCCGCCTCCTCGAACAAGCGCGATAGAGGCAGCCCCCCCTCCCAGCGCGCCGAGATCTCCAGCGCCGCCTGCCAGCCCGACAGCATGCCGGGCACGGTGGCGGCGGCCAACGGCCCGATGCCCGGCATCTCCTTCAGTCCCTTGGCGCGATAAGCGGCCTGATCGGCGCCGGCGCCCGCCGCGCCCGAAGCATCGATGCAGACCGGCGCCTTGCCGGGTTCGTGGATCAGCCAGAAACCGTCGCCGGCCAGGCCGTTCATGTGCGGGTAAGCCACGGTGCAAGCGGCGCAGGCGGCGAGGGCGGCCTCGATGGCGTTGCCGCCCTCGCGCAGAACGGACAGGCCGGCCTGGGACGCCAGGTGATGCGGCGCGGTCACCATGCCGCGCAGGGCCATCGGCGTATTGTGCATGGCTTCGATGGTCCAGCCCAACGCCGGAACTGTCAATTCCCCGCGCGCATATTTTCGAGAAGTTGATAACCATTCGCATTTACACCGCGCCCGAATGCGATTAGGTATCGCCCTCATGACAGGCAAGAAGACCATCGACAGGTGACCATGCTGGGCGGACTGCTCTCCCTGGCCGGACTCGTCGCCCTGTGGCGATCGTGGCTGCGTCCCCGCCGTTTCTGGCCCGGCCTCGCGCTGGGCTGGGGCCTGATCTGCGCCGCCCTGCCTCTATGGGGAATTCAGTTCGGCGCCGATCGCGGCGCGGCGATGGGACTGTTCGCCGTTTCAACTCTGGGACTGCTCGTCGTCGGCCTCACTAGCCGGCGCGACGGCCCGCTCGAGGCGCCCAGCACCGGCGGCGCGTTGCCGCACGTCACCTGGCGCTGGCTAACCGTTCTCCTGCTGGCCGGTCCGGGCGGCTTCGCGCTGTCGACCGGCGCCGAACTGCTCTTTGTCGCCCACGGACCCGGCACCGAGGTCGACCGCATCGTCTTCGGCATCCTGTTTCTGGTCCCGCTGGTTTGGGCCCTCGTCCTGATCGCGGCCAGCGCCGATTGGCGCCGCCGCTTCGTCGCCGCCATGCTGCACAGCCATTCGGTGGTGGGGCTGGCTTTTTCCGCCGTGCTTTATTGGGTCTGCCTGTCCGGCGCCGTAGCGGTCCTCGCCGACGATATCGACCGCTGGGACCAGAGCGACTTGCCCTCCTATGAACGCATGGCGCCGGAAGCAGTAGAGCGGGCATCGCGCGCCGCCTACGATCTGGCCAAGGCCCCGCCCCGTCTGTTCCTGGTGCTGCCGACTCCGACCACGCCGCATACGGTCGTTCTTGCCGGCGAGGATAAATGGCGCGCCGATTCCGACGGCGCCCTGCTCGGCCCGGCTCCCGAAGGATGGGGCGAATTCGTCACCGACCTGCATGTCCGCCTCCACGTGCCGGGCATCTGGGGCTATTCGCTGGTCGGATTGACCGGTATCGGCATGACGGCGCTGATCATTTCCGGCCTGCTGGCCCATCCGCGCATCTTCCGCGACGCGTTCCGCTGGCGGCGCGGCGGCAATCTTCGCGTTTCTCAGGCGGACCTGCACAACCGGATCGGCGTGTGGGGCTCGCCTTTGTTCCTCGCCCTGGCCCTGACCGGCGCTTTTCTCGGCCTCGCCCAGTTGGTGATCATCGTCAACGCCCAGGCGCTGCATGGCGGCGACAGGGCGGCTGCCATGCAGCTCCTTTATGGCGACACCGGCCCGGCTTCGGGCGATCCAGCGCCGCTGGTCGATTTGACCGGGCCACTGCGCCAGCTGGAGGCGATGCATCCCGACTACCGGCCGCTCTATGCCGAGATCTCCGCGCCCGGCACCACCGGCCAGCGCGTCCATCTCTATGCCGTGCCGCCCGATCGACTGGCCTATGGCGAGCGCTTCGATTTCGACGCCGACACTAAGTTCGCCGGCGTGCTCGGCATGGCCAGCGGCGAAATCGGCCGCCAGGTCTTCGCCAGCGTCTATCCGGTGCATTTCGGCACCTTCGGCGGATTGCCGGTGCGGCTTCTCTATTTCCTGTTCGGGATCGGCCTGTCGGTGGTTTGCGCCGGTGGCGTCGATATCTGGCTGACCCGCACCCGCATCTCGGGCTGGCCGGCGCGCGTGTGGCCGGGCGTCGCCTGGGGATCGCCGGCTCTGCTCGCGCTGACGGCGGCGACAATCGCATCGCCCGCCTTGTTCTGGGGCGGACAGGCTTTGATCCTGGGGGTTCTGGCGATGAAGAAAGGCTGGAGTCCGGCCAAGATTCGCGCCGTTCTCCAGGGCGCGACGGCGGTTCTGCTGATCGCCTTGCCGGTTATCCACGCGATCCGGCACGGGGTCGCGCCCTCGCTGGTCGATGTCGGATTGCTGGCGATCGCTTCGTCGATCTTGTCAGGGCTGCGCGTTCTGTTCCAATCTAGGGAGATTGTCACAGAATAGATTCAAGGACCCCATGTCCCAGGATTACACCACCAACCGCCACCTCACCATCGACTGGGCCATGTTCCACCGGGACATCCAGTTGCTGGCCGCCAATCTGGCCGGCAAAGGCCCGTTCAAGGGAATGATCGCCATCGCCCGCGGCGGCCTCGTTCCCGCCGGCATCCTGTCGCGCCTGCTGGATCTGCGCCTGGTTGACACGCTCTGCGTCTCCAGCTACGACGACCGCGTCCAGCGCCCAGGCACGCCGGAATTGCTCAAAGGCGTCGAGGGCGACGGCGACGGCTGGCTGGTGATCGACGATCTGGTCGATTCCGGCGCCACGCTGAAGCTGGTGCGCGACATGCTGCCCAAGGCCCATTTCGCCACCGTCTACGCCAAACCCAAGGGCATCCACCTGGTCGACACCACCGCGATCAATATCGACCAGCATCTCTGGCTGGTGTTCCCCTGGGATCAGGATCTCTGATTAGGCGGGGGCGTCAGCCAACCGGCTGCGTCCCCGGCCTTTGAACGCTGAGCCCAACAGCACAACCGCAATCGTGACGCAGGCGGCGCCGGCCACCAGGAAGGCGTGCCAGTAGGTGTCGAGTTCGGTTCGCAGAAGACCCGCCCCCATCGCCGCGGTGGCCGCGCCGATCTGATGGCCGGCGGCGATCCAGCCGAACAGGATCGGCGCGTCGCGGTCGCCGAAGGCATCCTGCGTCAGGCGCAGGGTCGGCGGCACGGTGGCGATCCAATCCAACCCATAAAACACGGCGAACAGGGTCAGTTGCCAGAAACTGAAATCCGAATAGACCAGATACACCAGCGACAGGCCGCGCAGGCCGTAATACCAGGCCAGCAGCACCTTGTTGTTGAAGCGGTCGGACAGCCAGCCCGAGCCGGTGGTGCCGAACAGATCGAGGATGCCCATCGCCGCCAGCAGCCCGGCGCCGCGCACTTCGGGAATGCCGTGATCCATGCAGAACGCGATCAGATGGGTGCCGACCAGTCCGTTGGTCGACAGGCCGCAGACGAAGAAGCTGGCGAACAACAGCCAGAAGATCGGCCGCTTCATCCCGCGCCCCAGCACGGCGAAAGCATTGATAAACGGATTAACGGCGGGGCGGACATGCACATCGTCCTCCTCCGAGCCGAGGGCGCGCAGACCGATCGCGACCGGACGTTCCGGCACCAGGAAGAAGATCACCGGCAGGACCAGCAGGCTTATTCCGGCGACGTACAATGAGGCGTTCCGCCAGCCCACCGCGTCGATCAGGACGGCCAGCACCGGCAGGAACACCAGCTGGCCGGTCGAAACGCTGGCCGCCATCAGCCCCATGGCCAGGCCGCGATGGCTCTTGAACCAACGCGAGACGATGGTGGCGCCCAGCACATTGGCGACAGTGCCGGTGGCGATGCCGTTCAGCACGCCCCAGCTCAGGATCATCTGCCACGGTTCGCGCACCTGCGTGGTCAAGGTCACCGACACCGCCATCAGCGCCAGGGCGGCGAGGATGGTCCGGCGCACGCCGAAGCTCTGCATGATGGCGGCGGCGAACGGCCCCATCAGTCCGTAAAGGGCGATTCCGACCGAGATCGCCAGCGAGATGGTGGCGCGGTCCCAATGCAGATCCTTTTCGAGCGGCACCAACAGCACGCCCGGCATGGACCGCACGCCGGCCGAGATCAGCAGCGACAGGAAAATGGCCGCCGCGACCACCCAGGCATAGTGGAAACGCGACCCTAATCTCGCCGCCAGCGCGGCCTGCCAACTGGTCATGCTCGACACCCCAACATCTGCATATGCTTGTATTTGTCGAAATGCTTGCATATGCTGGCATCAAGAGTCAAGGGTTCGACAGGAGCATTGAAGTGACGGCGACCCCCGGGTGTCATTGCACTCTGTTGCGCAAGGCGACGCGCCGCCTCTCGCGGCTTTACGACATGGCGGTCGCGCCCAGCGGCCTGAAAACGACGCAGGCGGCCATCCTGGCCGAGATCGGCCGCTCGCAGCCCTGCCCGGTCGGCGAACTGGCCGAGAAAATGGTGATGGATTCCGGCGCCCTGGCGCATACGCTGAAGCCGCTCGAGCGCGACGGCTTCATTTCCGTCGCGGTGGACGAACGGGACCGGCGCAATCGGCTGATCTCGCTGACGCCGCTGGGAGAAAAGAAGCGGGACGAAACGCAGGTTCTGCTCGCCGAAGCTCAGCGCGGTTTCGAAGCCGCTGTCGGTCCCGGCGGCTGGGAGGCGCTGAACAGCTCCCTGCATCTGCTGATCTCGGACCACTTTATGGAATCGTTTCAGTCAGCGCTGCGGTAGCATCCTCAACCGTCATCCCCGCGGTTTGAATTGAGTTCTGGCGCTTGGGTCCGTGCGGGCGAGGGGGATTCCCTCGCCGGCCGTCAGGCATTGCAAAGACTCGTCCGATTCGCACATTGCCGAAATTTAGAGAGGATCAACCGGAATATTATCGATCAGCCTGGCACGCCCCAACCGGGCCGCCACGATCAGACGAGCCGGCCGATCGAGCCGTTCCAACGTCGCCAAATCTTCGGCCGATCGCAATTCGAGATAATCCACCGAGCCGAAACCAGCCTCCAGGATCGCCTCGATGCCGGCCTTCAGCACCGGCTCAGCTTCCGCCCCACCCTGCAAACGCACAGCGGCTTCGCTCAAAACCCGATGCAGGACCGGCGCTGTAGTACGCTCCTCGCGGCTGAGATAGGCATTGCGGGAACTCATCGCCAGGCCATCCGCCTCACGCAAGGTCGCGACGCCGCGGATCGCCACCGGCAGATCGAGGTCGCGCGCCAGCCGGCGGATCACCTGCAATTGCTGGAAATCCTTCTCGCCAAACAGAGCCACATCCGGCTGCGCCTGGTTCAGCAGCTTGCTCACCACGGTCGCCACCCCATCGAAATGGCCGGGACGGAAGGTGCCGCACAGGCCGTCGCTGACGCCGGCCACATGGACGGTGGTCGAGGCGCCGGCCGGATACATCTCATCGACCGCGGGCGCGTAGACGGCATGGGCGCCGGCCCGCTCCAGCTTGGCGACGTCGGCCTCTTCCGTACGCGGATAAGCGGCGAAATCCTCATTGGGACCGAACTGAGTCGGATTAACGAAAATCGACACCAGCACGCGGTCGGCCTCGACAAACCCCGCCTTCACCAGCGAGAGATGGCCGTCATGCAGCGCGCCCATGGTGGGCACGAAGGCGACGCGAAGGCCAGACTTGCGCCACTGGGCGACCTGCTCGCGCAGGGCCGCCACCGAACGGACGATCGGAAGCATTTGGGCGATCAGCTCCCCGTCCGCTTGGCGCTGATCGGCGTGACCGGCTGCGGATAGGTTTGTTCCGGCCCCGGAAAGATCCGCGCCCGCACTTCCTCGGCATAGGTCCGCGCCGCCTCGTCCACCGCGCCGGCCAGATGGGCGAAGCGCTTGACGAATTTCGGCGAGATCTCGCCGGCCAAGCCGAGAATATCCTCGGTGACCAGCACCTGACCGTCACAGGCCGGCGATGCGCCGATGCCGATGGTCGGGATAGTCAGAGCGGCGCTGATGGCGCGCGCGACGGGTTCCACGGTTCCTTCGATCACCAGCGAAAAGGCGCCGGCATCGGCCACGGCGCGGGCGTCGCGCGTCACCTGGGCCGCTTCTTCCTCGGTGCGGCCTTGGGCGCGGAAGCCGCCCAGCGTGTTGACTGATTGCGGCTTGAGGCCGACATGGCCCATCACCGGCACGCCGCGATCGACCAGATAGCGGATGGTGTCGGCCATCTCGGCGCCACCCTCCAGCTTGACGCCGGCGGCGCCGGTCTCGGCCATGACGCGGGCGCAGGCGCGGAAGGCCTGGGCCGGGCTCTCCTGATAGGACCCGAACGGCAGATCGACGATGACGCAGGCGCGCGACGAGCCGCGCATCACCGCCTGGCCGTGATTGATCATCATGTCGAGCGTGACGCCGAGCGTGGTCTCCATGCCATAGACCACCATGCCGAGCGAATCGCCGACCAGCAGCACATCGACATGGGAATCAAGCAGACGGGCCATCGGCGCCGTATAGGCGGTCAGCATGACGATGGGGGTCTGGCCCTTCATAAGCCGAATGTCGCGGCTGGTCCGTCGCCGCGTCTTGATTTCAGCGCTCATGGGTTCCTCCTTGGACTCAAGCCCGAGCGGCGCCTGAGCCTTCGTATAGATTTGCGCCGGATCATAGCGCCGTGTTTTTAGCGGCGCCACACTCTTGCTGCAAAGCACAAAAAGGTCAGGAAAACGGCCAGACAGAGAAGTCCCATTCGCCCCGACTCAGGGCTTCGCGGTCGAATGGCTTCGGGGAAATTCCCCGGAAAAGGAGGAGCAGGATCGTCATGCTCGCCACTATCGGCGCTCTCGGCTCTGGCGTTAATCCGATAGCCTGTCATATTCTTTCGAAATCATGCCAAGGCCGCTCTACGATCCCGTCACGCGACGCTCCCCGTCCGGTCCCGAGCCGGTGACGGTGCATCTGCGCCGTCCGCCGGAGAACGCCATCATCGAGAGCCATTCGCATGGCTGGGGCCAGCTGACTTTTCCGGTCAAGGGCGCGGTGCGGGTGGCCACGGACCGGATGAGCTGGATCGTGCCGCTGTTCCGCGCCGTCTGGGTGCCGCCCGATATCCCGCACGGGACGATCATGCTGGGACAGGTGCAGTTCTATGTCGCTTATGTCGACCCGGCCGCCGCCCCCCTGCCGCTGACCGACTGCCGGGTGATCGAAGTATCCGGCCTGATGCGCGAGTTGATCCTGCGCCTGGCCGACCAGCCGCCCGCCGATCCGCTGATGAGCGCCCTGCTGCTGCGGGAGATCCAGAGCGCCCGACCGCTGGCGCTCGGCCTGCCGCTGCCCGAGGATCCGCGCCTGGCCCGGCTGTGCGAAGCGCTGATGGAAGACCCCGCCTCGGCGCGCCCCCTGAAAGAATGGGCGCCGCGCGTCGGCGCCAGCGAGCGCACCCTGGCGAGGCTGTTCGAAAGCGAGCTCCACACGAGCTTCGCAGCCTGGCGCCAGCAATTGCGCTTAGCCCGCGCCGTCGACCTGATGGCGCGCGGCCGGCCGCTGGCCGAAGTGGCGGAGGAAGTCGGCTATGCGGCGCCGGCAGCTTTCTCTAGCATGTTCAAGCGGGCGCTCGGCGTTCCGCCCAGCCGGTTCGCCTTGCCTAGGGATAGCCAATGACCATCGCCGAGTCCGACCGGCCCGCCCCCGGCTGGTTTCCGCTAGCCACTCTCCTGGCCATGCCGATCCTGGTCGCAACCCTGACCGTCAGCGCGCTTCTTCCCTTGCGCCTCTCGCCATCGATAGCGACCTTTCTGGTGCTGGCGGCACAGGACGGCAGCGCGCTTCTTTATTATTCCGCTTTAGCTGGAGCGCGCGCGTGGCCCTCGCTGCGCGAGCGCTTCCCGTCCGTGTCCCGCCGGACGGCGATGATCGCGCTCGCCGTCGCGGTCGGGGTCAAAACCCTGTTCGTCGGGCTGGGCGCTCTGGCGGACGGGCTGGGCGCCGACCTCGTCGAGCCCGCCGCGGATCCCCTGGTGGCGAGCAATCTCGCCGAATTGGCGCTGACCCTGCCGGCGGCTGTCCTGCTGGCCCCGTTGTGGGAGGAGCTCTTCTTCCGCGGCCTCCTGCTAGACCGCCTGCGCCGACATATGCCCGTCCCTGCCGTCGTCCTGCTGTCGTCCTTGCTGTTTGCTCTGGTCCATGACAACCAACTCAAGCTGGGCATGACCGGCGTCCTGTTCTTCTCCGAGCGCTTCGCCATGGGCGTCGCCGCGGCTCTTCTGGCGCTACGCTATCGCTCGTTGACACCAGCCTTCCTGTTTCACGGCGCCTTCAACGCCATCGCCGAAGTGGGCGCAGTCCTGATCCCCTCCTGACAAATCAGCAATTCATGATAATAAGACGCCCATGAGCACTCTTCCCGCCATTCACCTGCAAGCCGGCCGCTCGCGGCGCCTGCGCGCGGGTCACCCCTGGGTTTTCTCCAACGAATTGGTCATGGACCAGACCGCCAAGGCCCTCCCGCCGGGCGGGCTGGTGCGTATCATCGACGCCGGTGGCGAGGGCTTGGGCGTCGGCAGCTTCAATCCGCATTCGCTGATCGCCATCCGCGCCTTGTCGCGCGATCCGGATGCGGTAATCGATGGCGCCTTCCTGGCTACCCGTCTGAAGCAGGCCCTGGACTTGCGCGACGCGCTCTATGACGTGCCCTATTACCGGCTGATCCATGCCGAGGCCGACGGGCTTGGCGGGTTGGTGATCGACCGGTTCGGCGACGCCGTCACCATCGAGGCCAATACCGCCGGCATGGAGCTGCTGCTGCCCGAGATCCTCGCGGCCCTCGACGAGATCATCGCGCCCAAGATCGTGCTGATCAAGAATGACAGCCCGGTGCGCAAGCTCGAAGGGCTGGAGCTTTACGACAAGGTCGCCAAGGGCTCCCTGAACGCGCCGATCGAGTTGATCGAGAACGGCGTGCGGTTCCTCGCCGACCTGACCACCGGCCAGAAGACCGGCTGGTTCTACGACCAGCGCGACAATCGCGCCGCCGTCGCCAAGGTCTCCCGCGGCCGCACCATGATCGATTTCTACACCTATGCCGGCGGCTTCGCGCTGCAGGCGGCCCAGGCCGGCGCCTCGCGCGTCGTCGCCGTCGACCGTTCGGAAGGCTCGCTGGCGCTGGCCGCGCAATCGGCCGAGCTGAACGGCCTCAAGCTGGAAACCGTCAAGGCCGACGCCTTCGCCGAAATGGAGCGCCTGGCCAATGCCGGACAGACATTCGGCGTGGTCGTCGCCGATCCGCCGGCCTTCGTCAAAAGCAAGAAGGACCTGGCCGCCGGCGCCAAGGGCTATCGCAAGATGGCCAAGCTGGCCGCCACTCTGGTCGAGCCGGGCGGCTTCCTGCTGGTCGCTTCCTGCTCGCACCATATGAACCCGGAGAATTTCGCCGAGGAGGTCCGTCACGGCCTGTCCAACGCGCATCGTTCGGGCCGCATTCTTCGCTCGGCCGGCGCAGGCTCCGACCATCCGCTGCATCCGTCCCTGCCGGAAAGCGCCTATCTGAAAGCCTTGCTGCTGCAACTAGACTAAGGAGCGACCATGGGGGAGTGGGCCATCGAGGCCAAGGGGCTGGAAAAGAGTTTTCGCGACGTCCATGCGGTACGCGGGCTCGATCTTTCCGTCGGCAAGGGCGAGGTGTTCGGTCTTTTAGGGCCTAACGGCGCCGGCAAGACCACCAGCCTGGAGATGCTGGAAGGGCTGATCCGCCCCGACAAGGGCGATATCCGCATTCTCGGCCTCGATTGGAAGAAGGACGGCCATGAGATTCGATCTCGCATAGGCGTCCAGTTCCAGAGCACCCAGCTCGACGACCGGGTCAAGGTCCGCGAAGCCCTGTCGATATTCGGCTCCTATTACCAGAAATCCCGCCCCGTCGCCGAACTGCTGAAGCTGCTGCAGCTGGAGGAGAAGGCCGACGCCTTCCAGAGCAAGCTGTCAGGCGGCCAGCGCCAGCGCCTGGCCCTCGGCCTCGCCCTGGTCAACGATCCCGAACTGGTCTTCCTCGACGAGCCGACCACCGGCCTCGATCCGCAGGCGCGCCAAAGCCTGTGGGATCTGGTGCGCGACCTGAAGAAGGAAGGCCGCACCGTGCTGATCACCACCCATTACATGGACGAGGCCGAGGCGCTGTGCGACCGCGTCGGCATCATGGATCAGGGCCGCATCCTGCAGCTCGGCACGCCTCGGGAATTAATCGCCAGCCTGGCCCAGCCGACTTATGCCGAGATCGAGTTCCAAGGCGACGCGCCCGACGCCGCCCCCTTCGCCGCCTGTCTCGGCCTGCCGGTCGACGTGAAGCCAGGCCATTGGGCGGTGTCGCTCGCCGATCCGCGCGAGGATCTGCAGAAGCTGCTGGCTTGCGTCGCCTCGCTCGACATTCCGATGCAGCAGCTGCATGTGCGCCGCGCCACGCTGGAGGACGTGTTCCTGCAGCGGACCGGCCGGTCCCTGCGAGATTGAGGAGAAGACAGATGTATCTGCGCATGTTCCTCAATCAATTCTGGATGAGCCTCAAGATCCTCAGCCGCGTGCCATCGGCGATGTTCTGGCTGTTCGCCTTTCCCGCCGTGATGCTGCTGGGCTTAGGCGCCGTATTCAGCGGCGCTGGCGAGGGCCCTAAGCTGGTATGGGCGCATAGCGCCGCCAACACCTCCCTCGACGACCAGCTGCAGAAAGCGCTGGCCGAGCGCGGCGTCCGCGTCGAGATCCTGTCCGCCGCCGCCGCCGAGGAGCGCTGGCAGCAGGGCAAGATGCCGGCGATGCTGGAGGGCGACGACGGACACTACTCCCTGCGGGCCAACAGTTACCTGATGATGCAGGCCATGCAGGAGGAGGCGCTGGTCCAGCAGGCCTTCCTCACCGCCCAGGCGCGCGCCCAGGGCGCCGCGGACCTCACGCGGGTGCCGGTGGTCAAGAGCAGCCCCGGCGGCCATCATGACGGCCCCTACGCCGCGTTCCTGCTGCCCGGTCTGATCGGCCTCAATGTACTGATGATGGGCCTGTTCGCCACCGGCATGACCGACGTCACCATGCGCGACAAGGGCGGCTACAAGCGCCTGGCCACCACGCCGCTGCCGCGCGGCATCTTCCTCGGCGCGCAGCTCTGCGTGCGCCTGTGCACGGTGGTCGCCTCCGCCGCGATGCTGATGGTGGTCGGAGGGCTGGTGTTCGGCATCCGCAACCAGGGCTCCTATGGCGCGATCCTGGCGCTGATCGTGGTCGGCAGTCTCTGTTTCGCGAGCCTGGGCTATCTGCTCGGCAGCTTCGCCAGAACGGTGGAGAGCTATAGCGGCCTGGCCAATCTGGTCTTCATGCCGCTGATGCTGCTGTCGGGGGTCTATTTCTCGCTCGACGCGGCACCCGTCTGGCTGCAGAAGGGCGCCGAACTGCTTCCCCTGGCGCCGCTGCTGAAATCCCTGCGCGCTGTCTTCAACGATGGGGCTTCGCTGGCCAGCCAAGGACCGATGCTGGCTGTGCTCGCCGGATGGGTCGTAGTTCTGTTCGGATTGGCTGTTAAGCGGTTTAGGTGGGTTTGATTTTCTTAGGTCCGAGTCAGCCCCAAGGGCTGATTTAGCCACATCTGTGTTAAATGCAGGCCGCTGCGCGGATTCGGACTTCCGTCCCATGGATACCCGCATCCGCATGCATGACGGTAATTAACGATCCTTCGTCCGCCGCTCCGGCCCGGCATAGCCAGGCGTCACCACCAGCGGTCGGCGGTCGCCGGCCAGGAAGATGTTGATACGGGACAGAAGGTGCTCGGGCTCGCAGGGCTGGACGACGATGTCGTCGGGGCCGCAATTGCTGATCTGGCGGATCGTGACCGGGTCGGAATCCTCGGCCAGCACGATCACGATCGGGAAGGAATGCGGGCCCAGTTTGCCGCGCCGCACTTCCGAGATCATCGGTGCCACGAAGTCGCCGCCGAGATGGCTGCTCACGACGATCAGATCGAGTTCGGCGGAGGCCAGGATCTCGCGCAGAGAGGCGGCGTCGCCCGCCTCCCGCGGCGCCGGCATTTCGGCGGCGACGAAGGCGTCGACCAGGCCGGCTTGCGTGCCGGGCTCGCCAACCGCGATCAATGTTCCGATGCTGCGGTGATCCTTGTGATCCACCTGCGTTCCCCCCTCAATGGCCAGTTGGCGCGATAATCATCCAAATTTCCTAGGATTTCACCGCAAAAAAGCGATAGGTCGCGCTGTAGGGGCTGCGCGTCTCGTCGCCCGGCTTGCAGGCCTCTTTCGGCGCCAGCCCGCCCTTGGTCTCGATCCGCTGCGCGAGGGCTGCCTTGGCCAGCACTCCCTTGCCGCTGTTGGTCTTGATCTTCACCAGCAGCCACGGCACCGCGCCGGCATCCGGCCCGGCATCCTTGGCGACCGGTTCGCCGGTGACCAGGCTGCCATCGGACAATTCCCAGGAAGGACCGGCGTAATGCTTGCCGACCTGGCTGCCCTGCCCATCGAACAGCACCGCATCGGGCGCTTTCAGCGTCCAGGCCGCATCGGGCGAGCAGACATAGACCTGCGCCCCTTCGGCATGGGTCGACAGGACCAGCTGCATGTCGGCCGGGACCGCCAGCGCCTTGGGCACCGCCACGTCCGCGAGGACGGGGGCCGCCACAAGGCCACCCAGCAGAACGGAACAAAGACGCACTTTCATCGTCGGCCCTCCGTAACCGGTTATCCGTTTCATTACAATGCCCTTAGTGAGGCTTGCTGGCCAGAATGAACACACGCCGGAACGGAAACAGGGTGGTTCCGTCGATCTCGCGCGGATAGGCGGCGCCCACCAGCGCGCGATACACACCGAGATAGGCA
>Ga0302314_10005992_pt1 | contig 22075 bp, 22 predicted proteins | sample III_Palsa_N2_3_FD_200533 | JGI IMG/M metagenome (GOLD analysis project Ga0302314, IMG submission 200533) | Peat permafrost microbial communities from Stordalen Mire near Abisko, Sweden - III_Palsa_N2_3 | ecosystem: Environmental > Terrestrial > Soil > Palsa > Peat permafrost | place: Sweden...
CGCGCCGCATGCCCCCTGACGTCCTCGATGCCGCCTCCATCGCCCGCGCCCTGCGCGACGTCTCCCTGTACCTGCAGCTGAAGGGCGAGAATGCCTTCAAGGTGCGCGCCTATGACTTGGCGGCGGACCGCGTGCTGGGGGTGAGCGAGCGGCTCCCGGCGCTGGTGAGCGAGGGCCGGCTGGCCGAGCTCCCCAACATCGGCCCGGCCCTGGCGGAGAAAATCGTCACCCTCCACACCACCGGCTCCCTGCCCCTCCTGGAGACACTTCGGGCCGCCTACCCGCCGGGCATCCTCGAGCTGCTTCAGCTTCCGGACCTCGGGCCGCGCAAGGTGGCTCTCCTCTGGACGTCCCTCGGGGTGGGCGATGTCCCCGCCCTCGAGCAGGCGCTGCGCGAGGGGCGGGTGCGCACCCTCAAGGGCTTCGGGGAGAAGAGCGAGGCGCGTCTCTTGGCCTCGCTCGAGCGTCACCGCACCACGCACGCCCGGCACCGCCTCGGGGAAGTGCTTCCGGTGGCCACCGCGCTCCGGGAGGAGCTGCGCCGGGCCCCGGGGGTGGTGCGCATCGAGGTGGCCGGTAGCCTCCGCCGCTTCTGCGAGACGGTGTCGGATGTGGACATCGTCGCCTCGGCCGCCGACGCCTCCCCGGTGCTGGAGGCGCTGGCCAGGCGCGCGGGAGTGGCCCAGGTGCTGGCCCAGGGCGAGAGCAAGTGCAGCGTGCGCCTCGCCGACGGGCTGCAGGTGGACTTGCGCGTGCTGCCCGATGCGGACTTCGCCACCGCGCTTCACCACTTCACCGGCAGCAAGGCCCACCACGTGCGCCTGCGGGGACGGGCACGGGACTTGGGGCTCACCATCAGCGAGTGGGGCGTCTTCCGGGGCGAGGAGAAGCTTCCCGTGCCGGACGAGGCCGCGCTGTACGCGCTTCTGGGCATGGACTACGTGCCGCCCGAGCTGCGCGAGGACATGGGGGAATACGAGGCGGCGCTGGCCGGGACGCTGGCCCGCGACTTCATCCTGCCGAGCGACGTCCGGGGCGCCGTCCACGCCCACACCACCTGGTCCGATGGCCGCTCCTCACTCCTGGAGATGGCCCGGGCCGCTTCCCGGCGCGGGCTCGAGTACTTCACCGTCACCGACCACAGCGGCGCGGCCGGCTACGCCGGAGGCCTTTCGCCGGAACGCCTCGTCTCGCAGTGGAAGGAAATCGAGCGCGTCCAGGCGCAAGTCCCGGACATCCGGCTCCTGCGCGGGCTCGAGGTGGACATCCTCGAGGACGGCTCGCTGGACTTGCCCGACGAGCTCCTGAAGGAGCTCGACGTCGTCATCGCCTCAGTGCACGTCCGGCACAGCCAGGACGCGCGCACCATCACCGAGCGCGTGCTGCGCGCCCTGGACAATCCCTACACCGACGTCCTCGGGCACCCCACCGGACGGCTTCTGCAGAAGCGCGACCCGGCCCCACTCCTCATGGAGGAAGTCTTCGCCCGGGCGGCGGAGCGCAAGGTGGCACTGGAAGTCAACGGAAACCCGGACCGCCTGGACCTCCACGCCGCTCACGTCCGCGCCGCCCTCGCCGCCGGCTGTCAGCTGGTGGCCTCGGTGGACGCCCATGACACGGACGCCCTGGGCAATGTCGTCTACGCCGCCACCACCGCCAGGAAGGGCGGAGCGCGGCGCTCGGACGTGCTCAACACGCTTGGCACGGACGCCTTTCTCCGGGCACTCCGCGAGCGACACCCGCGACGTTAGGCGGCTCCCCGTCCGGCCGGGTGAGGGACACCTAGCCGCTTCCGCCGGGGTGGACGGGCGTGGGACACTCGCGCGCGTCCGTCGCTCCCGTCTTCCGTGCCGACAGATGGCCAATCCCCCAGCCGCTACCGCCGACGCCGTCGACCCGCTGCTCGGGACGACGCTCGGAAGCTTTCGCCTGGTGAAGCGCATCGGCCAGGGTGGGATGGGCACCGTCTACCTCGGCGAGCAGACGCTCATCGGCAGTCGCGTCGCGGTGAAGGTGCTGCACGAGCACCTGGCCTCGGACCCGTCCCTGGTGGCGCGCTTCTACGCCGAGGCCCGGGCCGTGAACCTCATCGTCCATCCCAACATCGTCAACATCTTCGACATGAATGTGGTGCCCCCGCGCCGCTTTTACCTGGTGATGGAGTACCTCGAGGGGCAGTCCCTCTCCGCGGCGGCTCCGGGGCGGATGAGCGCCGAGGTGGCCCTCCCCCTCCTCGTCCAGGTGTGCCAGGCCCTGGCCGCGGCCCACCGTCACGGGGTGCTGCACCGGGACTTGAAGCCAGAAAACGTCTTCCTCTGTCAGCGCGACGGGCCCGTCCCCTTCGTGAAGATTCTCGACTTCGGCATCGCCAAGCTTTTTGGCGGCGAGCTGCAGGAGGGGCAGACGACGGCGGGCTTCATCGTCGGGACGCCCGAGTACATGGCCCCGGAGCAGGCCACCGGCGAGGCTCTGGACGGCCGGGCGGACCTCTACGCCCTGGGCGTCATCGCCTACCGGCTGGCGACGGGACGGCTGCCCTTCAGTGGCGGGGGCCTCACCGGCGTCCTGCTCGCCCACCGGGACCAGCCGCCGCGGCCGCCGCAGGAGCTCGTCCCGGACATTCCTCCGGGGCTGGCCAACACCATTCTCCGTGCCCTGGCCAAGCGGCCAGAGCACCGCTTCCAGAGCGCCGACGAGTTCCGACTCGCGCTGGAGGCCACGCTGGCCTCACTGGGAGGCGCACCGGAGGCCCTGCGGCCGCCAGCGCCCGTCGCCTCCGGCGGGCCCCCCACCCCGGCGACGCCCGCCGCGGCAACTCCGGTGGTGGCGCCGCCCACGCCCGCGCCCACGCCGCCCGTGGCGGCCACGCCGACAAGCTTCGCCGGCACCCTCGTCTTCGCGGGCGAGCCGCCGCGCGCTGTCAGCATGCGGGACCTCTCCAGGGGCGGCCTCTTCCTGTGCCTCGACGGTGCCCTCCCAAAGCCCTTCACCCGGCTTCGGCTGTCGCTGCAGGCCCCGCCGACGGAGATGGTGGACGCCGAGGTGGTGCGCCAGGTGACGTCGGAGCAGGCCCAAGCCTGGGGCATGGCGCCCGGGGTGGCCGTGCAATTCATCTCCCCGAGCCGTCCCTTCAAGGAGGCCCTGGCCCGGAGGATGGAGGGGCACCCCCCGGCCTCGCCCGGCGCGGCACCGGGGGCGGAACGGCTGGACACCGCCTGCGAGAAGCTGCTGGCCAGCTACCGCCAGAAGCTGGGACAGAGTCCCTATTCCCTCCTCGGCCTGTCGCAGGACGCCGAGTTTCACGAGGTGCGGGCACGCATTCGCACCGCGCGCGCCGAGCTCGACGCGCTGAAGGAGCGCGAGCTCGCCCCCTCCCAGCAGAAGGAGCTGGAGCGGGTGCTGGCTCGGGTGCAGGAGGCCTCCGACGCCCTCTCCACCCCGGCCCACCGGGCAGACACCGATGCTGACCTCGGCAACTGGCGGGGGGTGGCCCGCTGCATCGCCGCCGGGTTGACGGTGACGGAGCTCGAGGCGCGTCGGGAGCGCTTCCTCAAGGCCCACCCCGGGGCGGACGCCAAGGCCCACGTCCACCGGGTGGTGGGAAAAGCGTGGGAGGTAAAGAGCGCCACCCCGCAGGCCGTGGAAGAATACGAGCGCGGGCTGCAGCTCGACCCGCTCAACCTGGCCCTGCACCAGGCCTACTGGGCGCTGAAGCGCCGCGCGCCGTCTCCGGAAGGGACACGGGCTTGAAGAGTTTCCTCCTCTCGACGTTGCTACCGGAGCTGGACCTCCGCGACGCGGCGGCGTTTGTCCGGGCCTACCCCCACCCCTGGCTACTCCGGGAGTCCAAGCCGAGAAGCCCGGCTCACGCCTCGGGGGCGACACTCCTCATGCCGGCGGCCTCGGCGCTGTCCACCGAGGGCATGGCCCTGGCCATCGCCCTCGAGCCGGCGCGCACCGGCGCCATGCAGGTGACGCTGGGCCGGGGACATGCCTGCGACGTGGAGCTGGAGGACGGGACGCTGAGCCAGCTGCACTGCGTCTTCCTCAAGTCCCTCGACGGCTGGCACGTGGAGGACCTCGGTTCCACCAACGGCACCTGGGTGGACGGGACGCGGCTTTCTGCGCGGCAGCCCGTCCCGGTGGCCGACGGCACCCCCATCCAGGCGGCGGCGGTGAAGCTCACCTTTCACGACTCCAGCGGCTTATGGCGGCGCTTGGAGGCGGAATCCCTGCGCCCCTGAGGCCCGGGCGACGCCTCGCACCGCCTTTCCCAAGGACAAAAGAGAGACAATCGAGTCCCCCATGCCCGCGCTCCTCGCGCTCGCGCTCCTCCTCGTCGTCCCCGTCCCTCCACGCCCCAGCGCCTCCGCCGTCCGACGCGCCCGCGAGGGCGCCGAGCGCGCGCTGGTGGAAGTGCATGGGCGTCGGGCGGCCGGCGCCGGCGTGCTGGTGGGCGCACGGGGCGAAGTCCTCACCGCCCTGCGCTTCATCGACACGCAAGGCAACAACGTCCGGCTGGGCACCACGGTGCTGGGCACGCGCCTCGTCCTGGCCAGCCCCACCCTGCGGGTGGCCGTCCTCAACGTGGTGGGCCCCGGGCCCTACCCGGCCATGCCCGTCCAGCTGGAGGCGCCGGTGGCAGGCGCCTGGGTGGTGTGCATTGTCCTTTTGGCGGACGGCGGCGCGGAGCCCCACCTCGGCCGGCTACTGCGCGTCCCGGGCGAGGGCACGCTGTGGCTGGAAGTCTCCTTAAGGCTACCCCCCGGAAGCCTGGTGCTGGACGAGTCCGGCCGGCTTCTCGGCGTGGTGGTGGAGGCGCGGCGCCATGACTCGCTGGCCGCGCCGCTGTCGGCCGTCCGCGCCGAGCTCGAGAGCGCTGCCGTCCGGTGACGACGGCCACGGACAGCCCGGCCTGGCGCGAGCCGCTGCTTCTGTGGGCCATCGCCTTCCTCGCCATTCTCCTCACCCATGCCACCCTGCCCTACCTGGCCAAGCCGGTGGCGACGGTGGCCTTCCTCTACCTGCCCCTGTGGGCCATCCGGCGGCGCGGGGAGGACATTTCGGACTACGGCGTCACCTTCCGCGCCTGGCGGGCGGACCTCCGCCTGGTGGGACTCGTCTGTCTCGTCGTCCTTCCCCTCTTCACCCTGGGCAACTTCGCCACCACGGTGCTGCGGACGCACTTTCCGGCCTTCGTCCAGGCGCTGTTGGCTCCCTTGGGCGGCCAGGGGCGGGTGTTTCACGCCCGGCTTCCGGACAACTTCGCGCTGTGGGTGGTGGACCAGGTTTTCGTCGTGGCCTTGCCGGAGGAGTTTTTCTACCGCGGCTACCTGCAGGGGCGACTGAAGGCCGCCTGGCCGCGGGGGGCGCAGTTTCTGGGAGTGACGGTGGGGCCGGCCTTCCTCCTGGTGGCCGTCCTCTTCGCCGTCGGGCACCTGGCCGTCTTCCACGTCTTTCGGCTGGCCGTCTTCTTCCCGGCGCTTCTCTTCGGGTATTTGCGCGAGAGGACGGGCACCGTCCTCGGAAGCACGCTGCTTCACGCCATCTTCAACCTCTACTCCATGTTTCTCGAGGCCTCCTTCACCCCGATGTGGCAGAGGCGCTGAGGGCGAGAAAACCTTCGGGAGGCCCTACAGCACCTCGGGCTGGAGGCTCCGTCCCACCGCCAGGGCGTGCCCCTCGGGGAGCTCGAGCCAGGGGGCGCCGGCCTCTGGCGCCGTGGCCAGCACCACCGCGCGGGCATGCAGGTGGGCGCGCGCGGCCTCCTCCCGGCCCCGGGTGGAGGCCAGAAGCTGGCAGCGGGCACACTCGGCGCTGCCCTCGAGGAGGCGGAAGGACACGGGCAGCCCTCCGAGGCGCGCCGCCAGGAGCACCCGCCCGTCGGTGGCCAGAAGGAGAAGGCGTGCGGCATGCGCGGCGCCCTCGGCCGCCGCCCTGCGCGCCAGGGCGCGGGCGACTTCGAGAAGCACGGCTGCCGCATCCCGGGCCGGGACGTCCGCGTCGGAGCGGTCGAGCGTCCGCATGCCCCTCAAGAAGACGGCGAAGGCTGCCGCCCCCAGCGTGCGGGCCCCCACCTGGGTGAGGAGGTGCGCTGGCAGCTCTGCCTCCACCCAGGCCTGCACCTTGGGCCAGGCCTCCAGCGAGCCGTCCTGGGCAAACAGCCAGCGCCCGAAGCGCAAGGGCTGCCCTGTGTCCTCGGGGGAGGCGCTGGGACGGAGAAACTCCGCCCGGTAAATGAGGGCGGTGGCCAGGTCGGAAAACGCGCCATCGGAGAGGGTGCGGGGGGCCTCGGCGGACGCGTAGCGCCGCAGAAGCAGGGTGTCGTCCTCGGCGACGGTGCCAACACCGACGGTGGAGACGCGCTCCGTCCCGGCGTGGAGGTGCACCTGGGGCGCGAGGCGGTCGAGCTGACAGCGCAGAAGGCTTGGTTGCGACGTCAGGATGGCGACGGTGACGGCCATGGGGACTGCCTACCTCCGTCCCAACCGTATAATGGCGGTCGGACGGCCCTCAACGGCCCTGGCCCGCCGGCCAGTTCCTCGCGGAGCTGTGTTTCACGGTGCTAAACGTCGAGTGGCGCCCATGACCGACGACATCGCCATCGGCATCGACCTCGGCACCTCCTACTCCTGCGTCGCGCTGGTGAAGGACGGCCAGCCCACCGTGCTTCCCAACGAGTGGGGAGAGCACACCCACGCCTCGGTGGTGTCCTTCCTCGCCGACGGGAGCGTGCTGGTGGGAAACCCGGCGAAGAAGAACATCATCACCAATGCCGAGCACACCGTGTACTCGACCAAGCGCCTCATCGGCCGCTACTTCTTCTCCGACGAGGTGAAGAAGGCGATGACGGTGATGCCGTACACAATCCTCGAGGGAGAGAACAACTCCGTCCGGTTGCAGGTGCGGGACAAGGTGTACTCGCTCCCGGAAATCTCCGCCCTGGTCCTCAAGGAGATGAAGGCCATCGCCGAGACGGCGCTTGGCCGGCCGGTCACCAAGGCCGTCATCACCGTCCCGGCCTACTTCAACGACAACCAGCGCCAGGCCACCAAGGACGCCGGCCGCATCGCCGGCCTGGACGTCCTGCGCATCCTCAACGAGCCCACCGCCGCGGCGCTGGCCTACGGGTTTGGCCGCGACGTCAACCAGCGCGTCGTCATCTATGACTTGGGCGGCGGCACCTTCGACGTGTCGATTCTGGAAATCGGCCGTGACGTCTTCGAGGTGCTCTCCACGGCCGGCGACACGTACCTCGGCGGCGATGACTTCGACGACCGCATCATGACCTGGCTGGCCGAGGACTTCCTGGCCCGGACGCGCCTGGACCTGCGCGTCAACCGCTTCTGCCTGCAGACGCTGAAGGAAGCGGCGGAGCGCGCGAAAATCGACGTCGGCCGGCACGGCAAGGCCGACATCCTCTGCGAGGCCATCTGCCAGGACGCCTCGGGGAAGGTGCTGGACCTCCGCGAGACGTTGAGTGCCGAGCATTTCAACCGCATGGTGATGGACCTCGTCCAGCGTACCTTCAAGGTGTGTGACGAGGCCCTGCAGAGCGCCCGCCTCACCGCGGCCGACATCGACGCCGTCATCCTGGTGGGGGGGCCCACCCGGCTACCCATTGTCCGAAACTCGGTCCGTCACTACTTTCAAAAGGAGCCGATGGAAGGGGTGGACCCGGACCAGGTGGTGGCGATGGGAGCGGCCCTCCAGGGCAGCGCCCTGCTCAACGAGAAGAGCGCCACCTTCCTCGTCGACGTCACGCCGCTGTCCTTGCGCATCGGGACGGTGGGCGGCTTCGCGGAGAAAATCATCGAGAAAAACACCCCCATCCCCATCGACCGCAGCAAGACGTTCACCACCAGCCGGGACCTGCAGGAGAAGGTCAAAATCCGGGTCTACCAGGGCGAGAGCAACCGGGTGGATGAGTGCGAGATGCTGGGCGAATTCGAATTCTCCGGCTTCAAGGTGGGCTACCGCGGCGACGTGAAGATTGAAGTCACCTTCGAGATAAATACGGACGGCATCGTCCACGTCTCGGCGGCGGACCTGGACACTGGGCAGAAGACGTCCACCACCATTTCCCTCTCCTCGGGCCTCAGCGAGGCCGACATCCAACGCTCCATCGCCGACAACCAGGCGACGCAGCTGAAGCACCCCGGCAGCGCCGCGGAGCATTTCCCGGAGCTGCCGAGCGCCTAAGAGGCGGCGAAAGGAATGGCCGACCCGAAGGACAAGACTGGAGCTCCCGAGGGGAAGACGCCGCCCGGCACCCCGGTGCCCACCATCCCCCGCCTGACGCCGGCCGTCCCCGAGCCTGTGGGCCTTTCGCCCAAGGCCCCCGCTGCCCCACAGGCCCGCCCGTTGGCCAGCCCTGCCCCGCCCCAAGTCCCCCTCGTCCCGAGGGTGGCTCCCCTTCAGCCGCCGCCCGCCGTCCGTCCTCCGTCTTTCACGCCTCCGCCCGTGGCCAGGCCACCGGGACTCACCCCGCCGCCGCTGCCCCGCCCCCCCCAACTGCAGCCAGCGTCTCCCCAGCCGACGAATTTCACTCCGGCGCCTTCCCCGAGGCCCCCGGGCCTCGCGCCAGCCGTCCCCCAGAGCCGGACAGGGTCCTTTCCCGCGGCGCCCGCGGTGCCGCCCGTCGCAGCGCGCCCGGTGACGCCGCAGGCGGCTGTCGCCGGGCCTCCGTCGGCCAACCCCCTTCTCGAGGAGCGGGTGGAGCTCGAGCGGCGCTTCGCCCTCCTCGACCAGCTCGACTACTTCGAGGTGATGGGGCTTTCCTCCACCGCCACGCCGGCCGACATCAAGCGCGCCTTTCACCACGAGAGCCGCACCTACCACCCGGACCGCTTCTTCCAGTCCAATGACTTGTCCCTGCGCGAGCAGGTGAATGCCGTCTACAAGCGCGTCACCGAGGCCTACTTCGTCCTGAGGGATGACACCCGGCGGAGGAAGTACCTTTCGGACATCACCGGGCCGGACCGCCTGCAGAAGCTGCGCTTCGACGAGTCGGCCGAGGCGGAGGCCAAGGCCGCGGTGAAGAAGGAGGTGGCCGAGCAAATCGGCACCCACCCCAAGGGGCGCCAATTCTTCCAGACGGGGGTGGCGGACCTGGAGGCGGGACGGCTGGCCGCCGCGGAGCGCAACATCAAGCTGGCGCTCACCTACGAGCCCACCAACCCCCTCTACCTGGCCAAGCTGGAGGAGGCCCGGGCGAAGTCCTACGAGGAGTACAAGCGACTCGGGAAGGGCTTCCGCATCGAATGATGCTGGATTTGCTCATCGCCGTCCTGGCGCTGCTCTTGGGCATCGCCGGTGCGCGGCGGGGGGCCTCCTCTCAACTCGCCGGCTGGGGGGCCTTCGCCCTGGCCGTCCTGTCCGCCCGGCCCGGCGCGCAGCTGTTTGGCCCCCTCTTCGCCTCCCTCCTGCACGCGGCCAAGGGCACGGCCAGCATCGCCGCCGGCTTCTGCACCTTCGTCGTGGTGCTCGTCGTGGCGCGCCTCATCCTCAACGCGCTGTTGCGCGGCGTCCTCACCCTCGGGGACCCGGAGCGCCGGGGCGTGGACCGCTTCCTCGGCTTCGTCTTCGGCGCCCTCAAGGTGCTGGCCATCACCTGGGTGGCGCTCTCGGCGCTGGCCTTCGTCGAGGAGCGCTTCAGCGTCTCTCTGAAGGGCTTCGGAATTTCTCCCGAGCGCTCCCTGGCCTTTGCCGCCGCCCGCCGCTGGAATTTCTTCGGGCTGGCGGACTTCGGAGCCACGCAGTCGCTCATGGGCCTCGAGCAGGCCCTCCGCCGCCCGGGAGCCAGCGCCCGGCTGGCCAAGGACCCGGCCGTGGCGGCACTTCTCCGCGACCCGCGCTTCGAGGCGGTGGCCGATGACCCGGTGGTGAAGAAGGCCGTCGAGGAGCACGACGTGGCCACGCTTCTGCGGACGGACTCGGTGGTGAAGCTGCTTTCTGACTCGGATGCGCGGGAAAAGCTGATGGCGGCGCTGGCCGCCGCCCAGGCCCAGGGGCCGACGCCGACGCGAAGTCCGGCCCCGGCGAAATGAGTTGCCGCGGTGCCCCCGAGTGCGCTGTAGAGAAACGCCATGGCGATGCCCGACGTCGGCAAGAAGGCCCCGGCCTTCACTCTCCCGGACCAGGATGGAAAGCCCGTCTCGCTGGCCGACTTCAAGGGCAAGCCGGTGGTGCTCTACTTCTACCCGAAGGACGACACGCCGGGCTGCACGCAGGAGGCCTGTGACTTCCGCGACGCCAGCGCGGCGCTGAGGAAGGCCGGCGCGGTGGTGCTGGGGGTGAGCCCCGACGACAGCACGCGGCACGGGAAATTTGCCGCGAAATTCAAGCTGCCCTTCCCGCTGTTGGCCGACACCGAGCACGCGGTGGCCCTGGCCTACGGCGCCTGGGCGGAGAAGTCGATGTACGGCCGGAAGTACATGGGCATCGTCCGCTCCACCTTCCTCATCGGCAAGGACGGCCTGGTGGCCGAGGTGTGGCCGAAGGTGAAGGTGAAAGGGCACGTCGAGGAGGTTAGGAAGGCCCTCGCCAACCTGTAGCGAAGGGCCCGCTCTGGGGAGAAGTCGAGCAGTCGTCGGCGCGGGAAATATCGCTTAGAGTGCGACGGCTTCTACCCAAGGGCGTTCCTTTGGGGCCCCTCGAGGAGAACCACACAAGAGATGGCCAACCTTCCTGCGCAGGCCTGGACCAAGGAAGAAGCGCTCGAGACGTACCTCGTCCCCTACTGGGGTGCCGGCTATTTCGGCATCAGCGACAAGGGGCACGTCATCATCCACCCCGGCGGCCCGGGCACCGCCTCCATGGACTTGAAGGAGCTGGTGGACGAGGTGCGCCGGCGAGGCATCCACCCGCCGCTGCTCATCCGCTTCACCGACATCCTCAAGAGCCGGGTGGTGCACCTCAACGAGTGCTTCCGGCGGGCCATCGCCGAGCACGGCTACAAGGGCATCTACCAGGGCGTCTTCCCCATCAAGGTCAACCAGCACCGCTACGTCGTCGAAACCATCGTCGAGGCGGGCAAGCCCTACGGCTACGGCCTGGAGGCAGGCAGCAAGCCCGAGCTCCTGGCGGTCATGGCCCTCCTCCAGGAGGACGGCGCGCTCATCGTCTGCAACGGCTACAAGGACGAGGAGTACATCGAGACCGCGCTTCTGGCCTCCAAGCTTGGCCGGAAGGTGGTGCTGGTGGTGGAGAAGCCGAGCGAGCTGGCCCTCATCGCCGAGGTCTCGCGCCGGCTGGGCATTCGTCCCACCATCGGCATCCGGGTGCGCCTCTCCACCCGCGGCGCGGGTAAGTGGGAAGCCTCGGGCGGCGACAGGAGCAAATTCGGCCTCTCCTCCGGGGAACTTCTGGAGGCGATGAATTTCATGCGCCAGGTGGGGCTTCTGGACTGCTTCGCGCTCCTGCACTTCCACCTCGGAAGCCAGGTGTCCAACATCCGCAGCTTCAAGAATGCGCTGCACGAGGCGAGCTGCTTCTACGTGGAGCTGGTACGGGCCGGCGCGCCGCTGCAGTACCTGGACGTGGGCGGCGGCCTGGGCGTGGACTACGACGGAAGCCAGACCAACTTCGCCTCCTCGATGAATTACACCCCCGAGGAGTACGCCAACGACGTCGTCTTCGGCGTGATGGAGGCCTGCCAGGCGGCGGGCGTCCCCCAGCCGACGCTGGTCTCGGAGTCCGGGCGCGCGGTGGTGGCCCAGCACGCCGTCCTCGTCACCGAGGTGTTGGGGGTGAGCGAATTCAACACCCAGGGCGTGCCGGACGTCCTGCCCGAGGCCACCACCCCGGTGGTGAAGAAGCTGTGGAGCACCTTCCGCGAGCTGACGCGGAAAAACCTCATCGAGGGCTACCACGATGCCTCGGAGTACAAGGAGGAGTGCCTGACGCTCTTCTCCCTGGGGCACCTCACCCTGGACCAACGGGTGGCTGCGGAGAACCTCTACTGGGCCATCTGCCACAAGCTCTTACGCATGGCGCGGGAGCTCGACGAGATGCCGGAGGAGCTGGAGCAGCTCGAGCGCCAGCTGGCGGACACCTACTTCTGCAACTTCAGCGTCTTTCAGTCCCTGCCCGACAGCTGGGCCATCGACCAGCTCTTCCCGGTGATGCCCATCCACCGGCTTCTCGAGGCGCCCACCCGCCGCGCGGTGCTGGCCGACATCACCTGCGACTCGGACGGGAAAATCGAGCACTTCATCGACAGGCGCGAGGTGAAGGACGTCCTCGAGCTGCACCCCGTCAACCAGGACGACTACTACATCGGCATTTTCCTGGTGGGCGCCTACCAGGAGATTCTCGGCGACCTGCACAACCTCTTCGGCGACACCCACGCCGTGCAGGTGTCGCTCGGGCCCACCGGCGGCTACCTCATCGACCACGTGGTGTCCGGGGACACCGTCACCGAAGTCCTCAACTACGTCAGCTTCTCCCGCGATGACTTGGTGGCCCGGGTGCGGGGCTTCGCCGAGGTGGCGCTCCGGGCCGGGCGCCTCAGCCTGGACGAGTCCCGCATGCTCTTGCGGGCCTACGAGGACGGGCTGGCCGGCTACACCTACCTCGAGCGCGAGGTGGACGCCCCGGCCATGGCCGCCAACGGGCAGCTGCGCCTCGTGGAGAAGGCCGAACCGACGAGCACCCCTCGCACCGGGACGTGACGTACGTCCGGACGCACCCCTGAAAGAGGGGCTTCTCCCCTCAGTGGTAGGTGACGGACACCTGCACGTCCGGGTGAAGGCTCTTGTGCACCGGGCAGGTCTCGGCCACGTGCTGCATCCGCGTGCGGTGCTCCGCCGACAGCCCCCTGGGAAGCCACAGCTCCACCACCAGCTGTCCAATCCGCCGCGGCGAGGCATTCATGTGCTTCTCGATGCGGCCCCGGGCCTTGCCCCAGGGGATGCCCTCCCGCTTGGCGACGAGGGCCATGGTGGTGAGCATGCAGGCCAGGAGCCCCGAGGCCACGAGGTCCGTCGGAGAGAAGGCGGCCCCTTCCCCGCCGTTGTCCTTCGGGCCGTCGGTGGGAAGCGTGGCGCCGCTCGGGCCGTGGTGAAGCCGGGTTTGTAGGCCGCCGTCGCTCTCCGCCGTCACCTCGACAAAAGTTTGTGTCGTCATGGTTGTCCCTTCACCGCACCGTGGGGCCCGGCCGGGGAAGCTTGGCCGCCTTGGCCTCCCCGACATTCCAGTCGATGGTCCGTAACAGCGCCGGCCGCCGCCGCTTCACGTCCCTGTCCAGAAGCGCCACCGCGGAAGGAAGCTGGTCCATGAGGCGCATCGGCGGCCGCCGCGCCCCGGCCGAGAAGAGGGCGTGCGTCAGCCAGGGGAAGACGGCCGTCACGTCGCAGTGCACATAGACGCTGCCCGTCTCCACGGCGTCCATGGAGACCTTGCCCCAGGTGTGCCCCTCCCCGGCCGGGCAGCTGCTGAGGGCGCCGTTGTCCACCGGGTCGACGCAAAACTGCACGTCGATGTCGAAGCCCGCGGTGGGGACGCCGAATATCTGGTCCAGGAGGGGCTCGCCCTGCAGCGTGTAGTTTTTCGGGACGCCGCCTCCGAGAATCCAGATGGCGAGCCGCTTGCTGCCGCGCTGGCGGCAGAAGTGCTGCATGGCTGCCATGGCAAAGACGTCCTCGCTGATGTCCAGCTCGAACTTGAAGTCCTCGCCGAGGAGCCGGCGCAGCTTCACCACGTTGAGGAAGATGGAGCCGTCCTGCACCGCGCCGACGAAGATGGGCACCGCGTACCGGTAGCAGGTGGAGAGCAAGGAGGGCTTCTTCACCCCCAGGGAGCGCTCGATGCGGTGCATGGCCTTCCCCAAAAGGAAATGGAACTCGGGCGTCGTCATCCGCCGCTGGAATTCCTTTCCCCGGATGACGGCGGAGAAGAGGCGGTCCGTGTCCAGGAGCGCCTCCTCCCAGAAGCCCAAGTCGTAGATGCGGATGATGCGGGCCAGCCGCATCTTCAAGTCACCGGCGTCGGGATTCACCTCGCGGATGGCGTGGCCGAGGACGCGGTGGGCGTCGTGGTAGAGGTTGGCGCCGGTGGTGGTGAGGACGCTGAGGATGCCGCGCTCCACGAGCGGGATGAGGCAGCTCTGGTGCAGCCCCGCGGGCGTCATCGCGCCGGAGAGGGTGAGAAAGACGGAGGCGTCCTCTTTCAGCGAGCGCTGCATGAGCTCGAAGGCCGTGCGCTCCTGCCGGCCGACGTAGGCCGGAAAGGCGTGGGCCAGAAGCTCCTCCGGCCGCTCCTTGCCGGTGATGGGCCGCGGGTCGACGCTGCGGGCACGGGCATACGCCTTGCGAAGCGAATTCTTGGGAGCGGAGGGCATGGCCAGGGGGGTGGCCATACCCTTTTGGCCCGCTGCCGCGCCAGCCCCCGCGCTACCCGTGCGCGGCGGCGGCGGTGGCCGGAAGCGTCGCCGGCGAGGGCCTCAACTCGGCCATGGCCAGCTGGTCGAGCGTCGCCGAGCGGTACACCTCCAGCATCCGCTCCTGGCCCCGTTGCCAGACGCCGTACATGGTGCAGGCACGCGTCATGCGGCAGGACTCGTGCTCCTTGCCACCGCCGCACAGCGAGACGACGAAGGGCCCTTCCACGGCCTCGATGACGTTGAGAAACGTAATTTCCTTGGCCGGCTTGGTGAGTCGGTAGCCGCCGTGGGCGCCCCGCGCGCTCGTCACCAGGCCGCGGCCGACAAGCGTCTTCAGAATTTTTGCGAGGAAGTCCTCGGGGACGTCCATCCGTCGGGCAATTTCGCGGAAAGGCACCACCGTCCCCGGCGCCTGGGCCGCAAGGCACACCATCGCCCTGAGGCCGTACTCAATTTTCCGGGAGATTTGGAGCGCCTGGTGCTGCATGGAAACCGCTTGAAAAACGAGGAGTTAACAGGTTGGAGTATAACCGCTCTCGGGACGGCCTCGCAAATGGAAGCCGTCGGGCCTGGCCGCCATCGCCCGGGACGTCTTGGGCGGCCACAACCATGATTGACCTGCACAGCCACACCACGGCCAGCGACGGGGAGCACTCCCCGGAGGCGCTCCTGTCCCTGGCCCGGGCAGCGGGCGTCACCGTCCTCGCGGTGACGGACCACGACACGGTGTCGGGACTGGCACGGGCCCAGGCCGCCGCCGATGCGGAGGGACTGGGCTTCGTCCCGGGCATCGAGGTCTCGGCCACGGCCGGTGGCCGCGAGGTGCACGTCCTCGGACACTTCGTGGACGCCACCGAGAGTGGCCTCGCCGAGTACACGGACAGGCTGCGCGGCGAGCGGGCGACGCGCATGGCGCGGATGGTGGAGCGCATGGGGGAGCTCGGCTTCCCCTTGACGCTGGAGGAGGTGGAGAAAATTGGCGGGGGCGCCCACCTCGGGCGGCCCCACCTGGCGCTCGCGCTCCTCAACCGCGGCTACGTGAGCTCCACCAAGGAGGCCTTCGACCGCTTCCTGGCCGACGGCCGCCCGGGCCACGTCGACCGCTTCCGGGTGAGCGCCGAGGAGGCAGTGCGGCTTCTGCACGCCGCGGGCGGGACAGCGACGCTGGCCCACCCCGGCCCCTCCAAAGTCACCACGCCCACCCTTCAGGCCCTGGCCGCCTCCGGCCTCGACGGCCTGGAGGTGTTTCATGCGGACCACGTCCCGAGCCAGCGGGAGGCCTTCTTGCGCACCGCCGATGCCCTGGGGCTGATTCCCACCGGGGGCAGCGACTACCACGGCGCCCGCGTCTCGCCGGGGCGAAAGCCGGGCGGCTCCACGACGCCGCCCGAGGCTTTCGCGCGGCTCACTGCGCGGGCCAGGGCCAACGCCAGCGCCGCCGGCAGACGACATCTGCTTTGACAGCCCGGTTGCCCTCGGCCAAGGTGGAAACAAGCCAGCGCCGACTCCAACGCCCATGAACCCGTCCCCCTACGCCCCCTACCTGCCCCTGGCCGTGGTCCTCATCCTGGCCACCGTCATGGGCGCCGCGGTGAGCTCGCTCTCCTCGCTCTTCGGCCCGAGCAACCCGAACCCCGTCAAGTCGGTCATCTTCGAGGCAGGCAGCGAGCCTGCGCCGGGCACGGCGCGGCAACGCTTTGCCGTCAAATTCTACGTGGTGGCGCTGCTCTTCATCGTCTTCGACGTGGAAACCGTCTTCCTCTACCCCTGGGCGGTGAATTTCAAGGCGCTGGGGTGGTTTGGGTATTTGGAAATGCTCAGCTTCGCCGCCACGCTCACCGTGGGGCTCGTCTACATCTGGAAGAAGGGCGCCCTCAACTGGGAGACTTGAAACACCATGTCGGACCACGAACTCGCACCCATCATCACCACCCGCCGCGACGAGAGCATCGGCTTCCTCCAGGGGATGCTCAGCAAGGGCCTCGGCTGGGCCCGCAAGTACTCGCTCTTCATGTACCCCTACGCCACCGCCTGCTGCGCCATGGAGTACATGTCGGTGGCCAGCAGCCGGCACGACATCGCGCGCTTCGGCGCCGAGTACCCCCGCTTCTCGCCCCGGCAGGCGGACCTCCTCATGGTGGTGGGCACCATCAACCAGAAGCAGGCCCCCATCCTGAAGCGCGTCTACGAGCAGATGACGGAGCCGAAGTGGGTGGTGAGCTTCGGCGTCTGCGCCTCCTCGGGCGGCTTCTACGACAACTACGCGGTGCTGCAGGGCATCGACCGCATTCTCCCGGTGGACGTCTACATCCCCGGCTGCCCGCCCCGCCCGGAGCAAGTCCTCGACGGGCTCATGCTGCTGCAGGACAAAATCCAGCGGCAGGTGCACCGCATCGGCCGCATGGTGGAGGACCGGCCCGGCGCCCGGGACCTCACCCCGCCGCTCGCCACGCCGCGCTGAAGCGTCTTCAAGACGCAGACGCTGTCTACCAGCGGTAGTAGGCCGGGTGTCCGGGCTTCACCGCCACGAAGGTCCCGCGGCAGCGGGCCGTCACCTTGCCGTTGGCGGACAGCGTCGCCTCCACGGTGGCCCGGTCGTCCTGCACCTCCACCGCCTTGGCCCAAAGCGAGAGCTCGGCGTCACTCGGCGTCGGCGCGCGTAAGGTGACGTGGAAGTCCGACGTCACCGTGCAGGGCGGCGTGCTCTGCCCACTCTTTCGCATCAGGGCCCGGAGGGCCGTCCAGTTGGAGTGGCAGTCGAGGAGCGCCCCCACAATCCCGCCGTTGACGACGCCGGGGAAGGCCTCGTGGTGCTTCTGGGCGCGCCAGGTGGCCACCACCGCGTCGCCCTCCTCGAAGCTGCGGATGCGGAGGCCCTGGGCATTTTTCGGCCCACAGCCAAAGCAGGCGTTGTTGGGAGCGTAGGTTTCCTGGAGGCTCGCCTCAGCCATGGCGTCTTCCTTTATGTCTGCCCGAGGGTGTCGGGGCGGTGGGGAAGCCCGCTCACTCCGGCGGGCCGCGGTGCAGGGGCGGCTCCTGCTTCAGCCGGGCGTACTCCTCGTCGGTGAAGACGCGCGAGCGGGTGAGGAAGCGCACGCCCTTGGGGACTTCGAGGGAGAAGCCCCCGCCCCGGCCCGGGACGACGTCCAGGGTGAGGTGGGTGTGCTCCCAGAGCTCGAACTGCTGGGCGCCGATGTACACCGGCGTCCCGGCCACCTCGCCGAGGAGGACGTCGCGTTGCCCGACGCGAAACTCGCGCGCCGGGTAACACATGGGAGCGCTCCCGTCGCAGCACCCACCGGACTGGTGGAAGAGCAACGGGCCATTCTCCCTTCGCAACTCCTCGATGAGGTGGATGGCCTCGGGCGTGGCGGCGATTCGTTCCAGCATGCTGGCCGCCTCTTTCCTCAGAAGAAGCCCAGGGCCTTGGGGGAGTAGCTGACGAGGAGATTCTTCGTCTGCTGGTAGTGGTCGAGCATCATCTTGTGGTTCTCGCGGCCGATGCCCGACTGCTTGTAGCCCCCGAAGGCGGCGTGGGCCGGGTAGAGGTGGTAGCAGTTGGTCCACACCCGTCCGGCCTGGATGCCGCGGCCCATCCGGTAGGCCACGTTTCCGTCGCGCGACCAGACCCCGGCCCCGAGGCCATAGAGCGTGTCGTTGGCGATTTTCAGCGCGTCCGCCTCGTCCTTGAAGCGGGTGACGGACACCACCGGCCCGAAAATCTCCTCCTGAAAAATGCGCATCCGGTTGGTGCCCTCGAAGATGGTGGGCTTCACGTAGAAGCCCTCCTTCAGCTCGCCCTCCAGGACGGCGCGGGTGCCGCCGGTGCGCACCGTGGCCCCTTCCTTCTTGCCGATGTCCAGGTAGCTGAGGATTTTCTCCAGCTGGTCGTTGCTGGCCTGGGCGCCCATCATCGTCGTCGGGTCCAGGGGATGGCCGAGCTTGATGGACTCGGTGCGCTTCACCGCCCGCTCCATGAAGCGGTCGTAGATGGACTCCTGCACCAGGGCCCGCGACGGACAGGTGCACACCTCGCCCTGGTTGAGGGCGAACATGGCGAAGCCCTCCAGCGCCTTGTCGAAGAAGTCGTCGTCCTTGGCCATGACGTCCTCGAAGAAGACGTTGGGTGACTTGCCGCCCAGCTCCAGCGTCACCGGGATGAGGTTCTCCGAGGCGTACTGGAGGATGAGCCGCCCGGTGGTGGTCTCCCCGGTGAAGGCCACCTTGCGCACCCGCGGGCTCGAGGCGAGCGGCTTGCCGGCCTCGGTCCCGAAGCCGTTGACGACGTTGACCACCCCGGGCGGAAGCAAGTCCGCCATCACCTCCATGAAGACGAGGATGGAGAGCGGCGTTTGCTCCGCCGGCTTCAGCACCACCGCATTGCCCGCGGCGAGCGCCGGCGCGAGCTTCCAGGTGGCCATGAGGAGCGGGAAGTTCCAGGGGATAATCTGCCCGACGACGCCCAGCGGCTCGTGGAAATGGTAGGCCACCGTCGTCGCATCGAGCTCGGACAGCGAGCCCTCCTGCGCGCGGATGGCGCCGGCGAAGTAGCGGAAGTGGTCGATGGCCAAGGGCAGGTCCGCGGCGCGCGTCTCGCGGATGGGCTTTCCGTTGTCGAGCGTCTCCAGGGTGGCGAAGCGCTCGAGGTTGGCCTCCAGGCGGTCGGCAATCTTGTTGAGGACGTTGGCCCGCTCGGCGGCGGACGTCTTGCCCCAGCCCGGAGCGGCCGCGTGGGCCGCATCGAGGGCCTTCTCCACGTCCTCGGCCGTGGAGCGCTGCACGTCACACAGGGGCTTGCCGGTGATGGGCGTGGGGTTGCTGAAGGTTTGGCCCTTCACCGAAGGAACGAATTTCCCTCCGATGAAGTTTCCATAGGACTTCTTAACCTCGGCAGCCTGGGTAGCCTCGGCAACACTCGGGAATTTCGACATCGGTGCCTCCTGGTTTGTGCAGCGCGCGGACTCTGGCTCCGGCCTTGCGTCGGCGTCAATCCGGCGTGGCCGACGACGCAGCGCACCAATTCCACTCCCCGCTCCTCTTTCTAGCGAGCAGGCTCCTTGTCTCCTGGGCGGCCTGCTCCGTAGCGTGTCGCGGTGTGAAACCTTCCGTCCCGAAACGACCAACGGCAGTGAAACGCCTGCCTCCAGCACACCGGAGCGCGCACCAGCGCCCGCCCCTTCCGCCGCCTCGCGAATGACAGAGCTGCGCATCTGCATCGACGTGCCAGACGTGCAACGCGCGCTCGACTTCTACACCCGGGCCCTGGGCCTTCACCCCGGACGCCAGCGTCAAAACAGCTGGGCGGAATTGCTTGGTGCCTCGGCCCCCATCGACTTACTGCCCAAGGCCCAGGGGACGCTGCCCTCTGCGACGTCGACGACGGGCCGCGACTACCGGCGGCACTGGACGCCCATCCACCTCGACCTCGTCGTCGAGGACCTCGACGCGGCGCTGGCCCGGGCGCTCGAGGCGGGCGCCACCCTCGACCAGCCGGTGCAGGTGCGGGAATGGGGAAGGATGGCCAACCTCGCCGACCCCTTCGGGCATGGCTGGTGTCTGCTTCAATTCCATGGCGCGGGCTATGACGCACTCCCCTGAAGCAATTCTCCTGCGAGGGGGGCGCTCGCTTGTCAGCTGGGGGATGGCTCAATAGTGTGACTTCCACCCATGCGTGAGGACATCCGTCGCATCCAGGAGTTGATGGAGCGCGAGGGGTACGTCACCGACAGGGCGGTGGCCACGTCCGTCTACCTGGCCACGACGCTGGGAAAGCCCCTCCTCGTCGAGGGGCACCCCGGGGTGGGCAAGACGGACATCGCCAAGGTGCTGGCCCGGGTGCTGGACGCCGAGCTCATCCGGCTCCAGTGCTACGAGGGCCTCGACGCCAACACCGCCCTCTACGAGTGGAATTACCCGAAGCAGCTGCTCCACATCAAACTCGATGAGCGCAGCGAGCGGCCGGTGGGCCAGCGCGAGGCGGACATCTTCTCCGAGTCCTTCCTCCTCAAGCGCCCTCTGCTGCAGGCCATCACCCACCAGGGCCGGGCGGTGCTGCTCATCGACGAGGTGGACCGCGCCGACGAGGAATTCGAGGCCTTCCTCCTCGAGGTGCTGAGTGACTTCCAGGTGAGCATCCCCGAGGTGGGCACGGTGCGCGCCAAGACGCGGCCGGCGGTGGTGCTCACCTCCAACCGCTCCCGGGACCTCTCCGACGCCCTGCGCCGCCGCTGCCTCTACCTCTGGATTGACTACCCCACGCTGGAGAAGGAGCTGCGCATCGTCCGCTCCCGCGTCCCCGGCCTCTCCGAGAAGCTGGCGCTGCAGCTCACCACCTTCATGCAGTCCATGCGCAAGCTGAAGCTGTCCAAGACGCCGGGCGTGGCGGAGTCCCTGGACTGGGCCGCGGCCCTGGTGGCGCTGCACGCCGACACCCTCGACGCGGGCCTGGTGCAGGAGACGCTGGGCTGCTTCCTCAAGGACGAGGCGGACCTCCGGGCGCTCTCCTCCCGCCTGGCCGAGGGCGAGCTGGCCGCCCTTTCCTCGCCTCTTTGATGGCACCCCCGCGCACCACCGCGGACCTCGTCCTTCGCACCACCGAGTTTTGCCGGCTCCTGAGGGAGCACGGGCTTCTGGCCACGCCAGGAGACACGGTGGACGCGGCCCGGGCGCTGGGCCTGGTGGACGTCACGGACCGCGCGGACTTTCACGACGCATTGAGGGCCGTCCTCGTCCACCGCGCGGAGGACCTGCGCGCCTTCGAGGAGTGCTTCCTTGCCTTCTGGGGAGCGGCCCACGCTGCCCCCTCGGCCTGGGTGCGGCGCAACACGCCCGCGGTGCCGAAGAAGGAACCGCCACTGTCCCTGGACCGCTGGGCGGAGGGCGGGGGCGAGGACGAGGAGGAGCGCGAGGAGGCGATGCTGCCCTCGCCGAGCGACCTCGAGTCCTTGCGCCGGCAGGACTTCTCCTCCTTTCCGGACGAGGCGCTGCGCGACGTCACCCGGGTGGCGCGCCACATTGCAAGGCGGCTCGCGCTGCGCCGAAGCCGGCGCTGGGAGCCGGCCCGGGACGGCGCCCGTCCCAACCTCCGGCGCACCTTGCGTCTGTCGGTGAAGACGGGCGGGGAGCTCTCGGAGCTGGCCTTTCGCAAGCGGAAGGTGCGCCGGACGAAGCTGGTGGTGCTGGCCGACGTCTCGGGCTCCATGGAGCTCTACGCCCGCCTCTTCCTCCAGTTTCTCTTCGCGCTGCAGCACAGCTTCGCCCGGGTGGAAACCTTCGTCTTCTCCACCCGGCTGAGCCGCATCACCGAGCAGCTCAAGAGCCGGGACTACGCCCAGGCCCTGGCCGAGCTCTCGGCCGGAGTGACGGACTGGAATGGCGGCACCCGCATCGGCGAGTCGCTCAAGGCCTTCGTCGAGGGCTGGCCGAGGCTGCTCGACAGACACACCATCGTCATCGTCCTCAGTGACGGCTGGGAGACGGGAGACCCGGTGGTGCTGGGCGAGGCGCTGGCCAGCATGAGGCGCCGCGCCGCGCGTCTCGTCTGGCTCAATCCGCTCTTGGGAAGTCCGGACTACGAGCCCCTCACCCAAGGCATGGTGGTGGCCCTTCCCCACCTCGACGTCTTCGCCCCGGCGCATGACTTACAAAGCCTGGCGCAGCTCGGCCGGCACCTGGCGCTGTGAGGCACAAGGG
>Ga0302314_10005993_pt1 | contig 22074 bp, 1 predicted proteins | sample III_Palsa_N2_3_FD_200533 | JGI IMG/M metagenome (GOLD analysis project Ga0302314, IMG submission 200533) | Peat permafrost microbial communities from Stordalen Mire near Abisko, Sweden - III_Palsa_N2_3 | ecosystem: Environmental > Terrestrial > Soil > Palsa > Peat permafrost | place: Sweden...
GCGGGGCGGGGGGCGGGGCTGGTGGCGGGCGGCTGGGTGGGGCGTCCGGGCGCGGGCGGGGCGGCGGGGGGCTGTGCGGGACGCCAGGGTGCGGCCGGAGCGGTGGACGCCGGAGGGGCAGTCGCGGGGGTGGGCTCGGGCGGGGTGGGGCGGGTGCGGGGCCGGGGGGCGAAGGCCGGGGGTGGGGCGAAGGCGGGTGGGGCGGGTGGCAGGGCCGCGCGGGTGGCCTGGCGGACCCCGTCCAGAATGCTGTTCAGCTGCGCGTTCACCGCGCCCATCTGGTCCACGTGCCGCCGCACCGCCGCCCGCTGGGCGCTGTCGATCGCGCCCATGACCAGCGCGGCCAGGCCCTCGGGGTCGTCCGGGTCGATGACGGAGGGGTCGATCCGCAGGTCCACGATCCGCCCGTCCCCGGCGAGAACCGCCTCCACCAGGCCGTCGGGGCTGCGGCCGCTCACCTGAACGGCCGCCAGCTCGTCCCGGGAGTCGACCAGGTCGTCACGCAGCAGCTGGGCCTGCCTGCGCAGGGCGGCGAAGTCGGGCTGTCCGGGCTCGGGCATGGATGGGACGCTCTCTTCCTTCACTGACTGCCCTCATCGTCCTGGGCGGGGAACGGGACTGCCCAGGTCCCCGTTCGGGGACAGGGCGCGCCCCTCAGGCCGACTCGCAGTTGGTCACCAGCAGGTCAGCGGGCCTTTCACGCTGGTGCAGCAGGTCGTAGAGGCTGCTGGTCGCCACCTGCCACAGGCGCTCGGAGCCGTCGAGCGGGCGCAGGCCGAGGTTCCGCAGCAGGGTGCTCTCCTCCTGCGTGCCCGCGGTCGCGACCAGGACGTGCCGGGCGTCGTCGGCGGCGGCCAGGCGGGCCGCGCGGTAGAGGAGGGCGTCGACGATCTCCGCCATCCGGCCACCGCTGTCGTCCGGCGTCATCGACGACGTGTACAGGACCCGCGGCGGCTTGCCGATGCCGCCCCGCCCGGACGCGAGGGCGTGCAGGACGTGGGCTTCCGGGATCTCCCGCGTGTTCAGCGCACCCATCGTGTAGCGGAGCAGTCCGACCGCCCGGCCGTTCCCGTCGACCGGTCCGTTGGCGGCCCAGACCAGGGCTTCGAGGCGGCCGGTGAAGGGCCGCGGGATGCCGAGGAAGGGAACGGTCGCGGGCAGGTGGCGGACCGTGGGAACCGGGGCGACAACGGCGGTTGCGGCGGGGGCGGTGGTCGGCGCGGGGCCCGTCCGGGTGACGGCTGCCGGGTCGCTCTCCAGCCGGGCCGGCGGCAGCTGCGGCAGCTGCGGAGCCACCGGTTCGGCCGGGAGCTCGACGAGGGCGGCCGGGGCCGTGATGGTGGTGCCCGACGGCCCCTCCCCCGCGTTCGAGTCGGTCTCGTCCTGCTCCTCGATGACCGAAGGCAGGGCCGGGGCCGCCGACGGCGGTGCGTAGTGGGTGAGCGTCAGCCGCGTGGGGGCGCCGTTGACGCCCGGGGTGACCGTGGCCACCTGCACGGTGTGGCCGTATGCCGCCGCTTCCTCGGCGAACTCGTCCACCGGAGCGGGCGATCCGGCCTCGACGACCAGGCGGATGGTCACCCCCTGGGCCTCGCCCACGGCCGTCACGACGGCGTCCAGGTCGGCACCCGTGGTGACGGTCACCGCGTCGGGGTGGACGAACTGGTCGGGGAAGTCCTCGGCCAGCCTGAGCGCGTCGTCGCGGCGCAGGTAGCCCGTCATCGAGCCGGGTGCGTTCAGGGTGAAGGTCACCCCGCGCGAGTGCAGCTGGTCCCGGCCGGTGAACTCGTAGGCGACGTAGGTGTCCTGGAACCTGTAGTTGGTCTCGGTGTGCTGGGAGACACTGATCGCCGGTTCGATCGTGGTGACGTCGTTGATGTGCGGGGGCGCCGCGGTGACGTCGAACGAGCCGGAACCGAACAGCGGTGCCGTCCAGGTCTGGTTGGCGGCGGTCCGGGCGAAGGTCGACGTCGCCTCGCTCTCCGAGGCGGTGAACGCCATCCCCGACATCGGCCGCCGCTCGGACGTGAGGTTGCGCGGCAGCGGACGGGCGATGCCGTTGATCTCCAGGCCGTAGCTGATCCCGGAGGTCCCCTCCCCCGGCACCAGCTCGTGGGTGTGGCCGAGCACCCCGGGGAGGGTGTCCCGCAGCAGCCGCGGATTCAGCGACTGGGCGACCGTCCGGCCCTTGTTGCCGGTCGGGGCATAGCTGCCCTCCTTCATCGGGACATGCGCGTCCCGCTCGTAGACGAGCCGGCGGCGCCACAGGCCCTGCGGGCTGTTCCAGTAGGCGGCGGCGTAGCGGACGTGCCGTTCGACTCCGGCCACGTTGCCCAGGCCGATGCCGTGCACCAGCGGCTTCAGCGCCTGGTTCAGCGCACCCGGCTGCGGCCGGGTCGCGGACCGGAACGCACGGTAGCCGCTCTCCGGCTCCGTGCGCGGCGCCCGGAGCGGGAACTCCGCGGGCTCGGTCAGCGACCGGTCCACGGTCATGGTGACCGCGACCGTGCCGGGCATCGCGTGGACGGCGATGGGCAGCCGGTAGCCGTCGGCGGTGTTCAGGCTGCGGGGCGCGCGGACGGCGTCCGTACGCGGTAGCACCGGCTTGGCCGCGATGGCGGCGGCCAGCGGGGCCGTGACCTCCTTGACTGTGGAGGTGATCAGCCGCAGCGGCTCGGCCGGCACCCAGTCGGTGAACACCTCCAGCTGCAGGGTCAGTTCGTCGACGAAGTCGTCGGTGGTGTCGGTCAGGCCGTCGCCGCTCGCCGGGCCGCTGACGCGGCGCAGATCCTCGACGATCCTCACTGCCTCCTTGCCGACAACCTGGCCCTTGTCCCGGCGGTAGGCGATTCCGGGCTGGGCGTAGATGCCGTCGGAGCCGATCAGGCCGGTGCCGGTGAGCACCGGGCCGGCCCCGATCGCGGACTCGGCCTCGGTGAGCGTCCCCGTCTGCTGCTGCGTCCTGCCACCGCTGGTCGTCCTTCGGCTGCCGGTCGAGCGCACGTACTGCGGTCCGCGAGCGCTGACCCCCTTGAGCAGGACGGTGAGGCGCTTGTCGCCGAGCAGCGGGATGTCCAGGTGCACCGGCACGCCGAGGGTGGTCAGCGTGGAGAGCTGACCCGCCAGCGCGGTCTCGTCGTAGGCGGTGACGAGCTTGCGGTGGATCACGTCGGTGCTGGACAGGAAGCGCTTGTCGAGCAGCTTCTGCTGGTCCAGCACCCCGACCACCCAGTCGACCACGCCGCCGGAGCCGGTGACCGCGTCGCCGGGCACGAAGGCGTGCACATAGCCGGTGTCGTAGGCGAGTTGGCCGGTGATCGGCCGCCGGGCGCCGTCCTGGCCGACCGGGGCCGGGGCCCAGCCGGCGAGCGGGTCGGGGGTGCGCAGGGCGTCGCGCAGGGCGACCGGGAGTTCCAGCTGGGCGGTGCCGGTGCCCAGGGTGAACGAGCGGGTGCTCGACACCGGCCGGTGCTTGCTGAAGCGGGTGTGGACGGTGAGCTGGACCACCGGCGTGACGTACTCGACGGCGGTGCCGTCGCCCAGTTCCTCCAGCATGGTGAAGTCGTCCGAGCCGGTCGCGACCTGCTTCTCGTTGAACGTGACGTACTCGCCGCGCACTTCGCCCTGGAGCATCAGCCCGTTCGAGGTCTCCTGCGACTCGTCGAACGCGCCGATCCGCACCGAGGGACCGGCCACCGCGCTGGCGAAGACACTGCCGTAGCGGCCGCTGTTCTGCTGGGTGGAGGCGATCTGGTGGCGGCGGGCGGAGGTCGTCGCCAGGGTCACCGTGCCGGGCCCGGCGGTGGCCACCGGCACCAGGACGAGTTTCACGTCCAGCGCGGACTTGATGTTGGAGATCAGCCCGTCGTGGACACTGCTGGGCTTGGGCAGCATCCGGCGGGCCCAGGGCAGGGCGACCGGCATGCCGTTGGCTCCGGTGAGGCGTCCGAAGTGGGAGCCGAAGAAGCTCTCGTCGAATACCTCCCCCAGCCGCATCCCGATCTCGGCCTTCTCGGCCGCGCTGCGGTGGATGCCGTGCGCGGCGTCGTGCTCGTCCAGCAGCGCCAGCGCCGCCGCGGCGAGCTTGTCCAGGTTCGCCAGGTGCGGCGTGACGCCGGAGGCTCCGGCGCGGTCGAAGCGGTAGCGGTTCGCGCCGAGCGCGGCCGCCGTCTCGGGGGCGAGCTCCCAGAACTCGTCCAGTCCGGAGAGGTAGTCGGTGAGCGGCAGCCGGGCCGCGTCCGCTTCGGCGCCGCCGCCGCCGGGGAGGGCCTGGAACGCCCGGGGGACGACCGGGGAGACCTCCTCGTGCAGGACGTGCGCCCACTGCCCGCGCTGCTTCCCCCCGCCGTCGTACTCGGTGATGGCGATGCCGTAGCGGACGTGGAAGCTGGGGCGGTCCACGACGCCCCTGGGCGCGGTCAGCCGGTTGAAGGCGGCATGGGTGGTCGTCACGTCGCGGAGCTTGACCCAGCCCCCTTCGAGTTCGACGTAGGCCTCGGCGAAGTTGATGCTCACCGTCGGCACGATCTCGACCTCGAACTCGGCGCCGCCGCTGAACATCACGGCGCTCTCCTGCTCGACGATGGTCGCCGACTCCATGTCACCCTGTGCCTGGATGTCCAGGGCGACGTCGTTGTCACTGGCCGCCGTCCCGCCGTCCAGACGCTCGCCCAGGTCCCCCTTCACCTCGATGGTGTAGCGACGCGAGCCCTCCCACGGCCAACGGCCCTTGACCGTGACGGTGATGCTGACCCCGGTGCCGAGCAGCGCGTCGAAGCGGGAGCGGAGCCGGGCCGTGCCGAAGTACGTGCCCAGCTTGCTCATCAGTTCGGTGCGTATCCGCACGTCCTGGTACCGCTTGAGGGTGTTCAGCGCCGGCTTGAGCTCCCAGAGCCCGTCGGTGTCGTTGCGCTTGTCCATGAGCACGGTCATGGCCTGCTCGATGTGCTGGAGCACCTTCGCCAGACCCGGTGCCACCGGCACGGCGGCCGGTCCCAGCCCGCGCCGGCTCGCCAGCTGCGGGGTGACCCCGTCCTCCTGCCGGCTGTGCACGGCGGTCATCACGTCGTCGGCGTGCACCCCCTGCTCCAGCGTCGTCCGGACGCTGCGCAGCACCGAACCGTCCGCGGCGATGACGTACTGGCGGCCCACCGGGATCTGCGGGCTGTGCGGGGTGATCAGCACGCCGTGCCGGTCCACCACCCGGATGCCCGGGTTCGTCAGGAACAGCGTGAGGATGTCCGGCGGGTCGATCCGGCTGAGGTTTCCGCCCTCGTGCTCCAGCGCCGCCAGCGCGGAGCCGACGTGCGCTCCCAAGCCGGTCGGCCCCTGGGGCCAGCGGGCCCGCGTCTCGGCGCGCAGCACCGCGGCCTGGGTGTCGTCCTCCACCACGACCTGGATACCGCCGACCGCGGACGCCTGGCGGATCAGCGACTGGAGCGGACCGGTCAGCGTGTCGTCCACCTGGCCGTCCAGGGCGGCGCTGGGCAGCGGCACCCGCGGCAGCCGGGTCGGGAGCGCCCCGCGCCGGTAGCGCTGCCAGTCACGGGCCGGGTCGTCCACGATGGCGGCGGGGCGCAGGTGCGCCGGGTCGAGCGCCGCGCCGCCGACCAGCTGCACCCCGTCTGACGGCGGGGCGGGCAGCGGCGGGAGCACTGCGGCGAGCTCGGTGTAGGCGGCGACCAGGTGGTCGGCGGCGGAGCTGAAGTCCTTCGGGGCCTCGGTGATGTCGCTCTCGAACGCGTCGGCCTGGGCGGCGGGCAGCACGAGTTCGCCGCTCACCCCCGCCACCGTGAACCCGGCGACGGGTGCCCGGTGCGCCCGCAGCGTGCGCGTCAGCGCGAAGAAGTCCTGCTTGTCGCTGTCGAACGTGACATTCGCCCGCATCGTCACCGAGTAGCGGGCCAGGTCGCCGGAGAAGCTCGCGGCGAACTTGTGCGCGTGCTGCTCGGCCACCGAGTGGTTGTAGGAGGTGGCTGCCTCGAAGCCGACCCCCGCACCACCCAGACTCGCGTTGAACAGGCTGGCGTTGACCTCGACTTCGAGCGGTGCGTCGGTGCCGTGCGAGCGGCCGTCGTCGGTCTTCATGGTGTCGCCGACATCGATGCGGACCGGGACCGCGTCGGTCCCGGTGATGTCGAGCGGCGAGCGGCGCACCGCCGTCAGCTCCAGCGACACCTTCAGGCTGCCCAGCACCCGGCCGACCTCGATCAGGCCGGAGCGGAAGGTGCCGTCCGCGAGGGACTGGGCGAACTGCCGGGTCAGCTGCTCGTTGAAGGTCTCCTCGGCGATCTCGCCCAGCGCCTCGGCGGCCTGCTCGCCGGTGAACCCGGCGTCGACCAGAGCCTGGCCGAGGCCGCGCAGCACCGGCTGCGCGTCCAGCCTGGTCAGCGCGAACGGGTACTTGACGATCCGCCCGGGCGAGGCGATGGCCTGCTGCCAGGGCTGCTCGGCCGTCGCCGGTGGTGCCACCGCCGCGCGAACGCTGTAGCCGACGGCGTGCTCGGGCAGGTCCACGGCGGCGACGACCGGGGGCTCGCCCTCGATGTGGACGCTGACGGTGGCCGTGGTGCCGCTGGTGTGGAGCGCCTGCGGGCCGTCCATCAGCCGGTTGCCGCCGACGGTCTCCGCGAACCGCTCGGCCTCGACCACCAGTTGCTTGCGGGGGACGAAGGCGACGCCCGGGGACAGGAAGGTGGCCTTGCCGAGCTGCGCGGTGAAGAAGTCGAAGAGCGCGCCGACGCCGATGTTCTTCTGCTGCAGCGTGTAGTCGGTGTAGCTGACCATGGCATAGCTGGAGGTGCCGGTGACCACCTTGGGGTCACCGGGCTCCAGCGGCGTCAGTGTCTCGACGGTCGGCGCGGTGGTCGGCGCGAAGGCGACGTGGACGAGCGTGTCGTCCTCGCCGAACCACAGCCCCTTGGTCAGTGCCTCGGACCACTCGTCCAACTGGTGCGCCGGGTCGTGGGCGGTCTCGTGGCCGTGACCGTGGGCCGCGTGCGGGGTGGTCTCGGAGAGCGTGTGCGCGATCTGCGAGACGACGGTGTCGAGGAGCGTCCCGTCCAGCGTGGGCAGCGCCGCCCGGACGCGCGCACGCAGCTGGTCCGCCGGGATCGCCCTGGCGTGCTCCAGGCTGTGCACGGTCGCCTCGCCGACGAGCGGCGGCTCCACGACCGGCGCCGGCGCCTGCGGCGGATCGATCAGGTGCGGGGCGGGGGCGGGAACCACCGCCTCGGCCTGCTGCGGCTCCTCCTCCCCCTCCTCGGCGATGGTGGGCAGCGGACGCGCCCCGGCCGAGAGGCGGGTGCGCAGCGGCATTGCCCTGTCGACGGCCATCCTCTCCTGCGGCTCCTCCACCTCCGCAATGGTGGGCAGCGGGCGCACCCCGGCCGACGGGCGGGTACGCGCGGGCATCGGAGTTGCGCTGTCGAACGCTTCGGTCTCCTGCGGCTCCTCGACCTCGGCGATGGTGGGGAGCGGACGCACCCCGGCCGACGGACGGGTACGCAGCGGCGCCGGTACCGGCGTTGCTGCGGGGGCGGGCGCGGGCTGCTGCTGCTCGGTCGCTTCCGGTTCGGCCGGCTGCTCGCTGAGCGGGGCGGCCGGGACCGGCGGAGCGGTGACCTCCGCGACGGTGTCCTCGGCGGAGGCGTCGCTCGCCTCGGAACCGTCCTCGGAGACGGCGTCGTAGGTGTCGCGGGCGCCGTCGAGGCCCAGCTCACCGTCGTCGGCGTAGCTGCCGTCGCCGTAGTTCGCCTCGCCGTAGTTGCCGTCATCGGCGTAGTTGCTGTAGTCGGCGTAATTACTGGGGCCGTCGTAGGCGGCTCCGGCGCTGTAGTCGTCGTAGCCGTAGCCGTAGTCGTCCTGCCGGGCGGTGGGCGGGGCCGCGTCGTAGCGGAATCCACCGTTGGGGAGGAGCCGGTCCACGACCGCCACCAGGCCCTGGAGCACCTGGTCGTTCTTCGGGTCGCGCCCCTCCTCCGACAGCCGGGCGAAGTACTGCGACACCTCCGACGCCGGGTCGAACAGCTGCTGGAGCGTCCCGGTGACGGTCGCCAGGTGTCCGGGGTCCAGCGTGGGCGCGCCGCCGTCCGAGAGCGCTGCCAGCGTCGCCGCCGCCCGGTCCCGGGCCGCAGTCACGGCCGATGTCCAGGACGTCAGCTGCTCGGAGGCGGGGACGGTACCGGGCAGCCAGTCCGCCAACGTCGGCAGGCTGTAGGACGGGAGCGCCCCGCGCAGGTCGTTGAGCGACCGCTGTCCGGCGGCGCCGAGGAGCCGGTATCCGGCCTCCGGCGGCAGCGCGCGGACGGGTTCGATGCTGTCGGCCGTCGCGCCCAGCTGCTCCAGGACCTCGTCGTGGGCCCGGACCTCGGCGTCAGCAGCGGCCCAGGAGGGGCCTGCGGTCAGCGCCACGGCGGCTGCGTTGAGCTGCTCCAGGACGGCGGCGTCCTGCTCGGAGCCGGTCGGCGGGAGCAGCGGACGGTCCGTCAGCAGCGGCAGGAACGGGCGGTCGAGGTTCCGCAGCAGGTTGGCGGTGCCGTTGGCCATCACCAGGGCCGGGAGCCCGCCCTGGGCGAAGAGCCAGTGGAAGGCGGGGCGCGGCAGGCTGCCCGCGTCCACGAGCAGCACATCGCCGGGGGCGAGCCCCTGGATCGTGGCCGCCAGGTCGGTGTCGGCCAGTGAGGCCGCCCGCAGCCAGTGGTGCCCGTCCTGCGACGGCCGCGCGGTCTGCACCGCGTCCGTCCACGGGACCGTTCCGGCGCCGATGACGGCCAGCACCACCGGCGGGGCCTGGCTGCCCCGGGCGTTGCGCAGGCCCTGCGCGGCGTAGCCGAGGACGGTGCGGGCGGGCATCTCGTCCATCTGGTGCAGGCCGTAGACCGGCATCAGGTCGAGTCCGCCGCCGAGGGCGTCACGCAGCACGGTCAGGTTCTGCGCGCGGGTGCGGTCGGTCTCCGAGGGGGAGGTGTCCAGCCCGCCGAGGTCGAACGCGGTGTCCTCGGCCGCCCGGAACATGGCGCTGCCCGGCAGCACCGCCTCGTGCGGTACCGGCTCGTTCAACCCCTCGAACATTCCCTGACCCGGCGTCAGTACATCGATGGTGGGCGCCTGTCCGGGCCCCGGGCGGAGCACGAGTTCGCGCCGGACCGACCAGGCGTAGGGCTGGAGGACGAGCAGCGCGTCGGTGTGGAAGTAGTCGAGCGCGCGCGAGCGCTGCGCGCGGACGTCGTCGGCGGTGGTGTACTCGGCTTCCGGCATGAGGCCGTCGAGCGCGCCGGAGACGGCCAGCACCGCCCGGGGCAGGCCCGGCGGCGGGGCGGTGGCACTGTCCCGGAAGGGGCTGAACGGGTCGTCCAACTGCACCATCCGCCAGGGGCCGAGGGCGTCGTCGGCTGCCGAGAGCCCCGGGGTACCGACGCGGCCGGGGAGCAGCTGGCCCATCCGGTCTCGGGTGTCCGCCGGGTGGGCGACCACCACCTCGCCGGTGTAGCCGAGGCCGCGCAGGGACTTCAGGACCGAGACGGCGGAGGACTGGTGGCCCATGCCCGGCCCGGAGGAGACGGCGAGGGTGATCGAGTCCAGGCTGCCGAGGTACTGCTGCACCAGGGCCCGCTGCCCGGCGGCGTCGAGCTGCCGGATGCCGGGGGCAGGGGTGACCTGGCCGTCCCCGGTGCCCTGCCGGGCAGGCTCCTGCGGGTCGTAGTCGCTGCGGGAGTCCTCGGAGTCGGTGTCGGCGTCGCTGCCCATCACAACGCCGTTGAAGGGCGCCGACTCCGAGGCCGGCGGCGTCACCACGACGACCGGAACCGGTCCGGGCGCGGCGGTGACGGCAGTCTCGCTGTCGCTGTCGCTGTCGAGATCGACGGTCTCGACGGTGAAGCCGGGCGTGGCGTCGCTGTCGGTGTCGACGTCCAGGTCGATGCTCTCGACGGTGTAGGTGTGGCTCACCTCGATCGGCGGTGCGGGCGCGGGCACGGGCGTAGGGACCGTGACCGGGGCCGCCATGTCGTCGGCGTCCAGCTCCAGTGTCTCGATCGTGAAGGTCGCGGCCGGCTCCGGCGCGGTGGCGGTCGCGTCGGCGGTCGCGTCGGCGGACAGGTCCACCGTCTCGATGGTGAAGCCCGGCGTGAGCAGCACCGGTACCGTCGTGGTCGGCGTATCGGCTTCGGCCTCGACGTCGACCGTGGTGACGGTGAACCCCGGGCCGACCGGCTTCGGCGGCAGTTGCCTGCCCTGGGGGGCGTCCTGCGAGAAGTACGTCGTCCTCGGGCCGGTCGTGGTCCCGCTGACCGCGTCCGTGGGGATGGAGACCGCGAACGGCACCACGCCCGAGATCCTGGGTGCGGAGGCCTCGGCTGCCGCGCCGGTCCCGTGGTGGAAGGTGAAGGTGAACTCGACATGCCCGTCGAAGTGGACCAGTGGCATCGGGATCTTCGAGTTGGCGATGGCCCGGCCGCCCTCGGCCTGTTCGCCGCCCTTGCGCTTGCGGTAGCCGCCGCCCGCTGTCAGCAGGAAGTCGAACTTGCCCGGCAGTTCGGAGAATTCGGCGCCGAGCTGGGCCATGAACTGCATGTGCCGCGACTTGAGCTTGCGCTCGGTGAACCGTCCGCTGGTCTCCCCGGTGAGCGCGACCTCCGCCTTGGGCTCCTCACGGTCGTAGGAGAGGTCCACCACCTTGGCGGTCACCGCCACCCAGGATTTCTGACCATTCATCAAGAATGATGTGCTGCGCAGTTCCTGACCTGCCGTCAGCTGCGGCAGATGTGCGCCGAGCCGTTCTCGGCTGAAGGCGTCGCGGATGAGGTCGGAGCGCCTGCGTCCGCCGATGAGCCTGCTGTCCCACGGGCCCTGGTAGATCCGGCGTCCCTCGGTGTCGAGGAGGCTGTGCAGCGAGCCGACGTCCGGGAGGTCGCGGACGATGTGGTTGGCGGCGAGCCCCTCGGTCCAGATGGTGTCCGGCGGCACCTGGAGCGGGACCGGCACGGTCGCGCGGTCGTCCAGGGCGTTCGCCAGCGCGTCGCTGTGCGGCCGCCCGGCCTGGAGGGAGGCGTCGCCGGGGCTCTCGGCGCGGAGGGTGTCGGCGGTCTCCGACAGCACCTGGAAGCCGACCGTCGCATAGCCGTAGCTGCGCTCACGCGCACCGGTCCAGGGCCGGCGGGTCATCCGGGGAGCCCCGGCCGGGTCGGCGAGCTGCCTCCGGGCGCTGTCGCCGATGCGGGTGCCCTGGGCGTCGACCAGGGTGTCGAAGGTGGCCTTCATCGCCGCGATCCGGGCCTCGTTGCCCGGTGTCCGCGCCAGCTTGTCCATCTGCCGCAGCAGGCTGTGGATGCGGGCCTGCTCACTCGGGGCGTCGGCGGGGATGCGCTGGTCGGCGGCCTTGCCCCACGGCCGCCAGGGCCTGCGGAACTCGAAGTGCAGCAGCGCCACGCCGTCGTAGACGCTGCCGGGGACCTTCGCCTTGGTGCCGATGCCGGTCTTGGCGGCACTGGACGACTCGGCGATCTCGTCCTGGCCGGAGGTGTGCTGGAAGGTGCCGCCCGCGACAACAGCCGCCGGAGCGATGCCGAACGGGTCGCTGGTGGCCAGCGCCTGTACCGTCGTCGTCTGCTGGGTGCCCTTGTTGTAGGCGGTGAGGCCATCGGTGCCGCCACCGGCCTGCCCGGCGGCGACACCGTTGTTGAACTCGGTGGCGCCGGTGGCGCCCGTGTGCTCCAGGCTGGACACGCTGGCGGTGATCCGGACGCTGCCGCCCTTGACCGCGACGATCCAGGGTTGACCGGCCATCATGGACTTGAGCCGGGGCTGGAGGCGGCCGACCGTCAGCTGCTTGGCGAGGGTCCGCTTGGCGGAGGCCCAGGACGCGGTGGAGCCGAAGACCCGCAGACCTGTGGGGTCCAGCTGGTCGAGGACGGCGCGGGTGACCGGCTCGGGCTCGGCCGGCCCGGCGGTGGAGGTCAGCGGCTGGAGCGGGATCCCGCCCTCGGTGTCCACATCGGTCGCGGCGGCGGCAATGGCGGCGGCGTGCGGGGCCGGGCCGGGCCGCTGCACGTTCAGTACGATGTCGCTCCCGCTGAGGACCAGCGAGTTCAGGATCCGGACCGGCGGGGTGCGGAGTTCCTTGGGCGCGGCCCGGCGCAACGTCACCGGGTCCGCGGGCAGTTCGCGGACCGGGAAGGCGAACTCACCGCCGGTGGTGGGGGTCACCGTACGGGTGCCGGTGGGCACGCCGAGGCGGGAGGTCCTGATGCGGACCGTGAACTCGACGGTTCCGGTGAACACCGCCGCGGGTTCCACCGTCTTGCTCTTCGACACCGCGTTGTCGCGCAGGTCGACCGTGTTCCCGACGATGTCGTCGGTGTTGGTGCTGTAGCTGACGGTGAGCGAGGTGTGCGGGGCCTTGGCCACCAGCGAGGCGGTGAACGTGCCGCGCGAGCGGTCGTCCGACATCTCGCCGGTGGTCGCGCCGGACTCGGTGCCGACCTCGAACTCGAAGTCATTGACGGTCTTCTGGAAGGCCATCGCGGAGGCCTTGGCCCCGACGATGGCAACCTCGGCGGTCAGGCCGCCGGCGGTCACGGTCGTGCCCCAGGGCCGGTCGCCGGTGAGCGCGGGCAGCAGCGGGCGCAGCGAGATCGGGTCGAAGTAGGGCAGCAGTTGCGCCTCGACCTGACTCCAGTCCTCGCCGAAGGTGCCGCTCAGTTCGGCCGCGATGCCGTTCATCACGGCCATGCCGTCGTCCAGGCCGGTGACCGCGTCGGACGCGCCGAGCTGGCCGTGGCGGGTCACCCGGACCGGAGGCAGCAGGACCGGACCGGGCTGCGCGCTGCCAGAGGCGGAGGCGGTGGCGGAGGCGGCGGCGGACGAACCGGCCGAGGAGCCGGTCAGGTCCGGCGGGTTCAGGGCGCCGGCCTTCTGCTTGCCGCGCGCGACCGGGCTGAGCCCCGCGAGTGCCGCCGCCGTGCGGGCGTTGTCGGCCGCCTCGGTCTCGGCCTCGGCCCGGGTGAAGACCTGCGGTCCCTCCTGCCCGGCCGCGACGGCGTACAGCTGCGCGTGCGACTGCGGCAGCGCGACCACGAAGCGGACATCGGTGTTGCCGACGGCGGGCGCCTTGGTGGATCCGAGCCGGGCGAAGGTCACGTCCACGCGTGCGGTGACCAGGAAGACCGCCATCGGTTCGGGGAACTTCGAGCTGGAGGTGGTGCTGGAGGTCTGCGCGGCACGGGTGCCCTCGCGGTGGCGGGTCGAGCGTCCGCCGCCGATGACCGGCACGGCGACATAGTCGCCGTCGGCGAGGTTGTCCTCGTAGCCGCCCTGGGCCTGGCCTCCGTAGTAGCGCCAGTCGACCCGGCGGTTGGCGGTGCCCTCGACCGCCTCGTTGAGGACGTTCAGCTCGGCCTTGTCGATGACCCGCAGGAACTCCATCCGGTCCACCCGGGCGACCGCCGACACCTTGGCGTCCTTCTGCAGCGGCTGCACCAGCAGTGGTCCGACCGAGGGAATCCCCCTGGTCATCGTGGGCAGCCAGGCGGCGAGGCGCTCGCGGCGGAAGGTGTTGCGGACGGACGGCTGGAGCTCCGCCCACGCGCTGTCGGTGAAGAAGCCCCGGCCGAGCTCGTCCAGGACGGTGTTGATGCCGCGCGCCGGCAGCGGACCGGCGGCAACCGGACCGGCGAGGGCACCGGCGGCGGGCTGGGCGGGGGTGTGCTCGACGAACATGTCGAGCACGACCGTCCCCTCCGGCAGGCCCTGCCGCGGGAGGCGCCGGCCGCGCGCGTCGAATCCCCACACCTCCGGCGCGGGACGCCAGGCCGTCCCGTTGACGTCGATCGGCGGGGCCAGCAGCCGCAGCGGTCCGGGCCGGCGGTCCTGCGCGGCGAAGGACTGCGGCTCCGGGACCGCGCGGGATTCGGCGGCCTCCGCGAGGAGTTCGAAGCCCAGGGCCGCGGTGGCCACGGCGGCGGCCGGACCGAGTCCGGTGCCGGTGCTCCGGTGGTAGGAGAAGGTCAGCCTCGCGACACCGTCGAAGACGGCGCCCGGCGCCTTCACCTTCACGGCGTTCCCCGCGCGGACCGAGACCTGGTCGATATCGGTCCGGTCGCGCCCGTACTGGGCGAAGACGCCCCCGGTGCCGCGCAGCGGGGCGTCGCCGAAGTCGCTGTTCTGCGCGGAGAACGGGGCCTGCCCGCTCCAGCTGTAGGTCTGCGAGTTGGTGACCGTGCGGGTGATGTCGGTACCGGCGTTGAACTCGGTCTGGTCGGTGTTGCGACGGTGGGTCAGCCGGTCGACCGTCGCCGAGATCAGCAGGCTGCCCCGGTTCTCGGACAGCGGGAGCACGATCTGCTGGCCGGCCGTCATCGACTTGAGTTCGGCGTGCAGGGTCAGCAGGTCCACCGAGGTGAGCAGTTCCTCCTTGACCTGGGGCCAGGCGTCGCCGAGGCAGCCGGCTCCGACGGCTTCGAGCGAGTTCGGGTCGGCCGCGTCACCCAGGAGCGAGCGCAAGCCCCCGCCGGTACGGGCACCGTTGGCGTCGACGGCGTAGACGTCGCGGACGATGTCCGAACCGCCGAGCGAGAGGGTCTGCTCGATCCGCAGCGGCGGCAGGTAGTGCTGGACCTTCTTGGGCGGCGGGGCCATGAGCGAGTCGGCCGTCGGGCTGGCGACCGGGACCGGGAGCGTCACCTGGAGGTGGTCCGGCGTGGCGTCGGTGCCGGGCCGCAGTGACTGCCCGAGCCGGGTGACGTCGGAGAAGTCGAGGTCGAGCTGGATCCGGGTGTCGATCAGCAGGGCGGGTTCAGGGGTCTTGCCCCGGTTGAACATGCGTCCGCTGTCGCCGACGCTGGAGTTGGCGATGCTGTCGCGGACGGTGCCGAGCTGGCCGCTGAGCGGTGTGTCGGGTGTCGCCTTGCCCTTCAGGATGATCCCGAAGCCGCTGCGGGCACGGCCCTCGCGGAAGGTCCCGGCGGAGGCGAAGGAGTCGCTGCCGTCCTCGAACTCGAACTTCGCGAACGTGCCGGAGGTGACGGCGCTCGCCACCCTGGCGGTGACGACGACGTCCCCCTTCCAGCCGGCCACGTCCAGCGGAACGGTGACCACATCGCCACGGGTCATCACCGACAGCACCGGAAGCAGCGACTGCACGCTCAGGGCACTCGACAACTGCCCGCGCGCGGTGTCGAGCTGAGCGGCGTTCAGTACGCCGCCGAGCCGGTACAGCACCGCGTCGGTGACCGTGTCGTCCGCGACGCCGCTGGGCAGCACCCGGTCGTTGGCGCCGATCTGCCCGTCGGCGGTCAGCCGGACGGGGGGTGTGGGCAGCACTACCGGTGGCGCGGGGGTGGTGGCGACCGGGGCGGGCGCGGTGGTCCCGGAGCCGGAGGCCACGGTGGTGGTGTCGGCCATGACGACGCCGGAGAAGTGGGCCGTCGCCCGGGTGTCCGTGGCCCTGTCGGCCACCGTCGCCGGGGCGGAACGGCCTACCCCGGGAAGGAACTTGACCCAGCTGCCGGGCCTGCCCCGCTCGTCCGGCAGCAGCGCGAAGGAGGCGGCGGGGTGGGAGCCGAGGACCACCACCTGGGTGGTGGCCGCCCAGACCACGCGTCCGGTGCTGTCGGCTGCGGCCTGCCCGATGCTGAGCAGGTCGTCGGTGCCGATTCCGGCCCGGCAGACGGCGAGGATGATCTCGGCGTCGTCGCCGAGCGCGCCCAGGCTGGGACGCCGCGCGAGGATGTCGCCGAACGCACCGCCGGGGATCTTCACCGGCACGGTTTCCAGGCCGGTGCCGGTGCCGGTGCCGGTACCGAGGCCGGTGCCGGTCTCGCTGTCGCTGTCGGCCGTCGGCGGGGTGTGCACGGTGACGGACACCTGGCTGCCGTGCGCGACGGCGGCATACAGGGGCGTGTCCGCGCTCCAGGGCGTCTGGGCGTAGGAGTCGACGTCGTTCTCGGTGAAGTCCGTGCTGCCCGTGCCGGAGGCCTTGAGGTGGATGAAGGCCGGCGCCGCAACGTCGACCCGGGGCAGGGTCAGCGTCGGGTCGAAGACCCGTCCGATCGCGCCGGTCCCGGGCACCGTTTCCAGCACCCGGCTGACCACCTCGTCGATGGCCGCACGCACCGGCTCGACGTCGTTCAGGGAGGTCTCCCCCACCGTGCCGACCGGCGCGACGGCGTGGACCGGCTGCACGGCGGCGTCCGGCTCCGCCACCTGCACGGGTTCGGCGACCCGCGCGGGCTCGGCGGCGTGAACGGGTTCGGCTGCGTGCACGGGTTCGGCTGCGTGCGCCGGTGCCCCGACGTCGGCGGGTTCCAGCACCGCCTCGTCGCCGAGGACGTCCACCGCCGTGTGCCCGGTCCCCGCGTGCTCGTCGGGCAGCGGGCCGGCCACCGCCTCGGTACCGCTGTCGGCCTTGAGCTGGATCTCCGGCCCGGCCGACACCGCCTCGCCGTCCCCCGGCCCGGTCGGCTCCTTCGCGTGCGGCGCGGGCTCGGGCGTGCCGCCGGGCGCGTCGCCGGTCGGCGCGTCGTCCCCCCGGCCGGGCCGCGCCGCCGCGCTCGCCGCGCCCCGGCCGAACGAGTCGCCACTCGCCTTCTCGTTGTCGAGCCAGGTGTCCGCCTTGAGGGTGCCGTCGCCCACGAGGCTGTCGTGCAGTTCGACCCACCCGCGCCGGAACCCCTGCACCTCCTCGTGGAAGCCGCTGCCGGGGTCGTTGGCGTCGATGCCGTAGGAACCCGGCCCGCCGAAGCGCTCGTTGAAGGCCCGTCCGGCCTGGTGCAGGCTGCCCTGCAGGTGCTCGTCCAGGTCGAACTGTCGGCCGACGTCCGTCAGCAGATCGTTCACGCCCTTGCGGAAGGCCTGGTAGCGGGGGTCGAGCAGGTCGTGGACCAGCGGTTCCGCGCCCGTCCGCACCCCGCCCAGGTGCTCGGCGGCCAGGTCCTCGATCTTCGCCGCGTACTGGTCGCCGACCCGGGTGACGGTGTCCTCGGAGGTGTCGGACCAGCCGCGCCGGTCGAGCGTGTCACGCATGTCCTGGACGCTGTCGTGGACCTTCTGGTGGTAGTCCAGGCGGCCCTTGAGCGCGCTCGTCTTCAGCAGGTCGCCGGGGCGTCCGGCTCCCCGGATGAACTCCGGTGTCGGGGCGACCCCGTAGCCGTGTCCGGCCAGGGCGTCGTCGACCGCGGAGCCGAGGTCGGCGTCCAGACCGGCCTTCGCGGCGGTGACCACCTCCTCCGGGTGGCCGCCGAGTTCGCCGAGCGCGTCGAGTTGGTCGTGCGCCCGGGGCAGGACGTCCAGCGACAGCGTGTAGCCGGCCTTGAGCCGGGCGGCCGTGACGTCCGGTGCCGCGTCCCCGTTCAGCCGGTCCTCGACCTGCTTGCGGACTCCGGCGAGCAGGTGCTCGTTGACCGGGTCGCCCGGTGCCCGGCCCCGGGTGGAGGGACGGTGGTCGTTCAGCGTCGCGACGTGGTCCAGCACCTCCTTGGTGCGGCCCAGGGCCGGGGTGCCCAGGTCGGTGCGGACCGGGCCGCCCGGCTCGTCCAGGCCTTCGGCGGCCTTGCCGAACCGGTCCGGCAGGCTGTCCAGCCGCGCCGTGACCGTGGACTTCCAGGACTCGTGCAGCGCGGACAGGTCCTGCGGGTCGCTCAGGTCCCGGCCCGCGACGAGCTGCCGGTGGTCGTCCCGCAGCGCCGCCGCGACCTCGTCGGTGACCTGGGTGACGACCGCCGCACCGTCGCCGTGGACGGTGTTGCCCCCCTCGGTCCAGTCCCGGAAGGCGTTCTCGACGTTCTTCGGCAGGTCGTTCAGGGCCCAGTTGCGGGCCTCGGCCAGGGAGAGCAGGTTGTCGGTGTGGGCCAGCAGCTTGTCCTCGCCCTTGGCCAGCTGGGCCTTCACCGTGTCCGACAGGACCAGCGGCCGGTTCTCCGGGTGCCAGTGGGCGGCGTCGAGCCTTCCGCCCGTGGTCACCTGGTCGTAGCCCTCGGCCCAGTCCTTGTGGAACTGCTGCTCCAGCGCGTCGGTCGTGCTCCGGGGCAGGTCAGGGTGGCCGTCCGTCAGCTGCTTCCAGGCCGCCAGCGAACCCTCGTGCAGGCCGGGCAGGTGCTCGGCCGCGCCGTAGAGGCCGGGCAGCCCGCCGGACATGCCGTTCACCTCGGCGTTGAACGCCTCCAGCGCGTCGTCCACGGCCTTGGGCGGGTACCCGGCGTCGTTCAGCTTCGCCCGGATCTCGTCCAGCTTCGCCGACAGGAAGCGGCCGAGGCCGTCGCCGACCCGGGTGACTGTCTCCGGCGCGGGGCGGCTGCCGTCCGGCGCGGTCCAGGAGCGTGCGCCGTCGAGCAGGTCCTGCGCGCTGCCTCCGGCGGCGGCCTCGAAGCGGTAGCGCTCGCCCAGGGACGCGTTGATGGTGTCGAGTTCGGCCTTCAGCCGGTCCGGCAGGGCCGGGTCGTGCGCGGCTGCGGGGTCCTCCGTCAGCGCGTCGAGCGCGTTCCTGGCGTCCTTGGCGGCGACGGCGGCGGCCGCCGTGTGCGCGGCCTCGGAGGGGCTGCCGTTCTTGACCAGGTCGGCGGTCATCGCGTCGTTGAGCGGGCGGGTCATCGACTTCGGGTGGTCGCGCAGCAGCTGGACCGTGTCGAGCTTGTTGTGCAGGGCGGTCAGCAGGTCCGCCTCGTTGCCTCCCCAGTTGCGGCGGACCTGGGTCAGGGCCGCGCCGTGGGCGGCGTCCCCGCTGCCGCGCTGCTTCCCCAGCGCGTCGCCCAGGGCCTCGTGGAACGCGTCGTTGGCGGCCTGGACATGGGCGTCGTGGATCTCCGCGATGTCCTCGGCGGTCCATTCGGGGTGCGCCGTGCGCCACTTGCCCATGGTCAGCGCGATGGCGTTCTTGGTGTCGGTGAGCGCCGCGTGGGCGCCGTCGTGGAAGCTGCTGGGCTCCCGGGCCGGGCCGGCATGGCCGTCCAGGGTGTCCAGCTTGGCGTGCAGGTCGGACATCAGGTCGTGCTCGACGCTGTCCCAGGTGCGGCGCACCTGCTGGACCGCCTTGGCCCTGGCCCTGGCCGCCGCCTCCGGTCCGGCGGTGTGGCCGCGCCGCCCGCCCACGTCGTCCATGGCCGAGTGCAGCGCCTTGTCGAAGGCGGCGTCGGTGGCGTGCGCGTAGTGGTCGCGCAGGTTCCCGAGGTCGCCGTCGCTCAGCTCGGGGTGCCCGCTGTGCCAGCCGTCGAGGGTGCGGCCGATCCGGTCGTTGGCGTCGGAGAGCAGGTCGTGGGCCTGTTCGTGGAAGTCGCCGAGGCTGTTGACCCCGTGTGCGAGGTCGTCGGCACCCATGTCGAAGTGGGTGCGGGCGTCGACCAGGTGGAACGGTTCGCTGGTGAGTCTGCCGTAGGTGGCGTCGAAGACGTGTTCCAGTTCGGCCCGGTAGTCGTCGGTGGCCCGGACGATGGCCTCGGGGCTGTGCCCCTGGGCGCGCCAGGCCGCCTGGGCGCGGCCGACCCGGTTGTCGATCTGGGCGGGCAGGTGCTCCTTGGCGAGGTGCAGTTCGGCGCGGCCGGGGAGCGTGCCGCCGAGCTTGTCCACGGCCCGCTTGAGCGCCTTCTCGGTGCCGCGGATGTCGGCGGCGGACGGCCGGTCGCCGCCGAGGCCCTGCACATGCTCCTGGAAGGCCGCGCGCAGGTCCTGCTGGGCACCGGCCAGCACCTCGTCGCGCCCGGCCGGGTCCAGCTTGCGCAGCCGCTTGGAGCCGCGGACGGCGGCGTCGAACTTCTTCTGCAGCGTGTCGTGGGCCGCCCGGTACTTGTCCTCCAGCTGGAGCTTGCCGTCGTACTCGCCGGTGAGCCCGGCGGTCCTGCCCTGCCAGGCCTTCTGCTGCTCCGGGCTGCTCAGGTGGTCCCCGGTCCCGGAGCCGGGCGCGGCGGCGACGTCCTCGGGGTCGCCGGGCGTCTCGTCTCCGTGCTCGTCGCCGTGCTGCTGCCCGGCGTGGTCGTCGGCGTGCACCGGCGCCCCGGTCGGGACGTGCGTGCCGGGCTCGGACGGCGCGGCCAGCGGGACGGACCCCTCGCCCTGCCCGTGCCCGGTGCCGACCGTGCCCGGTTCGGCGGCGCGCTCGCCCTTCGCGGTCCCGCCGCTGCCGGTGCCGCTCGCGTCCGCGTGGGTGGGCCGCGGCTCGACCGGTGCGGGGCCGCCGGTCGGCGTGCCGGTGTCGGTGACCTCCACCGGGGACGTCCCCGGGGCGCTGCCGTCCTTGACCCCGAGTTCGGACGTCGGTCCGTCACCGGGGCCGACGGTGGTGCGGCCGTCCGGGCCGGGGTCCAGACCGCGGGAGCCGACCGGCTGCGGCGCGCCGCCCTCGCCCACCAGCGGGTCGCCGCCGCCTCGGACCGGCACGCCCTCGACGGGCTGGCCGGGCTGTATGCCGCGCCCCCCGGCCGGGGGCTCGACGCTGTGCGTGCCGGGCGGGACCGGTCCGCCGCCGTCCACCGGCAGCGATTCGTTGCCGAGGCGCGCCGGGGCGATCCCGGTCGACGGGACGCCGGTCGACCCGACGCCCTCGCTGCCGATGTCGCCGGACAGTTCACCGGGCTTGACGCCGATGCCCTGCGGGCCTCCCGGGTCGGGCTCCGACCGCAGCGGGGTGGGGCCGGCGGGGGTGTTCACCACCTCGTGCGGCCCGCCTTGGACGACCGGGACACCGACGCCCTCGACCGGTCCGCCGTCGACACCGACCGGATGCTCGGTCACCACGCCCAGGTCCGGTGCGTCGACGAGTCCGCCGGACGGCGGGTAGCCGCCCAGCTCGCCGCCCCTGACCGGGCCCACCGGGTCCACCCCGCCGGGGCTGTAGGCGGGCAGGCCGCCCACGTCCCCGGTCACCGGCGTGTGGGTACCGGCGCCGGGGTCGTCGCCGGAGCCCCAGACCTGGTCCCCGAGCTTGGACCCCAGCGGCCCGGCCACCTCCGGGATGTGCATGACCACCGGCAGCCCGCCGGCCAGGCCCAGGTTGACCGCCTCGCCCTTCCAGAAGTCGACGCTGTCGTAGTCGGTGTGGGTGCCGTAGACGGCGTCCGCGATCTGCTGCGAGGCGACGTCGATGCCCAGCTGGATGCCCGCCTGGGCGGTGGCGTCGAAGGCGACCGTGCCGATGAACTTCACCGCCGGGGGCAGCACCTCGGACAGGGTGCTGCCGACCGACTCGATGATGCTGACCATGACGTCCGGCAGGACCTCGCTGAGCGCGGCGCCCAGGAAGCCGCCGACCGCGCCGCCGAGACCCGGCAGCAGCATCAGTGGGATCGACAGGATGCTGCCGATCAGCCCGGCCAGTCCGGCCGCGTCCGCCTGCTGGGTCTCCTGCTGCATGATCGAGGCGATGTAGTCGCCGTAGGCGTTGATGTGGTTGCCGATGCTGCGCGCCGCGTCGACGGCGGGCTGCACCTCCAGCGTGTGCAGGTCGTTCCAGGTGGTCTGGACGGCGTTGTTCGCGTCACCCGTCCAGCTCATGCCGTGGACCGCCGCGTCCATCGCGGTGAGCTCCTCCCAGAGCCGGTCGCTGAAGTCGATCCAGGCGTTCCCGAGGTCGTAGATCGGGCTGATGTCGAAGTTCGGCTCGTACGTCAACGCGGTCCACCTCGGGGAACTGTCGTGCTGGTGCGGGGGTGCGGCGGGGTGCCGCGGTACGTCAGAAGGTCTCGGCGACGGACGTGAACGTCGGGTCGGTGATGTCGGTGGTGCCCGGTGTGCCCGAACCGTGCTGCTTCAGGTTGGTGTCCGACACCGAACCGGAGACGGTGAACAGGCTGACGATGGCGTCCTCGGCCTGGAGGTAGTTGGTCCCGGCCAGGTCCAGCGCCACCGAGACCCGTCCCAGCATGCTGTTCTGCTCGCTGGTCTGGTCGCCGTCCTTGCCGTAGAGGACGGTCATGCAGGCGTCGAGGCGGTCGAAGAAGTCCTGCGCCTCGGTCGCCGTCTGGCCGGCCCAGCCGAGGGCGAGGCCGTTCAGCGTGGTGAAGATGGTGGTCACGTCCTGGTTGATGCCGTCCAGCATGGTCTGCACCTGCTGGCTGAGGCTGATCAGCAGTTCGCCGTCGACGGAGATGACGG
>Ga0302314_10005998_pt1 | contig 22071 bp, 18 predicted proteins | sample III_Palsa_N2_3_FD_200533 | JGI IMG/M metagenome (GOLD analysis project Ga0302314, IMG submission 200533) | Peat permafrost microbial communities from Stordalen Mire near Abisko, Sweden - III_Palsa_N2_3 | ecosystem: Environmental > Terrestrial > Soil > Palsa > Peat permafrost | place: Sweden...
GGCGGCGTCGATCGCGCGCTTTTCGCCGGACGCCTCGCCCGTGCCCATCATCGCCTTGCCCATCTCGCTCATGACCGCGCGGATATCGGCGAAGTCGAGGTTGATCAGGCCGGGCATCACCATCAGGTCGGTGACGCCGCGCACACCGGCATAGAGCACGTCGTCGGCCATCTTGAAGGCCTCGGCAAAGGTCGTGCGCTCGTTCGCGACGCGGAACAGGTTCTGGTTCGGGATGATCAGCAGCGTATCGACGAACTTGGTCAGTTCCTCGATGCCAGCCTCGGCCAGCCGCATGCGGTTGGTGCCTTCGAACTGGAACGGCTTGGTGACGACGCCGACGGTCAGGATGCCGTTCTCGCGCGCCATCTTGGCGATGACCGGTGCCGCGCCGGTACCGGTGCCGCCGCCCATGCCCGCGGTGATGAACACCATGTTCGAGCCATTGAGGTGCGTCAGGATCTCTTCGGCCGCCTCTTCGGCGGCCTGGCGGCCGACGTCGGGGCGGGCGCCGGCGCCGAGGCCCCGCGTCACCGATTGGCCCAGCTGGATCTTGCGATCGGCCAGCGAATGCTGCAGCGCCTGCGCGTCCGTGTTGCAGGCGATGAACTCACAGCCGACCAGACTGGCCCGGACCATGTTGTTGACGGCATTGCCGCCGGCGCCACCGACGCCGACCACCGTGATGCGGGGTGTCAAGTCGCTGAATTCCTTGGGAATGCTGAGGTTGATGGTCATGGAATCCTCCGGGTCAGGGCACAGCCGTCGGGCAGTCGGTTACGGGAGATGAGGAACAAGAACGAGCAGAACGGGTGTCTCATCTGACTGGCCCCTCGCCAGGTGCTTCGATTCTGCGCGAATCGGGCTGCCAGATCAATAGTTGGTAGTTAAAAGCGCATCCAACCACTACAAATTCTCCCGCAGCCAGCCGCCGAGGCGTCCGAACATGCCTTTCGGCGCGTCAGACGCATTGGGGTCGCGGCCACGCGTTTCGGCGCGTTCGGAGGCCGCGAAATGCAGGAGGCCGGCCGTGGTCGCGAAGGCCGGACCGCCGGTCGCCTCGGCCAGACCCGAAATCCGGGTCGGCTTGCCGATGCGCACCTGCTTGTCGAGGATCATGCCGGCCAGCTCGCGCGTGCCGGGCAGCTGGGCAGCACCGCCGGTCAAGACGACCTGGCGGCCGGCCAGCTTGTCGAAGCCCGAAGTCTCCAGCCGGTTGCGCACCAGCTCGAAGGTTTCTTCCAGGCGCGGCGTGATGATCGCGATCAGGTGGGATTTCGGCACATGGTTGGTGTGGCCATCCTCTTCCTCGCCCACGACCGGCACGCTGATCGTCTCGCGCTCGTCGGCGGGCGACGGAATGGCGCTGCCATAGAGCGTCTTCATCCGCTCGGCATGGGTAATCGGCGTCGACAGGCCGCGCGCGATGTCGTTGGTCACGTGCACGCCGCCGACCGGCACCGTGTCGGCATAGACGATGGCGCCGTCGTAGAACACCGCGATCGAGGTGGTGCCGCCGCCCATGTCGATGACGGTGACGCCCAGCTCCATCTCGTCGTCGACCAAGGCCGCGAGGCCGGCCGCATAGGGCGAGACCACCATGCCGGAGACTTCCAGATGGCAGCGGCCGACCGCCGCCATCATATTGCGCACGGCGGCGGAGCCTGCCGAGACCACATGCATGTTGACGCCCAGGCGCTCGCCCATCATGCCGCGCGGGTCACGGATGCCGCGGCTGCCGTCGATCGAGAAGCCGACCGGGATCGAATGGATGATCTGGCGGTCGGTCGGCTCGCGATAGGCGTGGCCCTGGTTCAGCACGCGCTTCATGTCGGCATCGACGATCTCGCGACCGCCGATCGGGATCTCGACCGGCACGATGCGCGAGGCCGGGAAACCGCCCGACAGATTGACCACAACCTGGGTGATGGTCTCGCCGGCCATCTGCTCGGCGGCATGGACCGCGTTCAGCATCGAGGTTGCGGCCGCGTCCAGGTCGACGATCTGGCCGGCGCGCACGCCGCGCGAGACCTGATGGCCGATGCCCAGCACGCGCGGACCGCCGGTTTCGCGGCGCGCGATGAAGCTGCACACTTTCGTGGTGCCGATATCGACGGCGGCGATCAGCGCGCCGCGGGGACGGGATGCGGCTTTGCTCATGTCTTTTTCGCCGCCGGCTTGGAGGGTTTGGGCGGCGTGGCCTTGGCCGGTTCCGGCGTCACCTTGACGACGACGCGGTCGGCCAGCCTGAGATCGACGCGCTGGATATCGCGCGCCAACAGGCCATGGTCGCGATCGATCGCGGCCAGATGGGTCCAGGCGTCGGCGACGCCTTCTTCCGGCAGTTCGATATCGATGCCGCTGTCGAGCTTCAGGTTCCAGCGACGGTCGTTGATCCAGACCGCGGCCTCGATCTTCTTCATCAGATCGGGCTGGGTGCCCAGGATCTCGATCAGGCTTTCGGCATGTTTCGGCGCGTCGTCGCCGACGACGAGCAACAGGTTGGCATAGCGTTCCAGATGCTCGGTCGCGACCACGACGCCGTCCTGGTCGATCAGCACCATCTTGCCGTGGCGCTGCCACAGCGCCAGCGGCTTGCGCTCGGTCAGCTTGACGAACACGCGGCCGGGCAATTGCCGCTCGACCGCGGCGGTGCGGACCCAGGGCAGGGCTTCCAGCTGCTGCTTGGCCATGGCCGGATTGACGCCGAAGATCGGCGCGCCGCGTTGGGTCCCGACCGCGGCCAGGATCTCGTCGGTCGTGGTCATCTGCCGGCCTTCGACGTCCAGCACCTGCACGGTGAAGCCGGCGGCGGCGGTCGAGGCCAGCACGGCACCGGACAGGCGGCTGCCATGGTCGAGCTGGTCGGCGGCGGCAATGCCCAGGAACACGACAGCGCCGACGCCCAGCACGGCCGCGACCACGCGGGTCGGCCGGCGCGGCAGCCAGCGCACGATGCGGCGCTTCAGCAGCAGACGCTTGGCGCCCTCCAGGTTTTTCGCCGCCGGCCTCACACGTCGCATGCGGCGCCCTCCACCATCCAGGCACACAGCTCGGCATAGGAAATGCCGGCCGCCTTGGCCGCATCCGGCACCAGCGACGTCGACGTCATGCCGGGTTGGGTGTTCACTTCCAGGAGATAGAGCCCGCTGGACGAGCCTTCGGTGTCGTCGTAGCGCAGGTCGGCGCGGCTGACGCCGCGGCAACCCAGCGCCTTGTGCGCGGCCAGCCCGATACGCTCGGCTTCGGCATAGACGGCGGGCGGCAGTTCGGCCGGGCAGATGTGGGTCGAGCCGCCGGCGGCGTATTTCGCCTCGTAATCATACCAAACGCCGTGCGAGATGATCTCGATCACGCCCAGCGCCCTGTCGCCCATGACCACGACGGTGAGCTCGCGGCCGGGGATGAAACGTTCGACCAGCATCTCGTCCTTGAGCGTATTGGGGTCGATCGCGCGGTTCTGGCCCTCGCGCACGATCGTCACGCCAACCGAGGACCCCTCGTTCGACGGCTTCACGACATAGGGCGCTGCCATGACGGTCTCGGCCAGGATCTCGTCGCGCGTGGCGACGCGGCCCTCGACCACCGGCAGGCCGGCGGCGGCGAAGACGGCCTTGGCCATCGGCTTATCCATGGCGACGGCCGAGGCCAGCACGCCCGAATGGGTATAGGGAATGCCCATCAGGTTGAGCATCGCCTGGATATGGCCGTCCTCGCCGCCGCGGCCGTGCAGCGCGTTGAACACCACGTCGGGCTTCGGCGTCAGCAGGGCGGCAAACGCGGCCGGGTCCTTCGGCGGGTCGATCTCGACCACGTCGTAGCCCTTTTCGCGCAAGGCGTCGGCGCAGCCCTTGCCGGTCGACAGCGAGACTTCGCGCTCGGCCGACCAGCCGCCCAGCAGGACGGCCACGCGCTTCGGGTGCTTGGTGGCGCTCATGGGACGATCCCCTCAATGTTCGCCAGCGGCCGGCCGATGCGCTTGATCTCCCATTCCAGCGTCACGCCGGACGTGTCGAACACCCGGCGGCGGACTTCCTCGCCCAGGCCTTCGATGTCGGCGGCGGTGGCAGTGCCGCGGTTGATCAGGAAATTCGTGTGCAGTTCGGACACTTGGGCGTCGCCGCGCACCAGCCCGCGGCAGCCGGCCTGGTCGATCAGGGCCCAAGCCTTGTGGCCGGGCGGATTGGCGAAGGTCGAGCCGCCGGTGCGGTTGCGGATCGGCTGGGTCGCCTGGCGCTGGGCCTGGATATCGGCGATGCGGGCCGCGACCACGGCCGGGTCCTCCGGCACGCCTTTCAGCGTCGCATGCAGGAACACCCAATCGGCCGGCGCGCCGCAATGGCGATAGCCGAGATCGAGCTCGTCCGGCGTCACGACCAGATGATGGCCGGAGCCGTCGATGACGGCCGCCCCCGACAGCACGTCCTTGATCTCGGCGCCATAGGCGCCGGCGTTCATGCGCAGCGCCCCGCCGATCGTGCCGGGCACGCCCGACAGGAATTCGAGCCCGCCCAGGCCGGCCTGGGCGCAGCTTTCGGCGACATTGGCGTCGAGTGCGCCGGCGCCGGCATAGACCTGGTCGTCCTTGACCGCGACATCGGCGAACGGCCGGCCCAACCGGATGACCACGCCCGGCACGCCGCCGTCGCGCACCAGCAGGTTGGACGCGACGCCGATCACCGTCACCGGCACGTCGGCCGGCTTTGCCGCCAGAAAATCGGTCAAGTCGGCCATGTCGAGCGGACGGAACAGCACCTCGGCCGGCCCGCCGACTCGGAACCAGGTGTTGGCGGCGAGCGGTGCATCCGCGGTCAGCCGACCGCGCACCTTCGGCAAGCGATCGATCAGGCTCAAGGGCTGGCGGGCGGACATCATTTCGCACCCAACTGGTCGAGGGCGGCCGGCAGCGCGTTCGCCCAATTGGTGATCGAACCGGCACCCAGGCACACGACCATGTCGCCGGGCTGGGTCAGGTCCTTGATCATGGCCGGCAGTTCGGCCGGGTCGGGCAGTGCCAGCACGTGGCGATGGCCGCGGGCGATCAGGCCTTCGACCAGATGGTCGCGGTCGATGCCGGGGCGCGGGCTCTCGCCCGCCGCATAGATATCAGCGACCAGCACCAGGTCGGCATCGTTGAAGCAACGGCAGAAATCGTCGAACAGGTCGGCGACGCGGCTGTAGCGGTGCGGCTGCACCACGGCCACGACCCGGCCATGGGTCGCCTGGCGCGCGGCCTTCAGCACCGCCGAAATCTCGACCGGGTGATGGCCGTAATCGTCGATCACGGTGACGCCGTTCGAGATGCCGGTCTTGGTGAAGCGCCGCTTCACGCCGCCGAAATTGGCGAGCGCGGTCTTCAGCACCTCGTCGTCGATGCCCATCTCGCTGCCGACCGCGATGGCGGCGAGCGAATTCAGCACATTGTGCTGGCCGTACATCGGCAGCTTGACCCGCTCCAGCGTGCGCTGGGCGCCCGAGATGCGGTCGGTCAGGACCACGTCATAGACGGCGCCCGACGGGTCGATCTCGACATTCGTGCCGCGCACGTCGGCCTGGGGCGACAGGCCGTAGGTCACGATGCGCCGGTCCGACACGCGCGGAATCATGCTCTGGACCACCGGATGGTCGATGCACAGCGCCGCGAAGCCGTAGAACGGGATATTGGTGACGAAGCTTTCGAACGCGGCCTGGACCGCCTCGAAGTTGCCATAGAAATCAAGATGTTCCGGGTCGATGTTCGTGACGATGCCGATCGTGGCCGGCAGGCGGATGAAGGTGCCGTCGCTCTCGTCGGCCTCGGCCACCATCCATTCGCCGGCGCCCAGGCGCGCGTTGGTGCCATAGGCGTTGATGATGCCGCCGTTGATCACGGTCGGGTCGAGGTTGGCGGCGTCGAGCAGGGCCGCCACCATCGAGGTCGTCGTGGTCTTGCCATGGGTGCCGGCGATGGCGATCGACCATTTCAGCCGCATCAGCTCGCCCAGCATCTCCGCCCGGCGCACGACCGGCAGCAGGCGGGCGCGGGCGGCGACCAGCTCGGGATTGTCCGCCTTGATCGCCGAGGATACGACGACGACCTGGGCGTTCTCGATATTCTCGGCGACATGGCCGATCTTGATCGTGATGCCGAGCTTGGCCAGCCGCTGGGCATTGGCGCCGTCGGCGACGTCGCTACCCTGAACCGAATAGCCGAGGTTGTGCAGGATCTCAGCGATCCCGCTCATGCCGATGCCGCCGATACCGACGAAATGCACCGTGCCGATGCTGAGCGGCAGCGCTCTCATGCCCGCTCTCCAGACTTGGTCAATCGTTCCACCAGGTCGGCCAGCCGCTCGGCGGCCGCCGGTTCGCCCAACGCGTGGGCCGCGACCGCGGCGCGCGCCAAGGCGGCCCCGTCGCTCAACAGGTCGGTCAAGCGGGCCGCGACCCGCTCGACGGTGAATTCGGCTTCGCTCAGCATCCAGGCGGCGCCGCCGTCGACCAGCACGCGGGCGTTGGCCGTCTGCTCGTCGGCGATGGCGCCGGCGAACGGCACCAGCAGGGCCGGGCGGCCGGCGACGGTCAGTTCGGCCGTGGTCGAGCCGCCGGCGCGGGCCAGCACCAGATGGGCGGCGGCCAGGCGCGCCGGGATGTCGTCGAAGAAGCGCTTGGTCTCGATGGCGAGGCCGCTGCCGAGATAGGCGGCCTCGACCGCCTCCAGATCTTCCGGACGGACCTGCTGGCTGACGACGAGGCGCGCCTTCAGGGCAGGCGCCAGCGCCTTCAGCGCCTCGGGCACGACGCGGGACAGGATGCGCGCGCCCTGGCTGCCGCCGATGATCAACAGGCGGATCGGGCCCTCCGCCGTCGGCGGCTCATAGGGCAGGTCCCGCACGGCGACCACGGCCGGGCGGACCGGATTGCCGGTGCGCTCGATCTTGGGCGCATCGGCGGCGGGCACGCCCGAGACGGTGCCGAACGAGGTCGCGATGGCGCGCACCCGGGTCGCCAGCATCCTGTTGGCCCGGCCCAGCACGGCGTTCTGGTCGTGGATCAGCGTCGGCAGCTTGAGGCTGGTCGCCGCCACCATGGTCGGCATCGACGGATAGCCGCCGAAGCCCACGACGGCGGCCGGCCGCAACCGGCCCAACAGCGCGCGCGCCTCCAGAATGCCGCGGCCCAGATCCAGCACGAATTTGGCTTTGCCCAGCAACCCACCGCCCAGGCGCCCGGCGCGGACGCGATAGGTATCGACACCGTCGACCGGGAATTCCTTGCCGCGCTTGTCGGTGACCAGCGCCACCGGCCGGCCGCGACCGATCAGCGCCCGCGCCAAGGCTTCGGCCGGAAACAGATGGCCGCCGGTGCCGCCGGCGGCGAGAACCACCAGGGAGTTCGGGGCGAGGGAGCGGGCGGCGGTCACACCAGCTCTCCCGTGCCATAGCGCCGCCGGGTGAAGGCCAGCAGCATGCCCATGCCGAGGCCGAGCGCGATCAGCGACGAACCGCCATAGCTCAAGAACGGCAGCGTCATGCCCTTGGTCGGGATCAGCTTGAGCGTCGACGACATGTTGATGACCGCCTGCAGGCCGAACTGCACCAGCAGGCCGGTGCCACCGAGCACGACATAGAGGTTGTTCTCGTGGAACAGGCGGGCAAAGCCGCGCAGCACGACGAAGGCGAAGACCGCGACGATGACCAGGCAGATGATCAGGCCAAGTTCCTCGCCGGCGACGGCGAAGACGAAGTCGGCATGGGCATCGGGCAGGTACTCCTTGACCGTGCCCTCGCCCGGGCCGCGGCCCCACAGCCCGCCGTTGGCGAAGGCCTCCATCGAGCGGGTGACCTGATAGGTGTCGCCGGCCTGCGGATCCAGGAACCGGTCGATGCGGCTGGTCACGTGCGGCAGCAGGAAATAGGCGCCGACCAACCCGCCGGCGCCCAAACCCGCGAGGCCGAACACCAGGATGATCGGCAATCCTGCCAGATAGAACTGGGTGAACCAGATCGTGCTGACCACGACCGCCTGGCCCAGGTCCGGCTGCTTCAGCAACAGGCCGACGGTCAGGAAATACAGGCCGATGGCAATGGCATTGCCGGGGATGCGCACATGCGGGTTCTTCTGCTGGGCGAACAGCCAGGCGCAGACGATGGCGAAGAACGGTTTGACGAACTCCGACGGCTGGATCGTGATGCCGGCCAGGCTGACCCAGCGCCGGGCACCCTTGATCTCGGTGCCGAGCACGAAAGTCATGCACAGGAGCACGATCGTTACCGCCAGCCCGACCATGGCGACGCGCCGGATCGTGCGCGGCGATTGCAGCGAGATGAAGAACATCAGCCCCAATGCCAGCGGCATCATCAGCATCTGATGGCGCACGAAATAGAAGCTGTCGGCGCCGATACGCTCGGCCACGGCCGGGCTCGCCGCCAGGATCAGCAAGCCGCCGAAGCCGCACAGCACGCCGATGGCGAGCACGGTCCAGCGGTCGACCGTCCACCACCAGCGGCCGATCATGCTTTGGTCGGTGCGGGCGATATTCATCGGGCGGCCTCGTCGACGATCTGCTGGGCGAGCTGGCGGAACGCATCGCCGCGCGCCTCGTAACTGGTGAACTGGTCGTAGGACGCACACGCCGGCGACAGCAGCACGACTGCGTCGGCAACGCCGTCGCGGCGCGCGGCGGCGGTGGCCTGCGCAATGGCCGTGGCCAGATCGCCGGAGCGGGTGACCGGCGCCTGACCGTCGAGCGTGCGCGCGAAGTCGTCGCTCGCCTGGCCGATCAGAAAGGCCTGGGCGATACGCGGGAAGAAGGGGGCGAGCGAGGCGATGCCGCCGGCCTTGGGCAGGCCGCCGGCGATCCAATAGATCCGGTCGTAGCAACCGAGCGCCTTGGCGGCGGCGTCAGCGTTGGTCGCCTTCGAGTCATTGATGAAGCGGATGCCGCCCAGCGTGCCGACCAGTTCCTGGCGATGGGGCAGGCCCGGGTAGGTCGCAATCGCCTTGGCGATCTCGGCCGGGGCCGCACCGGCGACGCGGCAGGCGGCATAGGCGGCGCAGGCGTTCTGCCAATTATGCCGGCCGGGCAGGGTCGGTACGGTGCCGAGATCCATGATGGTGACGGCGGCGTCGTCGAGATCGTCGATCAGGCGGCCGTCCACGACATAGACGCCGCCGGCAGCCGGCCCTTCGGCCGAAATCCGGATCAGCCGGGCCGGCTGATGCGCCAGATCGGCAGCCAGATCGCGGACATAGCTGTCGTCGATCCCCAGGATTGCGGTATCGCCGGCGACCTGGTTCCGGAAGATCCGCCGCTTGGCCGCGACATAGCCCCTCATGTCGCCATGGCGGTCGAGATGGTCGGGCGTCACGTTCAACAGGATCGCCGTGCTGAAGCGCAGCCGGTTGATCAGGTCAAGCTGGAAGCTCGACATTTCGATGACGTAATGACCGTCGGGGCCGAGCTCCGGCAGGCTCAAGGCCGGGATGCCCAGATTGCCGCCGACCGCAGACGGCAGGCCGAGCGCCGCCATGACATGGCCGATCAGCGCCGTGGTGGTCGATTTGCCGTTGGTGCCGGTGATGCCGAGGAACTTGGCGCCGGTGCCGGCGCGGCCCAACAGTTCGATGTCGCCGATCACCTCGATGCCGGCGCCGGCCGCGCGCGCCGCGACCGGATGCGGTGCCGGGTGGGTCAGCGGAATGCCCGGGCTCATGACCAGCGCCGCCCAGTCGAGCGGTTCCGCGGTCGCAAGATCGGTCAGGGTCAGATCGCTCGCGGCGGCCCGGCCCTTCTCGGCATCGTCCCAGGCGAGCACATGCGCGCCCGACGCCTTGAGCGCGCGGGCGGCGACCAGGCCCGAGCGGGCGAGGCCCAGCACGGCCACGGTGCGATCCTGGAACGGCAGGGTGGCGATCATCTGAGCTTCAACGTCGACAGGCCGACGATCGCGAGGATGACGGCGATGATCCAGAAGCGGATGACGATGGTCGGCTCGTGCCAGCCCTTCTTCTCGAAATGATGATGGATCGGTGCCATGCGGAACACGCGCTTGCCGGTCAGCTTGAAGCTGGTGACCTGGACGATGACCGACACGGTCTCCAGCACGAACACGCCGCCGATGATGGCGAGCACGACCTCGTTCTTGGTGATGACGCTGATGGCACCCAAGGCCGCACCGATGGCGAGCGAGCCGGTATCGCCCATGAACACCATGGCCGGCGGCGCGTTGAACCACAGGAAACCGAGGCCGGCGCCGATCAGGGCCGAGCAGAACACCAACAGCTCGCCGGTGCCCGGCACGTGATGGATCTGCAGGTAATTGGCATAGACGACATTGCCGGCCAGATAGGCGATCAGGCCGAACGAGGCGGCGGCGATCATCGCCGGCACGATGGCGAGCCCGTCGAGCCCGTCGGTCAGATTGACCGAGTTCGACGCGCCGACGATGACGAACATCGCGACCGGCACGAAGAAGATGCCGAATTCGAACAACGCATTCTTCAGGAACGGCAAAGCGAATTTGGTGGCGAGTCCGTCGCCGGTCAGCTGCACGATCGCGACCGCGCCCAGGCCGGCGATGACGCATTCGAGCAGCAGCCGCTTGCGGCCCGAAACGCCATTGTGCGAGCGGCGGGTCAGCTTGCGGTAATCGTCGGCGAAGCCGACCGCACCGAAGCCCATGGTGACGAACAAGGTCACCCAGACGAAGCCGTTCGACAGGTCCATCCAGACCAGGGTCGAGACCGACAGCGCCATCAGGATCAGGAACCCGCCCATGGTGGGCGTGCCCTTCTTCTTCAGATGGCCTTCGGGGCCGTCGGTGCGGATCGGCTGGCCTTCGCCCTGCTTGGATTTCAGCCAGGCGATGACGCGCGGCCCCATGATGAAGCTGATCATGAGCGCGGTCAGGAACGCGCCGCCGGACCGCACGGTGATGTAGCGGAACAGATTGAACAGCACGAACTGGTCGGCGTAGGGAGCCAGGAGATTCAACATGATACGGTCTGGCTCTTTGAAATGCCGCTCGTGAGCGGTTTGACGATGTCGGCCATTCGGGTGCCGAGAGAGCCCTTGATCGTGACGATGTCGCCGGCGTGGAGCGCGCCCGCGACGAGGGGTGCCAGTTCCGCCGCGGTCTCGCGGTGGCTGCCGCGCAGCGCTGCCGGCAGGGCGTCGAACAGGTTGCGCATCAGCGGGCCGCAGGCGAATACCAGGTCGACGCCGCTCACCGCCAGCGGGGCGGCGAGATCGCGATGCAGTGCCGCACCTTGCGGGCCCAATTCGCGCATGTCGCCCAGCACGGCAATGCGGCGGCCGTTGCCGGTCGGGTGCTGTGCTGCCAGCACGGCAAAGGCGGCGCGCATGGCGGCCGGGCTGGCGTTGTAGCTTTCGTCGATCAGCGTCGCCTTGCCGCCGGCGACGGCGATGGCGAGCCGCTTGCCGCGACCGGCGAGCCCTGAGAGCGTGCCCAGCGCGTCGGCCGTCTGGCGCAGGTCGGCGCCGAGCGCCTGGGCCGCGGCCAGCACGGCCAGCGAATTCATCACCAGATGCTTGCCCGGCACGCCCAGGCGATAATGCACGGTGCGGCCTTCGAAGCTTGCCTTGACCTCGCTCGCCTCGGCATCCAGCACGACCGAGACCAGGCGGGCCTCGGCGCTGTCATGTTCGCCAAACGAAACGATCTTCAGATCCTGTGCCCTGGCGGCGGCGGCCAGTCGGTCGAACATCGGATTGTCGTGGTTCAGGATGGCGGTCGCCCCCGGCGCCATGCCCTCGAAAATCTCGGCCTTGGCATCGGCGATCGCCTCGATGCCGCTGAAATATTCCAGATGCGCCGGCTCGATCGTGGTGATGATCGCGACGTGCGGCCGGACCTGGGCCGTCAGCGCGCGGATCTCGCCCACGTGGTTCATGCCCAGCTCGAACACGCCGAACTCGGTCTGGCGCGGCATGCGGGCGAGCGACAGCGGCACGCCCCACTGGTTGTTGTAACTGCCGGTCGCCCAATGGGTCCGGCCCTGGTCGGCCAGGCAATGGGCGAGCGCTTCCTTGGTCGAGGTCTTGCCGACGCTGCCGGTGACCGCGACGACATGGGCCTTCGCGCGCGCACGAGCGCGGGCGCCCAGGCGCTCGAGCGCGGCCTGGGTATCGTCGACCAGGACCAGCGGCGCGTCGGCATCGAGGCCGGCCGGACGGCGCGCAACGATGGCGAGACCGGCACCCTGGCTCAGGGCCTTGCCCACATAGTCATGGCCGTCGAAATTCGGGCCGACCAGCGCCACGAACGCCTCGCCGGGTGCCACGGTGCGGCTGTCGATCGACACACCGGTGATGTCGGGAGCCAAAGGACCGGAAGCTGTGCCCTGGACCGCGTCCGCGAGCTCCGCGGCGGTCCAGAGCGGATGGCGCCGGGCGTTCATCGACGTCGGCCTGATGCGACGAATGCGCGGGCGACCTCGGCATCATCGAACGGATGGACCACGCCGGCGACAGTCTGGCCCTGCTCGTGGCCCTTGCCGGCGATGACGAACACGTCGCCGGCCTGAAGCAGCCCGATGCCGTGGGCGATGGCGTCGGCGCGGTCGCCGATCTCGATGGCGTCCGGGCAGGCCACCAACACGGCACGGCGGATCGCCGCCGGTGCCTCGCTGCGCGGATTGTCGTCGGTCACGATCTGAACATCGGCAAGGCGCGCGCACATGGCGCCCATCAGGGGACGTTTCAGCGGGTCGCGATCGCCGCCGGCGCCGAACGCCACGACCAGCTTGCCGGTCGCGTGCGGCCGGAGCGCGGTCAGGATCTTTTCCAGCCCGTCCGGCGTATGGGCGTAATCGACGAACACGGCGGCGCCATTGTCGAGCGTCGCCACCAGCTCGACCCGGCCACGCACGCCGGCGAGCGGGGTCAAGGCCTCGACCGCCCGGTCCGGATCGACGCCGGTGCCGATGGCGAGGCCGAGGGCGGCCAGTGCATTCATCGCCTGGAACGTGCCGACCAAAGGCAGATCGATCGAGCTGCGGCGGCCCAGGATTTCCAGGTCGAGGCGCTGTCCGGTCGGCGTGCCGTTGCGGGCTATGAGGCGCAGCGCCTTGGCGTTGCTGCCGAAATCCAGCACCGGATGGCCGGCGGCGCGCGCGACCGCATCGGCCTCGGCGAATTCCGGAATATCGGCGTTCAGCACGGCGGTGCCGCCTGGCGCCAGCACATGCTCGAACAGCCGAAGCTTGGCCGCCAGATAGGCCGCCATGGTCTTGTGATAATCCAGGTGATCCTGGGTCAGGTTGGTGAAGGCGCCGGCGGCTATCCGCACGCCGTCCAACCGATATTGGTCGAGCCCGTGGGACGAGGCTTCGAGCACGGCATGATCGATGCCCTCGGCCGCGAGATCGGCCAAGGCCCGATGCAGCGTCACCGGATCGGGCGTGGTCATGGCGCCGGGGCGCAACCCCTCCGGCCCTTCGATGCCGAGCGTGCCGACCGAGGCGGCTTTCAGGCCCGTATCGGTCCAGATCTGGCGGGTGAAGCTCGCGGTCGAGGTCTTGCCGTTGGTGCCGGTGACGGCGGCCACGGTCCGGGGCTGCGGGCTATGGAACCGGGCGGCGAGCAGCGCCAGGCGCCGGCGCGGATTCTCGTCGACCAGCACCGGCACGGCGGCCTCGGCATAGGCTGCCGCACCCTCGGCATCGGTCAGGATCGCGGCGGCACCCCGGCCGATCGCGTCGGCGATGAAGCGGCGGCCATCATTGGCGACGCCCGGCAGCGCTACGAACAGCGTGCCGGGCGAAACTTGGCGGGAGTCGGCGGTGATCGACCGGATGTCCGGGTCCTGGGAGGCGGCCCGCTCCGCTAGCTTGGGGGCACGCGTAGGCATGAGATCAGTTAGCCGCAACTTTTTGGCCCATCCCGGGAATATCAGCAGTGAGGCCGCGATGGATATCAGGCGTCTCTTCGATCGGCTTAAGCCCTAATAGTGGCGCCATTCGGGCGATGGTGCGCTGCACCGCGGGACCGGCGGTCCAGGCGCCGGTGACGAAGCCGTAGGAGGCCTGCGCCTTGTTGTTCCTGTCGCCGTGGGGCTCGTCGATGATGACGTAGACCATGTATTGCGGGTCGCTCATCGGGAAGAACGAGATCAGCGACGACAGGTTGCCATGGTGCATGTAGCCGCCATGGGCGCCGATCTTTTCGGCCGTGCCGGTCTTGGCGCCGACCAGATAGCCCGGCACGTCCGCCTTCTTGCCGGTGCCGTCGGTCACGTCGTAGCGCAGCAGCTGACGCATCAGGTCGGCGGTGCGGGGGCTGAGGATGCGCTGGCCCGGCGGAATGAAGCCGGCCGGCCGTTTGACCAGGGTCGCGGGCCTGAGCACGCCGCCGTCGGCGACGGCGCTGGCGGCGACGGCCAGCTGCACGGGGCTGACCGACAGGCCATGGCCGAACGCGATCGTCCAGGAATTGATCTCGCGCCAGGGGTTCGGCACCTGCGGGCTGCCGATTTCCGGGATCTCGATCTGGGCCGGACGCAGCAGGCCCAGGCTGCCCAGGAAATTCTTTTGGATCTCCGGCGTCAGCTCCTGGACCATATGGACCGAGCCGATGTTCGACGAGACCGCGAAAATCTGCGCCACCGGGATGGCGTGATGGATCGGTTCGTCGTCATGGATGGTGAAGCGACCGATCTGGATCGGCTTCGAGATGTCATACATCTTCGCCAGCGTCGCGGTCTTGTTCTCGAGCGCTAGCGCCGTGTTGAAGATCTTGAAGACGGAGCCCATCTCGTAGACGCCGAGCGTCGCGCGATTGAAGATCGTCTCGGGCACGACCGTGTTGAGGTCGTTCGGGTCGAAATCCGGCAGCGAGATCAGCGACAGCACCTCGCCGGTCTTGATGTCCATGATGATGCCGGTGCCGCCGACGGCGGTGAAGGCGTCGATCTGTTTCTGGATCTCTTCCTTCAGGATCGCCTGCAGGCGAATGTCGATCGACAGCTTCAGCGGCTCGGTCGATTGACCGAGCGCCGCGTCGAACGAGCGCTCGATGCCGGCCAGGCCCTTGCCGTCCAGATCGGTGTAGCCGACGACATGGGCGGCGAGGGATCCTTGCGGATAGATCCGCCGCTCCTCGCGCTGGAAATCCAGGCCGGGCACGCCCAGGGAATTCACCTGGAATTCCTGGGTCGGCGTCAGGCGGCGCTGCACCCAGACGAAGCTCTTGTCGGACGCGAGCTTGGCGTAGAGGTCGCTTTCCTTCGAACCCGGCAGGATCTTGGCCAATTGCTTGGCGAGCTTCGCCGGCTCGGTGATGGTGCGCGGATTGGCGAACAGCGACGAGCTTTCAAGCGTCGTCGCCAGCACCACGCCGTTGCGATCGACGATGTCGCCGCGGCTGAAATGGGCGGGCTTGGCCACGGCCGGCTGGCCCAGCGTCGCCACTTCCGGGTCGATCTTCTTCAACAGCGTGACGTCGGCCAGGCGCAGGCTGATGACGCCGAAGGCGAGCAGGAACGCGCCCGCCGTCACCATCAGCCGGTTGCGGCTCAGCTCCAGCGAGCGGTTGACGCGCGTGTCGCCGTCGGACGGCGCCGCCAGCGTCGGCTTGTAATGGCGCGGCCGGCAGGGGTTGTCGTCATTCTCCAGCGGGGCGACGGGTCTCATCGATCCCCCCCGGGCTTCAGCGCCGCGACATTGGTCGGATGGGTCTGGGTCGGCTTGGACGCGACCTGCATCGCCTTCAGCACCGCCTCGATCTTGACGTCGCCGCCCTCGGTCTCGGCCGGCCGGTCGGCCTTCAGCGGCAGTTGGTCGAAGCTGCCCATCTGGGCCGAGGTCACCGGCGCCAGCGCCAGATGGCGCCCGGCCATGTCGCCGATGCGGACCGGCTGGGTCAGGTAGCTCCATTCCGCCTTCAGCACGTGGATCGCGTCCTGATCGGTCACGGTCTGGCGGTTGATCTTGGCCAGCTGTTCTTCCAGCGACTGGACCTCGTACTTGACCTTGAACAGGCCGAAGCCCAGGCCGCAGACCAGGATCAATGCGACGAAGGTGGATGAACGCATCATGCTGCGATCTCCTCGGGCCAGGCAGGGGCGGCCGTCCGCTCGGCGACGCGCAGCTTGGCAGAGCGCGCCCGCGGATTGCGCGCCAACTCGTCCGGGCCGGCCACGATCGGCTTGCGCTGGACCAGCCGGAAGCTGGGCTGGCGGCGCTGGGCCGTGGCGTCGGGCAGATGGCGCGAACCGGACGGCTCGGCGCCGGCGCGCGCCTTCAGGAAATTCTTGATCGCCCGGTCTTCCAGCGAATGGAACGAGACGATGGCGAGGCGCCCGCCGGTCTTCAGCAGCCGCTCGGCGGCGGCGAGGCCACGGGCCAGCTCGCCCAGCTCGTCATTCACATAGATGCGCAGGGCCTGGAACGTCCGGGTCGCCGGATCGATGCCGTCCTTGCTCGACGGCACGCAGGACCGGACGATACGGGCCAGCGCCGCCGTGCGTTCGATCGGCGTCTCGGCGCGGGCGGCGACGATCGCCTTCGCCACGCGGCGCGACAGCCGCTCCTCGCCATAGCGCCAGATGATGTCGGCCAGTTCGGCCTCGGCCATGGTGTTGACCACGCGGGCGGCATCGGGACCTTCGCCGCCCATGCGCATGTCGAGCGGACCGTCGCCGCGGAACGAGAAGCCGCGCTCCGGATCGTCGATCTGCGGCGAGGACACGCCGATGTCGAGCGCCACCGCATCGACCTGGTCGATGCCCAGGCGCGCCAGCAGGCTCGCCATCTCGCCGAACTTGCCCTCGACGAGGGTCAGGCGGTCGGGATATGCCTCCGAAATCGCGGCACCGCTCGCGATCGCGGTCGGATCGCGGTCGATGCCGACCAGCTTGACCGGCGCCGCCGCCAGGATCGCCTTGGAATAGCCGCCGCGGCCGAAGGTGCCGTCGACCACGATCTGATCGGGGCCGAGTGCCAGCGCCAGCACGACCTCGTCCACCAGCACGGGGATATGCCGATGTTCGGTCATGGCGCACCTCCGGGGCCAGGGGTGGAAGTGGCCGCGGCCGGGCGCATGGTGAAGCCGTTGGCGCGCGCGCTCTGGCGCCGGGCCTCCTGATGGGCCTCCTGCGCCGCCGGCTCCCAGATCTGGAAATTCTTGCCCTGGCCGACGAAGGCGACGCTCTCGGTGATGCCGACGAACGCCAGCAGGTCTTCCGGCAGGATGATGCGGCCCTCGGGATCGAGCGGCAGCGTCTTCATGTCGGCGAACAGCGCGGTCAGGTTCTCGTATTCCTCGGAGAACTCCGGGATCGTATCGAGCTGCGCCGCCATCTCCTGGACGCGGGCCAGGCCGCTGCAATCGAGCGCATTGTGCTTGAACGAGCGAAAGGTCAGGATTCCCGTGGAGTTCTGCCCGGACAACACGGTGCGAAAGGCGGCGGGTACCGAGACCCGCCCCTTCCGATCGACCTTGTTGACGTAGGTGGACAGAAAAAGGCCCACGTGGGCTCCCCCAACATCACCCCTGGACGGTGGCGCGGCTGCCACGAGCGTTGGGTGTTCCCCCACACCAACCCTCATCCGTCATTGGGATGACATGGGATATCATGGGAAAATATGGAGGTCAACATCACGGCCAGTAAAAGTTCTGGTCAAAACAAGATGCGCAAAGATCAGAGCGCAACTCCAAACCAGTCCGATCGGGGCACGATCGATAGCGCGGCAGTCCTCGCGCGATATCCGATTCATTAGTTCTTTCTAAGCCGGAACTAAAATCTGTTCCGTAAATGTTCTTGTCGCGAATCCCGGCTTTGCCGGGAAAAGAGAAGACCAGACGGCCTGTAAGCCGGGTTCTGTCCCGCGGAAATCCTGGGATTTCCGCATAGATGACCATTCCTCTTGGGTGCCTGTTGCCAGGTACCTCGCGCGACCGACCCGGATGACGGCGCGGAAAACCCGCCTGCCGGTCAACGACTTCCGAAGAAGCCGCTGCCGACCAGCCATCCCTATTTGGTCTTGCTCCCGGTGGGGTTTGCCATGCCGCCCTCGTTACCGAGGTCGCGGTGCGCTCTTACCGCACCCTTTCACCCTTGCCGCCCGATCCGCCTTCACGACGGAGTCTGGGGTTGGCGGTTTGCTCTCTGTGGCACTTTCCCTAAGGTCGCCCTCGCCGGGCGTTATCCGGCACCGTGTTTTCCGTGGAGCCCGGACTTTCCTCTAACGGCGTGAAGCCGCCAGCGGTCATCCGGCCGTCTGGTTTGGTTGGCTTAGCGGGTGCCGGATGCCGTCGTCAATGAATGTTGGCGGGACCGTCCCATGTTTTCCCAAGCCGATCCGGAAAATCGGCATTTGACCCATCAAATCCCATGCAGAGACGCGATCTGGCCGATCCGGCGCCCGGTTTCGCCGTCCAGGACGCCATCGATCAGGGTCGGACGGTAGCGGCGTTGGAAGGCGGCGATGGTCTCGGGCGTCGCCGCCTCATAGCCGATCGCGACCAGCAGGGTGGCCGGATCGCCTGGTTTCACCGGTGCGTCCGCGTGAGGCCAGAGGCCGATGCCGCGCCCGGCCAGCCAGGCCCAGTCGAACAATTCCCCCGGGTCCTGCTTCCGTGCCGGCGCCACGTCGGAATGGCCCAGCACGCGCGTGGCCGGAATGGCATGGCGCGTCAGGATGCCGGTCGCGAGTTCGGCCAGGGCCGCCATCTGGGCCGGGGGAAACGCGCGATATCCCCATTCATGGCCGGGATTGACCAGTTCGACGCCGATCGCGCGGCTGTTGAGGTCGCGCTCGCCGGCCCAGAAGGACTGTCCTGCGTGCCAGGCGCGCATCGCCTCCGGCACCAGGCGATGGAGCGTGCCGTCCTCCTCGATCAGCCAATGGCAGCTGACCTTGGCGACGGGATCGCACAGCCGTTCGAGCGCCGCCCCGGCGCTCTGCATGCCGGTGTAATGCAGCAGCAGGATATCGGCCGGTGTGGCCCGGACGTCGAAATTGGGCGAGGGGCGTTCGATCATCAGAAGATCGACAGCTGCGTGAGCCGGGTCAGCGCTTCCAGCGCCGCGGTGCCGACTAGCGAATTGCCGGAACGGTCCAGCTCCGGCGACCAGACCACGGCGCAGAATTTCGACGGCAGCACGGCGACGATGCCGCCGCCGACGCCGCTCTTGGCCGGCAGCCCGACCCGATAGGCGAAGCTGCCGACGGAATCATAGGTGCCGCAGGTCAGCATCAGCGCGTTGATGCGCTTGGCTTGGCGCTGGGTCAGCACGGCCTCTTCCAGCGCCGGCGACATGCCGCGGTTGGCGAGCGGCAGGAAGGCGCGGGCCAGGTCGGCGCAGCTCATGGCGAGCGAGCATTGGTGGAAATAGGTGTCGAGCACGGCCGCCACCGGATTGTGCAGCCGGCCATGGCTCGCCAGCATGTTGGCCAGTGCCGCATTGGTGAAGCCGGTTTCCCGCTCGGATCGCGCGACCTCCTCATCGAAATCGACGGTGAAATTCTGCGACAGCACCCGGACATAGTCGCGGATCGTATTCTTGGGCGCCCGGCGGTGCGTCATGACGCAGTCGGTCACGACCAGGGCGCCGGCGTTGATGAACGGGTTGCGCGGGATGCCCTGTTCATATTCGAGCTGGACCAGCGAGTTGAACTTGCTGCCCGACGGCTCCTTGCCGAGCTTGGTCCACAGCTCGTCGCCGACCAGGCTCATCGCCATCATCAGCGTGAAGGCCTTGGAAATGCTCTGGATCGAGAAGGCCTCCTCGGCATCGCCCACGGTATGGATGGCACCGTCGACGGTGGCGATGGCCATGCCGAACTTGGTGGGCGACACGTTGGCCAGCGCCGGAATATAGTCCGCGACCTGGCCCTTGCCGAAATAGGGCCGGATCTCGTGGACGATGTTTTCGAGCAGTTCGCTATATTCCATGGCACCTCCAAACCCTCTACCGCCGTTCGCGGGAGAGGGTGGCGAGCGGAGCGAGCCGGGTGAGGGGACTGCGGTCAGACTCGGTGTCGAGCTTTACGGCGGCGCTACCCTCACCCTCTCCGACGCTGACGCGTCGGGTCCCCTCCCTCTCCCGCAAAAGGCGGTAGAGGGTTTTATCCTAGCCCAACTCCGCCTTTTTCATTTCCAGTTCCAGCCAGCGATCTTCGGCTTCGGCCAGTTCGGCATGGAGCGCGTCCAGCCGGGCCGAGGCCTTGTCGAAGGCGGCGCGGTCGCTGACATAGAGTTTCGGGTCGGCCAGCGTCTGCTGCAAGCGGGTCTGTTCCTGGCCCAGGGCCTCGATCACGCCGGGCAGGCGCTGCAGGTCATGCTGTTCCTTGAAGCCCAGGCGCGCCGTCTTCGGCTTTTCGGCCCGGACCGGGGCTGCTGCTGCTTTGGCGGCCTTGACCGGATCGGCCTTTACCGGCCGCTGGCGCAGATAATCGGTATAGCCGCCGACATATTCGGCGATCTCGCCGTCGCCCTCGACCGCGATGACCGAGGTCACCAATCGATCGAGGAAGTCGCGGTCGTGGCTGACCAGATAGAGCGTGCCTTCGTAATCGGCCAGCACCTCTTCCAAGAGCTCAAGCGTATCCATGTCCAGATCGTTGGTCGGCTCGTCCAGGACCAAGAGGTTCGAGGTCTGGGCCAGCACCTTGGCGATCAGCAACCGGTTGCGCTCGCCGCCCGACAGGGCCTTGGCCGGCGTCAGCGCCTGGCGATCCTCGAACAGGAAATCACGCATGTAGGAATTCACGTGGCGCGGCACCCCCCGCACGAACACGCTGTCGCCGCGGCCTTCGGTCAGGTTGTCGCGCACGCTCGCCTCTTCGTCGAGGCGGCTGCGATGCTGATCGAAATAGGCCGGCACCAGATTGACGCCGAAACGGACCTTGCCGGCATCGGCCTCGATCTCGCCGGTCAGGATCTTGAGAAGCGTCGATTTGCCGGCGCCATTGGCGCCGATGATGCCGATGCGCTCGCCGCGCACGATCTTGGTCGAGAAATCCGTCGCGATCACCCGGGTCGCCTTGCTGCCGTCCGGCAGGGTCTGGGTGAAGCTTTTCGAGATGCCCTTGACCTCGACCACCAGCTGGCCGCCGGTCTCGGTCGAGGCGGCGGTGCCGAGCTTGGCCTGGCGGATGCCGACGCGCTCGGCCTTGTCCTTGCGCAGATCCTGCAGGGCGCGGACCCGGCCCATGTTGCGGGTGCGCCGGGCCGAAATGCCTTGCCGCATCCACAGAGTCTCGGCGATCAGCTTCTTGTCGAGCCGCTGCTCCTCGGCGGCTTCCGCCGCCAAGACGCGCTCGGCCCAATCGTCGAAGCCGAGGAAACCCTGGTCGAGCGACAAGAGCCGGCCGCGGTCGAGCCAGATGACCCGGCGCGACAGGCGATTGAGGAAGGCGCGGTCATGGCTGATCATCAGGATGGCGCCGCGATAGTCGGCCAGGCGCGCCTCCAGCCATTCGATCGCCGGGATGTCCAGATGGTTGGTCGGCTCGTCCAGCAGCACCACGTCCGGCTCGGCCACGAACACGCGGGCCAGCGAGACGCGACGGCCTTCGCCGCCCGACAGCGCCACCAGCTTACGGTCGGGATCGAGCCCGACCTCGGCCAGGATCGCCTCGACCTTATAGCGCGTCGCACCGTCCTGCTCGTGACCGGGCAGGCCCAGCGCCACATGGTCGGCGATGGTCATGTCGGGATCGAAGCTCGGTTCCTGCGGCATATAGGCGACATGGGCGCCGGGCTGGATGAAGCGGTCGCCCTTGTCCAGTTCGATCATGCCGGCCAGGCACTTCAACAGGGTGGATTTGCCGCTGCCGTTGCGGCCGACCAGACAGATCCGCTCGCCACGCGCAACGGCCACCGAAACCTCTTGGAAGGTCGGTCTGCCGCCGAAGGTGAGGGTCGCGTTCTGCAGGGCTAAAAGCGGCGGTTGAACCGCCATCAGGCTGTCCCTTTGTGTTGCTTCGCGAGCCGGTCATAGGCCGCGTTGATCAGCGCCAGCTTGGTGGTCGCGATCGAGACGAATTCCGCCGGCAGGCCCTGCGCCATGACCCGGTCGGGATGATTGTCGCGCACCAGCTCGCGCCAGCGCTTCTTGATGGTAT
>Ga0302314_10006000_pt1 | contig 22066 bp, 19 predicted proteins | sample III_Palsa_N2_3_FD_200533 | JGI IMG/M metagenome (GOLD analysis project Ga0302314, IMG submission 200533) | Peat permafrost microbial communities from Stordalen Mire near Abisko, Sweden - III_Palsa_N2_3 | ecosystem: Environmental > Terrestrial > Soil > Palsa > Peat permafrost | place: Sweden...
CAGTGACGTCTAATTTGTTGCGCTGCGTCGAGCAGCGTTCAGCGCGGATAGATTTCATCCAACAGCAGGCGTACAGGCGCTACGCGGCCGGGAGCACCAGCAGGCGACGCTGCCGCAAAGGCGAAACACGCGAGTCCGTCCTCATGGGTGAGCTGCGGGAAGTCTGCGAATAGCTTCGCTTCGGTCGTGCCACCGGCCAAATAGCCCAACACCTCACCGACCATGAGGCGGGTGCTTCGCACACACGCCTTGCCGGATCGAATCGTGGGTTCGATGCTGATGCGTTCTAGGTATTCCATGACCAAGAGGAAGTGTCGGAGGCGAAACCGCCAAGCCGGGCGCCTTCGGGCGTGCGATGGGGCCTCAATCACCGGGGTCGGCTGGCCCCCTCCTGCGACTGCCAAACTGCGAATGTGGGTGGATTGGGCAATGAGGGCAGTTCTTGGGCTGCTTGAGGACAATGGGATTTAATGACCACAATAATCACGATAAGTGATGGTTATCGTGAGTACCGATAGGATGAAAACCCGCATGCCGCTCATATAGAGCCATAGAACAATCAGTTAAGCGAAAGTTGCGGCCGCGGAGCCTCTCAAGTATCATCACGCATCAGATGCGCACCACTCTTGATATCGATCCGGAGGTCCTCCAGGCCGCAAAGGAATTGGCCCGGCGGGACGGTCGGACGGCGGGCGAAGTGGTCTCAGAACTGGCCCGAGCGGGCCTACGCGCCGCGATGGCGGCGCCCTCTTCCACAGGCCTCGACAAGGCACCTAGCAGCTTCTTTGGGTTCCGGCCCTTCAGCCCCCGCGGCACACCGGTGACCCACGACATCGTGAACAAACTGCGGGACGAGTCGGGGGTATGAGGTGCGCGCGCTTCTTGATGTCAATGTCCTGATCGCCCTCCTCGATGCCGACCACCTCCACCATGTGAGAGCGCGGGACTGGCTCGAGACCAACATTGCCACCGGGTGGGCGTCCTGCCCCATCACTCAAAACGGCTGCCTCCGGGTGCTCGCGCACCCGCACTACCCCAACGCCTCAAGCCCCGCTGAGATCGCCTCACGGCTGCGCGAGGCCACCGAGGCGGTCTATCACCAGTTCTGGGCCGAGTCCCCAAGCCTGCTCTCTCCAGGCCTCGTGAGCTGGGAATACATCGTGGGCTCACGTCAGGTGACCGACGCATATCTGTTGGCACTTGCTGTTCATCATGAGGGGCGCCTTGTGACGTTCGATCACGCCATTGCGCGGCGCGTTGTGCCGGGAGCCGAAGAGCACCACCTGGTCGTGCTGTGAGCTTCTCGTGATGAACACAGACGTGTCGTTATCCAGTAGGAACGCAGTTCAAGCACTGTATGCGGATCCGCCGGCGGCGTATCTGGATTCGGACGTCTTAAGCGACGAGGCAAAGCGGGCAGCTGAGGCGTTCGAGGTCGAGGGGACATCGCCCAACACCCGACGCACGTATCGCACGGCACTCCTGTACTGGGGCGCCTGGTATGCGCTGCGGTATGGGAAGGTGTTGACGGCGCCGGTCCCCGCACCCGTCGTCATTCAGTTCATGCTGGATCACCTCGAGCACAATCCGCTCGAAGAGCCTGTCGAGCCCTCCCCGTTTATTTCATCTAGCCGCACGACGCAGCATCTGTTGCCTCATCCCATCGACCGCGTGCTCGTCGCGCGTGCCTACAAGGCCAAACCGGGGCCCTGGTCGCTTGCGACCGTGAAAACCCGCCTCGCCGCCCTGTCGAAGGCACACGAGGTGCTTCTTGCGGCCCACGTTCCGCCTCTTCCGGCCAATACCAATCCTCTACGAGATCCGGGGGTGAGGCAACTTCTCTCCGCGGTGCAGCGAGCGTATGCCCGCCGACCGCCTGAACATGAGCGGCGGCCGCCTATCGCGGCGACCCGACCGGTCATGGAGGTGCTCCTGGCCACCTGCCAGGATGACTTAGCTGGAATCCGGGATCGGGCCTTACTGCTGTTCGGGTTCGCGAGCGGCGGCAGGCGTCGGTCGGAGATCGTGGCGGCGACCTTCGAGAACGTCCGGCGAGACCATCACGGCGGGTTTATATACGACCTCGGACGTTCGAAGACCAACCAGACCGGTGCGCGGTCGGCAGAGAATGCAAAGCCGATCGTCGGCGAGGCCGCAATCGCACTCGAGGCGTGGCTCAACGAACTGTTCAAGGCCAAAATAACCGAAGGGGCGATTTTCAGACGGATCCACCAGGGTAAAATAACCGAGCCGCTGCGGGATCAGGCGGTATGGAGCATTGTGAGATGCCGAGCGAAATTGGTGGCTCCGCCGCTGGGGAAGCTTTCCGCGCACAGTCTCAGGTCGGGATTTGTTACCGAGTCCGGAAGGCAGAATATTCCGATTGGCGAGGCAATGGCCCTCACCGGTCACCGAAGTGTGCAGACCTTTATCGGCTATTACCGCAGCGGTGAGGTAGCCAATTCTGCAGCTGCGCGACTCATGGATTTGAAAAAATGAAGCGTCGATGGTCGCTTTGACGCTGGTAGACGACTCTCTGTATCGGTGGATTGATCCGGGTCGTGGCGTTTTTCTTCAGGAAACAAACCGGCGGCGTTGGCTTACCCTTCACTTAGCCTGATAGCCGATTCAATGCAGGTCCGTTCCAGCGCTTCCCAATCAAGGAGCGGCGGCGCGCCTTCGAATGTGTAGAGCAACAAGCCATCAATCTGCGCTCCAATCAGAGCGGCACGTGACCTAACCTGTGATTCGGATAAGCGTGGATTCAGAGGTCTGATCGCGGCCATGAACAATGAGAGATATCGCTCGTAGCCAACCTGCATGGCTTCGCGGGCCATGGTATTCCGCTGGGCAAACGCCCACGATTCTGTACTGGCGACCGTCAACCGCGGAGATTTGACCTGCTGTAAGGAGTAAGTGATGAGGTTTGCAAGACTGTCGTGGGTCGACCGCGACTGTTGCTTCAGGACCGCCTCCGCACCATCGTGATAGCCGTCGAGGAGAAATTTTATCGTCGCGGCTAGCATTTCATCGAAGGATTTGAAGTGATACTGCAACGTACTGAGGCTCATGCCGGCCGCAGCGGCCACTCCCCGCAGACTGAACTGTGCATATCCCTTCTCGATCAACTCATTTGCGGCAGCAGTCAGTATTGCCGCCGCCATCGTTTTGCGGATGCGCGATTCTGTCTTTTGATCGTCATTCTCAGCCGCCCGCGCCACGCTGGCGCGCGAGTTTCTTGAAGACCCTGACGCCCTCTTTAAAGCGGAGGTGGGGGAATTGCGTCCCTGTTTGCGCCCCGAGTTCTTTCGCACATCTGGGATTGTAAACAAGTCCTCCATCTCCTGCATCAATCCTTGGAACCGAGGGCAGTTGGCAAAGCCCCGGTTGATCGCGGCGGTACCCGCAAATGACCCATCCGGCAACTCCTATGGGCTTTCCGCGGCAAAAATAGTTGCCATCGAAGACCGTCGCATGCATAGTTCGGTCACATGACCGACCCTCGCTGATGCAGGGGCGTTTAGGAATGGCCCCCTCGACACTTGGCGCAATCATTCAGGCTTGCGCACCAATGGGAAGCGGAAAATCTTGCGTCCCTGTCGAACGCGGCATTGGACTTCAACCAGAAGGGCCGCAGAAACGCAGTCGCCCATGAAAATTGCGAAATTAAAAGGCGCGCGAGTCAACTCCTACAATACCTCGCTTCAGGTAGCAGTCATGACTGCGCTCCTGAGCATCGGTCCGCTGTCTTTTGCGATGATGCCCGTGCTGATGATCGGTCTGGCAGAGCGCTTTCATTGGAGTGAAGCAAAGTGCGGGCTTTTGGCCACCATTGAGTTGGGCGCCCTGTCAGTTGCTTCGATTAGCGGCCTTTACTGGCAGAAACGGTGGAACTGGCGTCCACTCGCCATTGCGGCCGCTCTGGTGATTATCATCGCCAACCTTGCCGCGACACAATTATCCGGTTTCGCCGGTCTTGCCTGCGTTCGATTCATCGCTGGGTTGGGATCCGGAATCCTGGTGGCACTGTTTTTTGCATTCCTTTCCAGTACTCGAAGCCCTGACCGCATTGGATCGATCGCGACCTTCGCCCAAGTTGCTACCCAGGTGATGGGCTACTACTTGTCCGCCTGGATTCTGGGGCGGTGGGGTCTTAGCGGACTGTACGTGCTCATCGCACTCATCACTTCAGCGCTACTGCCATTTGCAAAGTGGATTTCGTCTGGGCCGGTCATCGCGCAGGACTCGGGTAAGCGGCCAGGGCTGGAAGCGCTCCGCACGTTCCGCGCTCGCCTTCCCGGCCTTGCGGGACTTCTGGCCAACGCCTTCTTTTTCGCTGCGCTGACCGGAGTATTCGCCTTCTTCGGCGCATTTGGACATGGAGTTGCCGGGCTGGGTGACAGGCAGATCGTTAACGCTATCGCGGTCGCTACGGCACTGGGGCTCTTGGGCCCTGTTGGGAGCTATTTGCTCAGCAGACGGGCTGGATTCTCCTGGCCTATATTTGTGTCCGCGCTCGGGCTGATGTGCGTGCTCGTTCTGCTCGCTCTGGGAGGATACGGCTATTTCGGCTTCTTTACCCTCATCACCCTGCTGCTCATCCTATGGAATTTTTCTCAACCTTACGGCTGGGCGCTCATGGTCGTTGTCGATGAGGGACTCACTGTAGCCGTGCCCGGCGCCCAAACCGTTGGGATTGCCCTTGGACCGTCAATCGTCGGGTTTGGTATTCAGGGCGCTGGAGTCGCTGGCGGCGCTTGGCTGGCGCTGGGCATGATGGTTGTCTTCCTCATTCTCATAATACCGCTTTGCGTAATGAGCCGAGGGTCCGCCTTTACTCAGACAGCCTCTCCCGCCGGGCGGTAACGTAATTCGAATCTCGGGAGTTCAATGCTATGAGTTTTCAGGGCCAAGCCGTGACCACCACTGAAAGTCCACACGCGAGCCAATTGCTCATCAATGGGCAGCTGTCGGGCGGCCAAGGTCCGGTGGAAGACATCCTGAACGCCGCCAGCGGCGGAAAAATCGCTGGCGTGCCGTCGGCAAGCACAGGGCAGGTCAACGACGCCGTTGCCGCGGCCGCACACGCGTTCGATGCCTGGAGCCGGACTCCGCCCAAGGACCGTACCAATCGCCTACTCAAGCTGGCCGACCATCTGGAGGCCGAAGCCGCCGTCTATGCTGCGCTCGAATCCGAGAACACGGGGAAGCCGTATCTGGCTGTGCTCAACGACGAGTTGCCGGCAATCATCGATGTCTTTCGTTTCTTTGCGGGCGCCGCCCGCACCGTTACCGCCCCGGCGGCCGGTGAATACATCAGTGGCTTCACGAGCATGGTCCGCCGCGACCCGGTTGGTGTGGTGGCCTCCATTGCGCCCTGGAACTACCCGCTGATGATGGCTGCCTGGAAGATAGCCCCCGCCCTGGCTGCCGGCAACACCGTGGTTCTGAAGCCCTCCGAGCAGACTCCGCTTACGGTCCTGAAGCTAGCACAGACCCTCGCCGAACTCTTTCCGCCTGGTGTCATCAATATCGTCACCGGCCGTGGAGAGCCGGTCGGTGCTGCCCTCTCAAGTCATCCGCTCGTGCGGATGATTTCGATCACCGGAGATGTTGGCACGGGTCGGAAGATCCTTTCAGCCGCTGCGGGCAACCTCAAACGCACTCACCTGGAGCTCGGTGGCAAGGCCCCGGTCATCGTTTTCGATGATGCGAATATCGATGAGGTCGTGGCGGGCATTCGCATGTTCGGCTATTACAATGCCGGTCAGGACTGCACGGCGGCCTGCCGCCTGTACGTGGGCGCCAAGATTTATGACCGCGTGGTCGCGGACCTCACCTCCGCGGTGCGCAGCATCCATGTGGGACAACAGCGCGACGACGGCGTGGAGATGGGACCGCTGATATCGAAGTCGCAGCAGGAGCGCGTTGCCGGCTTCGTCGCCCGCGCCAGCCAGCAATCTCACATCGAAATCACCACCGGCGGCAAAGCGCGCGAAGGCGCCGGATTCTTCTATGAGCCCACCATCGTCGCGGGCGCCCGGCAGTCGGATGAGATCGTACAGCGCGAAGTATTTGGGCCTGTCGTATCACTCACTCGCTTCACGGATGCCGATGAAGCGGTCAAATGGGCGAACGACTCCGAGTACGGGCTCGCGTCGTCGGTCTGGACCCAAGACATTGCCCGTGCCATGAATACCGCTTCACGCCTGCGCTATGGCTGTACCTGGATCAACACGCACTTCGTGCTCGTGAACGAAATGCCGCACGGCGGGCTCAAGACTTCCGGCTACGGGAAGGACATGTCCATGTTCTCTCTTGAGGAATACACCGTGGCGCGACACGTGATGATAAAAACCTAGGGTGCAGCTCCTGATGTCTCAAGTGAGCCCAATGACGATTGGCCGTCTCTCACCTTTTCGGCACTCACAAAATTGGAGCAATCTTCCGCATATCGGCGAGAATGGGACATCGAATGGAACGAGTGGATTATGTAGTCATCGGCGGCGGAAGCGCCGGTTGTATTGTCGCAGCCAGACTCTCAGAGGACGCACGGTCCCGGGTTTTGCTCCTGGAAGCCGGAGCCTCCGATATTTCACCCGTGATCCTCGCTCCCGCGGCCACCGACCTCTACGGTATCGGAAACCCGCGCTGGGACTGGCGCTACACGGCGGAATCCGATCCGAGCCGGAATAATCGAGTCGAATTTTGGCCACGCGGCAAGGTGATGGGCGGATCCGGTTCCATTAACGGTACTGTTTATCTGCGTGGGATACCGTACGACTTCGACCGCTGGTCGGAACTCGGAAATCGAGGCTGGTCTTATCGTGAGTTGCTACCCTTCTTCAAGAAGAACGAGACGAATGAAAACGGCGAGGATGCGTATCGAGGGGGCAGCGGACCGGTACGGGTGAGCAATCTTCGCTCCCCCCATCCGCTCACTCAGAGGTTCGTCGATGCGGCCGTAGAATCGGGAATCCACTTGAATGAGGATCTGAACGGACAGCAGTTCGAGGGCGTTGGTTTCAACCAGGTCACGCAAAAGCGCGGCTGGCGGCACAGCTCGAGCCGAGCGTATCTTGGGATTGCCAAAGGGCGCAGCAACCTCCGGGTGGTGACCGGAGCGCGCGTGGAGCGCATACTTTTCGAAGGCCGCAGAGCGGTTGGAGTCCGCTACCGGCGGGAGGGGAATACACATGAGGTCTATGCAAGCGCTGAGATTGTTCTCTCCGCCGGTACTGTAGCGTCACCCCAGCTTCTGATGGTGTCCGGCGTGGGGCCCGCCGATCATCTCAAGGACGTTGGAATCCATGTCATTCGGGATCTTCCGGGTGTGGGCGAGAACCTGCATGACCACTGTGGTCCGTGGCTACCGTTTCAGGTGAATGTCCCAACATACAACGCGGAGAAGGGCCGCCTCAAACAGGCTGTCCATGGTCTGAACTGGTTTCTTTTTGGGCGCGGCCCAGCAACAGCGCCTGGCTGTCAGGCGACCGCCCGCATACGAACCCGCCCCGAGGAAACGATTCCAGATGCGCAGCTGTATTTCTCGCCTGTTGGGTTCGAATTCACCGAAACCTCGGTCCGACTATATGATGAATGGGCGGTCGGCGTGATTGCCCACGTCTCTCGCCCTCGAAGCCGAGGCACAATTCAGCTCAAGACCGCCGACCCTAATGATCAGCCGCGCATCAAGCCAATGCTGCTGTCCGATGAGGACGACGTTCAGCGCTTGGTCGATGCCTGTACTATCGCGAGGCGCATCATGCTCAAAACGAAGAGCTTTGGTCCGTTGATCGTGAAGGAACTCTCCTCGTTGACTGAGGAAACGTCCGAAGGGGCGCTGCGTGACTTCCTAAGAGATCAGGCTGTGGCGATCTACCATTGCGTGGGTACTTGCAAGATGGGCGTGGACCCATTGGCGGTCGTGGATGACCGGTTGCGCGTTAAAGGTCTTGAGGGGCTGCGCGTCGTGGATGCGTCGATCATCCCCTGCCAGGTTACGGGTTGCACATTCGCAGCCTCCATGATGATCGGCGAAAAAGGCGCGGCGATGATCCGCGAGGACCATGTGAACTCGTAGATCGAGACCGGGTCGACTTCTTCGCCATCCAGATGGGCCCGGGGGGCTGCCCCCCGGCAGTCCTTTCTCCTCTCATCGGGCTTGGCTGATCACTCGCCGTTGCGTAAATTCGAGCAGCCCCTCTTCGCCGAACTCGACTCCTATTCCAGATTGCTTGGCTCCCGCGACAGGAACATCGATCGTGATGTCAAGATGCCTGTTGATCCAGACTATTCCGCTATTCAGGCGCTTCGCCACCTCCAGCGCGCGCTGCGAATCCGCACCCCATACGGTGGCACCCAATCCGTAGATCGAGTCGTTCGCGCGCCGTATGGCCTCGTCGATGTGCGCGTATTTGAGTATGGGAAGTACCGGCCCAAATTGCTCCTCGCGAACCAACCTTGAGGCATCGGCGATATCGCGAACGATCGTTGGCCGCAGAAAGTATCCCGGTCGATCCAGCGCCGTACCACCAGAGATGATCTGCCCATCCTTCGCAGCAATCTGCTGATACATCAGTACACGCTCGTGTTGCGCCGCGTTCTGCAGGGGCCCCATTTGCGACCGGGAGTCCAGTCCATCGCCCACAATGCGTTCGTCAGCGAGTTGGGCCAGTTCTGCACACATCGAGTCATAGAGCGATTCCGCGACGTAAACCCGTTTGATGGCCGTGCACAGCTGCCCGGCGTTGAGCATTGCGCCATCGAAAACGCGTCGCGCGACGCTCTTCAACTCAACATCGTCAAGAACGATGGCGGCGTCATTGCCGCCGAGCTCCAGCGTAATTTTTTTTATGGAACGGGATGCCGCTGCCATCACCTTCTGTCCCGTGGCGGTCGATCCCGTGAACGTCACTTTATCGACATCGGGATGTTGAACCAGAAGCTCGCCAACGTCGCTCCCGCCGGCGATCACGTTTAGCACTCCGGGAGGCAGTACGGAAGATGACAGCTCCGCCAACAATAAACTTGTAAGCGGTGTTGTTGGCGGAGGTTTTACGATAACGGCATTGCCCGCAAGAATGGCTGGAGCCACTTTGGTCGCGAATATGCCCAACGGAAAATTCCAGGCGGTGATGGCGACAACTACGCCGAGAGGGTAGAAATCCTGAACAACCCGCTCTGCCGGGGAGTCTCGAATCACCCGATCGCGGACCTCCATTGACGCAAATCCCCGGAAAATGGCCGCAGCTTCCGCCACCTCCTCGCGCGCCTCCTGCAGGATCTTGCCTTGCTCCTGGGTCAGAAGTCTCGCAAATCGCTCCTCGTTGCTCGAGAGCACGGCGGCCAACTGGGACAACGCCTGTTGACGCTGGGACGTTGATGACTTGGACCAGGTCAAGGATGCCGCTCGTGCGGCGCCGACTGCCATATTCACCAGCGCGGAATCCGCGCTGCCACAGACGGCAAACGGCGCGCCGGTAGCAGGATTGGTGACCTCCAAGCTCACCGGCCCAGCGACGAGGCGACCATTCACCAGCATTCTGAACCGGGGGGCATCGGCCAGCGACTCATGGGAGTTTTGCGCCATGTCTTCTCCGACAATTCGGGCAACCGCCGAGGCGAACATTCACTTCGGTCAGTTGACCCAATCCTGCCCGATGTGGTCCACTCCTGCAAGGCGATCACGCACAACCGGAAAAGTAGCCGGATCTCACTTCGCGAAGAAGTGCTTACGCAGCCGTGGCCATGACCGTTTAAGACCTCGTACTGACCTACAAAGTTCGCTAGGGTGACCGCCATTGACCGGCGGATGGCTGGACTGATTAAAGAGTTCAAAGGAAATTGCCTCGCTCTATGGATTCCGACGCCGAACAACTCAGCTCCCTAGGCTACAGCGCGACCTTCGACCGGACGATGTCGGCCTGGGAGAACTTCTCACTGGGATTTACGTATCTATCGCCCGTCGTGGGTGTCTATACCGTTTTCACCGTCGCACTCGTTATAGGCGGCCCACCGATGTGGTGGACCTATCTCCTAGTAGGTGCGGGGCAAATGCTGGTGTGCCTCGTATTTTGCGAAGTCGTCTCTCAGTTCCCTGTTTCCGGAGGCATCTATCCCTGGGCACGAAGATTGGTCGGGAAGAGATGGGCGTGGTTGGCCGGCTGGGTCTATGCGTGGGCACTATTTTCGAGCATTGCGGCCGTGGCGATCGGCAGCTCCCCTTTTGTTGCCGCTTTATTCCAGCTTCACTTTGACGAACGCGTCGAAACGGTCATTGCCATTGGAATGATCACGCTTGTCATGTTGCTCAATTTCTGTGGCACGCGGCTGCTATCGCGAGTGGCGCTGTTCGGGTTCATCTGCGAACTGGTGGGCGCGATTGCCGTGGGCGGCTACCTGCTGATATTCGCGCGACACCAGCCGCTTCGGGAGCTGTGGAACACGCACGGACTTGGCGGACGGTACGGCTATCTGTCGGCGTTCCTAGGCTCTGCTGTTGCGGGCTTGTTTCTCTACGGCGGCTTCGAGGCCTGTGGGGATGTCGCCGAGGAGACGCCCAATGCAGGACGCACTATTCCAAGAACGATGCGTATGACCATGTATGTCGGTGGCGCCTCCGCCATGTTCGTAAGCCTGGCCCTTATCCTGGCAGTTCCGGACATGACAGAGGTTCTGACCGGTCAATCGTCGGACCCGGTGGGAACGATACTAACTGACGCTCTCGGGAGGTTCTGGTTTCGGATCTTGTCCGTGGTGCTCCTGATCTCGTTTGTCTCCTGCGTCCTGAGCCTTCAGGCTGCCGCCAGTCGCCTGCTGTTCGCTTACGGCCGCGACCAGATGATTCCGGGCAGTCGCTTCCTCAGTCGCATCTCTCCGAGAACACATGTTCCCATAGCCGCACTCTTAATGACCGGTCTCATACCCGGGGCGATTGCGCTGTGTCGTTTATGGCTGAGGGACGCTATTGAAACGGTCTTGTTGTTTGGTGTGTCCGGCATCTACATCGCATTTCAAATGGTGGTCATCGGCGCTTTGACTGCCAGGTTAAAGGGATGGAAACCATCGGGTGCGTTTCAGCTGAGACAATGGGGCTATCCTGTCAGCGCCTTCGCGTTATTCTACGGTATCGCCGCATTAACCGACATGGTTTGGCCGCGCAATCCCCAGGCACCGTGGTTTGTCGATCATGCGGTGATGATTGCAATCGCCGTCGTCCTGATCCCCGGGATCTGCTACCTGTTCATAGCGAAACCGCACGATCAAGGCGAAGGACCCGCGGCAGACGCTCACCTGCTCCACAGTCGCAACGTTGCGTCCGCTTGCCATCCCAGCCCCGCACAGGCCGATGGATGAGCCACGTATAGCTCGAATCGTTCCACACTCCCACTACGGAAGAGACCATGCCAGTTAATCGCGTCTTCACTAGCGATAATGTCACCCCCGTGAGCGCGCCAATCCTCGCGGCGATCAATGAAGCCAATGTGGGAATGGCCCAAGCTTATGGCGGCGATGATCATTCCAAGCAACTGACCCGTGTTGCGTGCGAAATATTCGAGACTGAATTAAGCATTTTTCCGGTGGCTACCGGGACAGCCGCCAATGCACTGGCACTTTCGCAAATTGCACCGCCCTATGGGGCCATCTATTGTCATACCGCCGCGCATATCATGGTGGATGAAGGGGGCGCTCCGGAATTTTTCTCCGGAGGTGCCAAACTCATCGGGTTTCCATCGCAGGATGGGAAGATTACCCCGCAGCAGGTCCAGGACGCGGTGAACTATGCGCGCGACATGGGGGTCCATCACGTTCCGCCGAGTGCCGTTAGTTTGAGCCAGACCACGGAATGGGGAGCCGTTTACCGTCCGGGAGAACTCAAGGCGCTCTGCGACATCGCCCATCAGCATCATCTCGCTGTACATATGGACGGAGCGCGTTTCGCGAATGCACTTGCAACGCTCGACTGCTCACCGGCCGATGCGACATGGCGGCAGGGTGTCGATGTCATGTCGTTGGGGGCCACAAAAAACGGCGCCCTATGTGCCGAAGCGGTCATCTTCTTTAACACCGCCTTGGCGCGTGACTTTGAACAAAGACGAAAGCGCGCCGGCCATCTTTGGTCAAAAGCGCGATTCCTCAGCGCACAATTGCTGGCGTATTTTCAGAATGGCCTTTGGTTGCGACATGCACGCCATGCCAACGCCATGACGGCTACCCTCGCGCGCGGCCTGGCGCCAATACCCAGCCTGTCGTTCTTGCGTCCGCCCGAGGCCAATGAACTCTTTATCGTCATTCCGGACGCATGGGTCACAGGTCTCGAGCAGGAGGGCTTCGGCTTCTATCGCTGGGGACTGCCAACACCGGATGGTGTGACGATTCGCTTCGTCACCTCCTTCGCCACTCAAGCCGAGGACGTGGAGAACCTGGTCGCCGCCGTCCGGCGGACGGCCTCCGGCTAAAGGGGGCGTCTTGCACGAACCATCAACTTGTACTTAAGCAGCCACCTCCCCCTGCTCCAGGAAAACCGCGGAACGGTAGGATTGGGGGGAGTGTCCGGTCCACCGCTTAAACGCATGCCGGAAGTTAGCCGTTTCGCTATATCCCAGTTGCGTGGCGATCCGATCCACGGTCACCATCCTGTCCAGCAGCACATTTTTCGCCACGGCTGCCCGCATTTCCCTGAGGATTGTATTGTAAGAAGTCCCTCCGGACTTCAGGCGCCGGCGCAACGTGCGTTCCGACACGCCCATTCGACGCGCAATCGCGCAAAGAGAAGGCACGCCATCTTGAAGATTGGCCAATGCATCCCGAACGCCTTGCACGCATCGAACCTGACCCAAACGCGTGCGATCCATCCTCATCCCACCCTCCCATGCCGCATAACCCGGTCACGTGACCCAAATATGCATTAAGACTCAGCCGTCTGTAAAGAGAACAATTCGCACCCGGGTTTGCGCCGTGCCGTGTGGCCGCGCCGCACCTCCTGAGCACCGGAGGGTCCGGGTAGAGTGTTGGCTACTCGGACAGCGTCGGTTTATCCTCATGCCCACAACGACAGAATCCCCGCCGCGCGGTCGCGCCAGCGAAATCGCGGCAGACGCCAAGGAATGGCGGCATTGGTTACACGCCCGGCCCGAGTTGCGTTACGAGATTGCGACAACAGTCGAGTTTGTGGCCACGCAGCTGCGATCCTTCGGTTGTGATCTCGTAGATACTACGACCGCACCCTCCGGCATCGTTGCCCTCATCCACGGTCGTCAACGGGGACCTGTTGTCGCGCTACGCGCGGATATGGATGCTCTCCCCATTCTGGAACGCTCCCTGCTCCCCTATCGGTCCCAACATGAGAAGCAGATGCACGCGTGCGGACATGATGGACACATGTCCATGCTCTTGGGCGGTGCGCGACTGCTCTGTGAACGCCGCGACTTCAACGGTTCGGTCGCGTTGGTGTTCCAGCCGGCCGAAGAAGATGGCTTCGGCGCTAAATCGATGATCGATGCCGGGATTTTTGAGAAGTACTCAATCCGAGAAATCTATGGGCTGCATAACATGCCGGGTCTTGGCACCGGGGCCTTTGCGACCCGCGAAGGCCCGCTGATGGCCGCCTGTGACACCATCCGGGGCGGCTTTTCCGGCAAGGGGGGTCATGCGGGTCGCCCCCATCAATGTCGTGACCCCCTGCTTGCCGCCGCCAATTTTGTAATGGCGCTGCAAGCGATCGCATCGCGCGACGTGAATGCCCAACAGGCCGCCGTGATCTGCATTACGAGCCTACAGGCCGGAAACGCGAACAATGTAATTCCGGAGCGTGCCGACATTATGGGCACGGTGCGCACGCTCGATTCGGAAGCACGAGCACTGGTGCTGCGACGCGTGGTTGAGATTGCCGGTCATATTGCTGCACTCAACAACGTTACGACGGATGTCCGTGTCGAGTTCGAGTGTTCCGCGACTGTAAATCATTCAACGCAAACGCAAACTGCCCTCGCCGCAGCGCGGGTGGCCAATCCGGACTCCCCAGCGGACGACAACGCGGCAGCCGTGATGTTCAGTGAAGACTTTGGTGCCATGCTTCAGGTATGCCCGGGCGCATTTGTTTTCTTGGGTAATGGTCACTCCTCCGCTCTGCACACGGATAACTACGATTTCAACGACGACTCCATACCGGTGGGCATCCTTTACTTCGCCACCGTTGCCACACTCGCGTTGCAAAGGCTGGCGGGTGGTTGACAAGCCGCATCCCGTCAGCGTCCGCACTCGTCACTGAGGACCTGGCTCCTAATCCCGCGCCTCTCGCGCTCGTCTGCCAGGGCTCACGTCAGCTCCAACCCCTCCTACCTGGGTGCTATCGCGGCTTCTGTGCGAGAGCATCGACGATCCGGCCGTTTTGGCCGATGCGCACCTTGCGACCAACACCGCCCTCCGTAACAGTACGGTGGGCCCCGAGCTGGAAATGACTGCTTCGCTCATCGACAACCGGTGCATCAATATGTCAAGCGCCTATACCGATGCGGATCGGCCCGAATTTGAGTCGGAGCATGAAGCGTTTCGGCGTCCTACTGATGACCCTTTCGTCCGTCACCCCTGCGTCTTCCGTTTTCCTCATCGCTCTGACTTACTCGCTCTCGGGAATGGTTTGCATCATCTGGCCGAGTCATGAACACCATCCCGGCGTTTCCTCGCACAGTCACGCAGCGAATCCCCAGTGGGAAATGAGGCGACAACGCGTGAGCCACTTAATCTCGAGACCCTACGAGGGCGTCCAACAATCCTGCCGGATGAAAAATCCTCAGCCGCCTCTTTCGTACAAAAAGTTGACACACCGTTTGACCGTAACGCATATTCCGGTCACATGACCGAACCGAAGTTCAATCTTCCGCATGGCCCCTGCGACGTCCAGTCGGTTCGCCGGTAAACCTCATATGACTGCACCTTCCGCGAAACTGCTGCAAACAGGGCCATTGGAATCTATCAGCACGGGCGTGGCGATCACGCGCTTAGGGCCCCTTCCAGATGGCGCGGAGATACCTGTCTCGATCCTTGAATTTACGATCGATCCGTATGTGTGCTCGGAACTGGGAGCCAATCCAATAACCGAGGTATTCCGTGTGCTGTCGGGCCGCGGGACGGTCTTGATCCTCGGCAAGGAGTTCCAGGTGGAACCCGGAGATTGGGTAGTCATCGAGCCGAACGCCCCTCATCAGGTACGCAATGAGAGCGCCGAAGTCCTGCGAGCCGTTTCATTAAGTTGGGCGCGACGGGCCGCCTAAGAGCCTTTCACAAGAACTAAATTGGGAGACTTTCGTATGTCGCTTGCGCAATTCATGACGTGTGGCTTGGCGGGAGTAGCGTGTCTTTCCGGCGCCGTTGCCACAGCACAACAGGCGCCCCCCTCCGTCGCTGCCGATGGCCCGCTCCAAGAGGTCGTGGTTACCGCCGAAAAGCGCGAGTCGACGGTGCAGTCAACACCAATAAGCATGACCGCCATTTCCGGGGACCAGTTGCAGGCGCAGGGCATCACCGGCCTCCTCGGCATTATTTCGGAAGTTCCGGGAATCTCGATGAGGACCGCGGGTCCTGGTCAGACCGAGCTGGAAATGCGGGGACTGTCCTCCTCGGGGGGCTCATCACCCACCACCGGTTTTTATCTGGATGAAACTGCTCTCTCGCCGTCAGCTAACAGTGCGATCGGGAAAGTGGTCATCGACCCTGACCTCTTCGACCTCAATCGCGTGGAAGTGCTGCGCGGACCGCAGGGCACACTCTATGGGTCGGGGTCGATGGGAGGCACGGTCAAGCTGGTCACTAACCAGCCCAATCTCGATAAAACAGAGGGAGCTCTAGATGCCACCCTGTCGGGAACTCGGGGTGGCGGCACAAACCCCGGTGTAAACGCTATGTACAATCTGCCACTGATTGACGACAAGTTAGCGTTGCGCGTCGTGGCAACTGAGAAGTACACCAGCGGCTGGATCGACCGTGACGTTGTCGCTGACTTCCCGTACCCGGTCAATCCATGTCCCAGTTGGGGTACCGGTTGCACGCGCGGGAACGTGCTGGCCGAGCCGGTCACCCAACGGAACAGCGACGTTAACTGGGAGAACCTGAGCAGCGGTCGCGCGAGTCTCCTGTACAAACCCTCTGACGCGTTGTCCATCGACGTCTTTGGGCTGTTCCAGCAGACACGGATGGGAGGCTACAGTGAATATGACGACCCGCCGGGGGCCGCGCAGGAGGCTCATTATGAACCTTTCAACATTGAAGAGCCTTTCGCCGACAAGTTCTCCCTCGCAGGCGTCAATTTGAACTACGATCTTGGCTTCGCTCGCCTGACTTCCGCCAGTGCATATTGGACGAGATCAGAAGCTCAAACGCAGGACGCTTCGGAAGCGTTGGAAAGCTTTTTTGCAGCAATTTTTGGCGGCGGCGAACAGTTTGTTCCGATCTCCTTTTATGAGCGTGATCACTCGAAACAGTACAGTGAGGAACTTCGCCTGGCATCGACCGGAGACTCGGCCTTGCAATGGATTGGCGGTGCCTATTTCAGCAAGCTCAAATCCGTCTACGAGACCTATAACGCGAACCCTGAGTACGCACCGTTCTCCGTTGGCGTAGCAGCTGCCAACCCTGACGGCATCGTGTACCAGAGTTACGATCCATATTTCCTGACGCAGTTTGCCGTCTTTGGGGAAGCTAACTACCAGATAGCCGCGGCCTGGAAGGCGACCGTGGGATTGAGAGCTTATGAATTCCGTGCCTTTACTTCCCAACCCGCGAGCGGAATAGTGAGCGCATCGGGAAATGCGACCGAGACATCCGCCGCCGCTAATTCCGCTAGTTCTTCCAACAATGGCCTGACCCCGAAGGTCAATCTGGCCTATGAGCCAACCGGTGACCTGACCGTTTATGGAACGATTGCCAAGGGCGTGCGTCCGGGCGGCCCCAATATCCCCATTTCACCCACCCTGGGATGCGCGTTGTCATCGGGCGGCTATTCGCCGGACAGTGTGTGGAATTACGAGGTGGGCGAGAAGGCGCGACTGGATGATCGGCGCTTCACCATAAACAGCGACTTTTTCTATATCGATTGGAAAAATGTACAGCAGTTTGTTACTCAGTCATGTGGTGTGGGTCAGACGGTCAATGTGGGCGAGGCTCATTCCTATGGGCCGGAGATCGAGCTTGCCGTGCAATTGACTGACCATCTCGTGCTGAACGCGACGGGAACGCACACGCACGCCGCTATATCCAGCGTCAATCCGTATGTGCAAGCACAGGATCCGACACTCACGAACGGCTTTCCGATTCTGAATATCCCGGATTACACTGAAACCACAACCCTGTCCTATGTCTATCCCTTCGGCAAGGATAAACAATTTACGGCTAGCATCAACAATTCCTACGTCGGAACCTCAACCGACGTGTCGTTCTACTACCAGGAGCTCCAGCCCTACGACATCATCAAGCTGCGCTTGGGCGTCAAGAGCGCTACCTGGGACATGTATGTATTCGCGGACAACCTCACGAACAAGCATGCCGAACTGACTATCAACACGACTGCATTGTCCTATCTGATTCCTTCGCTCACTCGTGTGGCCACGAATCAACCCTTGACAGCGGGAATCGAAGCCAGCTTCCACTTTTAGAGGGCGATGATGCTGATCGATAGGCGAGCGATGTTGCGCTGTACCGCTGCTCTGGCAGTCTCGGGCACGTTCACCGGCCTCCTCGGCAAGGGTGCCTGGGCACGGACAACAGTGACCGTGAAGGTTACGCAAGGTCGACTCGCAGGCGTCCGCGCGGCGAGACTTGCTGTCTTCAAGGGCATCCCATACGGGGGAAACGTTGCGGCGGGCAGCCGGTTTCTTCAGGCTCCGCCGCCCAGTCCATGGGGGACGCTGCGCGTCGCCTCGGACTATGGGTCGCCCAGCCTGCAGAACAATGTGGACTATCCCGCCTGGCTTGATCCGAAGCCAGGGGCGGAGAACTGTCTTTACCTGAACGTGTGGACGCCGGACACGGCTGGCAAGCGCGCGGTGATGGTCTGGATCCACGGCGGAGGCTATTCAGTCGGTTCGGGCGGGCTACCCCTTTACGACGGCAGTAATCTTGCCGAGAAGGGCGACGTCGTTGTGGTCACGGTGAATCATCGCCTGAACATCTTCGGCTACCTGCATCTGGCCGCGTTCGATCGACGGTATGAGACTTCAGGTAATGCGGGACAGCTGGACCTGGTGCAGGCGCTTGAGTGGATAGCGGCCAATATTTCCGCCTTCGGCGGCGACCCGGGCAATGTCACGATCTTTGGCGAGTCCGGGGGCGGGGCGAAGATCAGCACACTCATGGCAATGCCGGCCGCGCAAGGGCTGTTCCACAAAGCCATCATCGAGAGCGCTGCCCCGCTTTCCGCCCTCACGCCGGAGGCTGCCGAGAGAACGGGTCGCGCCGTGCTCGCGCACTTCGGCTTTGCCACTCGCGAGGTTGCAAAGCTGCAGTCCGTTCCGGCCGATAAGCTCCTTGCGGCCAGCGTCAGGCTGGCGGGCGATGGTACGTCGACGCAAGGCGAACGGCACGAATTCGGACCTGTAGTCGACGGCGTTGCGATTCCGCGCCAGACCTGGACACCCGGTACCCCCGAGATATCCCGCCACATACCCATGCTGGTCGGCTCCAATCACGACGAGGCCGTGACTTTCGTTGGCAAGGCGATGTATGACGCGCCCATGGACGACGCTGCACTGGGTGATCGCATCAAGCGGTATTCGACGTCCGGCACGCCGCTCAGGGACAGCGAGGTCAATGGCCTGATCTCCAGGTATCGCAGGACGATGCCGTCGGCATCGAGTCTGGATCTCCTCGTACGCATTGCAACCGATGTAGGGATGCGCCACAGGGCGATCCGGCTGGCAGAGCGGCAATTGGCGGGCGGCGCTCCCGTTTTCATGTACGAATTTGATTGGCGTACACCCTGCTTCGGCGGCAGGTGGGCGCTGCACAGCGTTGAGATACCCTTCGCGTTCGGCAATCTCGACTACGGTACCGCCTGGGATGACCATGACACCGACGCGAAGCGTGCGGCGGCGGACCCGGTAGGCGCGCGATTCCGATTATCCGATCAGACTCTTCGCGCCTGGGCGGCGTTCGCACGCACCGGCAATCCATCCCACAGCGGCTTGCCGCAATGGCGGCCCTACGCTCTGGATCGCCGGGAGACCATGTCTCTGAATGTCAGGAGTGAGCTGCTGACAGATCCGCGAAGAGCGGATCGCTTGTTCGTTGAGAACCTAGTGCGAGCTTGAAGGTGCACGCGTCCCGATGGCTCTGGGCTGCATTTCTGACACTGGGCTTCGCGAGCGCCTTGTTCGCGGCTGACGAAACCCAGGTTTCGGAATACGTCCCGTGGTTCCCAAGCGCAGAAGTGCCGATGATCAACGGGCCGAAATGCCTGGGCATGCAGGATGGCCGATGGTCCAGTTGCGGACCGGAGGTACATCAGGTCTTCCTGGATGCGATCCGGCACTGGCGCGAGGTTCGAAGGACCTACATTGGATATGACGGATCCAGGTACGACAGTGCGTCACTCCAATGGACGCAGTCCAGTTTCATTCAGCCTCAGGCAATGGTGGAAGATCGATACCTCTACGATCCGGCGCAGGGGAAGTATACCGTCGACAGGTACCTGGCTGATGTGTCACAGCGCTACGGCGGCATCGACTCCGTTCTGCTGTGGCCCGTTTATCCAAACTTGGGTATCGATGACAGGAATCAGTTGGATGCGATTCGTGCGATGCCCGGAGGAATCGACGGCGTCAGGCAGATGATCTCGGAGTTTCATCAGCATGGAGTCAAGGTGCTGTTTCCGATGAACATGTGGGATCAGGGCACCCGCAATCCGGACAAGCCATGGCCGCAGGCTATAGCCGAACTGATGGCGGATATTGGGGCGGACGGGGTCAACGGCGACACCCAGGACGGTGTCCCGCTGGCGTTCACGAAAGCCGCCGACCAGACCGGCCATGGGCTCGCCTTCCAACCGGAGCTCTCACCGGCAGACGAAGCTCTGGCATGGAACGTGATGTCCTGGTGGGAGCAGGATCCGTCCAAGTATGCACAGTTCGTCCCCGAGATATACCGCTTCAAATGGCTTGAGACGCGGCACATGGCGAACGTATCGGATCGATGGAGCCGCAACAAGACCGATGACCTGCAGCAGGCGTTTTTCAACGGCGTCGGCTGGGTGAGTTGGGAGAACGTATGGGGCATATGGAACGGAATTACCCCCCGTGACGCGGAGGCGACCCGGCGCATAGCCACCATCGAGCGGGCGGTGGCGACCCTTCTCGTCAGCCCGGAATGGGAGCCCTTCTATCCCACGACGACATTCGGAGTGTTCGCCAGCCGTTGGCCACTCGAGGACCAGACGGTCTGGACGCTGGTCAATCGCAATGAATACGACGTAGCGGGGCCTCAGCTCACCGTGCCTTATCGCAAAGGCACCCGTTACTTTGACCTGTACCACGGGGTGGAGCTGCACGGCGAACGCGAAAATGAGTCCGTTAATCTAGTCTTCCCGCTGGAGGCACATGGATTCGGGGCCATATTCATGACACAGGTCGAACCCACCGCGGACATAGTTGCGCTCATGAGTCGCATGAAAACAATGACGGCTCACCCGTTGGCGAGTTTTTCCGGGCAGTGGCGGCCGCTGCCGCAACACATGGTAGGCACTGCGCCAACGACGCCGTCGAAGACCGCTCCGCCGGATATGGTGGCAATTCCTGCCACCACTTTTGATTTCATTGTCCAGGGTATCGAAATCGAAGGCGCTGACGCGATCGGAGTCGACGTGGCTTACTCCTGGGAGGATTCCGCGCGCCGTTTCCATCGGCGGAGCCTTCGCATCGACCGGTTTTACATCGATCGATTTCCGGTCAGCAACGCCCAGTTCAAGGCATTCATGGATGCCACAAAATATCACCCGCCGGATGTCTTGAACTTTCTGAAGGACTGGAAGAATGGAACCTTCCCGGAAGGCTGGGCGAATAAGCCTGTAACGTGGGTTTCCCTGGAGGATGCGCGCGCCTACGCGGCGTGGGCAGGTAAGCGTCTGCCCCACGAATGGGAGTGGCAATTTGCCGCCCAGGGAAACGACGGTCGTCTCTATCCCTGGGGGAACGACTGGAAGGCCGCCGCCATTCCCGTCCCGGAGACCGGGCGTGCGCTGCGAGGTCCCGATGACAGTCGTGCACATCCCGAGGGAGCCAGTCCCTTGGGTGTTCAGGACCTGGTGGGGAATGTCTGGCAGTGGACGGACGAATACATCGATGAACATACGCGCGCTGCGATTATCCGTGGCGGCAGTAACTTTCAGCCGCAAGGTTCGATGTGGTACTTCCCGCAGGCTTACCGCAATGATCAGCATGGAAAGCTCCTCCTGATGGCTCCCAGCAAGGATAGAGCCGGCACGATCGGGTTCCGCTGTGTCGTCGATGCCGAGACCGGCCGCTGATGCGGATTGGAAGGATGGCGCGGCGGTCGGCTGGCAGAAGCGCGACGTTTTACGCACAGGAGAGATACGCGTTGTAGTTGATTTCTCCAATCGGTTTGATGCATATTCGGTTGCGTGACCGAAAATAGGCCGGTCATCGCCACTCATCGTTTGCTCAATTGAACGCCCGGGGATAGTAGTGTTAAGGCCAATTGCGATCTCGCTGACTTTTCCGCTGCTGTTCTATACCACCCGCGCATTCGCCGTCGACGAGACACCGCTCGCAATATCGCGAGGATGTCTCGCGTGTCACGATGTGCACGAAACGCTGGCCGGTCCGGCGTATTTGAGCGTTGCAAAGCGCTATGGGCCCAAGGATAAAGAGAAGCTCGTCAAAAAAGTCCTCAATGGCGGCGCAGGATCCTGGGGTGCGGCGCCGATGCCTGCCAACAAGGACAACGGCGTGACCGACGCAGATGCGCAGCGGCTGGTTGACTGGATTCTCAGCCTCGATGGCTGAAGTGCACAACTCATCTCGAATCGGTAGCCCACCACATCATTTCCGAGAGTGCT
>Ga0302314_10006001_pt1 | contig 22066 bp, 16 predicted proteins | sample III_Palsa_N2_3_FD_200533 | JGI IMG/M metagenome (GOLD analysis project Ga0302314, IMG submission 200533) | Peat permafrost microbial communities from Stordalen Mire near Abisko, Sweden - III_Palsa_N2_3 | ecosystem: Environmental > Terrestrial > Soil > Palsa > Peat permafrost | place: Sweden...
ATCGGATCTCATCCCGAACGTCATTTCCGTAGGCGGTGTGCAACGCGTATTGCAGGCCCTATTAGCGGAACGAGTCTCCATCCGCGACCTGCCCACCATTCTGGAAGGCATCCACGAAGCCTGCGCCGGCCAGCCCCGCGCCATCGCCGGCATCACCGCCATCGTCCGCGTCCGCCTGGCCCGCCAACTCTGCGAAAGCCACGCCGGCCCCGGCGGCATCGTGCCGCTCATCGCATTGTCCCCTGAATGGGAAACCTCTTTCGCGGAATCCCTCGTCGGCCCCCCGGAAGACCGCCAGTTAGCCATGGCCCCCACCCGCCTCTCCGAATTCATGCGCCGCTTCCGCGAAGTCTTCGACCAGGCCGCCACCGCCACCCCCGTGCTGCTCACCAGCCCCGCCATCCGCGCGCCCGTCCGGGCCATTGTGGAACGTATTCGGCCATCCACACCGGTGCTGGCGCAGTCGGAAATACATCCCCGGGCTCGGATTAAGACGATCGCAACGATATGAGGAGGAAAGTAAGAAAGCGCTTCTTTTTGAAAAAAGAAGCAAAAACTTTTATCTGTCCGGTATTGGATCGCCATGGTACACTATTCGCGCTCCCCCTGCGCACAATGCACGCCCAAGGTTTCGCTCGCATTGCCGGACGTTCCACCCCATATTCGCCGGGAAGGAGCAGCCTATGCTGGCAATCGAGGTCGAACGCGAAGATGACGGACGCTGGATAGCCGAGGTAACGGCGCTACCCGGCGCCTTGGCCTACGGCGCCACGGAGCAGGAAGCTCGCCAACGCGTGGCCGCCCTCGCCTTGCGCGTCATCGCCGACTTGATCGAGCATGGAGACCCGGTTCCCGCCGAGGCACGCGCGCTATTCGCCGCGGCCTGAAGCCGCACGCATGAATGCATGGCCTGCTGTTAGAGCGGGAGCAGTCCTCCGCGCCCTTTTGCGCGGCGGCTGGGTGATCAAGCGGCAATCCGGCTCCCACCGCGTCCTCTCTAGGCCAGGCCACGCTGACTACGTTTTCGCCTTCCACGACAGCGACGAAGTCGGCCCACGCATGATGGCGCGCGTCGCCAAACACACCGGCATCAGGCCGGGCGACCTCTGAAAAACAGCGCTACCGCCGCCTACCTCAACGCCCCACAAAACGCCGCGATCCGCCGGCACCCCTCATCCAACTCCGCATCCGCAGCCGCCGTGCTCAGCCGCATATATCCCGGCATGCCAAACGCCGCCCCGTGCACCGCCGCCACATGCGCCTCCTCCACCAAAGCCCCGGTGAAATCAGCATCCGACGCAATCACCCGCCCCCCGGGCGACCGCCGGCCAAGCAAGCCCGCAATCCGCGGAAACACATAAAACGCCCCCGCTGGTGCCGCACACGCAACACCCGGCACCGCATTCAAAGCCGCCGCCACACGGCGGCTCCGCGCCCCGTAAACCGCCCGCATTTCCGCCACCAAATCCTGCGGCCCATCCAGCGCCGCCACGGCCCCCGCCTGCGCCACTGGGCTCACCCCGCCCGTGCTCTGCCCCTGCACCCGGCTCATCGCCCGTATCAACCGCGTCGGCCCACCCGCGAACCCAACCCGCCACCCCGTCATCGCATAGGTTTTGGAAACCCCGCTCACCGTCAGCACCCGTTCCGCCAAATCCGGCGCCACGGCGGCCATGGTCGCATGCGCCTGCCCGTCATGGATAAGATGCTCGTACATATCATCGCACATGATCCACACATGCGGATGCGGCCGCATCGCCTCGGCAATGCCCGCCATATGCGCCGCGGAGCACACCGCCCCGCTGGGATTATTCGGATAATTCAACACCAGAAACCGCGTCCGCAGCGTCACCGCCGCCGCCAGCGCCACAGGATCAGGCAGAAACCCATTCGCTGCCGAACACGGAACGAACACCGGAACCGCCCCCGCCATGCGCGCAATCAGCGGATACGCGTTCCAGTAAGGCGCCGGCACGATAATCTCGCACCCAGGCTCCAGCACCGCCGTCAGCGCATCATAAATAATCTGCCGCGCGCCGTGCCCAACAATCACCTGGTCCGCAGCAAACTCCAGCCCACTATCGCGCAGGAATTTCCGCCTTACCGCCGCGATCAGCGCCGGCGTTCCGTCCACGGGCGGATACTTGGTCTCCCCCCGCAACGCCGCTGCATGCGCCGCTTCAATAATATGCGCCGGCGTCGCGAAATCCGGCTCGCCCAGGCTCAACGAAATCACGTCAACGCCCTGCGCCCGCAACGCCCGCGCACGCGCAGCCGCTGCCATCGTAGCCGCCAAGGGGATGCCCTCTAGGTGGGCGGCTAGCGCGGGTTCACTCATTAAACATTTCCCTGAAGGAAGGCTGGGTGGAGCGAAGCCGCTCCCCCCAGACCCCCCTGCGCTAATTAGACGAGGCCCTCATCAAGGCCTCGTCCTAAACAAAAGACGGGGGGTCTGGGGGGACAAGCTTTGTCCCCCCAGCGCTTCCCTTCAGCGCATCCCCTCGCAAAAAGCCTTTATCCGACTGCAAGCCTCCCGCAAACTCTCCGTATCAGTCGCATAACTAATCCGGAAATGCCCCGGATACATAAACGCCGCCCCATGCACCGTCGCCACGCCATGCTCTTCCAGCAGCGCCGTCACGAACGCCTCGTCATCGCCAATCAGCGTGCCGCCAGCACTGGTCTTACCAATGCACCCATGCATGCCCGGAAACACATAGAATGCGCCCTCAGGCTTATGGCATGTCAGCCCCGAAATGGTATTCAGCGCCTCCACCACCAGATCGCGGCGCGTCCTGTACACCGCGGCCATCTCAGCCACGCTCTCCTGCGGCCCATTCAGCGCTTCCACCGCCGCCGCCTGGCTCACCGAGGACGTGCTCGAAGTGCTCTGGCTCTGCAACTTGTCCATCGCCTTCACCAAGGCAACAGGCGCCCCGGCGAACCCAATACGCCAGCCCGTCATCGCATAGGCCTTGCTGCACCCGTTCATCGTCACCGTGCGATCGCGCAGCCGAGGCTCCACCTGCGCCACGGTCGCCGGCACAAACCCGTCATAGGTCAGCTTTTCATAAATATCATCGCTGAACACCCACACATGGGGATGCCGCAGCAGCACATCGCAAATCGGCCGCAAATCCTCGGCGGAATACGCGGCCCCCGTGGGATTGCTGGGGCTATTGAGAAACAACCATTTCGTGCGCGGTGTAATGGCCGCTTCCAGATCCTCGGCGCGCAGTTTGAAGCCGTTATTCTGGCCGCACGGAATAATCACCGGCGTGCCTTCGGCCAACGCCACGATATCGGGGTAGCTCACCCAACACGGGCTCGGAATAATCGCCTCGTCGCCCGGGTTCAGCGTCGCCACCATGGCGTTGTAAATCACCTGCTTGCCGCCGGTGGAAACAATCACCTCTTCAGGCTTGTAATCGATGCCGCTGTCGCGCTTGAACTTCGCCGCCACCGCCCGCCGCAGCGCCGGCGTGCCTGCTACGTCGGTGTATTTCGTGTCCCCCGCCTCGATGGCCGCGATCGCCGCCCGCTTGATATGCGCGGGCGTATCGAAATCCGGCTCGCCAGCCGAAAGGCTGATGATGTCGCGCCCGGCCGCCTTCAGCTGCCGCGCCTTGGTGGAAATGGCGATGGTCTGGCTGGGGCTGACGCGGTCCAACCGAGTGGCGATCAAGGGCATGATTTTTTATCCGTCTAGGCCTGCGCTTTCTAGCGGTGCGGCATGAACGAATAAAGACCGCACGCGCATGGCACGCGTGCCCCGCCTCTCACCGCCGTCCCACCACCACCAGCCTGCCACGCGCCGCCGGCGCGGAACCGGCACCACGCCGCCGCCAAACCGCCAGCAACCAATCCCGCCACCGCCGACGCACCCCGGCCTGTGCCGCCGCCGCCTCGCGTTCGAGCAGCACCAGCGCCTCGGCCACCGTATTGCGCGCGCCACGCTGCAACCGCCACAAATCCAGCCCGCGGGCTTCCCAAAGCGCCTGCTCCGCCCGCCGCGCCCGCATGCGCATGCCAATGCTGACGGCCATTTCCAGCGTGTTACTGGCCGCATGTGCCGTCACCACCGCCGCCACCTCCTCCGGTGTCAGCCACAGCAGCCGGTGCATGTTGCCGCGGTAGATGCTGAAATACGGCCGACCCGAAACCAGTTGCGGCGCCCCCGCCGCGATCAAATCCAGATTCAGCCTATAAACCACGCGCAAAGCCTGAAACTCGGCAATCAGCGCCGCCCGCAAGCTAGCCCGCTCCTGCGCCGCCCGCCGCCGGCTATCAAAAACCCCACTCCGCCGCCCCGTCACGATCAACAGGATCATCGTCAGCAGCAGCACCGAGTGCACCCACCCCGAAGATCCCAGAAACCAAGCAGCGTCACCCATGCAAGCCCCTAACAATCAAAAGTTTTTTGCTTCTTTTTTTCAAAAAAGAAGGCCTTTTCTTTTGTTCCTTCTTGCCGTGCGCCCCCGCTAAACGTCGCTAGTTTCAGCCGCCGCCAACCCTAAAGCCTGCCGCTCGAACAAGTCACGATAAAGCCCGCCAGCCCTGGCAATTAGCGCTGCGTGGCTACCTTCCTCCACAATCCGCCCCTCGCGAAACACCAGTATGCGATCCATCGCCCGCACGGTCGAAAGCCGGTGCGCGATCACGATGCAGGTGCGCCCAGCCATCAGCCCCTCGGCCGCCGCCGCGATCGCCGCCTCGCTTTCCGAATCCAGGCTGCTGGTCGCCTCATCCAAAATCAGGATGGGCTGATCGGCCAGGAACGCCCGCGCAATGGCCACGCGCTGCCGCTCCCCGCCCGAAAGCTTCACCCCCCGCTCGCCCACCAGCGTATTGTAGCCTTTGGTCTGCCGCACGATGAACTCATGCGCCCGCGCCAGCCGCGCCGCCGCCTCTATCTCCGCCGCACTCGCCCAAGGCCGCCCATAAGCGATATTCTCCGCCAGCGAGCGATGAAACAGCGTCGGCTCCTGCGGCACGATGGCGATCTGCTGGCGCAAGGATTGCTGCGTCACCCCGGCAATATCCTGCCCATCGATCAGGATCTGCCCGCCATCAATGTCATGCAGCCGCTGGATCAGCCGAACGAACGTCGATTTCCCCGATCCGGAGGGCCCCACCAGCCCCACCCGCTCTCCGGCCTTAATCGTCACGGACAGATCATCAAACAGCGGCCGCTCATGCGCGCCAAACCGGAACCGCAAATGCCGCATTTCGATCCGCCCGGCGGTCACCCGCAATTCCGGCGCCCCCGGCACGTCCCGCACGGTAAATTCCTGCACGGAAAGCCCCACCAGCTCCTGCATATCGGCCAGCCCGCGCTGCAGCTCGCGCACGTTTTGCGACATGTTCCGCAAATACCCGTGCAGCACGAAATACGTCGTCAGCACCACGGCCACATCGCCCGCGCCTGCCTGCCCCCGCCACCACAGCCACGTAATCGTGCCCGTAATCAGCCCCTGCAGCACCACCAGCGCCAGGCTCTGGATCGAGAAACTCCCCACGCCACGCATCCACGTGCGCCGCGTCCGCTGCCGCCACTTCTGCAGCACCAGCGCCAGCCGAGCCTCCTCGCGTCCCTCCGCCCCAAACGCGCGCACCGCCGCGTTACACGTAATCGCGTCCGCCAGCCCCGCAGAAACCTTGGTGTCCCAAGCATTCGAAAGGGCGGCAGCCGGCGCCACATACCGCAACGACAGCACCACCGTCAGCGCCAGATAGACCGCGCTACCCGCCCCCACGGCCACCCCCATGGCCGGCCACCGCCACCCCAGCACCCCGGTCGCCCCCACCAGCACCACCGCCGTGGGCAGCAGACCGAACATCACCACGTCGTTCAGCATGTCCACGGCACCGGCGCCGCGCAAAACCTGCCGCACCACCGCGCCGGCGAAGCTCTCCGCATGCCAGGATGTGGAAAAGTTCTGCACCCGGGCGAAGGCTTCTGCCTTTATTTCAGTCATCATGCGCAGCGTAAAACGCACAATGCCCAGCAGCCCCAGCTGCCGCGCCCCCACCATGAACGCGCCCAGCCCCACCAGCCACAGCACCGCCATCACGGCATCATGGTGCGCCCGCGCCGGCACAGCATTCCCCACCGCGTCCACCAACCGACCCGCAAAGATCGGCGTAGCAATATCAGCCACGGTAGCCGCCGCCATGGCGCCACCGGTCGCCAAGGCCAGCAAAGGCTGCCGCCCCCAATGATGAAACAAAAACCCCAGCACCTGAGGCACCGGCACCGCACTATTCCGACTCATCCAACATCCTAAGCTCTTATAATCAAAAGTTTTTTGTTTCTTTTTTTCAAAAAAGAAAGCGCTTTCTTTTTTGAAAAAAAGAAACAAAAAACTTTTGATTATGAGGCCCCACTTGCCTCGCGCACGGTTCTTGCTACGCGTGGGAGGCACCTAGGTGATTACATATGACCTTGCACGCCGCGCTGACACATCGCACCACCTACAAATACAGCAAGGCGGTGGCGCTGGGCCCGCAAACCATCCGCCTGCGCCCGGCCCCCTATGCCCGCACGCCAATCCTATCCTACGCGCTGAAAATCGAGCCCAACCCACACTTCCTGAATTGGCAGCAAGACCCGCAGGGCAATTTCCTCGCCCGCGTGGTCTTCCCCGAGAAAATCACCCATTTCGACGTCACCGTGGATTTGGTCGCCGACATGGCCACCATCAACCCGTTCGATTTCTTCCTCGAACCCGACGCCGAAATCTACCCCTTCACCTACGATCCGGTGCTGGAACAAGAGCTCGCCCCCTTCCGGCGCCTCGATCCGCCAGGCCCGCTTCTCGCCGCCCTGATCGCCGAATGCCCCACCACCCCCGAACGCACGATAGACCGCCTGGTCGCCCTGAACCGCCTCATCCAGGAACGCACCCGCTACATCGTCCGCTTGGAACACGGCGTCTTCACCCCCGAGGAAACGCTAGCCGGCGCCTGCGGCTCCTGCCGCGACAGCGCCTGGCTGCTGGTCAACCTGCTACGCCATCTAGGCTTCGCCGCCCGCTTCGTCTCCGGCTACCTGATCCAGCTGACAGCGGACATCAAACCCCTCGAAGGCCCCGAAGGCCCCACTTCAGATTTCACCGACCTACACGCCTGGGCCGAAGTCTACCTGCCCGGCGCCGGCTGGATCGGTATGGACGCCACCTCCGGCCTGCTTACCGGCGAAGGCCACATCCCGCTCGCCGCCAGCCCCGATCCCGGCTCCGCCGCCCCCATCAGCGGCATGGCCGAACCGAGCGAAGTAGAGTTCGGTTTTGAAATGAAAGTGGTTCGCCTTAGCGAATCCCCACGCGTCACCAAGCCCTACACAGACCGCCAATGGCAGGACATCCTGTCCATGGGCCACCGCGTCGATCGCGCTTTGCACGACAACCAAGTCCGCCTCACCATGGGCGGCGAGCCCACCTTCATCAGCGCCGCCGACATGGACGCGCCCGAGTGGAACACCGATGCGCTGGGCCCCACCAAACGCGCCATGGCCGGCCGTCTGATCCGCAAACTCATCCCCCTCTGGTCTGAAGGTGCCGCCCTCGTCCACGCCTTGGGCAAACACTACCCCGGCGAACAACTCCCCCGCTGGGCCCTGAACGCCTACTGGCGCCGCGACGGCCAACCCGTCTGGCGCGACCCCCTGCTACTGGCCAGCGACGACGACCAAGGCAACGCCGGCTACCACCAGGCTGCCAGCTTCTGCACCGCCCTGGCCGAGCGCCTCGGCGTCAGCCCCACTTTGATCAACCCGGCCTACGAGGACATCCACTACTACCTGTGGAAGGAACACCGCCTCCCCGCCAACGTCCTGCTGGAAGACAGCAAACTCCGCGATCCCCTGGAACGCGACCGCCTCGCCCGGGTCTTCGCCCAAGGCCTCTCCAGCCCCGTCGGCAGCGTGCTCCCCCTCCGCCGTACCGAAGACCACCGCGGCCGATCCTGGCAATCCGGCCACTGGTTCCTGCGCGGCGACGCCCTGTTCCTAGTCCCCGGCGACTCCCCCATCGGCCTGCGCCTGCCCCTGGACTCCCTCCCCTGGGCAGATCCAGCTAACATCGAAACGCCCATCACCCCCGATCCCTTCGCGGACCTGCGGCCGCTCCCCATCCACGCCGCCAGCACCCAACCCAGCCGCTACACCGCCCGCAGCCACAGCCCGGAAGGCGTCCCCCCCGGCCCTGTGCCGCAGGACCGGCCCATTCCCGGCCGCGAAGACACCGAACTTGTCCGCACCGCCCTCACGGTGGAAGCCCGCAACGGCAAACTGCACATCTTCTACCCGCCGCTATACGCCGCGGAGGACTGGCTGGATCTCACCACCGCCATCGAGGACACCGCCGCCGATTTCGGCTGCCAGGTTATTCTCGAGGGCTACCTCCCGCCCCGCGACCCCCGCCTGCAGCAATTCAGCGTCACCCCCGACCCGGGCGTGATCGAGGTGAACATCCACCCGGCCGAAACTTGGCCCGAAATGGTGGAACGCACCGAGCAGCTCTACGCCGCCGCACGCCAAACCGGCCTGGCCGCCGAAAAATTCGCGCTAGACGGCCGCCATATCGGCACCGGCGGCGGCAACCACGTCGTCATGGGCGCGGCCCAGCCGGCCGACAGCCCGTTCCTGCGCCGCCCAGACCTGATCAAAAGTCTGCTCGGTTTCTGGCACAACCACCCCAGCCTCTCGTACCTGTTCAGCGGCCAGTTCATCGGCCCCACCAGCCAGCACCCGCGCATTGATGAAGCGCGCATGGACAGCCTCAACGAGCTGGAAATCGCCTTCAGCCAGATCCACCCAAACCGCCCTGTCCCGCCCTGGCTGACGGACCGCCTGCTCCGCAACATCCTCGCCGACGCCACCGGCAACACCCACCGCACCGAATTCTGCATCGACAAGATGTACGCGCCCGAAAACGCCACCGGCCGCCTCGGCCTCGTCGAATTCCGAGCCCTGGAAATGCCCCCCGACGCCCGCATGTCCGCCGCCCAAATGTTGCTCATGCGCGCCGCCGTCGCCGCCTTCTGGCAACATCCCTATGAACGCCGCCTGGTCCGCTGGGGCACGCGCCTGCACGACGACTTCATGCTTCCCCATTACGTGGAGCAGGATTTCAACGACACGCTCGAAGAACTCGCCATGCTCGGCTTCCCGCTGAGCCCGGATTGGTTCGCCCCCCACATGGCATTCCGCTTTCCGAAAATCGGCGAAACGACGGTGCACGGCGCCACGCTGGAACTGCGCCACGCCCTGGAACCCTGGCACGTGCTCGGCGAGGAACCCGCCGCCGGCGGCACCGCCCGCTACGTCGATAGCTCCGCGGAACGCCTGCAAGCCCGCGTCACCGGCTGGGTAGACGAACGCTTCGTGCTCGCCTGCAACGGCACCGCCGTGCCCCTCACCCCCACGGACACGGTCGGCGAATACGTCGCCGGCGTGCGCTTCAAAGCTTGGAACCCGTACAGCGCCCTGCACCCCGCACTCCCCGCGCAAACGCCCCTGGTATTCGACATCTACGACCGCTGGAACGGCCGCAGCCTCGGCGGCCTCACCCACCACGCCGCCCACCCCGGCGGCCGCGCCTACGAAACATTCCCGGTCAACGCCAACGAAGCCGAAGCCCGCCGGCGCGCCCGGTTTTTCCCGTTTGGCCATACAGCTGGGCCGGCTCCAGCACCTCGGATCGTTGAGGGTTCCGAGCATCCGCGAACACTGGATTTGCGCCGCGCGGGGGTAGGCAAGTAAGGCTGGGTGGGATGAAGCCATCCCCCCCAGCCCCCCCTGCGAATTTAAGACGAGGCCTTCATGAAGGCCTCGTTACAAATAAGAGCAGGGGGGTCTGGGGGGAGTGGCTTCACTCCACCCAGCCTTCCTTCCAATGCGCACCCTAATCACCGTAGCCGACGATTTCGGCCTCTCGCCCTCCATCAACGAAGCCATAGAAATAGCTTCGCGGGATGGCATTCTGACCAGCGCGAGCTTGATGGTAGGCGCCCCTGCGGCTGCCGACGCGGTCCGCCGCGCCCGCGCCTTAGGCGACAAGCTGCGCGTCGGCCTGCATCTGGTCGTGATCGAGGGCCCCGCCGTCCTGCGGCCCACGGAAATCCCCGCCCTGGTAAACGCCGAAGGCGAATTCCCCTCCGACCAGCTCCGCATGGGCATCGACTACGCCTTCCGTCCCAGCGTCCGCCGCCAACTGGCCCAAGAAATCCGCGCCCAGTTCGAAGCCTTCGCCGCAACCGGCCTGCCCCTGGACCACGCCAACGCCCACAAACACATGCACCTTCACCCGGTGGTCGGCCATTTGATGCTCAAGATCGGCCGCGAATTCGGCCTGCGCGCCATCCGCGTACCTACCGACGCAAGCCGCGCCAAAACCCTCGCCGACCGCGCCCTGCGCGCCTGGACCGCCCTGCTCCGCCTCCAAGCCCACCGCGCCGGCGTGCTCACCAACGACTGGGTCATGGGCCTGCACGATAGCGGCCGCATGACGCCGGCCCTGGTGCAAAGCATGGTGGATGGGCTACCGCCTGGACTCACGGAACTGTATTTTCACCCTTCGATGGCACAGGACGACATCATCCGCCGCCATATGCCTGCCTACCGCCACCAGGACGAACTGGCGGCATTGCTGCGCACCAAACTCCCCGCCGACGTGCGGCTCACGACCTATTCCGACGTGCCGTTCAACATTTCATAAGGCGCATGCGACGATGGCCATGGGTGGCAAAGACGATTCCCGTATCGTGTTCACAGCGAACCGAAAATTCGAAGCGCCGCGCGAACGCGTATGGAGCGCCTACACGGACGCCGCCGAATTGAAGTATTGGTGGGGCCCGAAAGAATGCGAAATCATTACCTGCACCGGCGTCCTGCGCCAGGGCGCGATGTTCCTGTACGGCTTGCATTTACGCGAGGGCGGCGAGCAATGGGGCCGCATGTTATACCGTGAAATATGGCCGCCAACGCAGTTGGTCTACGTCGCCTCCTTCACCGATCAGCGCGGCAACGCCGTGCGCCACCCCGCCAACCCCGGCTGGCCGGTGGAAGTACTCACCACGATAAATTTCGCCCGTGCCGGCGGCAGCACCAACCTATCCATCCGCGCCATGCCGCAAAACGCCACCGACGCCGAAAAAGCCGCATTCGAGGACCAGAGGTTCGAAATGCGCGATGCCGTGGCGGAATCATTTGAGCGGCTGGAGCATTATTTGGCCGGCGTTAGATAGTAGCAAAAGTAAGCAGTTCTTTTTTGAAAAAAAGAACCAAAAAACTTTTATCAATTAGCTCGAACTTCAACCCGCCACTTACGCCTTAACAAACAAAAGTTTTTTGGTTCTTTTTTTCAAAAAAGAACTGCTTCTTTGCCTTAACCTCGATCGGCCCCATGTCGCGAACGCTAATCTTCTGCACAGCCTACGCCCAATCGCAGCTCCTCTGGCAGCGCCGCTACCGCCGCTGGGTAGATGCGATCTTGGCGCGTGGCCTGGACCAAACACAGATCGTGCTGATCGATGACGGCTCAACGGTATTACCCGGCTGGTCGGACACCGACATCGTCACGGTGCGCACGCCCGAAGATGCCGCCGCGATCCGCAGCTCCGCACCCGTATTACTGCTCCATTTCCCCAACCGGCTAGGCCGCGCCGCCGTCTACGATTTTCCCGGCTGGTACCGCTCGTACAGCGCCGCCGCCCGTTATGCCGCCGGCCAAGGTTTCACCAAGGTTCTGCATATCGAGTCCGACGCCTACATCGTCTCCGAACGCCTCCGCGCCTGGCTGCAGGAAACCAATACCGGCTGGCACACGCTCTGGTCGGAAAAATTCGATTTCCCAGAAATAGCCATCCAGCTCATCGGCGCCGACCAGATCGCCAATTTCGATGCCTTCACGCGCCAGCCCTACGAATCGCTCATCGGTGTGACGCACGAAACCGCCCTGCCCTGCACCAACATCGAAAAATCCTTCACCGGCGACCGTTATGGCGAGAGTGAACCGCCCGTCCCCGCCGCCGCGGATTTCGCCACCCAGATACCCTCCCAGCGCGAAGCGTCCTATTACTGGTGGCTGAGCGGCGCCCCCGGCCCAGCACCCGTGGAAAACCGCCTCACCTTCGGATTCGCCCGCGAACAGGCCGGCCTGCCTATGCTAGCCGATGGCTGGTCCAAACCGGAGCCGGACGGCACCTGGATGCTGCACGCCGCCAGCATCGTAAACCTGCCGCCGCTGCCGCAAAGCCCCTCCTTCGACTTCGTCATGATCGGCATCCCCCACGTCCATCGCGACCGCCTGCTGGTGCAACGGCTTTTCGTACAGATCAACATGAACATCGTCGCCCAATTCGATTTCCCTGCCGCCCTGCAAGTAGGTTGCGAAATCCCCGGCACCGTCCTGCGGCGCGACGGCACCGACAAAATACGTTTCCTGCACCCCGATGCGGCCCAGCCCTCACGCTACGGCGTCAACGACACCCGCATGTTATCGGTCAAACTGCGCGACATGTCGCTGCAGCCCCGCCCAGCGTCATAGGCCCGCCAAACATGCTGAAAGCCCCCACCACCTTCCGCGAAACCATGCTGCTCTTCGGCCGCATGAACGCCCAGTTCGACGTGCCGGAGCTATTTGCCCAGGTTGATTGGTCCGGCGTCACCCGCCGCCAACTGACCCACGCCTTCCTCGATCGCCCGCCGGCCAACGCCGCGGAAGCCCACGAGGAACCCGGCTTCAATGCCCAAACCGCGGCGCTGGCGCTATTCGCGGCCCCCGAGTTTCGCGACGGCATCGCCACCCGCCTGCTGCGTGGTTTTCCCGCCAAAAAACGCTTTCTCTTCGTGCACCTTCCAAAGGCCGCCGGCACTGACTTCAAGGCCGCGATGCGCCAGGTTCTACCCTGCTCGGATAACGCGCTCGGCGAACCAGAACTCGTCTCCCAACTGAAACTGGCCGAGCGCCTGCGCCAGTTCGGCCGCATTATCCAACCATCCGACACCATCTTCATGGGCGGCCATATCTCGCTCTCCTGGTTCCTCGACGAAAACCTGTTCCGCTTTGGTGACAGAATGGCCACCGTCGTGCGGCACCCGTACGAAATATGCGTCTCCATGGCCAACTACATCGTCCACCGATTTGATCTCAACCCGGACCTCTCAGCGCCCGACACGCGTGGCTGGGCCGGCGTGCTGCGCCTCACCCGCGAGGATATCGCCAAAATGGACCGGCAAGTGCTTGCCCTCGCCCTGGTGGCCCGCGCCAACATCATGCCGGTCAACCCGATCTGCCGCCTGTTGGGCGACGGCACCGCGCAAGGCACGCTAGACACGCTCAGCCGCGCGCCCATCGAAATCACCAGCATCGAACGCTACTCCGAATGGCTCCGCCAAAACTGGTCCCTGGACCGCAAACAACGCGGCAACGCCTCGCCGCAGCGTATCGCCTGGAATGATTTATCGGCCTGGCAAAAGGGCCAGATCATAGAGGCCTGCCATGAGGACAAGATCGTTTATGAAGCCGTCATGGCCCGGCTTTCCCGTACGGATGCGCTGAGCGTTACGGGGCCGGAGGTAGCATAGAAGAAAGCACTTCTTTTTGAAAAAAGAAGCAAAAACTTTTGTCCGTTAAGACACGCGTTGCGACAACGAACACGCCATAATAACAAAAAGTTTTTTGGTTCTTTTTTTCAAAAAAGAACTGCTACCTTCCTGACCAACGCCGCGCGCGCCACCCCCGCATCCCGCCCCAACCGCAACAAATCCGCCAACTGCCCCGGCCGCCGCAGCACGGAAGCCGCCACCCGCGCCACAACAATCCGCCCCGCCCCGCTCAACGCGATCAGCGCCGCCGGCGGTAATGTGCGCCCCGCGGGATCGCACACCGCACGCAGCGCCGCGAACGGTATGCCGTATTCCGTGGCCACCGCGGCCACCGCCCCGCTTTCCAGATCGATCGCATGCGCCCCCGTCGCTTCGTGCAACGACTCTTTGGCCCCCGCCGTCACCACGATCTCCGGCCCCGCGAACAGCGTATACGCAGGCCCGCCCAACCACCGCGTCAACGCGGGGTCGGTCTGGTAGCGCCGCTCCGCCGTCACGATTTCGGCCGGTATCACCAGCGTGCCCGGCACCAGAGCGGGGTCCAGCCCCCCGGCCAGCCCAAAGCTGACCAATGCGGTGGCGCCCCGCGCCACCAGCAACCGCGCGGCCGCAGCAGCCCCCTCCGGCGTGCCCCCGCCCGCCAGCGTGGGCCCCAGCCGGCGACAGATGCGCGCTTCGGCGGTAAGGCCGGTGACGATTGCGATGCCTGACAAAACAGAGGTCTCAGTCATTTCCCCGCCCTTATCCTATTTCACACCAAACCGCGCTGATGATGACCTATAGAAACCAAGGCAGCGCTTCTTTTTTAAAAAAAGAAGCTAAAACCTTTGCTTATTAAAGCGCACGGTATATCCACGGCGCACCACAAAAATCAAAAGTTTTTGGTTCTTTTTCTCAAAAATGAACTGCTTGCCTTCATCTTATTTGAGTCAGGCTCAAAGCCGATGAGCATCACTCCTTCGCCCAGGCGAAGTACCAGCCGCGCCGGTCCGGGCCATTTTACTTGCCTCTACCACCGCTTCGCCACACGATGCCGCACGCCCGCCACACCTCCCCGCCTGCTCGAAATTTTGCAGTGGACAGAGCCACATGCCCGAGCCTTTGAACCGCCATAAAGAGACGTTCCTTACGCTGCGCGAGACCGCACAGGAACGGCGTTTCGAAATGCCCTACCGCAAAACATTCGACTTTGCCGGCGATTTCCTGGATGCCGCGCACGCGCAGCTCGTGTCGCGTTTGCACGCGACGGGTATGATCGATATCGGCATCGATGGCTGGCTGCTGCCGGCTGACGCGTTGAAACTCTATGAAATGGCCTATTGCTGCGAAGGCGACCTGCTTGAATTCGGGTCCTACCGCGGACTTTCAGCATTTGTCATGAATAGCGCCTGCAATGAAAGCGGCCAGGAGAAAGTGATTGTCAGCATCGACCTCGGCATCGAGGCGGTAGAGCTCTCCCGCCAGCTTCTACACGCAGCACCCGGTGGAAAACGCGCCTGGTTCTTTCAGGATGAAGCGGGAGCCGCCTTGCGCAACCTGGCCGGCATCAAACGCCAGTTCGGCTTCGCCTTTGTCGACCATTCACACCGCTACGAGCACGTATTCGATGTGTCGCAACAATTGCATCGGGTCGTGGCACCGGACGGCTTCGCGTTATTCCACGATTTTAACGATCCGAGAAACAGCATGCCCGCCGAGCGCGATTACGGCGTCTATCAAGGTGCGATGGACGGGCTCCGGACCGATCGCTGGGAGTTTTGGGGTATTTACGGCTGCACCGGTCTTTTTCGCCGTATCGGACCTTGCTAGGTACCCGCCTAAATCCCAAACCCAACCCGTTTGTCATTAGACCGCTGCAAATTGCGGAACCGCGACATCGCCAGCAGCGGGAAAAACTGCTTGTAGCCATGATACCGCAAGTAAAACACACGCGGAAAACCAACCGCCGTATAGGGCAGCTCGTCCCACTCCCCATCCGCCGTCTGCGCGGTCGCCAGCCACGCAATACCGCGTGCGACGGCCGGATGCGCCACCTGCCCGCCGCTCATCAGCGCCAGCAGCGCCCAGGCGGTTTGCGACGGTGTGCTCTCGGTAAACGTGCCCGGCGTGGCGTGGGCATAGGTTTCTTCATCCTCGCCCCAGCCGCCATCCTCGCGCTGCACGGAAATCAGCCAGTCGCACGCACGGCGCACTGCCGGATCATCACCCGGTATTCCCGCCGCATTCAGCGCGCACAACACGGACCACGTGCCGTAAATATAATTCGTGCCCCAACGGCCGAACCAGGATCCGTCTGTCTCCTGGTCACGACGCAGGTATTCCACACCCTTCATCAGTACAGGGTCCGTGGGCGCCATGCCGATCTGCGCCAGAAAGCTCACGCAGCGTGCCGTCACATCGGCCGTTGGCGGATCCAGCAGCGCGCCATGATCGGCGAACGGAATATGGTTCAAATAGAACTGCGTATTTTCCGGCTCGAACGCGCCCCACCCGCCGTCGCTGCTCTGCATGCCGATCACCCAGTCCCGCGCCCGCGCGATCGCGTTGGCATGGGCCGGATCGCCATTCCGGTGCAGCAACATACCCACCATGGCGGTGTCATCCACGTCAGGGTAATGCGCGTTATTGTATTGAAATGCCCAGCCGCCCGGCTCCACGTTCGGCCGGCGCACGGCCCAATCGCCCTTCACGTCCAAAATCTGCCGTTCCGCCAGCCAATCGCTGGCCGCCTGCACCGGATCGGTGGAAAGATCGCTGCCATAGCCCGCTTCCGCCATGGCATGGCCCGCCAGGCCGGTATCCCAGATCGGCGAGACGCAAGGCTGGCAGTAAGCCCGCACGCCATCATCCACGATAAGGTTGCGCACCGAAAGCCAGGCTATCGCGGGTTCGGGCGCCACGGCATCATAGCCCAGCGCATCGAACATCATCACGCTATTAGCCATGGCCGGGTAAATCGCCCCCAGCCCGTCCTCGCCGTTCAGCCGCTCCACCACGAAATCCACGGCACGGTTAATCGCCGCCTGCCGGGAACCGTTTGGGAAAAACCGCTCCACCCGCTTCAACCCAACGTCCAAGGCCTTGAACGCATGGCCCCAGTAGCTGCGGTAAGGCCCCCGGATCCAGTCGCGGATTTCCGCCGGATCGCGCAGGAACAGCTCACGAATTTCGATGCCCTGCGGATTGCGCGCCCGCGGCCGCTTGGCGATCAGCACCAGCAGCGGCACGATCACCGTGCGGCTCCAGTAGCTGATTTTCGACAGATGGAAGAAAAACCACTCCGGTAGCAGCGTGATTTCCACGGGCATGCTGGGAATGGCATCCCACGGCACCTGCCCGAACAACGCCAGTTGAATGCGCGTGAACACGTTGGTGCGCTCGGCCCCACCCGCCGCCAGGATCGCTGTCCTGGCCCGCGCCATATGCGGCGCGTCCGGGTCATCGCCCACCGCCTTCAGCGCGAAATACGCCTTCACGCTCGCCGAAAGATCGAACTTCCCGCCATGGAACAAAGGCCACCCGCCATGCGCCCCCTGGATTTCGCGCAAATAGACGGCAATCCGCCCCTGCAGCGCCGGGTCGATCCGGTCCAGATAATGTTCCAGCAGGATGTATTCGGCAGGGATGGTTGCATCCGCCTCCAGCTCGAACCGCCAATGGCCGTCGGCATTCTGTCGGGCCTGCAGGGCACCGGCCGCGCGTTTGATCGCGTCTTCCAATGCCTGCGGGCGCGTGAGAGTATCGGTGGTCATTTCGTTTAAGCTCGGAGCAACCTTAATCAAAACGGGGTTACGCGGCGAATCGCAAAGCTTTCGCAGCGGTTAAGCCGGACCTGATCGCACCTTCGATCGTGGCGGGCAACCCGGTAGCGGTCCAGTCGCCGGCGAGCATACAATTCTCCAGGTGGGTGGCGGCCCGCGGCCGGCGCAGCAATTGCGCCGGCGTCGCGGCAAAAGTCGCCCGCTTCTCCTTCACAACGCGCCATGGCGGCGGCGGTTGGGTTGCCCGCTCCCCAAGCCCCAAAGTCTGGCAAATCTCCGGCCACACTGTGGCCGCAAGGTCATCAGCCGACCGGTCCACCAGCCGGTTCGCCGCACTGATGGTCACCGAAACCACGCCCGGTTTCACGAACACCCACTCGGCCAAGCCGCCGATCAGCCCCCACAAACCCGCCTCCCCGGCATCCGCATCCATCCGGAAATGCAAGTTCACAATGGCTTGATGTTCGTCCGGAACCTCCAGCCCCGGCATCAACTGCGCCGCCACAGGCGCCGGTGCGGCCAGGATCACACTATCGAGGGGCCCCAGCAGCCGCGGCCCAGACGGCCCCGTCAGCGCCCGCACCCGCGTCGCGTCCATGGTCATCGACGCCACGCGGTGGCTCAACAATATCTCCACCCCAGCCGCCCGCAGCGCCGCCATCGCAGGGTCCACGAACGTCTCCGAAAGCCCCTCACGCGGAAACAACGGCCGGCAGGCAGCGCCGCCCTTGGCCAACGTCTCATCCACCACGGCCCCCAGCAGCCTGGCACTGCCGCGCTGCGCCGCCGTGTTCAGTGCCGCGATCGCCAACGGCGCCAACAACCGGCGATACAACGGCCCATCCGGCAACGCGGAGGCCACCGTATCGGTCGGCCGCGCATGGCTCAGCTTCAGCAGCGGCAAATAATCCAACAATCCCGTCCCCGGCACCCGCCGCCGCCGGCTCAACAACCAAAACGGAATACGCCCCACATTCGGCCGCACCACCCAACGCTGCCCACTACGCAAATCGATGAATGGAAACGCCGGTGTCGCCGGGCCTGTGAGGGTATCCAACGTGCCTAGCCGCGCCAAAAACCCCATGGTCGCATGGTTGCCGCTCAGCAGCAGGTGGTTGCCGTTATCGATACGGCAGCCAAGCTCCCGGTCGAAATAGCTCCGGCATCGGCCGCCCGCGGCAGGGCCCGCTTCGTAGAGCGTTACGGCTTGCCCGGCATCGGCCAGATGAAGGGCGGCGGCTAGGCCGGCCAGGCCAGCGCCGATGATGTGAGTGCGGGAGGGAACGGACAAAGGAGGGGGTCTTGGCTCTGTTAGGGGAGGAAGCGTTCTTTTTTGAAAAAAAGAACCAAAAAACTTTTATCTATAAGGGGCTTCACTCAAACATTGGCCACTCACATAAATCGGCTTATTATCCGCCTATGTCTCGTTTGATTTCAGCCGCACCGCAACAAGCCAGCCTTCACAAGGCGGGCAGGTTGCCCTTGCGTGCCGGATGCCGATAAGGCTCTAGCCGCTCCCAACCCAACCCGCCCTCACCCGGCGGGTTTTTCATGGCGCGCCGGTCCCCAAAAAGCCCGGAGGCTCCCATGACCCATTTCAAATCCGAAGCAGAAATCACCGCCATCGGCCTGGGCCTGCTGAACCGCACTTTGCCCAAACCCGCCTGGACGCACGCCGCCCATTTCGCCGCCGCCATCTACATCCTCACCCGCCCGGATCTCGATGCCGCCCGCGACATGCCCGCGCTCATCCGCGCCTACAACGAAGCCACCGGCGTCGCCAACACAGACACCACCGGCTACCACGAAACAATCACCCAGGCCTCGCTACGCGCCGCAAGCGCCCACCTGACCGGCGCGCCCCTCCATTACATATGCAACGATCTACTGAACGGCCCGTTGGCAAACCCCAGTTGGCTACTGGAATACTGGAGCCAGGAGCTACTGTTCTCTCCTCCAGCCCGCCGCCACTGGATAAACCCCGACAGAGAACCCCTGCCCTACGCGCCGCTAACAGAAAGCACTTCTTTTTGAAAAAAGAAGCAAAAACTTTTTCTGATCGAGGCGCGCGCTGAACTCAAGGCGCGCCTCAACAATCAAAAGTTTTTTGTTTCTTTTTTCAAAAAAGAAAGCGCTTCCTTCTTGCTCACGCCGCCGCCTTATGCCGCTCCCGCAAGAACTGGAAGAACTCCACCCCCTCGCGCAACCGCCGCTTCATCATCTGCGGCGAGGTCACCATCTCGCCCACGATGGAGGCAATCTTAGGTGCCCGGAAATAGAACTTCTTATAAAACGTCTCGACGTTATCGAAGATCTCGGTATGCGACAGATGCGGGTAGTGCAGCGGTGCAATCTGAATGCCGTGATCATCGATCAGCTCGGCATTGGCCGCATCCAGCCACCCATTCTCCAAAGCCTGCTTATACAGGAAAGTGCCCGGATAAGGTGCGGCCAGGGAAGCCTGGATCGTATGCGGATTGATTTTCACGGCCCATTTAATGGTCTGCTCGATCGTCTCGCGCGTTTCGCCCGGCAGCCCCAGGATGAACGTGCCGTGGATCTTGATGCCCAGATCATGACAGTCGCGGGTGAATTTCTCCGCCACTTCCACCAGCATGCCTTTTTTGATGTTATGCAGGATTTGCTGGTTGCCGCTTTCATAGCCCACCAGCAGCAGCCGCAGCCCGTTATCCTTCAGGATCTTCAGCGTCTCGCGCGGCACATTGGCCTTGGCGTTGCAGCTCCACGTCACGCCCAATTTGCCCAACTCGCGGGCGATCGCCTCGGCGCGCGGCAAATTATCGGTGAACGTATCGTCGTCGAAGAACCATTCGCGCGTCTGCGGGAACAGCTTCATCGCCTGCCGGATTTCCTGCGCCACGTGTTCCGGGCTGCGCACCCGGTATTTATGCCCGCCCACGGTCTGCGGCCATAGGCAGAATGTGCAATGAGACTTGCAGCCGCGCCCCGTGTACAGCGAAACATACGGGTGCATCAAATACCCGATGAAATAATCCTCGATGTGCAAATCGCGCTTGTACACCTCGGTCACGAACGGCAGCTGGTCCATGTCCTCCAGCATCTTGCGGTCTTTATTATGCACCAGCTTGCCGTCCGGATCACGGAACGAAATGCCATCGATCCCGGCCCAGGGACGATCCTCGGCCACTTCCTTGATCGTGAAATCAAACTCGTTACGCGCGACAAAATCAATCGCCCCGCCGCGTTCCAGGCTCTCACCGGGCTGCACCGCCACCTTGGCGCCGACCATGCCGATTTTCAGCGCCGGCTTGGCGTTCTTCAGCGCCTGCGCCACTTTCACATCGCTCGCAAAGCTGGGCGTACTGGTATGCATCACCACCAGGTCGTGCTGCTTGGCCTGCTCGATCACATAATCCATGCCCTGGCGCGCCGGCGGCGCATCGATCAGCTTGCTGCCTTCAACCAGCGCGGCCGGCTGTGCCAGCCAGGTAGGGTACCAGAAGCTCTTGATTTCGCGTTTGGCCTGGTAGCGGGAGCCCGCGCCGCCATCGAACCCGTCGAAGCTGGGGGGCTGCAGGAACAGGGTTTTCATCATCGGAATAATCCTTCGCCGTGCGCCAAAACCGGCGGCGGGGAAACAAAAGCATCGCGGGATTGCACCAAGGCGCGGTCATGCGCCGTGGTCAGAACCTGGCCTCGCCAGGCAACAGACTCGCTCATATACGCGGTGGCCATCACCACCATGGATAGCACATCGCGCGCCGGCGCCAGCCAGGCTGCGGTGGGGGCTGCCCCCAGCGTCATTTCCATGAACCGCCCGGAAGCCATCCGCACCAACGCCGCGGCCGCCAGCAGCCAAAGCGCCCAAATCGCGCCATGCGTGCAGATCACGGCGAGCAGCGACCAGAACACCGGATACTGCACGGCCGAGAGTACGAATCCCACCGGGGCCATCGCCCGGATGGTTCGTGCCCAGCGCAATTCATGGCTGAACAGCTGCGCGAAGCCCGGTTCGGCCACGCTCGTGGCCGGCGCGGTTGCCGCCATTTCCACATTCAGCCCCAGCCCGCGCACCAGCCGCCCAAGTATGCCGTCATCGGCCACATAGGGCGACAAGGCGGGAAACCCGCCGATCCGGCGCAACGTTTCACGCCTGAGCGCCATGGTGGCGCCGAGGCAATCGCGCCGCCCAAGATAGCGAGACAGCAGCGCCCCGCTGGCAAAGATCTGGGTGATGTAGGCAGCACCCAGCTGCGCGATCAGCCCGCCGCGCGCCGGCAGGCCGGTGTAAATACTCGTCACAAGCCCGGTGCCGGGCTTGCGCAGCGCGGCCACAACCTCGCGCAGATAATCCGGCTTCACATGCATATCGCTGTCCGAAATCACCAGCACATCGTGCTCGGCACTCGGATACATGTTAATTAAATTGGCGATTTTCCGGTTGGCGCCATGCGGCGTCGCGTCGCACACCACCACCGCATCCACATGCGGGTAGCGGGCCGCCAACTGCCGCACCACGGGCAACGCCAGATCCCCGGTGGACTGCACGCCGAACACCAGTTGAAAAACCGGATAATCCAGCGCGAAAAAGCTCTCCAGCGCTCTTTCCAGCATTGGCTCGGCGCCATGCAGCGGCTTCAGCACCGTCACCGGCGGCAAGACACCAGCCGCAGCATGGGGCACCTGCGCGAAGCGCCGCACCACGGCACAGCCC